>MDTE01119137.1_pt1 | contig 19939 bp, 19 predicted proteins | sample 811231 | NCBI WGS metagenome assembly MDTE01 (sample SAMN05326651, study PRJNA326480) | marine metagenome | isolation source: seawater | place: Indian Ocean: Red Sea | collected 2010 | reverse complement strand
TCTCGGCATTGAAGAAGTCAGCGCCGAGGTGCGTCCCGAGGACAAGGCTCAGCGGGTGGCCGCGCTCAAGGCGGGTGGCGCACGGGTCGCCATGGTCGGTGACGGTGTCAATGACGCGCCGGCGTTGGCGAGCGCCGATGTCGGTATTGCCATGGGGAGCGGTTCGGATGTTGCGCTTGAAACTGCCAGCATTACTTTGATGCGAAGTGATCTGTGTCTGGTTGCTGATGCCCTTTCTGTCTCCCGGGCCAGCCATCGAAAAATAGCTCAGAATCTGGTGTGGGCCTTCGTTTACAACAGCGTCGGCATTCCACTCGCCGCGCTTGGTTTGTTCGCGCCAGTCATGGCGGTAGCGGCCATGTCATTGAGCAGCGTGTCCGTTGTCTCCAATGCGTTGCTGCTCAAACGCTGGATACCAAGCAATCGTGAATCGCGGAGGAGCATGCAAAAGTGAACATTGGACAGGCGGCGAAGCTCTCGGGGATTCCTGCAAAAACCATTCGCTACTACGAAAGCGTCGGCTTGATACCGCCGGCAAGCCGTACCGATTCCGGCTATCGTGAATACCGGCAAGCCGATGTCAGTGTGCTCAAATTCGTCGAGCGTGCGCGTGGCTTGGGCTTCTCCATAGACGACGTATCGAAGCTGCTCAGTCTCTGGCACAACAAGGCGCGCAAGAGCGCACAGGTCAAAGCGCTTGCCGAGCGACACATCAAGGCTATCGAGCTAAAAATTCGTGAGCTCGAAACCATGCAGGCGGCACTCAATCATCTGGTTTCCAAGTGCCATGGCGATGATCGCCCGGACTGTCCTATCCTCGACGATCTGGCGGACACGATTACTGTCGATTGACCGTCGCGGTACGCTAGCCGGGTGGGCCGCCGAGTCGGTCGCGGTAATACACGATTCAGCAAACAAGGGATGAGTGATGTCAGAAAAACCAAAAGTCGCGCTCATCGTCGGCGCTGGTGACTACATCGGATCGGCGATTGCAAAACGTTTTGCGCGTGGCGGCTACACCATTGTCGCGGCTCGCCGCAATAAGACCGGTGACAAGTTGAACCCGCTCGTAGAAGCCATCGAGTCAGAGGGTGGTGTTTGTCACGGCATGACCGTGGATGCGAGAAAGGAAGAACAGGTGGTCGATCTGTTCGAGCGTACCGAACGCGACATCGGACCCATTGAGGTCTGTGTGTTCAATGTCGGTGGCAATGTGCGCTTCCCGCTGCTCGAAACAACGTCGCGGGTGTTTTACAAAGTCTGGGAAATGGCCTGTTTCGCTGGCTTCCTGACCGCGCGCGAGGCGGTCAAAGTGATGCGGCCCAGACAACGGGGTTCGTTGTTCTTTACCGGTGCAACAGCAAGCATGAGAGGCGCTTCGGGGTTCAGCGCGTTTGCAAGTGGCAAGGCAGGCTTGCGGGCGCTGGCGCAGAGCACGGCGCGCGAGGCGGGGCCGGACAACATCCATGTGTGTCATCTAGTTATCGACGCGGGGGTGGATACGGCTTTTGTGCGTGGTCTTATGGGCGTGGAGGCTGACGAGCTGCCGCCGGATACGTTGATGTCACCGGATTCGATCGCCGAGGTGTACTGGTTTGTTCACAATCAACCGCGGGATGCTTGGACGTTTGAGTTGGATTTGCGGCCATATGGTGAGAAGTGGTGAGTCTTGCTTGGCAGCTGGAGCGGGAAGGTCGTGCGGAGGTTTGCGCGAGCAAGACCGGGAGTAGGGGTTATCTGAACCGTCTCGGGATATAGCGGGTGAAGAAAATCATGGCGATCATGCTGGCGCCGGAGACGACGAAGACGGCGGGCAGAGTGAAAATGTTGAGGAGGATGGAGAACAGGCCTGGAGGGCCGAGTTGCGCGACTTCGCGGTAGGTGGTGAAGACGGCGGTCATTTCGGCGCGTTCTCGGGCACGAACGGCGCGCAGGAACAGGGCATTGCCGACGGCGTCGATGACGGCGGCGAAAGTCGCGGCCGCGATCAGGAAGCCTACGCCGGCCCAGGGCGTGGCGGCGACGAATGCGACCAGCAGTGTCGCGGCACCGGTGCAGGCGTAACCGATGGTGAGTAGTAAGCGAACACCGATGCGGGCGCCGAGGCGGCCGAAGGCGGGTGCGAGCAATATAGCGGCGGAGCCCACGGATAATATGGCGCCGGCCGACTGCTCTCCGAGTCCTGCTTGCACGCAATAGATGGGGCTGTAGATGAAGAACATGGTCCACCAGGCGGAGCGGGCCAGGGATAGCAGCCAGGCAAGGCGCAGCCGGGGTTGGGCAGTGAATCGTCTGATGAATCTCAGTGGGTTTGGTGTGGGTTGAGCGATGGCCGGGTTGGCGAGATTGCGCGCCAGGGTGGACTGAAAAATGTAGAGACCGGCGGCCACGATGACGGTTGCGACCAGCAGGAATGGCGTCGGGAATCCGACTTCCTGCGCCAGATACACACCCAGCCACGGGCCGAGGATCAGCCCCAGACCCATGCTGAACATTCTCACGGCTTCGAATCTCGCGAGATTTCTCCGCGGAATGCGTTCCATGATTATGATCTCGATCACCACATCCATGCACAGGAAGCCGAACACCCGAAGTGCGCTGCCCAGCATGAGTGGCCACAACGACTCGAGAGCAAGCAACAGTGACGAGACCGCGGTAACGACTATGCCGAGCGCAATCACCCATCTTCGGCCAATACGGTGAACCACCAAGGGTATAAACACCGCAGTGACCACGCCGATGAGACTGACGACAAAAAAGAACACGCTTACTTTTTGAGCGTTGCCCAGATGATTGAGAGCTTCGATGGGGATGAGGGCGGCGGGTAGTGTCCAGCAGAGACCGAAGGCGGCTGCCAGGATGGCGAGCGGAACAGCAGCTTCCAGGCCGCGGATTCCCAGCCACTCGGCGAGTGCGTTGTTCATTCGGGTTCGTGCAGAGACACCTGCATCAGGTTCGCCGGTGCCAGTCGGTGGCTATTCTCGGCGCCAGGTGCCGTCGGACTTCAAGCAGGCAATGCCCCAGCCCTCGACGGCTTGTCCGTCGATGACGATAGTCGTCAGGTAATCGTCTTCAACCACACATTGTGGTTCGGCGTTTGACTCGACGAGTGCACGGCGGCGTTGGGGCCCCGGTTCGTGATAGACCCTCTGGGCGACACGCTGCTGGTGACGGTGATGATGACTGGCACGCCCGTGGCCGAGCAGCAATCCTAACAACACACCGGCAACAATCTCTCCGCCATAACTATGATAGCCGTAGTGAATCTCGTAGCCGCCTGCGAGTGTGCTCTGGGCGACGCCGAGCAACATGACCGGCAGCGCTACCATCACTAAACCGCTGCGAATCCTCATGTCCGACGTCCTCAGGCTGTAGTACGTCACCAGTGTATCGCCGGTTTCTGGAATTGCACATTGCAATTGGCACACGTGCGGTTGTGCGCTCGGCGGACTTGGGCGCATATTGCGTGTTGGCAGTGGGCGGTGCCCTAGATGTGTGAGTGAGGTCAAATCCATGACAGGCGAAAATCTGACCACCTTGTCCTCCCGGTTCTACACTGACCCGGCGGTTTTCGAATCCGATAAAGAGCATGTGTTCTATCGAACCTGGCAGTACGTCGGGCATGTCAGTGCGCTGCCGGAGGTGGGTAGTTTCCTAACGGTGCGGATAGCGGACGAGAGCTTGATTATTGTTCGCGATGAGAGCGAGACAGTGCGTGCGTTCTACAACGTTTGCCGGCACCGCGCGCACCGGCTGGTCGATGGTGAGGGTTGCAAGTCCAGATTTGTCTGTCCTTACCATGCCTGGAGCTATGCTCTGGATGGCAAGCTCTCACAGGCGCCAAAGACTGAGGAGGTGCCCGGCTTCGACAAAACGCGAATTGCGCTTCGCGAAGTCCGACTCGAGCTGTTCGCGGGCCTGATGTTTGTCAATCTTGATGACGACGCACAGTCCATGGCTGACGTGTTCGTCGGCTTGGAGCAGGAACTGCTCGCCGCCAAACCAGCACTGTCGAGCATGAAGTTGATCTTCAAGGACCAGATCACCCATCAATCAAACTGGAAGGTGTCGGTGGAGAACTTCAGTGAGTGTTATCACTGTCCAGTCGCGCATCGCTATGTTACCTCCAATCTGTACTCCGCCGACCGCTATCGAGTCACCATCGAGGACTATGTGGTGAGGCACTTCTCGGAGCGGTTGGGCGATCGAGAGACGCATGGCGATCTCTACGTGTGGTTCTTGTGGCCGAATCTCGCCATCGAGCTCTATCCCCTGCATCGATGCATCTCGATCCGGCACTTCGCGCCCATCACGCCGCGCACCACGGTTTACACCTATCTCTGGTTTGTAGATCCTGACCTGCCCGATGACGCCGTCGCTGAGGTCGCGCAACTCGGTGAAACTTATCGGGGCACCAATGGGGCAGAGGACGAGGCCATTGTCGCTGCCGTCCAGGAAGGCCTTGAGAGCCGCTCCTACGATGTAGGTCAACTGGTGATACCGCCGCAACTGACTGCGCAAAGCGAACATGCGGTCGCGCACTTCCAGCGCTTGTATGCGCAGGCGCTTGGTGTCGGTGACTCGTCGACCTGACACGGTTCGTGATCGCACCGGAACGCAACCCGGTTGCCGGCCTCGCGATGTCGTCTATTCGTGTTCAAGTCAACCCACTCGGAGATCCCTGTCATGCGAGTACCCGTAGTTGCCGACGATGCGCCTTTTGGTGCCGGTCCATACTCACCCGCGATTCTAGCCGGAGACTTTCTGCATCTGTCGGGTATCGGAGCTCTGCATCCTGAGACTCACGAGATACTGGGCGACACCATAGATGTGCAGACCCGCGAGGCCTTCCGCAATATCGAAGCCATTCTCCGTGCCGGCGACGTGTCACTCGACGACGTCATCAAAATGGATGTCTATCTGCAGGACCCGAATGACTACGAGGCCTTCAACAGCACATATGCCGAGTATTTCGAGCCACCGTATCCGGCGCGACTGACCGTCGGTGCCGGGCAGGTGTGGGACATGATGATCAAGATGGATTGCGTTGCTTATCTCGGCCGCTGAATCCGTGATGCGCTAGAGTCTGCTTCCGGCCTTTAGACCTTCCAGCACCGCCTCCTCGGCGGTACGCGGTGACAATGCGTCGCCTACGAGTACACTTTCGATGCCTGCGCCTCGCAGCTCCGCATCGAGACTGTTGACTGGCTGATGACCTTGACAGAGCACCAGGGTTTCCATGTCGTCGAAAACAACGGGTTCACGGGTGATGGTGTGGGTGAAGTAAGCGCTGTCGGCATCGGCGCCAAAGATCTCGGCATAGGGCACGATCTCGACCCCGAGCTTGTGCAACTCGCCCGCCCATTGGTCGCGGACGATGTCCTGGATGGCCGCCCCGGCCATGGGTGCGCTTACTGCGAGCCGCACTCGGCAACCATTCCTGGCGAGCATCTCGGCGACGCCGAGCCCAATCCAATCTCCGATCCAGTCCGCGACAACAACCGAAGCCCCGACATTGGCCTGGCTATCGATAACCTGCCAGGCATTGACGACATGGGCGCTGTCGTCCAGCTCCAGGCTGGGTCTGCGTGGCTTCGCGCCGGTGGCCACGATGGCGACATCCGGGGAGAGTTCCGCGACGGTTGCCAGATCGGCGTCAATATTCTTGATGACCTCGACACCGGCGCGTTCGACTTCTCCAGCCAGATTGGTGATGAGGCCGCCGAATTCGGATCTGCCCGGTAGCAGCTGTGCCAGCAGTGCTTGACCGCCGACGCGGGCGCTGCGCTCGAGCAAGGTCACTCGGTGGCCGCGTTGGGCGGCGACGGCAGCCGTTTTGAGTCCGCCGGGTCCAGCCCCAACCACAACAACATGACGGGGTGCGCTGGTTCGTCGGCGTTCACCGTAGTCGAGCTCGCGCCCGGTTTCAGGGTGTTGAATACACGACACTGGAAAATGTGCCAGCCGATGGCCCACGCAGGCTTGATTGCATCCGATACAAGCGCGGATCTCATCGGCCCGGCCGTCCAGTGTTTTGTTGGCGAATTCGGGGTCGGCAATCATCGCGCGCACCATGCCTACCATGTCGGCTTGACCGTTGGCGAGAATCTGCTCGGCCAGTTGCGGTTGATTGATGCGGCCGGTCACCAGCACTGGCACTTTGATGTGCTGCTTTACGGCGGCGGAATGGCCCGCGAGATAAGCGTGGGGCACTGCCATGGGTGGAAACACGTGTATCCAGCCGCTGGCCGACGCGCTGGTGCCACCGATGACACTCACATAGTCGACAAGACCGCGCTCATCGAGGTAGGAGCAGACATCGAGCACCACCTGTGAGTCCAGACCAGTGTCCGAGAACTCATCCGCAGAGACCCGAATGCCGACTGGCATGTCATCAGCGATGTTTGCGCGAATACTGGACAGCACTTCGGCAAGAAAGCGCACTCGATTGTCGAATGACCCACCGAACTCGTCGACACGGTTGTTGGTCACCGGATTGAGAAACTGCGCAATCAAATAGCCCATGCTCGCCAGCACTTCCACGCCATCCAGACCCGCTTCGGCAAGATGACGGGCACTGCGGCCATAGGCTTCTACCCACTCCCAGACCAAAGCGGCGGGTGCTGGCACGGCCGTGCTGCCATAGCGCAGATGGGCAACCGCGGACGGACCGTACACGGGGCGACGCGAACCATCGAGTGAGGACTTTATGGACGCGCCGCCGTGAAACAGCTGTCCGAACACTTTGGCGCCGAACTGCTGGCATTCGCGCGAGAGCTTGGAAAGACCGGGGACGATGCCCGGATCGCCGGCACTCAAGAACCGTGACGGATCATCAAACGTCTCATGCGGCGACATCCCTTCGAGAATGAGCAGCGCGGCCCCACCCGCAGCTCGTGCGCGATGATAAGCACACAGCTGGTCCGTGGACTTGCCGTTCTCGACCATGGTAGTGCCATGCGGCGGAAACACCATTCGATTCTTGAGCTCGCATCCGCGAATCGAGAGAGGCGCTGCCAGGAGCGAATAGTTGCTCATGCGAGGTGTCCGTGTTGGCTCGACCATGACGTCGACGGGCACGTCAAACTGACTCTGCCGTTTTGCCCTTTATGACCTGCCGTCATGTGTGGTCGACCGATTTGAGATTTGACAGCACTATCAGGATCGGACCCTCGGAAAGCAAGCACACAAGACCTTCGACAGCGCGTGCAAGACTCGTCATCGTCATTGTTGAGACATAACATGCGTAATGAAGCGTGGCGCACACTTGGGGATACACATGACCACTATCACTGTAGCTGCCAAAGACGGCATGGCTTTTGATGTCGCGCGTGGGCAGCAGATTCGTATAACCACGCCGAAAGGGCATCAGGCCGCCGACTTCTTCGCCTACAACGCGCACTCGGTTGTCGAGTGGTTATCACCGCCGCACACCTGGATTGCCAACTGCTCACTGACACCACGTCCCGGGGACGTGTTGTTGTCGCGTTTCAGAAATCCCATGCTCGAGATGGTCGAGGACGGCGGCGAAGGCATCCATGACATGTTGCTGCCCGCCTGTGACCAGTTTCGTTATGAGTTCTTTGGTCACGAGGGGCCCCATCCGAGCTGCTCTGACAATCTGATGACCGCCATGCGCCGGCGTGGTCACGAGATTTCAGTCATCCCGCAGCCTATCAATTTCTTCACCCACACCACCGTCGATGCCGCCGGTGTGCTGAATGCGCCGTCAAACATCGTCAAGCCGGGCGCCTTTGTGGTGCTCGAGGCGTTGATCGACACGATCTGTATCGTGTCGTCGTGTCCGTTCGACATCTCGCCTCAAGGGTGGGAGATCAATGCTGGCGGGGTGGTGACCGAGCTCGAGGTCGAGATCACCTGAGTCCTCTGAGCTGGGCCAGGCCTACACGCCGAGGCGGTCGAGCATTCGAAAATAGGAGAGCAGCAGCGGCATGAACCACGGGTCGCCGCCGTAGAGCCGACGCTGTTGAAACTCGAACCGGTCCAGTAGGAATTCCTGGTCGGTGCGTCCGAGCATCTTGCAGGCAATTTGATGACCGAGATAAGGCGCCATGGTCACGCCCGCACCATTCATCCCCATCGCATAGTGAATGCCGTTTACGTCACCTAGATGAGGCAGAAAGTCGAATGTGAATCCCACATATCCGCCCCATGAGTAGCTGATCCGAGTGTCGGCGAGCACCGGGAATATGCTGACCAGCTTTCTTCTAAGAATCTCGCCGTTGTGCTCGGGCCCCTTGGAAGGGTCGTTGGACCGGCCCGCAAGCATGATTCGATCACCGTCGGGAGACGGCCGGAAGGCGCGATAAATTCGGAATGTGTCGATGCACAGTCGGGGTTTGTGCAGCACTGCACGCATCAACTCCTCTGGCAATGATTCGGTGACGATGATGCTCGCGCCGGTCGGTACCACGCGGCGTTTGAGCTCAGGGATGAAATCGCTGGTGTAGGCATTGGTGGCGACCAGAATGTCACGCGCCGTGATGGTGCCACGTTCGGTCTGTATACGTTTCTGGCTCCGGTCGAGGCCGGTAACCAAGGTGTTGCCGATAATGCGCGCACCAGCGGAACGGGCGCGATCCAGCAGTCCCTGATACCACTTACCTGGATGCACAGAAAAAGCGCTCGGTTGCAGGTAGCCGCCATAGTAGGCGGTTGTGCCAATCTGCTGTTCTAGTTCTGGTTTGCTGATTACTTGGCACTCAATGCCGTGTGAGCGGTTCAGCAGCTCGGCCTCACGCGCCAGGGCATCAAAATGCGCCGGCCGGGCCGCACAGTTCAAGCGTCCCAGGTCTTGCAGGTCGCACCGAATCTGCTCGGCTTCAATCATGGATTTGCTGTGCTCGAAGCCATCATGAGCGGTCTGTGTGAGTGCGACGGCGGTGTTTTCACCGTAGCGCTTCAAGAGCGTGCCCAGACTGACTCGAAGCTCGGAACCAAAGAAGCCGAGATTACGTGTGCTGGCGCCGGTGCCGGGCGCGTTTGCATCGAGTACCACTACTTCCCGACCGCCACGCGCGAGGGTCAGGGCCGCGCCCAGACCGGTGTAACCGGCGCCGATGATGACCACATCCGCGGTCTTCGGCAGTGATTGGCCATCGGTCTCTTGAGGTGGAGCTGCATCCCACCAGAACGGTGCCCCGGTCTTGTCGATATCGAGTCTGCCTGAACGACTGCCGCGTTGTGGCCTATTGGACTCTGCCAACTTGCACCCCCTTGCTCGAGGATTGTTGCTGATGCTTTTGGGCATGCTACCGTGGGCACTCCGTGGAGGCGAGACAGTAAACCATGAACGGCACAGATCTGGAGGCCTTGTTGGCGCGTCAGCAGCCCGGACGCTCTCTCGAGCGGGAGTTCTATCTGGATGCTGGCATCTGGCGGCTCGACGTCGAGCGCGTGTTATCCAATAAATGGCATCTCGTCGGTCATGTCGCCCAGGTTCCTGAGTCGGGAGACTATTTCACGGTCGATTTACTGGATGAGTCCATCATCGTCGTGCGCGCGGGTGATGACATCAAGGCGTTCTACAACGTTTGTCGTCATCGTGGTGCACAGCTGTGTACCGCGGCAAGTGGCCAGAAGGACCGCTTTACCTGTCCCTATCATGGCTGGACCTATGCTCTCGACGGTACCTTGGCAGCCGCACCCATGATGGCTGAGAGCTTTGAGCCGGGGCAGCATGGTTTGCATACGTGCACCGTGCGCGTGTTCGAAGGGGTCATTCTCATCTGTCTGAGTGAAGCACCGCCGAACTTTGACGCCTTGTTCGCGAGCTATGCGCCACTGTTGCAGTTCTACGGCTTGCGTGATGCAAAAATTGCCGCTCAGCGACGCTACACGGTCAATGCGAACTGGAAGCTGGTGGTCGAGAACGGGCTCGAATGCTACCACTGCTTCGGTGTGCACCCGGTGTTTGCACTGGCGCGCTCACGTGCGCAGGTGAAGGCCATCGGCACTGATGAACGCACTTGCCCTGCTGACATCGCGGAACAGTTCGGCGAAGAGTTCGAAACCTGGAGGGCCACCGTAATGGCATTGCCCGAGTACGTTGGTTCCATGGTCACTGATGACGAATCTTCAGATCACCTACGCTGGCTCTATCGAGGTCCGCTTGCCGAGGGTTATGTGACCGAATCTATCGACGGCAAGCCGGTCGCACCCTTCATTGGAGATTTCGACCACTACGACAACGCGACCTCCACCGCTTTGTTCAACCCTTGGAGCTGGATATTCGCCTCCAGCGACCACGCCGTGACTTTCCGCTGGACACCGACGGGAGCGGATTCCACTGAGGTAGAGCTGACCTGGCTGGTCGATCCCCATGCCCGTGAGAACGAAGACTATGATCCGGACCGTGTCGCGAAAGTGCATTGGGATACTTCTCTAGAGGACAAGCACATCATCGAATCGGTGCGGATCGGGATTCGCTCGAGGCACTATCGGCCGGGACAGCTGTCGCGTCAGGAAGCGACCGTGGAACGATTTGTTCGCTGGTATTTGCGGCAGCTACAGGCATCCAGCTGATCGCTGGTTGGACTCGAGGGCGGATTGCACCATCGCGGACCTCATACCCAACCAGTCAGCCATGCTCGATTCAGCTAACCACCCTGTTCTCTAGATGCAGCTCAATTGGCAGCACAACACCAATACACCGACACTTTGACTGAAAGGAGACACCATGAAGGACGACCTCTTCGAAGTAGGACTCGCGCAACGCAAAGGCACCTTGGGTGCGGAGTATGTGGAAAAGAATCTGGCCGCTGCGGACGATTTCACGCGCCCGTTTCAGGAGGCCATGACCGCCTGGTGCTGGGGCTTTGGGTGGGGTGATGAGGCCATCGAGCCAAAGACTCGCTCGATGATGAATCTCGCCATGATCGGCGCACTCGGCAAAATGACCGAGTGGGAGATTCATTGTCGGGGTGCGCTCACCAATGGCGTCAGCAAAGAGGAAATTCGCGCCATCATTCATGTCGTCGGTATCTACTGCGGTGTGCCGCAGGCGTTGGAGTGCTTCAGGGTCGCTCGACGGGTGCTGCAAGAGAAGGGCATGCTGTAGCACGATCAGGACAGTCGTCGTTACGCCTGCTGCCCGGGCGGTGACGCCGAATTCAGGCCACGGTGTCAGCTCGCGCGCTCATATCGAAACAACGGCACCAGCAGTAGCGCGGCCAACATGACCACAGCGATCACCACGAAGCTGTTGTTGAACGCGATCATGGTGGCCTGTCGTGCCAGTTCCTGCTCGAGTGAGGCGAGACCGGCGCCTTCGCCCAGCGACCAAAGCGCAGGTAGCTCAACGGCGTTGCCATGTGGTGTGATCTGCTCGCTCAAAATTGCCCGATTGACTTGTGAATGACGGGCATGTAACCCGATCACGACTGCGGTGCCGATGGCGCTGCCGACATCGAAGGCGAGGTAGTAGAAGGCCACGCCTTGGTCCTGGAGCCGCTCACTCAGACGTGACAGCGTCAAGGTGTTGAGTGGCGCCCACACTGCGCCGGTCGCGATACCGAGCAACCAGTTCGCCCAGATGACATCCCAGGCTCGAATGTCGACCGTCCAGGTGGACATGCTGTAAGAGCCGATGGCAGTACAGAGCAGACCGAGCGCAAGTATCGGCCTTGGGTCGACGCGGTCGCGGAAACGGCTGAGTATGAGCAAGCCCATGACCGAGCCGGCGCCTCGAGACATCAACAGGTAGCCGGTGTCGAGCGCGGGGTAACCGCTGATCTGCTGCAGCTCGAGGGGTACCAGCAGCAACGGCAGAAACATCACCGTGCCGACAATGAAAACGACGAAGTTGCCTAGGTTGTAGTTTCGATTCAGAAACAGTGCACGATCAAAGAACGGTTTCCGGGCGGCGATGGTGTTGGCAATGAACCAGTAGAGTCCAAGCACGGCGACGGCGGTTTCTATCAAGATCTCCTTGGACTCGAACCAGTCGAGCCGTTCGCCGCGGGCCAGCATGAGCTGCAACGCGGTAATGCCGACAATCAATGCGGCATAACCTGTAACATTGAGATTGCGCTCCGACCGTGGCGTTCGTGGCACCAGATAGATCGCGGCCAGCAGCATGGCCACGCCGACGGGCAGTGGGAACAGGAATATCCATTGCCAGCTGAGCGCATCGACGATGATGCCGGAAATGGCCGGTGAGACCACGTTCGCAGTCACGAAACCGAGCGCCCACAGCGCAGTCGCTTGACCGTAGCGCTCCTTTGGAAATGCGTTCACCGCAATGATTTGTCCCAGTGGCATCAGGCCGGAGCCGCACAGCCCCTGCAGGAATCGCCACACCACCATTTCGACCAGGCTGGTGGATAGGGCGCAGCCGACCAGGGTCGCCAGAAAGCCAACACTCGAGATGATGAAGACTTCCTTGCGGCCGTAGCGATTGCTCAAGAACCCTACGCTCGCCGTCATCACTGCGCTGCCGATTACAAAGGAGATCATCACCCAGGCGACTTGGTCGATGGTCGCGGAGAAAGCGCCTTGCATATGCGGCATCGCGACTGTCACCGAGTTCCAGGTGAACGCATAGACGCCAGTGGCGAGCGTGACAGTGAGAACGATCAGAATCTGACGCAAGCCCAGGCGTGGCACCTCGCCACCTTGACCCAGGGTGCTCGTTGCCGATTCTTCGGTCGGATTTTCTTGCTCTGCCACCTGACTCGGAGCCATTTACGCCTTGTGTGATTTCGACAATTTACCACTGTCGCCATACGCGATAGGCTTGCTGACGTCTGCATGCTCCAGTCAACAAGCAATACAACCGAGGAGGAACCCATGACCAAACAAATCCACGACCGAGCCCCCAAGAGCCCGTCCCGTCGTCGCGCTCTGAAAGCGGCTGGCGCTGTTGCCGCATCTGCCGTTCTGCCCATGCCGTTCATTCAAACCGCGCGAGCCGAGCCGGTCGAGATCAATATGCTGGGTTGGTATGGCACTGCAGAACCGGACATGGTCGCCGAGTTCGAAGCTGCGAACAACGTCAAGTTCAAGCCCAAATACTATGCTGGCGGCGACAACATGCTGGCCGCTCTGGCGCAAAATCCTCCGGGTACCTTCGATTTGATTCACACCGATGCGGAGTATGCCGCGCTGCTGATCGAGGCGGGCCTGGTCGACGAGCTCGATGCCGGCCATTATCCGCTCGACGATTTGATGCATGATGATTTCAGGAACTTCGCTGGCCATTGGAAAGACGGCAAGCTCTATTCCTTGATCACCCGTTACGGACACCTCGGTGTGTCCTACAACAAGGATCACGTCAGTCGCGAAGACGCGATGAGCTACAAGGTGTTCTGGGATCCGAAGCTGACCGGAAAAGTCGGACATTTCGACTGGCATTTGCCGAGCCTGGGTCAGATGAGCTTGCTCAATGGCAACACCAGCCCGGGTCCGTTCGATATCTCCGAGGCCGCTTGGGACAAAGTCAAGGAAACCACGCTGTCCCTGAAGCCTCAGATCGGCGGCTACTTTGATTTTGGCGGCACCTTCGCCGGCCTGAAGAACGCTGAAATGCTGGCCATGTGCGGTATTGGCGACTGGGTGACCGGCATCCTGGAACGCGACGGAGCCCCGGTTTCGTCGGTGGTGCCCAAGGAAGGTGGGATTCAGTGGACAGAGTCCTACAGCATTGTCAGCACTTCGACCAAGAAGGACATTGTCAAGAAGTATCTGGACTACACCATGTCTCCGGAAGGTCAGGTGAAGTCAGCGCAGATGCTGGGTTATCCCGGTTTTGCCGTGACCCACAGCGGACGCAAGCTTCTCAACGAGGTCGACAAGGCTGAGGCCGTGCGCACCGGGCAGGTCGACGGTGTTGCCAACGATCCGATTGTGCTCATCAACGAAGGCCGCATTCACTATCGCGGCATTCCAGCACAGCAAAGCCTGGAAGAGTGGAACGACTTCTGGTCCGAGTACAAAAACGCCTGATGCGTTGACACCTGCGAGCCCCTCTCCACTCAACGGAGAGGGGCTCTAGTTATGACCATCCCCACCGAACACTCCCGACGCTGGAACGGTTATCTGCTGACTTGGCGACTGCCTATGATCGTGTGGCAGGTGCTGTTCTTTCTGGTGCCACTGATCTTCATGGTGGTGCTGTCGTTCTGGCTGGTGAAGAACTACCGCATGGAGCCAGCCCTTGTCGGTATCAACTGGTCAAAAATGATGTCTCGGGATTATTTCTGGGACGCGTACTGGCGAACTCTGGCGCTCGCTGCCGGCGCCACCGTGGTGACCAGTCTGCTCGCTTTCCCGGCTTCCTTTGCACTCGCATTCAAGGTGTCGGAGAACGCCCGGCGTTGGGCAGTGTTCCTGCTCATTATTCCGTTCTTCACCAGCTATATCGTGCGTGCCTACGCCTGGCAGGTCATTCTTGCCCAAAGTGGTGTGATCAACAGTTTGTTTTCGATGGTGGGACTGGGGCCCTACACCATGCTGAACAGTGCATTCGGCACCATCGTCGGTTATCTCGCGCTGACATTGCCACTGGTGGTTGTGTTGCAGACATTCTCCCTGGCGAGCATTGACCGTTCGCTCATCGAGGCTGCGCATAATCTAGGCTGTGGCCGAATAAAGACAGTGTTTCTGGTCATTTTGCCGTTGGCAAAAATCGGTTTCATCGTTGGCGCGTTGTTTTGCTTCATCCTGTCGTTCGGGGACTTTGTCAGTCCTTATTATCTCGGCGGGTCGAAGCCGCCGACACTGTCGATCCTTATCATCGACACCACCAAGTCCGGTCAGCAATGGCCGCGGGCCGCGGTGGTCGCGGTGACCATGATCGTGACCTTGTTCATCATTGCCTTTACCGCGGTTACCTTGGCGTACCGCAAGCCGGGTCGCACATGAGCCGGGATCGATCTCTAGTCTGGTTCTTGCGGCTCTATTTGCTGGCGCTATTCGGCTTCGTGTTCGCACCTATCGTTGCCAGCCTGGTGTTCTCGTTTAACTCGGATCGATTCCCGACCATTCCGCTCGGCAGCTTCACTTTCAAGTGGTACGTGCAGGTGTGGGGCAATGAGTCCATGCGTGAGGCCATGTTGAACAGTGTCATCGTGGCTGGCGTGGTTTCGGTGGTGTCGACCTTCATTGGTTTTTGCACGGCATACACCGATTATCGTTACCGTTTCTTCGGCAAGAATCTCTATCTCGGCCTCGCTCTGCTGCCACCGACGATTCCACTGGTCATCATGGGGCTGGCGATGCTGGCGTGGCTGTCGCGGATCGGTCTTTCGGGACACATCTGGTCGGTCATAATTGCGCACACCGTGCTGTGCTCACCGTTCGCGATGGCGGTCATCCGCTTACGGCTCGCGCAAATGGATGAGAACCTGGAGCCCGCTGCCTGGAACCTGGGCGCGACCGAGTGGGGAGCGATGCGCCACGTGGTGTTGCCGTTCACGATGCCCGCCATTGTTGCCGCTCTATGTTTGACTGCCGCGGTGTCTTTCGACGAGTTTGCCGTGGCCTGGTTCGTCTCCGGTATCAACAAGACTGTTCCAGTCGTCATACTCGAGATTCTGCAGGGCAACGTTGACCCACAAATCAATGCGATTGGCACTTTTGTATTCATGACTTCGATGACATTGATCGTGGTCGCACAAGTGCTGCTACTCACCCGGCAAAAGAAGCAGGTAGGCACGAATGAGTGAAGTGCTCGTAGAGTTCGACAACGCGGTCAAGCGCTTCGGCAGCGTTGAGGCCGTCAAGCGCATGAATCTCGAGATTTATCGCGGTGAGTTTCTCGCCTTGATGGGCTCGTCCGGGTGCGGCAAGACCACGACCTTGCGCATGCTGGCCGGACTCGAAAAGCCGACCGAAGGACAAGTTCGGCTGTCTGGTAAAGTGATGAATGATGTTGGTGCTCACGAGCGCGATACACCCATGGTGTGGCAATCACTGGCGTTGTTCCCGTTTTTGAATGCACGGGAGAATGTCGAGTTCGGGCTTCGCATGCGCGGTATCAAAAAGGCGGAACGAAGCCGTCGTGCACTGGAGTGGTTGGCACGTATGGACATTGGTGACCTAGCCGAACGCGATGTCGCGCAACTTTCCGGTGGGCAGCGGCAGCGGGTCGCGTTGGCGAGATCGCTGGTCACCGAGCCCGAGATCCTGTTGTTGGACGAGCCGCTGTCTGCGCTGGACGCCAATCTGGTCATTCGAATGCAAGGCGTATTGACCAGACTCCAGCGCGAGCTTGGTATCACGTTCGTCTACGTCACGCATTCACAGTCAGAAGCGTTCGCCATGGCGAACCGGATTGTCATCATGAATGAAGGCGAGATCGCACAAATCGGATCTCCAAAAGAGATTTATCGTACGCCTTCGAACCGTTTCGTCGCGCAGTTCGTCGGACGCAACAACATTCTCACCGGCGAAGTCACGTCGCAGGATGGAAGCAGCGTTTCTGTTCGAACCCTACTCGGTGAGTTCAACATGCCGGCCACTGCCGAGGCCAGTTCATTGCTCGGCCAGTCGATCAGCTTTGTCGTCGGCGCCGACCGGGTAGCGCTGAACCGGCAGCCGCGAGGCAGCGTGAACGAGCTGAGTTGTCAGCTGATATCCGAGGAGTTCATCGGATCGGTTGTGACCTTGTATCTCGAGGCGCCGGACGGAACCGAGCTCAAGGCTCAGATCCAGCAACGTGAGCTCGATGAGATCAATCCAGAGCCGGGAATGTCTCTGTGGCTGAGCTGGGAGCCTTCACAGACCCACATTCTCCCCCACTAAATTGCTGCCCAGAAACATCGATCAAATGAGGGAACTCGGGCGGCACTGCTGTTCAAAGACCTGGACACATGCTCCAAAGTGGAAAGACTGGAGACTGAACTGGCCCGCCAGGGGTATGCAAAATCCTGAGAGACCAATGTGGCGCGCTCATGGCATCGCGCAAAGTGACTAACAGCGTTCGGGGCCCTGCATCTCAGGTCAGCCAGCGCTTGCGGCGCCGGTAGTGCTTGACGTCGCGATAACTTCTTCGACCGGACTCACTCATACCCAGGTAGAACTCTTTTACATCAGAGTTCTCTCTAAGCTCTTTGGCCTCACCATCCATGACCACGCGGCCTGACTCCAGGATATAGCCATAGGTCGCGTAGCGAAGCGCAATGTTGGTGTTCTGCTCGGCGAGCAGAATAGAGACGCCTTCGCGTTGATTCAGTTGCTGCACAATCTCGAAGATCTCTTCCACCAGCGTCGGTGCCAGATCCATGCTCGGCTCATCGAGCAACATGGTGCTCGGGCGCGACATCAGGGCTCGGCCGATCGCACACATTTGCTGTTCGCCACCCGAGGTGTAGCCCGCCAATGAGCGTCGTCGATCTTTGAGTCGTGGGAAATAGTTGTATACCAGCTCCAGGTCGGCGCGGATAGCCGCACTACCGTCACGGCGAGTAAACGCCCCGGTCAGCAGATTCTCCTCGACCGTTAGATGTCCGAAGCAATGACGGCCTTCCATGACCTGGATGCAGCCGCGTTTCACCAGCTCATTGGGTGACAGCGCATGCACTTCATCACCGTCGAAGATGATGCTGCCCTTGGTGACTTTTCCGCGCTCTGCGCTCAGCAGATTGGAAATCGCTTTGAGCGTAGTGGTTTTGCCAGCGCCATTGCCCCCGAGAATCGACATGATGCTGCCCCGTGGGACCGTCAGCGATACGCCACGCAGCACCAGAATCACGTGGTCGTAGATGACCTCAATATTGTTGACTCTGAGAACGTTGTCGGTTTGATTCTCTGCGGCCGGGGTAGTCGGTGTATTCATGCCAGACTTGTCAGCTAGGGATTACCCGCTCCCCTTTTGAGGGAGCGGGTAGTACACCTATGATTATGAGCAGTCCTGCGTCTGCCACTCAGGCTTGTCCGACACATAGGTGTTGGCAGCCTCTTCCAGCAGCGGGCGAACGATGTCGTTCATTGGCGGAATCAGATCGGAAATTCGATTCCAGTCATCGCCATCCCATTGCTGAATAAACACCGAACCGGCACCTTCGTGGTCAGCACAGGAGCCCTGGAGAGCCCCGGTGAAACCTTCCAGCCCGAGCTCCTTGAGGCGTGCTTCATCAAGTACGAAGTTCTCGAGATCCAGTCGAACGTCGGCGCCAGTGACAACACTCTTGCCGGTCATTTTTTGCGCGACTGTGATGGCTTCTGCGACCAGCACTGCGTTGTAGACAGCGCGGTTGTAAAGCACGTTGCCTACTTCGCTACGGTCACCGACCTGGCTTTTCCCTTTGTCTACCACATGCGTCAGGATGTCCTGAATCGCTGGGAAGCCCGTCCCGATGCCCGTGAAGTTAGCCGCCAAATAGCCTTTGCCGGGTTCACCGACCGGATTCAAGTCGGCATGCGCGAAGGGCCACTTTTAGCCCCCCGCGGGGGGAATCGTCGCGGCGTGGCAGAGGTGTTACTGTCCGGTGGGTGGCATTGCGCAGCATCGGGAGTTATGGGAGCGAACCAGCTATGGATATGAACGCAGAAGAAATCGACCAGTTCTTGAATCGCACACAGCCGGCCCTGCTCGGCGTGCTTGGCACATTGGATTCGGCCGGCTACCCGACCACACTGCCGGTTTGGTACCGGTATGACGGCGCCCTGGTCACTATCTGGACGACGCTCGAGCGGGCCTGGCCAAAACACATCGCACGACATCCCAAGGTTTCCTTGGCGGTAATGGAAACGGAGCCACCGTTCGCAGCGGTGCTCATCAAGGGTACCGCGTCCATCATCGTTGACGGAGAGGGTCACTGGGATGAGGTCAAAGCCATTTGTGAGCGCTACATCGCTGCCGGCGAAGTGGACGACTACGCCGCGTCCTGGTCGATGCTGGAGGCCATGTGTGTGATTTCCCCCGACCGTTTCATTACCTGGAAGCGCGGGTACTGACGAGTATCAACCGGGGGTAATGCCCGGTTTTGCCCACAGCGCCGCGCTGTCACCTCGGCGGGTCAGTCGGTACAGTTTCAGTTGTTGGAAAATTCTCCCGGCGCGTATCTCGGGATGCCAAATGAACGGGACACTGGATGGGGCCTGCCTCAAAGCTTGCTGTAATCGTACATGCCGATGTCATCGGCTCCACCATCAGCAGCAGCGATGTGTTCGCCGGCCGTCGTTACAGCTGGAATGTTCGAGTGCGACCACCGCTTATGGAGTTTGAGCGTCTCTGACTGGTCACAATTGATTTCGGTTTCAGAAACTCAAAAGAAAAAGCCGCGGCATGAATGCCGCGGCTTTTTCGGTACTGCTTACGACCTGGGAACTACTGATCGAGCCATACAAACTCGGGCCATTCACAGCCACCGATCTCTCCGATCGGCACTCGCGGCAGGCCTTTGACGATGTCGTTGGCACCATCGACGTAGTTCGAATGGAACGGAATGATGGTTCCAGACTCATCGTGGACGAGCTGCTGCATCTCGCAGAACATCTCTTTGCGTTTCGCCTGGTCAGTCTCCGCCCGCGTCATGCCGAGCAGATCACCCATACGCGGGTTCTTCCACTGCGATTCGTTCCACGGTGCGTCCGGAGCATACGCAAGCTCCAGCATCACGTACGCGGTCGGGCGCATGTTCCAGTTGGTCAAGTGAACAGGCGTGTTCATCCAGGTGTGACCCCAGTAACCATCGTAGGGCACCTTCTTGATGCTGATGTCGAAGCCAATCTTCTTTGCTTCGGCCTGCATCAGAATCACTGGGTCCAGACCGCCACGGGTACCGTCACTGCCATGTACCTGGATGGAACTGACACCGGACTTCTTGAGATGGAACGAGGCCTTGTCTGGGTCGAACGCACGCAGTGGGATGGACTCGCAGTGGTCCTTACCGTAGGCCGGACCGATCGGGTGGTCGTTACCTGGTCCACCTTGACCCTTGATAATGGAGCGAACCATTCTTTGGCGATTCTGCAG
>MDTE01028523.1_pt1 | contig 19943 bp, 17 predicted proteins | sample 811231 | NCBI WGS metagenome assembly MDTE01 (sample SAMN05326651, study PRJNA326480) | marine metagenome | isolation source: seawater | place: Indian Ocean: Red Sea | collected 2010 | reverse complement strand
TTGCTGTGACAGCAATGGAGCCTCCTGGTAAATTCGAACCTGAGGCAATAAGGAATGAAAAAGCAAAGGTTCTTCAAGCATCAAAACTTGCTGACGAGAATGAACCCTGGAAATGCTGTATAAGAGGACAGTACGCAAAAGGAGGGAATAGCCTGAAACTTCTAAAAGACTATAGAAATGAAGATGGGGTAAATTTGAATAGTACAACTGAAACTTATATTGCTACAAAAGTTTTAATTGATAATTGGCGTTGGCAAGGAGTTCCTTTCTACTTAAGAACAGGAAAAAGGCTGCCTAAAAGACTTGGAGAAATTGTATTAACATTTAAAGACGTTCCAGTACATTTGTTCGAATCAACAATAATAAATCCAGCTCCAAATCAACTGATTATTAGAATTCAACCTAATGAGGGTGCTACTTTTAAATTTGAAGTGAAATCACCTGGTTCTGGTATGAAATCAAGACCAGTTGAGATGGAATTTTCTTACGATGAATCTTTTGGTGAACCTTCTGATGAGGGTTATGTAAGATTATTGGCTGATGCTATGCTTTCTGATCCCACCTTGTTCACAAGAAGTGATGAGGTAGAGGCAGCATGGAAACTATATACACCATTAATAGAATTAATGGAAAATGCTCCTTGGAAGTTACCTATTTATAGATACGAATCAATGACTTGGGGACCCCCTGAATCAGATAAATTACTTTCAAAAGATAATATTTTCTGGCGTAGACCCTAACTTTATAATGAAACCTCAATTAACACTCCAAACCCCATTAGAACTTCCTCATAAAGAAATATCTAATTACTTAAATCAGTTATGGATTTCTGAAGATGAAGTTAGCTTCGGAGCAAATACTTTTACTTTGATGGTTTGGCAGCCTGCTTGGCTTGAACAATGTTTGGTTCAAACAGGATTAATAAGTGGACCAATTACTGGAACTTTGAGTCCAGAGATAATAAAAGTTGCAAAAAAATTTATCATAGATAAATGCTTATCTCATACTACTTCTTTAAATAGTGACGAATTGTTGAATTTATTAAAGGAAAATTTATCAAATAAAGATTATGAAGATTTAAGAGGGCAATTCTTTGAATCCTCAATAAGCACTTTAAATCCTAGAAGACTTATTACCTTAGCGCCAACTCTTAATAAAGAATCAGAGATAAAAACTTTTGTATCTGCCTATTGCCCGTTAAGTGAAAACACAACCGATCAAACTATCTGTGGTGATTTAGTTGTAATTAGAGGAGACTCTAATTCTATTAAAAAGAAAGGATTGAAAATTATAGATGAACTATCTATAAAAGATTTACCTACATGGTTATGGTGGAATGGCAACCTCGATGAATCACAAGAAATTTTTAATTATTTTGCTGATTACAATATTAGACTAATTATAGATACTGCAAATGGTTCACCCAGTAGATGCTTGAAAATACTTGATCAATCAATAAGATCAAATAAAGCTATTAATGATCTAAATTGGGTAAGACTTAAAAGTTGGCGTGAATCATTGGCAATGATTTTTGATCCTCCATCTAGGAGGCCGATATTAGATCATATTACTGATATAGATATAGATATTACAGAAGGTAATTTGCTACAGGCTTTATTCTTAATTTCTTGGATTAGTGACAAACTAGAATGGGTCTTTTCAAAAATAGAAAACAATCGAGAATTAATTAAAATTGAATTCAAACGAAATAATGGCGAGAAAATTTCGACAGGTATAAACTTTGTACCCCTTGGCAATCCAAGTATACATTCAGGCCAGGTTATTGGATTAAGGTTGATTTCCAAAATCAGTGAGGTTCGCAAAAATAATACATGCGTAATTCTTGGATGTGAATCTGTTGAGTGTATGAGACTTGAAGCTGGAGGAATGGCTGATATGCAATTAATAGAACAGGTTGTTCCAAATACTTTTTCTTCATCAGAATTTGACGTAAGTAAGTTATTAGGAAGTAGTAGAGGAAATACCAGTCCACTTTTTGAAAATGCTATCAAGGTGGCAGTTCAAATATTTAACAGTATTAATAAATAAAAGTAATTAAATGTCTTGTGTGATATCGTCGCCTTCAACTGATAGTGGGAAAACTACTTTATCTTTGTTGATTTCTTGTTGGGCTTTGTCAAAAGGGATTAAATTACAAACTTTTAAAGTTGGGCCAGATTATCTTGATCAACAACAACTTAGTTCAATTGGCCAACCTTTATGTAGGAATTTAGATATTTTCTTAAGTGGGGAGGACTGGGTTAAAAAAAATTTTTTTAAGTATTCTTTCAAACATGAATTTTCATTGATTGAAGGAGCAATGGGTCTTTTTGATGGATTAGGCGCAACTTCTTATTCAAGTACAGCAAATGTTGCTAAACTTCTCGATATTCCAATAATTTTTATAGTTAATGCTAAGGGGCAAGTAACATCTCTTCTCCCAACGGTAAGAGGTTTTAGAAATTTTGATAATGGGTTATCAATAAAAGGAATTATATTTAATAACGTAAATTCAGATAGACATAAAAAATTAATTAGAGAAGTATTTAAAAATGAAAATATTGAAATCCTAGGATTTTTACCTTCTGATTCAAAAATAAATGTTAATAAATCTAATTTAGGTTTAATTTCACCATTGGATAGTGATAGAAAAATTGATGTTGATTACTTTGCAAGTTTTGCTAAAAAAAATCTTGAAATGGTTTCCATATGTAAATTTTTAAAATCTCCTCCAAAAAAAATATTAAATTCTTTTAATAGAATTGATTTTAAAATAGATAAAAGGAAAGCTGTCGCAATTGCAGAGGATAAAATCTTCCATTTTCAGTACCCTGAAACAAAGGAGTTTCTTGAAGAAATAGGAATACCTCTTATTTCATGGAGCATCTTTAATAATGAAGAAATTCCCAAAGAGGCTTCATCTTTAATCATTCCGGGAGGGTTTCCTGAAAAATATGCTAATCATATAAGTGATTCACAAAAAAGTTTAAAGTCATTAATCGAATTTCGTAAAAAAGGATTTATTTATGCAGAGTGTGGTGGAATGATGATTTTAGGTAACTTAATAAAAGATGAAAATGGTAATAACCATAAGATGAGTGGAATCTTACCTTTTAAATCAAAAAAAAGCAATTTGATGGTAGGTTATAGATATTTAAAGGGTTTACGAGATACTCCACTAATCAAACAAAATCAATCAATTAGAGGACATGAATTTCATTATTGGGAAGTTGAAAGTTCTCCATCAGAATTTGATTTAAAAAAAAATAATGTTCATAACCAATTATCATCCCCATGGAAAATTAAATCGTGGGATACTGAATTTAAGGATGAAGGTTGGTCGGATAATAAATTACATGCAAGTTGGATACACTTACATTTACCAAGTTGTCCAGAAGCTGCAAAAAACTTTGTAAACGCTACACAAGTTAATTATCCTCAAAATCATTAATTTATTATCAAATTCAATATCTTGAGAGGAGAACCAATAAAAACTATTCCTGGTAATGTAATTAGTGGGCCTAAAAGACTTCCTATAATAACCTCAAATTTTGTATGACCAAGAGTTTCTTTTAAATCTACTTGAGGTTTATGATTTAATTTTTTGGACAGTTTGTTAATTTCTGCAGCCTGCATACCAGCTGATTTTCTAACTCCACTAGCGTCATACATAATAATTAGTGAAACGGCAATAGCCAATGCAAATATTGGGTTGTCGAATCCTAATTGAAAACCTAATCCTGAAGTGGTGCCGGTTATTAAAGCTGAATGACTTGAAGGCATCCCACCTGTTTCAAACATTATTCCAAATCTAATTTGTCCTGTTGAGAAGAAATTAAATACAACTTTAAGAAACTGAGCAAGTAAACAAGATAATAAACTCCAGAAAAGAACAGAGTTATCTAATAAAGCTGAAAATTCTGACATAAATCTAAATCATTTTAACTATCTCTATTTGTAATGAGATCAGCTAAAGAGATTAAATATTTTGCATTAAAACCCCAAGGTTCAATAGCTTTTTTTGCCTTTTCGACTAAATCGAAAGCTCTTTTTTTGGATTCTTCCATCCCAAGTAATTTGGGATAAGTTGTTTTATCTGCTAAAAGATCTTTCCCCGCTGTTTTACCAAGTTTCTCACTGCTTGAGGTTAAATCAAGAATGTCATCTATTATTTGAAATGCTAGACCTATTCCCTCTGCATATGTAGTAAGGGCTTTTAGTAATTTTTCATTAGCTCCGGCAATCATAGCCCCAGTTCTTACTGAAGCTTTTAGTAAAGCCCCAGTTTTATGGAGATGAATATATTCAAGGGTTTCGAGGTTAACTTCTTTCCCCTCACATTTTAAATCAACAACTTGACCTCCAACTAAGCCTGGAGCTCCTGCTACTAAAGAAAGTTCTCCAACAACATTTAATAATCTATTTGGATCAACACCAGGGCTTCTTAATGCAACCATTTCAAAGGCTCTAGTCAGTAATGCATCACCAGCAAGAATAGCTAATGCATCTCCATAAACTTTATGATTTGTAGGTCTACCTCTCCTTAAGTCATCATTATCCATCGCAGGCAAATCATCATGTATTAATGACATGGTATGGATCATTTCTAAAGCAACTGCTGTAGGAACAGCTAGTAAGGGGTCACCCCCTGCTAGTGAGCAAGATGCTAGACATAAAATTGGTCGGATCCTTTTACCTCCGGCCAGGAGAGAATATCTCATTGATTCTCGAAGAATTTCTGGATTCTCTGGACCTAAGGAGAAATCAAGAGCTTCTTCAACCACCATTTTTGTGTCTTTTAGATATTTATCAAAATCCGAAATATTATTTATAACTTCTGTCATTTTTTAAGTTTAGGAATGTTTTTTTTCATAATGGGTTTTATGGCAGTAGGTCATCAAGATTTGATAATAAACTAAATTTTTTTTGCCAGCTGAAAATAGTATTTACTAGTAACATAGTTACAGTCATTGGTCCAACACCTCCAGGTACTGGTGTGTAAGCAAATACTTTGGGAATTACATCTTCTAATAATACATCCCCACATAATCTGGTTTTACTTTTATCAGAACTTGTTAATCTATGTATACCTACATCAATAATTACAGCGCCTTTCTTAACAAAACTAGAGTCTATAAGGTTAGCTTTCCCTGCAGCAGCGATTAATATATCTGCCTCCTTGCATATTTTGTTTAAGTTTAAAGTTTTTGAATGGGTCATTGTTACCGTGCCATTTAGATTTAGTAACATGAGAGAAAGAGGTTTCCCTACGAGTAGACTTCTTCCAATAACAACAATATTCTTTCCTTCAATAGGAATATTTTGAGATCTTAGTAAATTAATAATCCCAGCTGGTGTGCAAGATCTCATCCCAGGTTCATTTTTTACTAATTTGCCGATATTTTGCTCATTCAAACCATCTACATCTTTTTCTGGACTAATATAACTTATTAATCTATCCTCACTAAATTTCTTTGGTATGGGAAGTTGTAATAACATTCCATCAATATCATTATCAAGGTTTAATTTGTTAATTAATTGTTCAACTTCTTTTTGATCTACGGTATCTTTAAGATGAAAAATAAAACTCTTTATCCCAACTCTAGAACAAGCTTTTTCCTTGTTTTTAACATAAACCTCGCTGGCAGGATCCTCACCTATTCTTATTACAGCCAAACCGGGGATTCTTTTTGTAATTGTTTTATTAACAAAAATATAATTTTTTAATTTTTCTTCGATTTCTAAAGATAATTTTTTACCATCTAGTTTTAATGACATTTAGAAAAACTTCTCCTTTTTACTTCTAGCATGCCTATAATTTTATATTAATCAATCTGATTTAATTATATTCTGTGCAAAACCCTACAAGTTTTCTCAAAAAATTAACTTTATATTGGGAAAAAAGTCAGTTTCCTACACAGAGTCCCATTGCAATTTCAACAATAGATAAATTAATTATTTTCTTAATATGTATTGTTATTTCCATAATATCCTCCTATAAAGGACTTCTTGTTCCAGATCTAAAAATCATAGATGTTTTTTATTGGGCTTTCAATTTTGCTGAAGTCTTATTTATTTGTGGTTTTTTAATACTTATTTCCAGAAAGGAAAATCCAAATATTGATTCAAGACAACTTCTTTTAATTACCTCACTCCTATTAATTGTTCAGCTGATAAAAAATATATTAGGGTCTGGACTTAGTCCTTTGTCGATTATCGTTCCTCCTGCCCTAATCATTTCTCAAGGTATGGGAACCATTACTGCTCTTGCATGGGTATCAATAGCAAGTATTAGCTGGCCTGATCCTATGATTAATATTAATAGTAATATGCTTCTAATTACCTTGATTTGCTCATGCGTTGTTGCAGTTCTCGGAGGCAGAATAAGAAGTCGAGCACAGTTACTTCAGCTATCAATATTCGTTCCAATTGGAGCATTATTTTCTCAATGGATATTAATCGGCAGTGAACAAAATTCATTAGTAGATAACCAAGAAATTTTTTCTTTTAATGGCCAAATATTCTCCGACTCTCTCTTATTGGCAATAATTATGCTTATCACAATATTATTTATTCCTATTTTTGAGTCAATATTTGGATTGTTAACGAAGGCAAGATTATTGGAATTAGCGGATAAAGAAAAGCCACTAATTAGAAGGCTCTCTATTGAAGCACCTGGTACCTTTGAACATACTTTATTGATATGTGGACTAGCTGAAGAAGCGACAAGAATGATAGGAGGTGATATTGATCTTGTTAAAACTGGTTCTCTCTATCATGATATTGGGAAGTTACATGCTCCGAATTGGTTTATTGAGAATCAAGATGGTTCTAAAAATCCCCATGATGAAATAGATAATCCTTTGAAAAGCGCCCAGGTTTTACAAGCCCACGTTGATGAAGGACTAAGGTTTGCACGAAAAAATAGATTGCCAAAAACTATAGCTAATTTCATTCCAGAACATCAAGGGACTCTCAAAATGGGGTACTTTCTTCATAAAGCTGAAAAGAAAAAACTAAATTTTAATGAGAGTGATTTTAGATACAAGGGTCCTATTCCTCAATCAAAAGAAACGGCAATTTTGATGCTTGCTGATGGATGTGAAGCTGCACTTAGGGCTATGGATATTAATGCTTCTGATTTTGAAGCACTAGAAACAATATCTAAAATTATTATTTCTAGAAAAGTAGATGGTCAGTTAAAAGATAGTAATCTTTCCAGAGGAGAGATTTTTCTTATAAAAAAATCATTTTTGAATGTTTGGAAAAGAATTAGACATAGAAGAATTCAATATCCAAAAACAAGTAATAATACTTTTTCTTGAGTCGGTAATTTTACAACCTTATATTTCTTCGATGTTTAGGATTGCACCAGTATATTAATGCCATAACACTTAATAAAGAGGACAACAGTGTAAAACCACCAATTCCGAAAATATCTTTAAGAGTAACTAATCGAAAAATAGAATATGGAGCCATCCCTGAAATTATCATTGAGAGAGAAACTAGAGTTAATGTGATACCCCATTTCTTCTCCGCTAAAAGACCAGAAGATGATACTATACCGACTATTGCTGAAGGCCAGCCAAGGCTTATAGCTAGAGAAATATTAGCCACTTTTAATTGGGGGCCATAACTTATTATTAAAGCAATTATGGGTAAAGCAATAATGTTACTTATCAAACCAACCCATGCAAGAGTCCAATATCCTAATACCCTTTCTCTCATAACTATATTTGATTAAATTTAAACTTAGAGCTCTAATCTACATTATTAAGTTTCTGGTTTTTGGGTAAACTTAATAATCCCAAAATATACTTAATCTTTAGAATTTGATAATAACTCTTTTTGGGAATTATCTAAATTGTCGAATTGAGGATGAATTGAATTTTTTTTCTCTGAGAATATCATTCTGTTTAAAGCGTTTACAAAAGCATTTGCTGCAGCAACCACTACGTCTGTATCGGCTGAATGACCTGAATATATTTTATTTTTGTTTCTAATTCTAATAGTGACTTCTCCCAACGCATCTATTCCTTCTGTTACTGATTTTACTGAAAATTCTATAAGTTCATTTGGAACTTTAGCTAATGCATTTAGAGCTTCGCAAACTGCATCTACAGGTCCTGTACCTATTGCAACAGCAGTATCCTCGGTATTATCTTCTGTATTTATAAGTGTTACTGTAGCGGTAGGCTTAGATGAACTGCCACAACTAACTTGAACATGACTTAGTTGAAATTTTGATTCAGGAAGTTGAACCTGCTCACTAACTATGGCTTCTAAATCTCTATCAGTGATTTCTCTTTTTCTATCAGCTAGATCTTTGAAACGAGCAAAAGCATCATTCAAGTCTTCCCTACTTAAATCGTAACCCAGTTCTTCCAATCTTGCTCTTACAGCACTTCTTCCGCTGAGTTTGCCTAATGATATTTTATTATCATTCAAACCAACAGTTTTTGCATCAATAATTTCATATGTTAGTCTATTTTTTAGGACGCCATCCTGATGGATCCCTGACTCATGAGCGAAAGCATTTGCTCCAACAATTGCTTTATTAGGCTGTACATTCATTCCAGTTAAGTTTGATACTAATCGAGAAGTTTTTGTTATTTCTTCTGTTCTTATAGCTGTAAGAGGGGTAGGTGAATCTGAACTCCTTCCAAAGAAACTATTAAAAAAACTTTTCCTAACATGTAATGCCATTACCAATTCTTCTAAAGAGGCATTACCTGCTCTTTCACCAATCCCATTTATAGTACATTCTAATTGCCTTGTCCCATTCTTCACTGCTTCAAGAAAGTTAGCAACGGCCAAGCCTAAATCGTTATGTCCATGGACAGAAATAATAGCTTCATCAATATTTGGAACATTTTTATTAATGTCAAAAATAAGTTTCCCAAATTCACTAGGAGTTGTAAACCCAACAGTATCTGGAATATTAATAGTTGTGGCGCCCGATGTTATTGCCAGCTCAATTACTTCATATAAAAATTCAGGATCACTCCTTGAAGCATCTTCACATGAAAATTCAACATCATCAACTAAGGATTTAGCATAACTAACCATTTCTGGAACAATAGAAAGAACGTCTTTTCTCGATTTTCTAAGTTTATGTTTAAGGTGAATATCACTTGTAGCTATAAAGGTATGTATCCTTTTTTTTGGTGCGGGATTTATGGCTTCGTAGCAGGCTTTTATATCATTGGTAGATGCCCTAGCTAATCCACAAATTATTGGTCCGTTTTCTCCACCAACTACTTCTGCAATTTTATTTACTGCTTTAAAATCACCAGGACTAGCAAAAGGAAATCCTGCTTCAATAACATCTACCCCTAATCTTGCAAGTTGATGAGCAATTGCAAGCTTTTCCTCAAGGTTTAAACTCGCACCAGGAGATTGCTCCCCATCTCTAAGAGTTGTATCAAAAATTAATATCCTGCCTGGATCTTTGGACATTAGTTAAATACAGTTAGACTCATATTAAGCTAATTAAAAAAAAATTACTAGATGTGGATTAATTTAAATGCTTTTAAGAAAATATATTATCAAAGTTTATTGGTTAAGTTTTTATAAACAAAAAGAACTTATATCCTTCAAATCAAGTATTCTTTTTAAAAATAAATAATTAAATATTTGCTAAAAAGTGAATTTTTTTATACTCCAAGAAATTTTATTAAATAAGTCATAAAAATCATGAATGGGCCTTACCCTAATAAAAAAAACTTAGGTAAATTGGCAATAGTTTTACATGCTCATCTTCCATATGTAAAAAAAAATGAAAAAAATTCCTTAGAAGAAGATTGGTTATTTCAGGCAATACTTGAATGTTATATTCCATTACTTCAAGTATTGGAATCTAGTAAAAAGAAAAATGCTAACAATACAAAATTAACTCTTAGTTTATCTCCAACCCTACTATCTCTTCTTCAAAATGAACAAATTCAAGAAAAATTCTCATCATGGATTAATACAAGATTAGGATTTTTAAAAGAACTATCTCACAAAGAACAATGTGCCGCTAAATTTCTTATCAGAAATATTAAAAACAATTATTCATATTGGGAAAAATGTTCTGGGAATTTAATAGAAGGATTTAAAAATTTAAACATAACCGGAAACTTGGATATCCTTACTTGTGCTGCTACACACGGATATTTACCAATCCTTAGAGAAAATCCTGAAACAGTATTAGGTCAAATAAATACTGCGGTTAGAAGTCATGAGATTGTTTTTGGGGAAAGACCATTGGGGATTTGGTTACCTGAATGTGCTTATTATGAAAATTTAGATGAAATATTATTTAATTGTGGAATAAGATATGCAGTTCTAGATGGCCATGGGATTTTGAATGGATCTCCAAGACCAAGGTATGGAGTTTACGCACCTATATGTTCAAAAAGAGGAGTTGCTTTTTTTGGTAGAGATAGTGAATCAACTTTACCAGTGTGGTCCTCAAAAGAAGGATTCCCAGGTAATCCTGTTTATAGGGAATTTCATAAAGACTTAGGTTGGGAATTACCAGCCTCACAATTACAAAAAAAAGGTATTCCAACAAGTAGGCCTTTAGGATTGAAATTTTATAGAATTACCAACAATAAAAATTCCTTAGATAAAAAAGAATTTTATATAGAAAATGAAGCTTTAAAAAAGGTTGCAGAACATGCTGATATTTATCTTTTATCAAGATCAAAACAATTAAGGAACCTTTCGTTGACATCATCTTTTGAACCTTTATTAATAGCTCCATTTGATGCTGAACTATTTGGACATTGGTGGTATGAGGGACCGAAATTTATTGAAAATATACTTAATAAATCTACAAAATATTCAATAAAGCTTACAAACTTAAAAGAAATTCTCCTTCAAAAACCTAATCTTCAAATTTGTGATCCTTCCCCTTCAAGCTGGGGTCAGGGGGGTTATCACAATTACTGGCTTAATGAAAAAAACGCATGGATTGTTCCAGAAATCACTAAAGCGGGCTCAGTTTTTGTCGAGTTATCTAAAAAAGTTTTAAGTGATGAATTTTCAATTCGATTATTAAATCAAGCAGCAAGAGAGTTGCTTCTTTCTCAATCCTCAGACTGGAGTTTTATTTTAAGAGCAGGAACTACAACAGAACTGGCTAAAGAAAGAATTGATAGACACTTATATAGATTCTGGAAATTAATAGATATGATTAAAAAAAAATCTATTATTGACTTTAAATTTCTAGAAAACATTGAAGAAGAAGATAAGATTTTCCCGTATTTACAAATTAAAGATTGGCAAAAATAAGAATGTTTATTTTATATTTAACATTCCAAGCTTAATTTTTAAAGGCGAATTGATAAACATTTTACTCATTACAAAAATCAATTTTGGCAACGGAAGAGTATTTGTTAGAAATCCTACCCATTCTTTTGTTGATAATTTAAAAAAATTAGAAAAAAAGCTTCTTAATCTACTCTCATCAAAGCTCATTAATCTTTTAAGTCCATATTGATAGAGTTTGTGTCTTTGTATTAATTCATATGGCCACAATACATGCCATCCTTTAGTGGCAAGTTCTTGCGAACTATAGCTTGGGTCTTTCAAAAAGATTGCTAACTTTTCAGCAAGAAGTGGAGCTCTTCTTAAGAGAGATCCAATCATATATCCTGATGCAGGATGAACCATGCTTGCTGCTCCTCCAAAGGCAAGTACTGATTGATTTTTATAAGGAAGTGGTAAATTCATGGGGAATAGACAATTCTCCTCATGGAAAATCTCTTCTACTTTTACTCCTTTATTATTTAATCTACTGAAAAGTCTTTTTTTTAGATGATCTTGAGATAAAGCAGGATAACTAGCTAGAGATGTCTCTTCTACAAAATATGTTTCACTACCAAGATCCATCGCATAAAGAAAAGATGGAGAGGATAACAATTCTTCATTATTTAAATGGTCAGAACGAAAATCCATTAAAACAAATTGATCTTTATTTACTGGAGGAATTGAAAATTTACCAACTATCCCATATGCAGCTTGCTGAGCAATTTCTTTCAAATATGGCCTTTGAACAAATCTACTCTTATGTCCACTTGCATCAATAACTAATCTAGCCTTCAGTGTTAATCCTGAAAAACAAATTACTTCAGAAATTTTATCCTTTGATGTGATTTGTTTTGCTGTTTCGTTCAACCATTGAATACCTGTACATTTTTTTAAAAGCTCACTCTGAAATGCTTCTTGGTTTATTAATCCATAATCATAAAAATGCCTTGTTGGATTATTACCTTTATCTTTTTCCCCATTTCCAAAATAACTAACTGTTTTTGACCATCTGTGAGAAAGCAAGGATTCTAAACCTAATTCCTCTAACTCAGATGCCCAAATTCCATAAGTATTCTCCCATTTTTGATATGGAGATTTTGTTGATATACCTTTAATATTAAGATTTTGTTTCGCTAATTCTGCTGCCAAACATAACGCTGCAGGGCCCGATCCTAAAATTAAAATATCAAGAACTTCCATATTAATTTTCTAATCTTCCAAATTTTAGGTTTCTTCTGTGGTAATCAATCGTGTTTCTTCCTCCACTTGTTCATGGGGAACCAACACAACCTTCGATAAATGATCTCCTTCATCTAATCGTTGTAATCTTACTCCTGTAGCAGCTCGTGATTGTTGAGAAATTTTATCGGCATAAGTTCTTACAATTACACCTTTTTCGGTTACCAAAAGTAATTCTTCTCCCTCTCCAAGAACTCTAAGTCCGATAAGAGAATCATCTTTGATTCTGAATTTTATTGCTCTTAGACCCATACCTGCTCGTTTTTGTAATCTAAATTGAGTTACTGGGACTCTTTTCCCAAGACCAAAAGCACTGGCTACAAGAACCCAAGGTCCACTTGAAGAATTACTTTCAAAATCCTCCTCATTTTCGTTCTCATACTCAGTAATAGCTGTTAATTGATCAACTAAGTCGGCAGTTAAAACATCCATTGAAACAAGTTTGTCCCCATTTTTTAAGTTCATAGATTTAACACCTCTGGCAGTTCTGCCGAGAGGTCTTAATTCATTAAAATCTAATCTGAAATGAATAGTCATACCTTTACTTGATCCAATTAGCACACTATCGCCTTCCGTTGATAATCTAACCCATGTTAAGGCATCACCTTCCTCTAGATTAATTGCTATCAAACCATTTGAGCGTATTTTTGAAAACGACGATAATGGAGTTCTTTTTATAAATCCAGCTTTAGTTAGCATTAATAAATAAAACTCTTCATCAAAAGATTCTACGGAAATAATAGAAGTAATTTGTTCTTCTCTTGGTATAGGAAGTAGTTGCACAGAAGGTGTCCCTTTAGCCGTTCTGCTGCTCAAAGGAACTCTGTAAGCTGGAAGTGCATAAGCTACGCCTCGATCACTGAAAAGTAAAAGAGTATCATGGTCATTGCAGCTGATAAATAATTTAACTTCATCATCTTCTTGAGTTTTTGTTCCAGCTTTACCTCTTGATCCCCTGCTAGTAGATTCAAATTCATTTACAGGCATTCTTTTTAAATATCCAGCTGAAGTTAGTAAAACAACGGATCTCTCATTAGCTATAAGATCAATATCATCTAGTCCTCCCCCTAAATTAAGAATCTCAGTTTTTCTTGGAGATGAAAATCTTTCATCTATTTTATTAAGCTCCTCAAGAATTATTTCGTTTATGAGTTCTTTATCACGCAATATATTTTTGTAATCTTCAATTTTTTTCGTAAGCTCACCATGCTCTGATTTAATTTTATCTGCTTCTAAAGCAGTCAATCTTCTTAATTGCATTTGTAAAATTGCATCCGCTTGAATAACAGATAATTCATGATCTTTTTGCAATTGTTCTTTCGCTGAATTTGTATCTTTTGCTGATCTTATTAAATTGATAATGCGGTCCATATCTTCAAGTGCTAAAAGCAGTCCTTTTAAAATATGATCCCTTTCCTCTGCTTTTTTCAATAAGAAAGTTGTCCTTCTCTTAATTGTTTCAATTCGAAAATCAAGGAATACATCCAACATTTTTCTGAGAGAAAGAGTTGTAGGTTCCCCATTAACAAGGGCTAAAATATTTGCACTAAAGTTATTTTGGAGAGGTGTTAACTTAAATAAATTATTTAAAACAACTTGCGGATAGGAATCTCTCTTTAGCTCAATTACAATTCTCATGCCATCCCTATCACTTTCATCTCTAATGTCAGAAATACCCTCTAATTTTTTTTCATTTACGAGATCTGCAATTCTTTCAATTAAGGAGGCTTTATTAGTTTGAAAGGGAAGCTCAGTGATTATTACGGCATCTTTTTCTGCTCTACCCGGAGATTTGATTTGTTCGATATCTGCAACTCCTCTCATAGTTATAGAGCCTCTCCCTGTTTTGAAAGTCTCTTTAATTCCATCTCTACCAAGGATTTGTCCTCCCGTTGGAAAGTCTGGCCCTTTTATCAATTCAAAAAGTTCTTTATCTTCCATTAAAGGGTTTTTGATTATTGATTTAAGACCATTAATTAATTCACCTAAATTATGAGGAGGGATATTAGTTGCCATTCCTACAGCGATACCCGATGATCCATTTAAAAGTAACTGAGGTATTCTTGCTGGCAAAACTGTTGGTTCTTGTTGAGATCCATCAAAATTATCAGAAAAATCAACTGTCTCAGATTCAATATCCTCAAGTAAACTTTCATCTGTCAGGGTTTGAAGACGAGATTCGGTATATCTCATCGCCGCAGGGGGATCATTATCTACTGAGCCGAAGTTTCCATGGCCATCAATAAGTGGCATCCTCATAGAAAAATCTTGAGCCATACGCACTAAAGCGTCGTAAACAGCAGTATCTCCGTGGGGATGATACTTACCCAAAACTTCTCCAACGACCCTTGCACATTTTCTGTATGGTCTACCACTTGTCAATCCAAGCTCATACATTGCATAAAGAATCCTTCTATGAACTGGTTTTAGCCCATCTCTCGCGTCTGGTAGAGCACGACCGACAATAACACTCATCGCATACTCTAGATACGATCTTGACATTTCATTTCTTAAGTCAGTCTGAATGATTCGATCTTTATCTTCACTCAAACCAGAATCCCCAGAATCAACGATATCAGACATATAAAAAACCTTTATTTAATAATAATCCCTGATTGTCAGAATGAATAAAATAAAGCTAATTATTAATTTTCAAATACTCACATTTTTACACAAATAATAAAAAAACTCTGTTTTTTTTAAATAATTATTGGCTTATTATACCTTTAGTTGTTAATTTAATCAGAATAAGTAAAAATTCCGTGAATATTGAAATTGGTTTAACCAAAAAAGTTAGAAGAGCTTATGGCATTGATGAAATAGCATTAGTGCCTGGAAAAAGAACACTTGATTATGATTTAACTAATCCTTCTTGGAAAATTGGAAATATCGAAAGAGAGATTCCTATTATTGCCAGTGCAATGGATAGTGTTGTTGATGTAGATACAGCTGTAGAGCTTTCTAAATTGGGCGCCATTGGCGTTCTCAATATGGAAGGTATACAAACTAGATATGAAAATCCGAAAGAAATACTAGGTCAAATATCATCCGTTGGAAAAAATGAATTCGTCCCATTAATGCAAGAAATTTATAGTAAACCAATTAAGGAAGACTTGATTTTAAGAAGAATTAACGAAATTAAAGAAAAAGATGGAATAGCAGCATTAAGTGGAACTCCGCAAGCCGCCATTAAATATAAAGAAACACTTATGAAATCTAAAATAGATTTATTTTTTCTCCAGGGTACAGTGGTTTCAACTGAACATTTAGGTATGGATGGTAATCAGTCATTAAATATTAAGAGTCTATGTGAATCTTTAAAAGTTCCTGTTATAGCAGGTAATTGTGTTACTTATGAAGTGGCAGAACTTCTTATGAAAGCTGGGGTGGCAGGGCTCATGGTGGGGATAGGCCCAGGAGCTGCTTGTACTTCTAGAGGGGTATTAGGTATAGGTATTCCTCAAGCAACAGCGATATCTGACTGTAGTTCAGCAAGAGATTCTTATTTTCAAGAGACTGGTCGTTATGTTCCTGTGATTGGGGATGGAGGAATTATTACTGGCGGAGATATATGCAAATGCATTGCTTGTGGTGCGGATGCTGTCATGATTGGATCACCAATAGCAAAATCATCAAGTGCTCCAGGTAACGGATTTCATTGGGGCATGGCTACTCCAAGTCCTGTATTACCACGAGGTACCAGAATTGAAGTTGGTTCAACAGGTTCTTTAGAAAGAATATTAAAAGGACCAGCATTGCTTGATGATGGGACGCATAATTTACTAGGAGCTATTAGGACATCAATGAGTACTCTTGGAGCTAAAAATATAAAAGAAATGCAAAATGTAGATATTGTAATTGCGCCATCCCTATTAACAGAGGGGAAAGTTTATCAAAAAGCTCAACAAATTGGAATGGGTAAATAATATAAAATCTTACCTTTAGAAATTTAAAAAATTTCTCATTAAGAGTTATTATTAAATTATGGGGGAAACCCCATACTCCTCACACACTAAATCGCCCGATTTATCGGGCTTTTTTAAGTTATTTTGTTACTTATATGTTTTTATCTGTAATGAAATCATCACTTAAAAGAATAGCCTGCTAAATTTTCTAAAAGGAATATCTAAATTATGTCATCAGCACCCGCCGTAACTGATTCTTCATTTGATAAAGAAGTTTTGCAAAGTGATCTACCAGTCTTAGTTGATTTTTGGGCTCCATGGTGTGGCCCTTGCAGGATGGTCGCACCAGTCGTAGAAGAGATTTCTAAGGATTTTGAAGGCAAAATTAAAGTATTTAAGTTAAATACAGATGAAAATCCTAATGTTGCGAGTCAATATGGAATTAGAAGTATTCCAACCTTGATGATATTCAAAGCTGGACAAAAAGTTGATACTGTCGTGGGAGCTGTTCCAAAAGCGACTCTTTCCAATACCTTGTCTAAGCACTTATAAAAAAGAGATTGTCTAAGATAGGACTCATAGATTATGGGATGGGTAATATTCATTCTGTAACGAAAGCCTTAGAAAGTCTTGGGGAAGAAATAATTCTAATTAAAAATAATCAACAAATAAAAGAATGTAAGGCTTTGATTCTCCCTGGAGTTGGTTCATTTGATCCAGCAATAAATAATCTTAGTAATACTGGTTTAATTACTGATATCAAAAACTGGATTAATGGTGGAAAATCATTTTTAGGTATTTGTCTTGGATTGCAATTACTCTTCGAATCGAGTGATGAAGGTTTAATCGATGGACTTGGAATTGTAAAGGGTGAAATAAAAAAAATTCCTCAATTATCTAATCAAAGGGTTCCGCATATTGGTTGGTGTGAACTTCTTCCAACAAAAGAAAATACCTTATTAAGAAATGATGAATTAAATAATTGGGTATATTTTGTTCATTCTTATTATGCTGTGCCTTCAGATACAAACTTAATAGCCGCGAATGTCAGTTATGGTACTAAGAAATTAACAGCAATAATAGAACAAGATAATTTACTAGCTTGTCAGTTTCATCCTGAAAAGTCAGGGAAAACGGGAGAGAAACTTTTGCGCAGATGGCTTAAAAATATTGAATAATCGCATCTCATAAATGAAAACAAATTTAAGATTAATTGGTGGAAGAAAGATTGATAGCCCAAATACTTTTGATACAAGACCAACTACTTTAATGGTTAGAGAAGCTATTTTTAACATTTTGAATACTAAAGTAGAAAATTCTAATTGGTTAGATTTATTTAGTGGAACTGGAGCTATATCTTGTGAAGCATATAATCATGGTGCAAAAAAAATTGTTGCAGTTGAAAAAAATAAAAAAAACTCAAAAATATGTATTAAGAATTTATTCTCATTGCAAAATATTGACAATAGAAAAAATGATATTGAAGTTATTTGCAAAGATGTATTGATTTGGACAAAGCCTACTGAAGAAAGGATTAATATATCTAGTACAATTGACTTTAAAAAAATAAAATTTGATTTTATCTATTTAGACCCACCATATAAAGCTAATTACCATGAACTGATTTTGCATCAAATCTTCAACTGCAATTTTATAAAGAATGACTCAATTGTAATCTGCGAGCATTCCTTAGATTTAGAAATTAAGGATAATAGTCTATGGAAGACTTATGATGTTAGAACTTATGGTCAATCAAAATTGACTTTTTTAATCCATATCTAACATTCCTGATCCTCTCCTATATTGATTCCAAGCGCTTACAAATAATCCAAGAAGTGTTATGGGGACTAATCCTAAAACTATTCCACATAAAAGAGGTTCAATCATTTACTGGCAATTTTTTTAATTCTCATTCACAATTGTGACACGGCAACAATTTTTTGTGACAACATCTTCATCATCTGCAGCAGAAAAAAACCACATAAAGAAATTTTGGAAACATTGGTTTATAGTTTTTGTAACTATATGCATTTTTTCTGGATTATTTTTTTTGAATCAAAAAGAGAACAATACTTATATTCTAAAAGCTCTTGAACTTAAGGGGTCTGTTAAGGAAGGAGATACGCTCTTCAAAATGAATTGTGTTGGATGTCATGGTGTAACAGCAAGAGGATTCCTTGGACCGGATTTACATTCAATAACTCAGCGTTTAGATGATAAAAAAATTATTAAACAAGTCATTGAGGGTCAAACACCACCAATGCCAAGTTTTGATATTGATCCACAAAATATGTCAAATTTACTAACTTATTTACATACCTTAAGATAAATTTTGAAAAAAAATATTCTTAATTTGAAGATTATTTTAGTCGAACCTAATGGACCCATAAATATTGGTAGTATCGCTAGATTATGTTCTAATTTTGAAGTCAATGAATTGAGGATAGTTTCCCCTCAATGTGAAATTTTTTCTCTGGCAGCAAAAAAAATGGCTCTAAAAGGTCAAAGATATATTGATAATTGTGAAATTTTTAATAGTATTCAAGATGCAATATTTGATTGCGATTTAGTTCTTGCTACCTGTGGAAGAATTGATTTGAATAATAATATTAAGTGTGAATATCCTGAGGTACTCTCTAAATGGCTTTCATCTTTTAAAGAGATAAAAAATTTAGCAATTTTATTTGGAAGAGAGGATAGAGGTCTAACTAACAGTGAATTACTTTTTGCTCATAAGATTATTAATATTAAGACTTCTCGAAATTATCCTTCATTAAATCTCTCGCACGCAGTCGCAATAATTTTGTATGAATTAAATAAATGTTCAACAAGCAATCAAAAAAAACATACAAAAGTTTTTAATCTCGCATCATCAAAACAAATTTATGAATCTTTTCAAGAATTGGAACAAATCCTTATTAGGACTGGTTACCTTTTGGAACATAATTCTTTTTTAAAAATAAGCAAGTTTAAAAAGTTTGTTTTAAGGGCAAATACTTCTAGCCATGAGATAAATATATTAAGAGGAATTATTCGCCAAATTAATTGGTTTTTAAATAATTCTAAAGGTAAGTAGATTAAGTTTTTAAATAAAAATCTTAGTGTAGACATAAGATTTTTTGTTTTAATCTTAGATATGTTTTTATCTTAGAAATTTACTGTAATAAAATATAATTTAAAAAATTTTGGAATTGGAATTAAATTAGATAACAAAAAGCTTAAGTATGATCAAAATGTTGAATTTGATTAGGATATTTACTAATAACATTTTCTGAAGTATCATCTATTGATTATTAGAAAACAAAAGTAAAACTAAAGCTGTGAATACTACAAAGAAAAGAAGAGTTTTTCCTTTTACTGCAGTAATTGGTCAAGAAGAAATGAAATTAGCGCTCTTGTTAAATGTTATCGATCCAAGAATTGGTGGAGTGATGATAATGGGTGATAGAGGGACTGGAAAGTCTACTACAATCAGAGCCTTAGCTGATTTGTTGCCTGCAA
>MDTE01150842.1_pt1 | contig 19946 bp, 28 predicted proteins | sample 811231 | NCBI WGS metagenome assembly MDTE01 (sample SAMN05326651, study PRJNA326480) | marine metagenome | isolation source: seawater | place: Indian Ocean: Red Sea | collected 2010 | reverse complement strand
CAGGCTTTCGCCCATTGCGCAAGATTCCCTGCTGCTGCCTCCCGTAGGAGTGGGGGCCGTGTCTCAGTCCCCCTCTGCCCGTTCGTGCTCTCACACCGGGTACCCGTCTTAGGCTTGGTAAGCAGTTACCTTACCAACTACCTGATAGGCCGCAAGCCCCTCCCAAAGCGATATTTCAACGAATCAAAATACCTTTCCCCCATTGACCGTAATCAATGGGACTTACGCGGTATTAGGCCCGATTTCTCGAGATTATCCCCCGCTTCGGGGCAGGTCACTTACGTGTTACTCAGCCGTTTGCTACTGTCTAGATCCAACGAATCAGATCCTTATCGTTCAACTTGCATGCATTAAGCGCACCGCCAGCGTTCGTTCTGAGCCAAGATCAAACTCTAAAAAACGAAACTTCCTTCCACTATCCAAATGTTAAAGAACACAGACAAAAAAATGTCCGAACGAACATCTTATCTGCAACAATACTCATAGTCAAGTAACAATAAAAGAAATTTAACCTCCAAGAATGTATAATAGAAAAATTAATTCAGGAATAGTCATAAACGGAGTATGCAAGCATGAAAGCAATGGTATATTACGGCAATCAAGATATCAGATTTGAAAATATTCCTGAACCCAAATTAAAACAATCAGAATTAAAAATTCAAGTAGATTACTGTGGAATATGTGCAACTGATATAGAGGAATACATATATGGTCCAATTTTTATTTCTCATCAAGAACCTAATAAACTAACTGGGCAAAAAATCCCTCTAGTAACAGGACATGAAATAACTGGAACAATTGTAGAAACCTTCAATAATCAGAATCCTGAAATGATTGGTCAAAAAGTAGTTCTATTTGGAACAATCACTTGCGAACAATGTTCTTATTGCAAATCCGGAATGACCAATCAATGTCCTGATATGGCAACTGTAGGATTTTGCAAAAATGGAGGGTTTGCAGAATACTTATCATGGCCTATAAAAAACACTGTTACAATACCAAAAAATCTAAATAGTAAAATAGCTGCTTTTAGTGAACCTACTTCAGTTGCTCACCATGCTGTTATGAAATCAAATCCAAAACCAGATGATATTGTCTCAGTAATCGGAGCAGGAACAATAGGAATTATTATCATTCAAATTTTAAAATCAATGAATATAAAAGTTATTTCGATTGATAAAGATAAAAATAAATTAAATCTAGCAAAAAAAATGGGAGCAGATTGGATACTCGGATCCGACGAAGAAATCTCCAACAAAATTGATAAAATTACTAATTATAAAGGTTGTGACATTGCTATAGATTGTGCAGGAGGATCTAATACTCCAAAGCTATGTGTTGAAACAGTAAAAACATCTGGCAAAGTAATTCTTGTAGCAATATATGGGGCGAAATTAGGCTTTGATTTTAATTCAATTGTATCTCGAGAAATAAAAATTGTTGGATCTTTGGGATATAACAAAATTGATGTAGAATCTGCGATTGAATTATTAGCCTCAAAATCTGTAAAAGTTGAAGAAATGATCTCCGATATAATTCAACTTGAACAAATGATAGATGTGGGCTTCAAAAGAATGATGAAAGATGAAAAAGATATTTACAGAATTCTTGTCTCGCCATAAAAAGTAATTTAACTATTTCTGAAAATTAAATTCCCTTCCTTATCAATGCTTTCAACTCCATTCTTTGACTCAAAAGAAATGATTTTTAAACCAGCTGAAATTTTTTGACCTGGAGAAATTAATAAAGAAGTACCATTTTCAACTGCTTGAGCTAAGCCTTGGTTTGTAAAACTAGTAAATGGCTCCAAACCAACATTATATGTTCTTCCATACCATGGATATCCATCTGCAGCAAATGATTGCCAATACCACAAAAATGGAAATACATCTTTTGGAAACACCACACCAATTCCAACGCCAATCCTCCTGTTTGTTACTGAATACCAACCATCATTTAAATCAGTAAAATAAGCCATATCTATAGATTTTACTGATTTATCTGGTAAATATCTCAAATCAACGTCTTCACCATTAACTCCTTTAGAAAGTGGCCAATTACTTTCAAAGCCTGGAGCTAATCTGTTGTTTGGAGGGAAAGTATCAGGGTGGGTAATAATCAACCCTCCGGGAAGATCAATAATGCAATCAGTATCTAAAAATGGTTCTCCAATTGCAATATGTTCTCCCCAAACACAATCCATAGATTCACTCCCTTCATTCAAAATGAATTCCTGTATATCCAAAATATTGGAACCACTTGATAATGACAAAATCTTTTCAAAATAAAATGGCGTCCGGACTGTTCTGATAGAAAATTTCACACTAACTTTATCTCTTGAATCTTCAAGGATTTCTGTATCCCAAGGAGATAGATTAGCCTCAGCATGCAATCCTAAATCCACACCATTATAAGTTGAAGGATATCCTCCTCCTGGAAAAACAGTTTGCCAACCACCTTCATATGAATCTAACCACATAGATTCAGGTGAGCCTGTAGTTGGAACAAATTTCGATGTGTCCCTAACACCCCAAGGAGATTTCCATAAATAATCAACATCAGATTTTTTATTCACTATTCTGTATATATCTGCACCTTTATCTGCGAGAACCATTATCTGAAGAAATTCATTTTCAATAATCACTGTTTTCAATCCTTTAAATGTCCATTCATCGGAAATTCTACATCCTAAAGTTCTATCCAAGCTATATTTCATAAAAATATCTCCTAATTTTTCTTGCTTAAGTCATCCATGGAAACTGATAAGTTATATCATTAACTGATCTGGAAATATCTAATTCAATTTTTATCTGGGTTTCAGGCTTCATAGAGACCTTTAAATATCTATTATTAATTACACTCTCCTGAAATTGCGAATTCTCAGAAATTTGATACCTAATGGTTCCAAAAGAATGTTCCCCCATAGAACCTGCCTGAATAATTATATTTTTAATATTTGTTTCATTCAAATTAACTAATGTTAAAGAAATTTTTTTCTCTTGTGAATTGGTAACTAAAGCAGAGATATCTTCAGGCAATCCAGGTTTTTTTTTATCAAAATCAAAATACCTAATTGAAGAAAATAAAAAACCTCCATTATAGATAATTTGAGGAGCTCCTAAAGTTAACTGAACCAAAGCTTCTGTAGTAACTGGATTATGTTCCTGCCAATGATGAATATTTACATTCTTCAAATCAGACTGATCATTTTCAATTTTCCTAACTCTATGATTAACTTGTCCTAAAGCTTGGAGAAGAATTTTTTCTGGATATTTTGAATTTTTACCACATATGTATCTTAACCAAGGTTGTTCATGCCCAGAGTCTTCTTTAGTTCTAAAATTAATAACATTACGCCAATCATATCCTGATTTTTGTCTCAAAACTTCTATATCTATAAAATATTCTTTTTTCATACAAATATTCCAAATTGCGCAATAAAATATTGGACTTAAAGGATGAAATTCAAACCATCCTTTTTCAGCATACTTGAAAGGCACAACAAATGTTTCTGATAATAAATCAAATAGTCTAAAGGCTTCATCAGATGGAACTGAGCTTTCAGGAATATCAACAGTTTGAACCATTTTACCTTTATTAACAACTAGATCTATCTGACTTTTTGCAAAATCTAAATATTTATAATTCTTTGTTAAAACAAAAGCATTTTGGCAAGCTACAATCACCGAATATGCAACGTTATAAAATCCATGGGGCCAACTCCAACCATAACAACCTCCATACCATTTCCCATTAAGTTTTTCTCCAATCAAACCAGATAAGCCAACATTATCTGGAATTATTCCTTCGTTGTTTTCAGTTCTTTCAATCCAACCATCAACATATTTCAAAATCCATTCTTTGAATTCAATATTCCCTGTCATAAGAAAAGCATTCAACATTAAGCCTGAAATAGATAAATTCGAAACTACATCACCTTCACCAAGTCTATCGTTCATTATATCGCCCATTCGTTTAGCTAAAACAGGGTCTCTTAAATCTTCAAATGATTCTATTTTTTCAACATCATAGTAAGGTAATCCATATCTTTTCATTCCTGCATTTTCCGGCAGGCCATAATATGGATAATCATTATGCCAACCAAAACCCCATCTAGGACCACCACTTCCATTATGAGGTGCTCTAACAATATTTTTTTCAGAGTCATAATTTCCGGGACTTTTGGGTTTGTCTAAATACATTTCTCCAAATTTTTCTGAAAGTTGAATTAAATCAGAATTTGTAGGGTTAGCCCAACACAAATAATAAAAAAATATATTAGATTCAGATTGATGAAACCAATCATAACCTAATTCATAATCATTAAAAGTTACTCCTAAATGATTCAATTGTTTTGTTATTGCTTTCCATTGTTTAAATGCAATCACACCTAAATCACTTCTCCCACCCAAAATATAAAATAAAGACCAATTACTAAACGCTTCGTAAAAATCATCTCCTCCATCTCTTCCAGAAATTTTTGAATCCCAAATTAAAGATCCATCTTCATACGTATATTTATTCAAAAAGATATCTATAGATTGATTTAAAGTTTGAAACAATTCACGTTCCAATTTTGCCCATTCTGGAATCTTAGAACAAACTACAGATGATTCTATTTGATAAAAAGGTTTAGACATTAACCACCCCATGCTCCTTTGGCCATCAAACCACCATCAACACAAATATACTCTCCGGTAATAAAACTAGCTTTTTCACTAGACAAAAACAAAATCACATTAGCAATTTCAGATGGATCACCAATCCGACCTAATGGATGTTTATTACCTATTTCATCAATTCCTTCATCTACTTTATCAAAAGATAAAGAAACTGCATCTTTTAATAGCGGTGTGTCAATTGATCCTGGACAAACCGCAACTACCCTTATATTTTCTTTCGCATAATCTAAAGACATTTGCCTAGTTAAGGAAAGAACTGCACCTTTACTCGCAGCATAAGCTGGAACCAATTTGTCAGATTGCAATCCTTGAACACTAGCAGTGTTAACAATAACACCTTTACCCCTATTTCTAATATGAGGTATAGAATATTTAGACATGAAAAAGTAACTTTTTAAATTAACATTTATTATCGAATCCCAGATTTCTTCAGTAGTATCTTCAATATTCTTATAAGAATTCAATGGTTGAATTCCTACATTATTTATAAGAACATCAATTCCGCCAAATTCCTTTACAGTTTCATCCACAATTTTCTTACAGTCTTTACCCTTAGTTACATCTGATTTCACAAATATGGATCTACCACCAAATTGTTTAATTTTTTCAACAAGATTTTCTCCCGCTTGCTCATTTATATCAGCTATACAAACTGATGCACCTTCCAGTGCAAATGCATGGGAAGTTGCTTGACCTATACCAAGCCCCCCACCTGTAACAATTACTACCTTATTTTTAAAAGATTTCATATAATCACCTATAAAAATTAATTTTTTTTTCAAATAAATAAGCGGGAGTATAGAACTACTTATAGAATCAGTCAAGTTTAGATAAACACAAATTGACCAAAAACTTTCATTGACACTAATCTATGATAAACATACACTCGTATATTAAATAAAACTTAAGAGGAAAAAATGAATACTAATTTTACTCCAATATGGGCTGCAGAACCTGATTATGAAAAATTCATTCGAAAATGTAAAGATAACGGCGTTTCAAGAATTATAACAACTATTCCTCCAAAAGAATTAGCTGATATAGCCAACAAAAACAATATAGATGTAATTGCTTATTCTGCAGTAAATGTATCTGGAGACATGAAAAAATCTTATATTTGGTCTCTACAATATATGAATGGAGATCCAAAAACTGAATCTGGAAGAAAAATATTAGATAACCATAAACCTATATGGTCTAATATGACAACAGAATTAACTTTCTCTGGCGATAGAGATAATTTTGCAAAAAATAATCCTCAATTCTGGACAAAATCTCAAAACTTGATATCTGAACTTAATCCTGGAAAAAGAATACAACTAAGTCCTGGATTTGATGAAGTAAGGTCCTATGAAGCTAATAGATTTCAAAAAGCATACAAAAGTTCTCAATCTCAAGGTGTACAACTAGAATTTGTATTACCCAACATAGATGAACACGGAAATGCAGATATTGGTTATGAAGATCCTATAAGAAATGCATTCATTAGTGAATATAATCAAGACCCTATTAATATGAAAAATTCTGACCTAAATTGGTTGAATTTCAGAGCAAATTATTATTCAGAACTTGTGGGAGATATTTATAAGAAGATTAAAAATGAAGATCCCAAAGCTCTAGTAAGCACCACAATTGTTGCAGGCGAAGAAAATGACTATGTAAAAGTCTTACAGGATTGGCCAACTTGGATAGAAAATCAATATATCGATGAATTCTATCTATGGTTCAGGACAAATTCAAACATTCAAGACGTAGAAAAACAAACTAAATATGCAAGTAATATCATTCAAAATAGATGCCCTCTAATAGTAGAATTATCCTGTTACCACCCAGGTAGTTTTCAAACTAAAAAACAAATAATCGATGCTGCAAAAGCTGCGCTTGATAATGGAGCAAATTGTGTCGGTGTATACCAAAGTTTTGCAATTACTCAACTAAATCTTTGGCCAGCAATTTCTGAAGTATCAAAATTAAATGAAAAATTTAAATAATCTCACATCAAAAAAATTATTTTACTAACCTTGAAGATAAACAAGAAATAATCGTATCAACATGAACAACAAATTCAGCTGTCAAATGTATTTTACTAGAATCTGAATCTGGCTCATTCTTTCCAAGTTTATTCATGCTCCAGCTACCATCTTCTAATTGGTGTTCAATAAACCATTGTGCTAGTTTTTCAGTCCAATTCAAATATTTTTCTTCTCCAGTAACTGAGTATAATAAAGCAGAACCCCAACCAGATTTACATGCCGAAGCATATTTAAATTGTGATTTAGTACTTGCCATTGAAAACGTCATATATTTCACTGCTAGATTCAAATATTTTTCTTTAGGATCCGTTAGATATAATCGACATAAAAAAGCTGCTGCAATTCCTCCGACTGTCCATCTTTGATAAGAATCTTGTTGCGCAATTACAACATTCCAAAAATCATCTTGTTTATCTACAGATTTTATAATTTTTTGATTTTTCCTAGAGAAATTATAATATAATTCATTTGGAAAATTTGGTTGTTGTTCCCAAATCAAATCCAAATAATTATACACTTTTTTTGCCTCATTCAAAAATCCTGTAGCGATACATGCTAAACCACAACCGACAGAATATGGAATATCCATATCATCACTTGGTATATTTTGATTCATATTATTTGCAAAACCACCTGAAATAGGATCTTGCAATGATAATAAAAAAGGCATTCCCGCATGACTAATTTCATACCTTCTAAGCATATGAGCACCATAAATCAAAGTAGCATTACGATAAGCATAAGCATCTTGAACCTTACGGAATCCATTGTCGAAGTCACCATCAGGTGTCATCATATTATTCAAAATCCATGAACAAACAATATTAGCAAACTGCGTTTCGCCAGCTATCGATAAAGACCAAGGCAATCTATAAAAGAAAAAACCATCTTCTATTACAGGACCAACAGTTCCATCTGAATTAAATTTTGAAAGCAAAAATTTTATAGCTTTTTTTTTGGTTATCTCACAATTATTAAGGAGATCATAAATCATATAATCAAAAACCCCTTGGTAATCCAAAGAGGATCAATTCAAGTTAAAGCACTACCTCTTTGAGTATTGTTCTGCTTTTCTAGCTCTCTTAAGTCCGTATTTCTTTCGTTCTTTTTCTCTAGCATCTCTAGTTAAAAGACCAGCTTTTTTCAATGGTTTTCTAAGTTCAGGATCAGCTAAAGTCAATGCTCTAGCAATACCATGTCTGATAGCTTCTGATTGGCTGGAAAATCCACCTCCAGAAACTTTAGCCATAACTCTAAATTTTCCAGTAGTTTTAGTAATGTCAAATGGTTCAGTAACAACTTTAGAAATAAATGTTCCTTCAGAAATCTCTTCAAGAGGTCTCCCGTTCACAACTACAGTGCCTGCTTCAGAATATAATTTCACCCTAGCAACAGCAGTCTTTCGTCTTCCTGTACTGTAGTAATATTTTTCTTTAACCAATTAAACGTCTCCTAAATTAAATTTGATTATTAACAAGATATCTAGCTAACTTGAGCTGAATGTGGGTGCTCGCCCCCTGAATAAACCTTCAATTTTTTCAATATTTTCCGACCTAATTTATTCTTTGGCAGCATGCCTTTGACAGCAGAAAGAATAACACGATCTGGATATAATGCCATTAAATCATCAAATGATTGTTCTCTTAAACCACCATGAAAACCACTATGATGATAATATTTTTTCTGTGAGTTCTTATTTCCAGAAATTTGAACTTCTGAAGCATTAATCACAATAACATAATCTCCTGAATCAAGATTTTTGTTATAATCAGCTTTATTTTTACCCATCAAAACCACTGCAATTTCAGAGGCAAGACGGCCAACATTTTTTTGCTTAGCATCAATAACAATCCAATCTTTTAAGGAAGAATTATTAAGTTTAGTTTTTACAACCATATTTTTCACCCACCTCATGAGAAAAATCTTCATAATTTACTTCAACCAAACACAAACCTTGTGGAGGCAAAGTAGCTACTGAATAATTTCGTTCAGTATTTAAGTTTAACATATTATTCAAATCAGATTCAAAAAGCTTTCCTTGTCCGATTTTTAGCAATACAGCAACCATTCTACGAACCTGACTAGTTAAAAATGCATTGCCAATTATATCTATATCTATTATTTTATCATTTAAATTAATATCTATACTAAAAATTGTCCTGATTGTAGTTAAATATTCACCTTTAGAAGCAGTAGAAAAAAATTTAAAATCGTGAGTGCCTAACATAATTTTTGAAGCACTGCGCATTAAACTTAAATCTACATTCTTAGTAATTCTATATGAATACATACGACTCAAAGGAGACCTAGAATCATGAAGCAATAAAGTATATCTATAATGCCTACTATAAGCATCCCTTCTAGGATCAAAATCATCTCCCACTTTATGACAGCATTTCACAGATATATCATCTGGAAGATAATGATTCATACCATTGACATAAGTACTGATGTAATCATTCTCATCAACATTGAAAGCAATTACTTGTGAAAGAGCATGTACTCCAGAGTCAGTACGTCCAGCAAAATCCAATCGAATTTTTTTATTAACAATCTTATTTAAAGCTTTTTCCAATTCCTCCTGTATAGTTACATCTTTAGGCTGTATCTGAAAACCATGATAACTTGTGCCGTCATATTCAATAAATAAAGCTAATCTAATAAAATACCACCTAGCGGACCAACTCAATTAACGACATTTCAGATGCATCACCTTTTCTAGTCCCAAGTTTAAGTATTCTAACGTATCCACCTTGTCTATCAGCATATCTAGAAGCTAACTCATCAAAAACCTTAGATACCATAGATTTGTCACTCAAAAAAGCCGAAGCTCTACGTCTTTGGTCAAGAGTTCCTTTTTTACCACGAGTGATTACTTTTTCAACCAAAGGCCTAATTGATTTTGCCTTAGCATTAGTAGTTACCAATCTTTCATTACGAATTAAATCAGTAACTGCCGTTTTAAGCATCGACATCCTATGTGCAGTGGGTCTTCCCAATTTACCTTTAGCTAATCTATGTCTCATACTAATATCCTCTAATCTGAACTATCTGAATCATCAATTGTCGATTGAACAGGTGGAGTCAAACCTAATTCAGCAAGCTTGTCATAAATCTCATTCAAAGATTTTTCACCAAAATTTCTAATCTTCAAAAGATCTTCCCTTTTTAACTCAAGTACTTCTCCAACTCTATGTAAATTGGCTCTTTTTAAACAATTTAAAGTTCTTGAAGATAAATCTAATGTCTCTACTGCAATATCATATTGATCTGGAGAAATTTGCAATTCTGTAGAAGGTGAATATGCACTCCCATCTTCATTCACTCTTGCTTTAGCAAATAAAAAGAAATGATCCAAAAGAACATTTCCAGCATATTTAATAGCTTCGATAGGAGCTATAGTACCGTCAGTCCAAAGTTCTATTATTAATTTTTCATAATTAGTTTTTTGACCAACACGAATTTGTTCTATATCATAACTAACTTTTTTAACTGGAGAAAATAAAGAATCTACTGGCAATACTCCTACAGGGGCTCCATTATTTATAACACTTTCATTGAATCCTGTACCTCGTTCAACATTAAATTCTATTTCAATAGTAGCATCATCAGAATCTAATGTAGCCAAATGATGCTCTGGGTTAACAACTTCAAAATCTGAAGATGCCATGATATCTCCCGCACAAATAGAGCCTTGACCAGCTGCATTTAAACGTAATTTCCCAGGTCTATCTACTTCAGATTTAATGCGGATACCTTTAACATTTAATAAGAACTCGGTAACTTCTTCTTTAACATTAGGTATAGAAGTATACTCATGTAAAACACCATCAATTTTAACCCATGTAACAGCTATACCAGGAACTGAGCTAAATAAAACTCTACGTAATGGATTTGCTAATGTCACACCAAAACCTGGAGGTAAAGGTTCAACAATAAATTTACCATATAACTCCTCACTTGTTTCAACCGAAATAGAAGGTGTTGAATCGATTTCGGTTTGCTTAATAGAATCATCATCTTGAGTTAAATCAGTAGAAACATCTACCTCTGTAAAATCAAACATTTGTGTGAAACTCCCAATTTATAGTGCTAATTATCTTGAATAAAATTCAACAATAAGTCTAGAATCAATTCCTGCATCCCCGTCATTTACATCTGGCAATTGATTGACTTTTCCTTTTAAATCATCTGTAGACAAGCTCAACCAATCAGGTACAGGCCTCTTCGGAATACCCTTTGTTATTTCTTGAATAAATGGAGTTTCCTTAGGATTCTTTCTCCATTCTATAGTGTCAGATTCAGAAACTTGAAAAGAAGGTATGTTCACTCGAGAACCATTAACCAAAATATGTCCATGAGTTACAAATTGCCTAGCTTGTTGTCGGGAATCTGCAAAACCTATTCGATAAACTACATTATCTAGTCTAGATTCCAAAAACTGCAGAAGTAAATCGCCAGTTACTCCATCTAGTTTACTAGCTTTTTTATAATAGTTACGGAACTGTTTTTCCAATACTCCATAAATAGTACGAGCTTTTTGTTTTTCTCGTAACTGAATACCATACTCTGTAGTACGTCTTCTTCTAGCAGATTGAACGCCAGGAGGACTTTTGCGTCTTTCCCAAGCACATTTTGTTGCTGGTTTAGAGCATAATTTCATGCCGAATCTACGACAATTTCTACACTTAGGTCCTATATATCTAGCCATTTAATTCCATTCCATTAAATTATATATTTGATTTATTTAAACTCTTCTTCGCTTTGGAGGCCTACAACCATTATGAGGTAATGGAGTTACATCTTTAATACTAGTTACAGAAAGACCCGCGGAAACTAATGTCCTTATTGCTGCCTCTCGTCCAGCACCAGGACCTTTGACAAAAACAGAAACTTGGCGTAAACCCATATCCATACTTGTCTTAGCTGCAGTTTCAGCAGCCTTTTGTGCCGCAAATGCAGTAGACTTTCTGGATCCTTTAAAACCAGAACCACCCCCACTAGCCCAACTCAATACATTGCCCTGTCTATCAGTTAAAGTGATGATAGTATTATTGAAAGTTGACTGAATATAAGCATTTCCACTAGGAACTGATTTTTTTTGTCTTTTACTTCTACTCTTAGGTGGCATTATTTAATTTCCTAACTTATCTAAAATTATTTTCTTTCGATTTTCTTACCAGCTACAGCTTGCCGTTTACCTCTTTTAGTACGAGAATTAGTTTTTGTTCTCTGACCCCTAACAGGAAGATTTCTCCTGTGCCTATTTCCTCTATATGTCCCAATATCAATTAACCTTCTGATATTCAAATTAACTTCCTGGCGCAAATCTCCTTCAACCACAACATTCTTATCTATAACTTCCCTTATCTTTGCTAATTGCTCTTCCGTCAAATCCTTAATCCTAGGATTTCCATCTATGCCTGCATCTGACATAATTTCTTTTGATTTTGTAGGGCCAATACCAAAGATACTAGTCAAAGAAACTTCTGCACGTTTATTATCTGGAATGTTAACACCTGAAATTAGAGCCATATATCACCAATTAGCCTTGTCTTTGTTTATGACGTTTAACATCACAAACAACATAAACAACACCTTTCCTTTTTACTATATTACATTTATTACATCTTTTTTTTACTGAAGCTGATACTTTCATATTAAATCCACTTAAAAAATTTAGTCAAACATTTTAACTAACGAAATCTATAAGTTATCCTTCCTCTAGTTAAATCATATGGAGATAATTCAACCAAAACTCTATCACCAGGTAAAATTCGAATGTAATTCATTCGCATTTTCCCACCAACATAAGCAAGTACGTCATGTCCATTAGCCAAAGAAACCCTAAAACTAGCATCCCTTAAAGCTGTAGTAACGGTACCTTCTACCTCTATTGATTCCTTTTTTGCCATAACTAATCTATTATATCCATATTTTCAAATAAAAGCACTACTTTTTATTAAGTTAATATTTCTGATCCATTTTCAGTAATCACAATAGTATCTTCAAAATGAGCTGACAAACTGCCGTCAGCAGTTACTACTGTCCAACCATCCGGTTTTAATTGGGTATCCCAATGTCCTAAATTAAGCATTGGTTCAATAGCAATAGCCATACCTTCCCTAAGAATGGGACCTCGACCAGCTGGACCATAGTTGGGTACCTGAGGCTCTTCATGAAGTTCCCTACCAATGCCGTGACCAACATATTTTTTCACAACTCCATATCCTAATCCTTCAGCATAACTCTGTATAGCAAAGGAAATATCTCCAACTCTAGCTCCAGATTTTACCTGATCAATTCCTAAATCAAGTGATTTTTTAGTATTTTCTATCAAATCTTTTTCATCTTTACCAATTTGGCCAACGCCCATAGTAAAAGCTGAATCCGAATTCATACCATCAACAATAGCGCCGATATCTATACTTAATATATCTCCTTCTTGTAGAATACGCTTAGAAGGAATACCATGCACTATCTCTTCGTTCACTGATGCACATATTGTTGCAGGAAAACCATACAATCCTTTAAAACCTGGTATGCCACCCAATTTCCTAATAGTACTTTCAGCAATAGTATCTAATTCAATTGTTGTAATTCCAGGTTCGACAAGATTAAATAAGATTTTTTTTGCCTCTACAAGAATTTGGCCAGCATATCTCATACTTTTTATTTCAGATGAAGATTTAATTGTGATACCTGACATTATTTTTATCCAATATTTATTAAAAAAATTTAAAAAAGAATTTTATTCAATTGAAACAATCTAATGATTCGACAATATCTTTAGAAACTTGTCGAATAGTTTCATTCCCATCTATTTCGATTAAAACATTTTGATGGTCATAATAAGCAACTAATGGTTCTGTATTACGTCTATAAGCATCTAATCTTGCCTCAACTGCATCGAAATTATCATCTTCTCGTTGAGCTAAAGGTTTAGAACACTTATCACATTGATCCTGAATAAGTGGCGGATTTGAATGAATATGAAATGAAATTTGGCAACGCATACATACTCTACGGCCAGTTAATCTACGTAGTAACTCATCTTTATCCACATTAATATAAACAGCAGGGCCTACTGGATTAGCATTCCCAAGAGCTTTTTCAAGAGAAGTAGCTTGCTGAACTGTTCTAGGAAATCCATCTAGTAAAAATCCTGAGCTACCACCCTTATTCTGATCTAACCAATTCATAACCATATCGATAGTTACATGGTCAGGAACCAATTCACCTTGATTCATATATTTTTCGGCTAAAAGACCTAATTTAGTGCCTAATTTTCTATGTTCTCTAAACAGATCCCCTGAAGAAACAAATGGCAAATTATACTTATTTGCAATCAAGGAAGCTTGAGTACCTTTACCTGCACCTGGAGGACCTATCAAAATTATATTCAAGCTAATAACACCCTTATCGAATAAATCCTTCATAGTTGCGCATCAACAATTGAGATTCTAGCTGACGCATAGTATCCAAGGCGACACCAACCATAATTAGCAAACTAGTACTACTAACAGTTAAAGCTCTTATTTCTGTTGCTTGAGTAATAAAAAACGGAATTATAGCAATTATACCAAGAAATATTGCACCACCCCAAGTGATTCTAATTATTAATTTATTTAAATATTCTTGAGTAGGAACACCCGGACGAATACCTGGAATAAAACCACCATTTCTCTGTAAAGTCTCGGCTAAATTTTGTTGCTGAAATACGATCATAGTATAGAAAAAAGTGAAAAGTACAACAAGAAAAAATACTGCTATCCAATATGGTAATCGTAAAGGATCTAAGGACTCAGCAAAAAATCTAGCTAAATTGTTACCAAAACTATCACTCATAGGGTTAATAAAATAACTAGCTATAGTAGCCGGCAATATAATTATAGAAAAAGCAAAAATCAAAGGAATCATTCCTGCTGAATTAACTCTTAAAGGTAGAAAACTAGAACCGGATTGTCTTTCCATACGTCCACCTCTAAAAACACTTCTACCATATTGAACTGGTACTCTACGTACAGCTTCATTGAACAAAACAATGATAAAAATAAGTGCAAATCCAAACACAGCCAATAGCAATAAACCACCCATTTGGCCTTGGTCTAAAAATCCTCTACCAACCATTGCAGGAAAACCAGCAACAATTCCACCAAATATGATCAAAGATATCCCATTTCCCAAGCCTCTTTCGGTCATTAATTCCCCTAACCAAACTAGGAACATGGTACCAGCTACCATAGATAATAAAATAGCTATAGTTTCGACATTTAAACCAAATTCAACAAGAGGTAAAACCCCAGACTGTCTTAATAAAGTTAATTGCCCCCAAGCCTGAAAATAAGCAATAGGAACAGTCAAATAATGTGTGATTTGATTAATACGTTGTCTACCGAACTCACCCTCTTGTGAAATTTGCTTTAATTGAGGAACAGCAGGAACAAGAATTTGCATAACAATTGAAGCAGTTATATATGGATATACACCCAAAGCAGCAACACTCAAATTCGATAAAGCCCCTCCACTGAACAAATCTAAAAAGCCTAATAGTGCTTGCTGTTGAAAAGCTTGAGATAAAGCCTGGGTATCTACACCAGGTACAGGTACATGAGCAACAAACCTAAAAATAACCAACATAGTTATTGTAAATAATATCCTTGCACGTAAATCAGGAACCTTCATAGCATCCAGCATTGACTGGATTAATTGAGGACGAGAGCTATCTTGATTAGGTGTAGCTTGATTTTGACGCAACACTATAAAATCTCCTTGACTTTTCCGCCTGCAGATTCAATTTTCTTGATCGCAGAAGCAGAAAAATGATGAGCTTCCACATGAATTGGGCTATCAAGATTTCCATCACCAAGAACCTTAATAGGATAATCTAAATCATTTACAAGACCAACATTTAACATAAATTCAGGATTCATTACATAAGAGCTATCTAAAGATTTTAAAGACTGTATATTTAATAAATCTCTAATATTCACTAAATAATAATTCTTTTTCCATCTATTTTTAAAACCTCTAAGTTTAGGCATGGACTTTGATTTAGGTAATTGTCCTCCTTCAAAATTAGGTCTTACGCCACCACCACTTCTAGAATTTTGTCCTTTAATCCCTCTGCCCGAATAAGTCCCAGACCCACTTGCATTACCCCTACCAACTCTTTTTCGTGACTTTTTTTTATCGAAAGGACTATTTACTTCATGTTGTTTCATATCAAAAACTCACTTAAATAATTACTTAATTTCTTCTACATGTACTAAATGTCTAACTTTTAACAACATACCTCTAATACTAGGAGTGTCTTCATGAATCACTTGTTGATTTAATTTCCTCAATCCCAAACTTGCTATTGTAGCTCTTTGAGTAGCAGACTTACCAATAGTACTCTTTTTCCATATTACGTTTAATTTAGCCATATATAATACCCTTATAAATTCCTCTCAGATGTTTCATCATGAGATTTATCACCCTTATTACTTTGAGCTAACATCATTCGTTGTTGTTTAACAGCTTTAGGATCTCTTAACTGAGACAAAGCTAAAAAAGTAGCTTTTGCAGCATTAATAGGATTAGTACTTTTTCTAGCTTTTGTAGATATATCTTTGATTCCAGCTAATTCCAAAACAGCTCTTACAGAACCTCCTGCAACAATACCAGTACCTTCACCAGCAGGTTTTAACATAACTTCAGAGGCTCTATATTTAGTAGTAATTTCATGAGGAATAGTAGTCCCATCTAAAAATACATCCAATAAATTTTTATGTGCTTTTACTACCGCTTTTCTGACAGCATCTGGAACTGCACTTGCCTTACCCATACCAACTCCCACTTTGCCTTCAGAATTACCAACTACCACTACTGCACTGAAACTCAAATTACGTCCACCTTTAACAACTTTAGCCACCCTAGAAATTTTAACAACTTTTTCCGTAAAACCTTGATGCTTAGGATCAGAAGATCCAAAATTTTCATTGTTTGAAACCATTAGAACTTCAAACCTCCTTCTCTAGCACCTTCAGCAAGTGCTTTTACTCTACCATGGTATTTAAATCCAGAACGATCGAACACTACTTGAGATATACCATCTTTAGAAGCTTTTTGTGCAAGTGCTTTACCAACAACATTTGAAACTTCTGATTTATCTTTATCAGTTAAATCAGATTTTAAATCAGAATCTATACTAGAAGAAGATGCTAAAGTCATACCCTTGCTATCATCTATTATTTGTGCATAAATATGTTTTAAACTCCTGAAAACACTTAATCTAAGTCGATCAGAAGAACCCGTGATTTTTTTCCTGACACGAATTTTTCTATTTACTCTAGAATGAAATCTGTTTTTAACCTTTGACATTAAACTGTACTCCTAGCACTCTTACCTGGCTTAACTTTAACCTGTTCACCTCTATACCTAATTCCTTTACCAGTATATGCGTTAGGCGGCCTTACTTTACGTATTTGAGCCGCAGTATGACCGACTAATTGTTTATCTATTCCTATAACAGTTATTGAATTATTCCCCTCAACTTTGAATTCTATTCCCGAAGGAGCAGAAAATTTCACAGGATGACTAAACATCACATGTAAAGTCACGTCTTTACCAGTCTGTTCTACTCTATAACCAACTCCAACAATTTCCAAATGCTTTGAAAAGCCCTGCACTACACCAGATATCATGTTATTCAACATTGAACGAGTTGTACCATGTAAAGACTTATGAATCTTACTATCACTTGGTCGCTCAAAAATCAATTCACCATCAATATCTTTAAGTTTAATCTGTGGATTGACAAGACAAGTCAAAGTACCTTTAGGACCTTTAACCGTAGCGTCTTGAGACCCAATTTGAATCTGAACACCATCAGGAATTTTTATTGGCATTTCACCTACTCTAGACATAAATTAATCCTATTTTAATAAACATACAATAATATTTCTCCGCCGACACCATCAAGCCAAGCTTGTTTACCCGTCATCAAACCCTTGGAGGTTGAAATGATAGAAGTTCCCAAACCGTTATAATATGTAGGGATTTCTCCTTTGTTAACATAAACACGCAATCCAGGCTTACTAACACGTTTTAGTCCTCTAATTAATGGTTCCCCATCATCTGAATAACTAAGATATATTTTGACTTGTTTTTGAATTTCCTCAGAATCAACAGGTTCATAATCACGAATGAAACCTTCTTTACGTAATATACGCGCTATACCTATTTTCATCTTGGAAGATGGCACGACAACGTGATCGTAACGAACCATCAACGCATTACGTATTCTGGTCAACATATCTGAAATTGGATCTGTAACTGACATAACCTTACCTAATATATTTATATAATTAAAATTTTATCAACTGGACTTTTTAATACCTGGCAAAAATCCTTTAAAAGCCATTTCTCTGAAACAAATACGACACAAACCCACATATCTTATATAAGCTCTAGGTCTTCCACATTTTTCACATCTATTATATTCCCTTACCTTATATTTTTGAGGTTTTGCCCATCTTGCTATTTTAGATTTTTTTGCCAAACTAATTTTCTCCTAATTTGTTACCTAGTTATTGGATTTATTTCTAGTATCACGAATTAAAGGCATACCAAGACTTTCAAGCAATCTTAAACCTTCATTATTGCTTTTTGCAGTTGTAGTAATTACAACCTGTAATCCTCGTATTTTATCGATTGAATTATAATCTATTTCAGGAAAAATAGATTGCTCTCTAATTCCTAAGGAATAATTACCACTACCATCAAGAGATTTTCTGGAAAGGCCTCTAAAATCCCTGATCCTAGGTAAAGATGAACTGATCAAACGATCAAAAAATTCATACATTCGACGGCCTCTTAAAGTCACAGAAACACCAACAGCTTGACCTTCACGCAACTTAAAAGCAGCAATAGATTTTCTAGCATTATTTACAATCGGTTTTTGGCCAGTAATTAAAGACAAATCACGAGATGCATTCTCAACAGCTTTTCCATTTACTAAAGCTTCTCCAAGACCGATATTAACAACAATTTTTTCTAAACGCGGCACTTGCATCACACTTTTATAGTCGAATTCCTTAAACAACGCAGGCAAAACTTCATTTTCAAATTTAACCTTAAGCCTTGGAGGATCTACTTTTTTAGCAGAAGGAGCAATTGTCTTTGAGGAGCTGTTTTTAGAAACAGACACATCCTTTGCCACCTTAGCTTTAGAAGATTTGCTAGGTGATTTAGATTTAGATACCGATGAAGCTTTAGCCTTTTTAACAGGCTTCTTTGTTTCATCATTTGATTTATTATTTTTATTTGAAACCATACTCTATACCATCTTAATTAAATAACTTGATTGCATTTTTTACAAACACGAGATTTAGTTTTGTCAGGATTTACTTTAATAGAAATTTTAGATTTTTTTTCACAATTAGGGCAAATCAATGCCAGATTTGAAGAATTAACAGGCATTTCTTTTTGAATAATTCCAGCTTGCCTAACAGTCCCTGAAGCTTTAGTATGCCTAGACACTAAATTAACACCTTCTAACAAAACGGTATTATTCTTTTTAATCAATTTCTGAACTCGTGATGTTTTACCTCTATCCTTACCTTTTAAAACCAAAACATTATCATTATTTTTTATTTGCATTTTATAAAACCTCTGGAGCTAATGACATTACTCTAGTAAAATCATTATCTCTCAATTCTCTAGCTACAGGACCAAAAACTCTTGTACCTCTAGGCATTCGATCATCATTAACTATAACAGCAGCATTTTCATCAAATTTAATATGTGAACCATCCGATCTACGGTACCCTTTAGCAGTCCTAACTATTACAGCCTTAACAACTTCTCCTGATTTTACAGCAGAAGCAGGAGCAGCTTCCTTAACACTAGCAACAATTATTTCACCTAGACCTGCATACTTTCTACCAGTCCCACCAGGGACACCAATACAACTAATAACTTTAGCCCCAGAATTATCTGCCACTTTTAATCTACTATATATTTGAATCATTTAATTTCCTTGAAACCAGAATGTGATCAAACTTTATTATTTGAATCAGTATTTTTTTCATCTACTGGAGATTCCTCTACTGGAGATTCCTCTACCGGAGATTCATCTACTGGAGATTCCTCTACCGGAGATTCATCTACTGGAGATTCCTCTACTGGAGATTCCTCTACCGGAGATTCATCTACTGGAGATTCCTCTACTGAAGATTCCTCTACT
>MDTE01052954.1_pt1 | contig 19947 bp, 11 predicted proteins | sample 811231 | NCBI WGS metagenome assembly MDTE01 (sample SAMN05326651, study PRJNA326480) | marine metagenome | isolation source: seawater | place: Indian Ocean: Red Sea | collected 2010 | reverse complement strand
GCTGCTTGTAATTTATCTATAAATTTTTTCATATTATTCTCCTTTACACTTACAATTATTATCTCCACAAGTACATTTCTTTCCTGTGTTATACATAGTATCAAAAGCATTAGCTCCTAAAAGAGTAAGTTGATCTATCATATTTGTTTGTATTTTGATAAGCATTTTTTCAAGCTCATCTTTTTGAGTTACTAAATGATCTACTTTAGAAGTTAATCCTTCGTTTTGTTTTTTAAGTTCATTGACTTCATCTGGATTTCTTCCAATAACAGTCATTATTACTACTGATAAAGATCCTACAATCATACCTATTATAGATACAACTACATCTTTATTCATGTTTGGTATTTCGTTATATGATAAGAAAATTAGTATACCAATTACTAATAAAAATATACCAATCGCTCCTATATAATGTCTTAATTCTTTGGCAACGCCATTTGCTATTTTCATTTATACTTTCTTTTTTTATATTGTTTTTTATAGTTTCTTTTATAACTTGTCTTTTTAGGTTTTTTAACTTTTTTAGGTTTTTCTTTTTTAACCCCTATTTCCCAGTCAGCCCAACCAGCAAGCATAGCAATTCTAGCCCACGCTTCATAATCTGAACTACTGGCTTTTCTTATATTATCAATTTTCTTAAATGCTCTATCTAAAGGAATGTTCGTAGTAGCAGCTATAACTTGACCTGCTGCTAAATACGCAGGGTTATCTAATGAAAATCCTTTTTCCATTATTTCTTTTTTATTCCAAGAATAAGATCTACCTGCTGCTCTTAATTTACTTAATTTAGAAGATACGGGAGGGGATAACTGAGCTATTTCTTTAGTTAACACGTCTTGATATTTAGGTGATTTTTTATCTGCTTCTTTTGACAGTTTAATTCCTGTATTTTTTAATACTGAAAATATAGCACCACCAATACCAGCACCTCTTAATATACTATCTGCCATAGAATTAACTATATTAGCATATTTTTCTTCTCTTTTTTCTGTTTCTTCTTCATCATCTCCAAAGCCCATCGCAAACAAAGCTTGTTGCATTGCATTAAATAATAAATTTTGTGCTATTCCATAATAAAATATCTTAGATATATTAGTCATTGTATCCCCTCGGCCATTCTTAAGATCACTAGCGGCTTTTTTGATTAATCTAGTGTATTGCATTGGAGTATTAGCAAAAGCTAATATAATACGTCCTAATGGCCCAGCTTGTTGTGCACTAATTCTATCCGGTCTACTTGATTGTTGAGCTTCTTCTGCTATTTCTCTAAAATCTATAAAAGCTTTATCTTCAGCTTCAGCCTTAGACATACCTTCTTTAGTATATTTTTTTATTCTGTTTCTATAAAAAGTAGAACCTCCTGAAGCAATAGCAAAACTATCTGCTATTTGTGTAGGTAAAAATCCAAGTCGTAGCATTTCACTTATAACTCCTCTTACCCCACCTTTTTTTGCCATATCTGCTATATCAGCTTCATTTACATTTAACTTTAAACCGTTTCTTCTATCTACTAAAAAGTCACTATTAAATAAAGTTTTAAAATCTTTCCAAAATTGTGGTTGATTTGCAAACGCTTTACCCGCTGCAAATATATTATTGTCTTTAAAATTAACAAAGTTAACGGCTGATATAGTTTGAAGTACTGCTGATCTAGTATTAAAAAACATAATTGCACCAATAGAATTAGTTAACCAATCTGTTACTCTACCTGTTAAAGAATCAGAGGTAAATTCCCTGTTTCTACCGGTACGCATTCTTTTTAACATGCCTTCTAAAGCTGTTCTATATCCTTTACCATAAGCGGCTTCTAATTTATTTAAATTTGCTTTTGAAAATATTTCATCTACATTATATTGCCATTGATCTAAATATTTAGCTCTTTTAATAGTATTAATACCATCAATTAAATCGGTTGTAATGTTTCCAGCTAACCAACCAAATTTAGGTGCAGGATAACTATCTCCTTTTTGTAATGCTATTAATTGATCAGCAAATGTAACTAACTCTGGTTTACTTTCAACAAAATCAGTTAGTTCTTTTAAATCAGCTTTAGACATACCATCTGGAGTCATTCCTTGTTTATTCCAAATATAAGTTCTTATTGCTTGTTCTTGAGTGAAAGGTTCACCAGGTAATTTTTTCTTTAAATTCTTAGGAACAATTTTTAATTCTTTTTTAAGAGCTTTAAAATCATTCATAAGTGCTATTCTATCTCTTGATATATTATCCATAGCCCTTGCAAAAGGATCTAATAAATTCTTTTTATACCAAGCCATTTGAGCATCTCCTAGTTTTCCTTTACCTAAAGTTTTATATAATAACCCTACAAAATCTTCAGCAGATGGTGGGACAAAGAAATTAAATTTACCTTTATTAGCACCTACTACTTGCGCTTTAACATCAGAATAAACTTTATCAGCTCCAATACCGGTTTTATTTTCTAGTATCTTATTAAAGTCACCACTTAAATCCTGTGATTGACTAAATTTCATTTGAGCTTTTGATTGTTCATTGTCTAATTTTTTCATTTCAGACAATACTCTATTATTAAATATATTTCCTTTACTGAATTTTATTTTAACAGGTAATTCTTTATTATTTTTAACAGCCGCTTGTTTCAAAGACTTATTAAATGCATCATCAATAAAATTACCAGCATTATCTACTCCATATATATCAAAAACCGTTTTTTTATTATTTAATTCGATACTGTTGGGATCAATTCCAAAATTATTACTTGCTACATCTAAATTAAAATATCTAGCCCATATATTATCTTCTAAAGTCCATCCTTTTGGTGGAACTTGAGTATAATTATATTTTTCCCCAAAAGCTGTACCTTTTAATTTATTATCATCAATTTTAGATAATACACCTTGAAAATAATTTCTTTCAATATTTTTAAAATTTTCTTTTACTTTACCCTGAATTGCTGATTTAAATAAATACTTAGCAACTAAACTAGCAGGTAAAGTATGTTCTTCTACGATTTCTCCTTTTAAATTTTTAGAAATAAATGTTATAGGTGCGGAAGTTCTTACAATATGTCCCATACCTTGACTAGTAGAACTTAATATAGATGCTATAAATCTAGCATTATTTTTATTGTCTTGTATCATTTTTTCAAAAATAATAAAAACATCTTCTAATCCTTTTAATTTAGCTTTATTTTGTTTTTCTAATTTATTAGTTTGCCATAAATTTTTTAAAAAAGATGGTGTAATTTTTCTATCTTTTCCTGTACCTGTAGTATATCCTTGTCTTTGAGCTGCTTGTGCTATATTAAAGTTTTCTTTTTGAAACTTTTTTCCTTTCACTATTTTCATTATATCTTCTTTACTGGTAAAGAAAAAACCTCTTTTTGCTGCAGAATCTCCTGCGTTTGCAAAAGTACCAGTAGTTATAATACTTTTAGGAAAGTAATTTGGTATGTTTTCAGCAAACCATTTTTTAAAATCTTTTACATCATTTTCATTTTTAGGATCTAAGGGTTGCTGACCTAGTTTTTTTACATAATTTTTCCATACAATTTTTTCATTTGAAAAATCTTTAGAATCATCTTGAGTAACATTTTTAAATACATTTTCTTCATCTAATCTTTTACTAAATTTTAAACCAGGATCTCTATCTATTTGTTTACCTATTTTAGCTTCATCTGTTTTAGTTACTTTTTGATCTTTTAATTTAGCAACAGCCTCACGTTTAGCTTTTACTTCAGGTTCTTTTATAACCTCCATAGTAGCATCTAAAGCCATAATTTCTCCAAGAGTTTCAGCTAAAGCATCTTTACGTGTACCTTTAGTAGATGTACCTACATCTGGGCCTAAGAAATAATCTACAAACTCTTGTTTATCAATAGATCTTTTCTTAAATATTTTTTTACCTTCTGGAGTTTTTTCTCTCTGTCCTGTATCTTCTGCAAATTGTCTAAATCTTTTATTTAAAATATCTTGAGGTAAAGCTTTATAAATAGATTCAAAATTATCTTCTAAGAATTTTTTATAATTTTCTCTAGTACCTAATAATTCTGCTAAAGGAGTTTTAAGTTCTGTTCTATAAGCTTTTTGTAATGCTTGTTTAAATTCTTTAGATTCTATTTCAGGTAATTTAGTACCAAAAGTTTTTCTAACAGCTTGTTTAACTTTATCTATTAAGTCTTTATCTATTTTAAGATCTCTTCTTAGTTTTGATCTAATAGATTTTTCCTGTGCAGGTGTAGGCGTATCTTCAACAGCAACACTTTTAGCTTCAGTTACATCAGCTTCAAATACATCTTTAGTTGCAGCTTCGCCTTTTTTAAATACATTACCAATTTTATTTTGTAATTGAGAATTAATCCAACCAGATAAACTATTATTTTGTTCAGGATTAAAATTTCTAATATGAGGAATAAGTTCTGCTATAGTACCACTTATAAAATCTTCTTGTGAAAATCCAGGTGGTTTTTCACTAGGTATTTTACTTTTAATAAGGCCTTGTAAACCTTCATATAAATCTCCAATTACTTGATCTGATTTATTATCCCATTCCGTTTTACTTATAGTATATTTACCATCTGTTTTAGGCCCAACTAATGCATCAATAGTTTCAGCTTTAGAAAACTTTTTAGCCCCTTCAGCTTGTCTTGTTTGTGTGGCAGATAAAATATCTTTACTTAGTTTACCTTCTTTTATGCTTTTACTATATTCTCGCATAAAATTATAAACGTCTTTACCTGTATCAAATTTAATATTACTAAAACCAACAGCTCTCAAAATAGGTGTTATAACATCCATAAGTTTAGTAAACAAACTGTCATTGTACGTTATTTCTCCTAAAGCAATTGCATCAGAAAATTGAGTAATAAATTCATCGGGATTTTGTTCTATATATTCTTTACTGTAATTTTCTTTTAATTTATTGTTTATTAGATCAACTTGATCTTTAGACATCTGAGCTTTAAACTGATCTAAAATTTTATTATCTATTTTTGCAGCGTTAGCTAATATACCATGTAATAATTCATGACTTCCAACTGTTACTTTTTGTTTTTTAGCAGCTTCTACTTTGTCAATATATATTTTATTGGTTTTAGGATCATAAGCTCCCTCTACTCCACTTACTTTTTTACCTTTCTCATCAACAAAAACTTCATCAATAATTTTTTGATCTTCAGGTTTAGTATTAGTATCCAAAACTTGTACTTCAATACCAAGCTTTTGAGCAGCATCTTCAGTAAATTTAATATCTTTTTCTAATACTAACGAAGCTAATTCTTCATTTAATCTATTTATTTCTTCTACTTGAGGAGTACTTAAAGCTTTATTATTAACTTGTTTAACGCTTTCTTCTAAAACATCTAATCTATTTAACTTTTCAATAGCCTCGACCTTTTGTGTATCAGTTAAATCTAAATTTTTTACTCTATTAGTACTACCTTGAATATCTCTAAAATTCTTTTTAATAATATCAGCTTGATTAGTAGTCATTAAACCTTCACGAACATTTTTATTAAGATCATAATTTAAAAACGATTGAGTAAAAGAATTTTCACTTAATTTTATTAAACCTTCGTTAACGTTTGTATCTTTATAAGCATCAATTAAATTAGTATACTTAGATTCTTTTAACTGTTTATTAACCTTTCTAGCACCAGCTGCGTTTCTAACAATACTAAACCCAGAACCGGGAGCTGACATACCACCACCTGAAGTTGCCCCTATTATAAAAGTATCTACTAATTCTAAAAAATATTCATCAAAAGATTTTTCATCACCAAACATTACCGCGTCAGCCATACTATTTATTGTTAATGTTCCTGATTCAGACAAACCTTCTGCACCGCTACGTTTTGCAAACTGCATTCCTATTTCTTTTGTACTACGCTTTATAATTTCATTGCTTTTACCAAATAGTTCTTTAAAAACCCCTTTACCTATTCGTTTAGTTACAACTTCTAATAAAGCTTCAGAAGCACCAATTACTGTAGAATAACCCATTGTTTTTAAATCAATATCTTCGCCTCTTTTTTGAGCTTCTTCACTTGCTAAAGAAGCTTCTTGAGCAAATATCATAGGTATACCTATATAAGGTATCATTGCTTCTAACATAAAAGGTATAGATCCTACAGCAGCTGAAGTAGCTCTGGCTGTAGCTTCCCCAATATTACCTTTAGAAATAGCTTGTCCTATTGTATCATCAAAAACAGTTAATTCTCCTTGAAGTTTTTCAGATTCTTTTAATGCAACTTTACTGTTATCTAATCCCTTTTGTGCTAAAGAACTAATTATATTTCCTCCTGTCATCCTACCTGCGGTTTCTCCAATTTGGTTTAGTATAAACTGTTGTTTGCTAGGATCTAAAGCATCAAACTCTTTATATTTTTCTTCATATTCTTCTTCTTCTAGCATTAATTGATCTATTCCTCTTGCGGCTGAAAATGATAATTCATTTATCATAGTAGGAATTCTAGATGCCCCAGCTTCTAATCTTTTAACTGTTGACCAAAATTGAGTAGTAGTATCATCCCACCAATTAAATTCCTCCCAATCTTTATCACTTTCTTTGGGTTTAGAAGTTTCTACTGCTTCAAAATCCAAATCAGGGGTTTCAACATCTAAACTTTTATAAAATGAATTAGCTGAATCATTAGACAATGAAACACTATCATCTTCTATAGAAATATCCTCTGTCTCTTCTACTAATATAGCATTAGGAAAAGCTAATAGAAAAGAATCTACTTTTTCCTCAGGAATATCGTAAATCTCTTCATCTACAGTATATTTAGGCATTTAGGATTTATTTTTAAATTCATCAAAGGAAGCTTCGTGAAGCTTTTTATATTTTTCGTAAGTTAAATTTTGTATTTCTTTATCTGATAAACCACCGATTATATTAGACATATCTTTTAGCTCCTCAGGCATTTTAGAATTATTAGGATCCCAATTTTTACGTACATCTATAAAACTTTTTAATTTAGCAGGAAAATTTTTCTTTGCTTTTTCGTTAGCTAGTTTTAGTTTTTTTTGATCTTCTTTTTCTTTTTTTAATCTTGCGGCTTTTTCTTTTTTAGCTATATTATAAATCTGTTCAGCTCTTTTTCTACCAGATAGAGTACTATCCATTTGTAAAAACAAAGCCTTAATATCATTAGGTTTTTGTAGATCAAAAGTATCTGTACCCGTTACTTCTCCGTCGTCGTCTATAACATCAATAGTAATTACATTTTTATCTGTTTCTGATTTTTTAAATCCTCTCATGTTTTCTCCTTGTAGATATCCTATAGGATTTTGTTGGAAAGAATTATAATTATCAACAGCCCAAGTATCTGTTTTTGGTTCTGTGGTTGGTTTTTTAGTACCAGATCTATCAAGGTTTTCTTTTATCTTATCTTCAAAAACTTCACCTTTTCCTGTTGCACCTGTACCTCTATAAGAATATTTTGTATTAAAATCAGATGTTTCTTCTTCACCTAATTGATTAATATAAGTAATAGTACCATCTTCATTTTCTTCTGCAGATATTACTTCATATCCCGGTAATTTACCTTCAAGAGATACACCTACCATTTGTTGTACAAATTTAGCTTTTGCTTCATCAGTTAGTTTATAAACTCCAGGTCTTACTGTTGGAAGATCTTCCCCATCTTTTGAATAAGCTAAATACGTAGCCATTAAATCGTTATAATCTTGTTTGTTATCTACACTATTAACCATAGATAAAAAATGTGTTTCATATTCAGGAATTAATCTACCTAATACAGCATCTGTGTTAACAGGTCTTATATATCGTACTCCAAGTTTTTCTCCATTTTTAGTATCTATTAGATCTTCTTTGAAAGGTTTTTCTAAAAAACTATCTACTAATTTATTATCTTTATTAAATATACCAGTTTCTTTAGTAATAAAATTTATTCCATCATTATCATCACCTTTAAATATATTTTCTGCTTCTGCATAATCTTGTGCTAACACGTCAGAAACATTAAAAGCATCTTTACCTTCTATTTTAGCCCAAACACTTGGTATTCCTTCTATTTCTCTTATTTCATATTCAACATCTGTAACCACCTTACCGTCTCTAGTAAGCGTACCCATTAAAGCCATTTTACGTTCGTAATCTTGACAAATGCTTTTGTTAAATTGAGAACTTCCTTCACTACAACTACCAGTATAAATTCCTCCAGGTTCATTAGTATTAGTGTTTAATAGTTTTTCTCCTTGCGATGCTTTCCAATTATTTATATCAGTTAAACCATTTGTTAATGTTCTAATTTTAGCTTTTTCTTTATTAATTAATTCATGAAGTTCTTTTCTACTATAAACAATAGTACCATCTTCTTTTACTTCTCTTTCGTCTGGCGCATCTTGTAATAATCCTTCATATTTATATTTAGCATTAATAGCATTATCAGCTAAATCAAACCAACTTTGAGATCTTCCACCAGCTTTTTGTATATTAGCATGTATTCTATCTCTATTAGCCTCTTGTGTTGCTAACCTAGCATCTTCTTCTTTTTTAGCTTTTTCTAGTTCTTTATTTCTAGCATCTGCATAAGTTTGAAGATAATTACTTGTTTGTTGACCTATACGACTAATAGCATTAGCAATTATCATTCCTGATTCTCGATCGATAGCTTGTGTTGGATTTTCGTATGCTCCCATGTTTTATTATTTATATATTACGAACCAAAGTTTGGATTAGATGCTGCTCCTGCTGCAATACTACCTACAGCTCCAATTCCAGAGGAAATAGCTGCTGTACCCGAAGCCCTTGCAGCCGCTGCTTGTTGTTCTTGTCCTGACATTTGTGCAGATAATCTATTCAATTTTTGCATATCTCTATTATCTTGTTCTCTATATACAAACTCTTTACCTTTTGCTTCAGCTGTTTGTACTTTTTCAGCTTGACTCATTTTAATGTCTTGCATTCTTTTAGCTTCACTCATTTTAATATCTTGAATTCTAAGTTCTCCTTCAATTCTTGATTTTTCCATCATTTCTTGATTCCTAGCTTCTTGTTGTTCAATATTTGCACTTACACCTTGTTTACTTTTTAATGCCATTTGAGCAAGAGCCGTTGCCCCACCAGCAGAAGCACCTGTGGCTGCTAAAGTATCTAGTGTGTTTGCTAAAGCCATATCAGCCTCTTGAGCTTGCATTTCAGCTGCTTGAGTTGCTACAGCTAAATTCATTTTTGGCGTTGATGCCATGCCGCTTAAATTACTAGCCATACCAGACAGGTCAGTAATACCTTCAAATGGATTAATTATTTTTGCTCTATTTTTTTCTAAATGTTCTATTTTAGCGTTTATTCTTTTGGCTTTTCTTTCAGCTCTTCTTCTTTGTTTTTTAGCTCTACTTGCTCCAAAGATAGTTGTTCCAATAGATACTGCTGCGCCAATTCCCGCGGCTATTAGTCCTGACATAGTTTATTTATTTTTAATATATTCTTTATATTCTTTTTTTGTTAAGGCATAATTATAATTTTCAACAAAATCTAAATCTTTATTATTAGAAGGATTTTGAAACACATTTTGAAATATAGAATACTTATTTGCTCTTATAACCCTTTGTGTTCCTGCTTTTGAAAATCCTACATAAGGAGCTATATAGTTTTCTTCACCATCTTTATTAACAATAGTTATATCTCCTTCTAAAAGAAACCATACATGATCTCGTTTATGTATAGCACTTATAATGATTGCTGTTGGATTTAATATCATTTGTCTTAAATATATACCTGGGACAAAATTATGTTTTATTTCTCCCCATTTAGCTTTTTCTCTTACTAACTTTCCGTTATTATGAGTTATTAAATCATTTGATTTATTTGCTAAAACATTTTTTAATACGCTTGATACTTTGTTTTCAAAACTTTTTATTAAAATTTTATTTTTAATATATTTAATTAAATTCAATTTATTTTAATTTTAATACTTTATCTATAGTTTTTATTACTTCTTCTTGTGTTATTTTTAATTTAAAAGATAAATCTGCAGTCCATTGAAATTTAGTTTGACCGCCTACTCTTAATACTACTATAGGTAAAGGTTGTCCAGCAACACTTTTTTTAAATTCTGGACCTTGATTTTCTAATAAAGCATAATCAATAGATATTCGATATCCTTTATAATCTTTAGGAAGTTTTAATTTTACATCATTACGAGTGTTCCACTCTGCGTTTATTTGTAATAATTGGATTGGTGGATTTTGAATTGTTGTGCTTGTTAAAATTAATAGTAATATTAAAGTAAATAAATATTTCATTATCGTTTCTTTTTTGTATTATTATTTAAATCATATAATCTTTCTTCAATTTTATCTAGTTTATCTCCATTTTCGTTTACTTTGTCTTCGGTATTCATAATCGATTCACGAATTAATTCGTCTTTAAGATCATATTCGGTTCTTGATATAGGAGGTTCTGGAAGTTTTTTAGCTTCTTCTATATCATCTTGTAACGCAAACCACATTCCTACTAGTGTGAATATTGCAACCCCTATGCCTATAAGTGTTTTTATACTTATGTTAAATTTTGTATCTTCGCTTAATTCTGCCATTTTTATTTTTAATATGATGATTCGACATAATCCGTAGAGGCAGCAAATAATTCTTTCATACCTCCAGGATCGGTTAAAGTATCAGTAGAGATTTTAACTGTTGCATAATAACCTTTAATACCAGTCATTTTATTACCCCATATCACTTCTCCTGGAGCTGCTGTACTGTTATTAACTAAATTAGCCATATATTTATTTTCTTTTCTATCAAAACCAGCTCTGTTTATTGGAGGTGTTAAAGAAGTTGTGTTAGCTGTTATAGGGTTTGTACTTAAATTAGCATATTGATTTCCATAATTATCATATGCTCCTTCATTATAACTATAAATAGAGGTAATTGTGTCTTGTGTGTTAGTTACACTCGAACCATCAAAATCAGTATTTACTGATCCGATACCAGTTAAATCAGAAACAAAACTGTTAACTTCCCAACCATTACTTCCTTCATAGTTTATAGTTTTAAATACTTTAGAAACACTAACATCAGGATTAAATATAAATTCTATAGAAGCATCGTTATCTACACCATAAAATTGACATCTTGGTTTTGTAGAAATATAGTGTTGATATAAACTAGCAGTATCGTTTGCTCCAGCACTTGAAGCTCCTGTAGTATAAAATTTATTTTTTAAACTTAGCATCATGCCTGGTTTATAGGTATATAAACTTGTCCAACCTTGAATATTTTCATCAAAAGACAATGTTTTATATGGAACAGAAGACTCTTCAGGTTGTATAGATAAAACATATTGTTTATTATAAATATCCCAACCACCAGTTAATTTACCATTACCCATAGTCCCAAATTGATCTCTAAAAAAATCAATCATACCATAATTAGATATCTCAGTAAGACCATCTTGAGATAATCTCATTACTGCATTTCTGTCTTTATCTGTAAAGTATTTTCTTCTTCCATATACAGCGAAACTTTCAGGGTTTTTACTTATACCAAAGTTTCCTACATAAGCTTGTACTTGACCAATTACATTAGGCCCAGATGTTACAGTTGAATTTCCTTCTGCTGAATAAATAGCATCTTTATCTATTAAAGCTCTACTTACTTTTTTCTCTTGAAATATAATTAAGTTTGTATCTTCTGCATAAAGCTTTTGTATACTACCATTTGCAGGGTCAACACTTTTAATAATATCTTCTCCTACCGAAAATACATTTGTATCATTAACACCGGTTCTAGCATTAAAAACCCCTGAATAAATCATTGAGTTTATTCTAGTTGATGCTTTAGGATTGTCTTCAACTAAATATGCTTTTACTCCTTGACCAACATATGTATTATTATAACCGCCTCTAATACGCGCTTCTTCAACAGCCCAGTTATGCATGTTTTGAGGTAAAGCACCTAAAGTTCTATCACCTCTAGATCCATTCCATCCTACTGCCGAAGGTTGTGTTCCATCTGTAGCTGTTTTACGTAAAATAAAACTGTTAAAAAATTTTACTTCAACTGTTGCTGCCATAATTTATAATTGCATATTTATTTGTATTATTACCTTAACAAGCGCTTAGACCAGCACCTTGAATATAATAGTTTTGCATAGACGCTCCTTGAAAAGCACCAGTGGCATAACTAACACCGTTAATTGTTATAAAAGCTTCTTGTGATAAATTATCTTCTGTATAAGTAGCTGTACCTCCTACTATACTTACTGATCCAATATTATCATAACAAGAATATTGTAGATGAAAATTTAATTCGCCAACTGTTTGTATTTGTCTAGAACCTTGACTTAAAGACGCGCCATTAGTTATTTTACTCCATAAATTTTGTAGGTTACATGAAGAACTTCCATATAAACCACTAAACTTTTGTAATATTTTTATTTGATTGTTAGCTGAAGGTATTGGTTGTAAAATACCAAATTGATAACCTTGAGCTGGTTTAGGACAAGGATTGTTATTACCTCCCGTAGTTTGATCTAAATTAGCTACACAAGGTTCTGCTGTTCTTATTACTTTTTTACCATTTTGATCAAATTGAGCAACCCACTTCATATCTCTTGGTCTTGCTGGAACAGATGATCCTTTTGTAGTATCACCTGAAGCTATTATAATACTTGCTCCGCCAGGACACGTAGAACAAGTCCAAATTGGAGCTCCAAATCTTGTTGAAGCATATTCATTACCCCAGTCTACATTTAAAGTTCCTTCTCCATTAACATTTCCTCTATAAGAAAACCATTTATTATTTGCACCAGGAGACCAACCTATTGTTAATTCAGGATCAGTATAAAACCTTGATATATATTTAAAAGACCATTCTCTAGCATAAACTACTACACTTGGATAAAAACCCGAAGCTTCTTCTTTAGTATCTGCTGGATTTTCACTTACTCTATATGCGAAATATGCCGGTGGTACACTATTAGAACCAGAGCCATTATTATATGTAGATACTAATTGAGTAGGATTATAAAAATCTCCAAAACTTAAATATATTCTTTGATTTTGTTTAGCATTATCATACCCACTATATGAATAAGTTGGACATTCATTTAAACCTAATGTAGGTATTATTGGATTAGTTATAGTGCTGTTATTAGTTGGAGATATATTATTTCCATAAGGATATCTAGTAATTAATCTATATTCTCCAAATTTATCTGGAGCATCACTTGGAGCTGTACCTCCTGGATCTCTATACGCTTGGTTTCTTCCAATTACAAATAATTTTCTACCAATACTTACTAATGGCCAATTTCCTTGATTTTCTTTAGACTCCATCCATGATTCAAAACTATCTGCTTTAGCAGGATCTCCACTACTACCCTCTTGATTTACAGCTTCACTTAACTGATCTTTTACACCTGTTAATGGAAAACCAGTAGGAGAAGTAAATTGATTTCCTCCATAACTTACTGAACTTTCTGATCTCCAATAACTATTACCTTGCGCGCCTCCAAACTTTATTTCATTACCTTCAACATCTTTTGCTGTTTCCCAAGCTGAACTAGCGTTTTGTCTATATTGTAAATACGTAGGCCAAGCTACACTAGGTCTATCATTTGGAGCTGCTCCATAATTACCTAATTCAAAATCTACTATAATATAAGCACTTCCAGCCGTTAAACCTTCAGGACTTGGTAAAGGTCCTGTAGTAGTGTTATCGCTTCTTCCTTCTGTTACATCTGTTCCTAAACCAGAATTAGAAGCGCTCATAGAAATGTTCATGTTTCTATTAGAGTTTTTCCAACTCCAACCACTACAATTAGAAGCTGTTACATTACCATAACTAGGTAAAGAATTACCTAAATCTAAGTTACTAGAATTAACAGGATTTCTATCTATTGGAGGTAAAGGTGTTGTACTAACGGGATTATTACTACCAGTTCCGGGTACAGCCCAATAAAAACCAGATGATTCCGATGCTTGGCTAACGCATTGATTTTTTACACTCCCAAAACTATCATTTAAAGATACAGTTTCATATCCAGTATTTCCATCTACAGACGGTGCGCAAGTTACAACGGGATTACCTCCTACACCACCACCAGAAGCTATAGTTGTTTCAGTAGTTCCAGCATCTGTTAATGAAATTTCTAAAGCTACAGGTTGATTTAATGGTGGACAACTACCATCAGCACAAGGATCTGTTACAACACCATTGTTGTCAATAACTAATTGGGGTATTCCATTTCCAACAGGATCTTGAGATGTTATAGACCATCTTAAATCTTCTGTGTTTTTACTATTATCTGTTGTTCCATTAACTCCTGTAAAAGAATAAACTGGTGTTTGTCCAGGTTCAACTACAATACCATCACTAGGACAATTTATTGTGGGTGGAACATTCCAAAGTTTTTCAAATTTAGTTATAGTAGCCTCTCTTCCTCCTGCATCATTGTTTTTTACTATAAAATTAAATTCAAAAGTATTTTTTGCTATTGAATCATCACCTTCTCCTTCAGGTCCATAATAAAAAAATGTATCATTTGCTATTTTAATATTATATAAATCAGGAGTTGTGGTTCCATTACCAGGTTGTCGTTCTAAAACAAATTTATGTGTTATGGTTTCTTGTAAAGAATTTTTTACCCAAAAACCACCATTTAAATCAATCTCACTATTTATTACAGGAATCATATCTCCATTGACGGATAATGAATAAGGAAAGAAAGGTACGGATGTATATGTACCGCTAGAATATGAAGCAGTAATTGATGTTCCTGGACTTACATCTTCAGCAAAATTAAAAGTCCAAGTTTCTGGACCTTGTCCTCCGGTTGGAGGTAATGATCCTGTTGTAAAATCTTTTACAGAAGTTTCACCTTCTTTTATAGCTTCATTAAGTTCTGATATAGTTCCAGTTGATGACGTTTCCCAGTAAATATCTATTAAAGATTCTACCGGAGTAGTTTCATATACTGATAACCAAGTATTTACTCCTGTTGTTGCTGTAGCTGGCGCTGTAGATCCAATAGGATTATCAAGATCTGAAATATTCACTCTACCCATTAGTGGATTAGAAATAGTTTGATATATAGATCCAAATTTAGTTGGTGTAGTATTATCAAATAAATCATTTTGATCAGATATAGTTGAAACTGTATCTGAAATAGCAATTTTTGTAGTTGTGTTTACTGGGTTAAATTGAAAGTTGTTTAAAGGTTGAGCTACTTGATTTGGTTTTTCATTACCTGGTCCTACTCTACCATATAATTGTACCGAACTTCTAAATTGTTTTTGTTCAGGACCTACTTCTGTTAAATCTCTTGGAACTTTATTAATATTATCATTCAATAAAGTTATATATGAAACTGTACCTGCTGCATCTGGATCATCCGCAATTGGAGGGTAAAAATTCATAATACCCGGTAAATAAACATTATAATATTCTTGTTCTGTTTGTTTAACTACTATTTTATAAGAATACCAACCTAGCGGGTTATAATCTGCGCTAGTAACATCTCCATTGTATAAACTAGGCCAACCACTAATAACATTATGTGGTATTAATTCTTCTATAGGAGTATTAAATAAAACTTTTATAGAATCACCAGGCCAAGTGTTAATATCGTTACCAGCATTACTTCCATAATTTTGAACTTCATTATAAGGAAAATATACTGTATCTCCAACTAAAGTTAAATCATCGGCGTTTGTAGCTTGTTTACTAACAGAAGATAAAATTGTTGTAGAACTTCTCCCATATCTATCTGATAATATAACACCTACTTGATAATTTCTATTTTGTTTTACCGTGTGCATAGGATATTCTCTTGACACAGTTCTTTCTATAGGTCTTTGAACATCCGGGTTATCAGCATGAACACTAAAATTTGTTAATTTATCAGAAACCGCTACGTTATAATCTAATGTGTCTGGAGGAGTATGTTTATTTTGAAAGTTACTATAAACAATTCTATTGCTAATAATTTCTTGCCCATGAGCTCTAACTGGTGCTTTGTCATATACTCTTATTATTTCACTTTCTGGTAAAGTTTTATAAGGTTTACTGCCTTGATAATTATATTCTATGGTGGTTGCAGTTTCAAATCTTTCGTATCCCGTTGTTCCTTCTCGTGGAACTGTATCTACAACTTGTACAGCTAATGAATCTGATTCTTTATATAAAATCTCTACTTCATCTATTTTAAGCGCGTCAAACAGTTGATTAGCTTGAACTCCATTATTATCTTTATCTAAAGGAAGAGGAATTTGTAAATAAATATTATTTACTTTATTTTCCATAAATCCAACAACAGTACTCCTATAGGCAGCTTCTTCATCAGTTGTCATACCTGTTGGAGTAGTGTTATTTAAAAAATATCCATCTTGTTTAGGTATAAAAGCTGGTTGTGTAAATGGTGCCATTATAGAATAATTACCATCTTCATATTTAAATCTATAACTAAACCTTACAAATTTATCTTCTAAAAAATCAGGATCTCCATTAAATTTAGGATTATAATTTGGATTTTCAGTAAGACCAGGAGTATCAGCATTATAAGAAGTTGCTGAACCAGGGTTCATAGGATTACTAGCGTCTTCCATACTTGTTACCCATTGGTCTGTACCTGTTAAAGGAGAAGAAGTTCCTGGTGTTACATTTTCATTAAAACATAAAATACTTCCACTAGGAATATCTAAAATAGTTGTAGCTGGTGGGCTACCTGTACTTAGATTAGTTTTTAAAATTAAATTTGCCTCATTAGTAGTTGTATCAAAAACTTGTAAAACTGTATCAGTAGTAAATGCAGCTATTTGAGCTCCAGTACTTGGATTTAAAGCTGTTATTAAAGCTCCTACTAAAACTTTTGTATTTTGAGGACTAAAATCTTTAGCTAAACCTTCTCTATAATCAGATAATATTTTTATTTTATCAGATCCAGTAGTTGTTATTCCGTCTGTAATAGCAGCACCTCCATTAGGCCACACAGGAACTACATTATTATTCCATGTAAAATATGGATTATAATTTTGTCCTTCTGGTTGAGTATCTTGTACATAAAAAGCTCCAGTTCTTTTTCTATATAACTGTATAGGTTGAAAAGGAGCGTATGTAGCAACTGAAATTTGGTCTTCAGTAGTATAGTAATTAGGAGTAGTAGCTCTTTCTACATTAATTCTACGAGGTTGGTTTCTATTATCTGTCCAAAATAATATTCCTTCTAATAAATTCACAGATAAAATAGGATGCGTAGTAGAAAAATTTAAAAACGCACCTTTAACAAGTTCAGTTGTTATTTTACTAGATATATTATGAACATAAATATAATTATTTGCACTAGGGGAATAATTTAATGCTTGTAAGTTATAATCATTAGATTTAGTTTGATCATAATCAGTTAAAAATATATAAATGTTATTATTAACCTCATCAGTGTATAAACCTATAGTAGTTAAATTACAATTACACCCACTTAAGGTTTTTAAATCAACCAACACTTGGTTACCTAATATATTTTCTAATGCTCCAACGTCGGCACCTTCTGATTTACTTACTTGTATATTAATTCCTTCACGATATTCACCATTTGGTAACAACCTAGCATCTAGGTCTTTATTCATTTTGGATTTAATAAAAGAATTTTTAGCTTCTGCCATTTATTTAAAATTTAAGCCATTTAGATTTACCCCTCATAATCTGTACAAATTCTTTAGATTTGATATTAGATAATCTTATTTTTGCGTTACGTAATTTTGCACTTTTTTCTCTTCGTAAACGTTGAACAACATATTCAGGTTGATTTATTCTACTAGCTAAAATAGCATGACTTATGTAAGCATAAACAGCTTCTTCAGCTAATTTAGGTACTCTCATATCTTTTTCATATGACAGTCCATCAGATATATATTCTAAAACTATTATTTTATCTTTTAAATCACTTGAAAATCCAAACGTTCCGTTTCTTTCATTGATAGTAAACCAACCATTAATTTGAGAAGTTTCAGGTTGCATACCATATCTTTGACCATAACCATAAAACCAATTACCGTACCATCCATATAATCCATCTGCTATTAATCTTCCAGTAATATCATCTCTTATTTCTTGTAATAGTTCTGTATTTTGACTATCCCAACGTTCTTCTGTAATAGATGTACCAGTTAAATTTTGACCTAAATTATCTTGAGTAGGAATTCCTTCAGCATCTTGAATAGGTTTGGTATATGGATTTGTAGTTAAAGTTGTGGGATAAATTATATGAGTTATACCAACATCATCAACCCAAGACAAATTCACATAATTTACATAATCTTGGGGTATTGGAACACTTAAATGATAAGGAATGGTTAATTCTTGTGATTTTATACTTTTTAAAGTATCATAACTAAACTCTTGTAATGCTCTTTTAGTATGAAAAATAACATCGGTTCTTTTTACACTAGGAATAAGCTTTCCTTCTCCTACATATGCTACTAAAAAATTATTAACTAAATCTTCTACTTTAATATAAGCGTAGCTATTATAATTTTCTTGCGTAACTTTACCATAAGCATCTTTATTTCCAAATTGACCTCCAGTTTCTGTTAATAATTGAATAACTAAATATGTTCCTTCAGCTTGAGCTGGAAGTGTAAAAACATTCCTTAAAACACTATACGTTGTAGTATATTCAGTAAATGTTCCAGGATTCCCAGTTAAACTTGTATATAATCTAAAGTTATTTATATTATAATCTGGAGATGCTGGATCATAACTACCAAATGTTATATCAGTATTAAATGTTGCAGTAAAAGTTGTTTGATTTGCTGTTGCAACAAACATTTGAGCCCCTGCATAATATTGCGAATTTTTTTCGGTAATTAACCCTCCATCTGGTTTTGACATTGCTTATTATATTTTTTCATTTTGTTCATTAACCGCAACTTGTTGTGCTGCACTTTCTATTATTTGAGGATCTTCAATTATTATTCCTGCGTATTTTAGAATTTGTAATATAACGTTTGTTTGTTCAGAATCATGAAGTTCAAAATTATTGGAACCAGTAGGCATTGTGCTTACATTATAAGGATCCTCATTATATGTATATTGACCTAATGTTCCCACTGTAAATCCCCATCTTGGAGGAATAGGTTTTCTAATATAATCTACTTTTATATCTCCTTGAGTTGTAATAGTTTCAGGTTGAACATAAAGTCTATTATTTTCAAAAAGATAAACGGGAAAAGTTTTGGAAGGTTTAGTAAGAGGAGATTTTTTAATTTGATAGAATTCAGTTCTATCGAGTCTTTGTATTTCAACTTCATCATTGTATATAACAGAACCTAATCTGTAAAAAACAACTTCTTGGCCAAATATATCTAACGCGGGAAGAGTCCAGTAAGATACGGTGTTATTTGTTCCTGATGGTGTTGTAGAAATATATACTGCGTCTCCAACAGTTTTAAATATATTCATTTTTTCATCAAGATTTTTTACTCTATCTGCATAATCAGTATCTGTTTGAGGTACTCTAATTAATTGATTTAAATCTTCAAAATATTTTTCAAATATTTCCAATTGAACTTGAGTTCCCAAACTATTAAATTCAGTTGGGGTAATATAACCTCTTTGCTCTTTATTCAATATAAGCAAAACAGTTTGATATACCGTATTTACATTTATAGCCATTTATGTTATATTATTATAATAAAGGAGGCAAAAAGCCTCCCTTATTAATTTATATTAAGAAAGTTTTTTCTCTATTGATTTGAAGACATCTAAGCCTTCATCTGTCTTAAAAAATTGAGCCATTGCTGAATATGGATGTTCATCAAAAGGAACCGTCATAAGTTTCTTTTGATTAGATGCCCACATAAAGGTTCTTTGATCTGAACTTAATTTTATAATTCCAGCTTCTGTAGCTTTTATTGCAAAATTTCGTAATTGTACATTTTCATCATTTGCTAAATCTATGAACAGCTTTGCGTTCTTTTTAGCAAATACTAATAGATCT
>MDTE01083497.1_pt1 | contig 19950 bp, 8 predicted proteins | sample 811231 | NCBI WGS metagenome assembly MDTE01 (sample SAMN05326651, study PRJNA326480) | marine metagenome | isolation source: seawater | place: Indian Ocean: Red Sea | collected 2010 | reverse complement strand
CAACTCGCGGCGCAGGCGGCGTCGATGACGGGCGAGGCGGTCGTGTACACCCTGGTGGCGTGGCTGCGAGAGCACGTCCCCGCGATCCTCGACGAGCACGGGACGATGGACGCGGAGGCTGCGGAGAGGGCGGCTGTTTTAGCGGCTGAGGAGGAGGCTCGTAAGGAGGCGGAGGAGGCGGCGGCGAGGGACGTTCGCCTGTCGGGGCACTCGAGGCTCGAGAGGACGTTCGCGCGCATCGAGGCGAGGCGGGAGGAGGAGGACAGGGAGGAGGAGGACAGGAGGCGACGGATGGCGTACTTCCGCGAGCTCATGAACGAGGAGAGGGAGAAGGCCAAAGCCGCGTCGAGGGAAGAGGAGGACGAGGTTTACGAGGTTGACGAGGTTGATGAGGTTGGCACGGTTGACGCGAAGCCGCCGCCGGAACCCGGCGGCCGCGTCGACCCGACGCCCTCCTCCGACGCGGACCCACCGCCGCCGCTCGACCCACTCGCCGAACCCAGCTCGCGTCTCGACGCGCAGCTGAGGCGATGGGAAGAGGCGCACGAGCGGAGGGTGGCGGCGGCCAGGGCGGACGTCGACGCCGCGGCGGCAGCCTTTGCCGCGCGACGCGTCATCGCGCCAAACACCGCCGTGACCAAAACCGCGGCTTTAGCGGCGAAGGCTGCCGAGGAGAAGAGACTGGCCGACGAGGCCGAGGCGGCGAGGAGGGAGGCGGAGCTGGGAACGGCGAAGGGTCGACGCGCGGCGGCTCGGGAGAGGCTTTACGCGGGTAAGGACGCCGCGGGCGAGGACGCCGCGGGGAAGGACGCCAAGCCCGGGCTATCGTGGCTCACGAAACACGTGAAGAATCTCGGGTTCGGCGACGACGAGCGTGACGACGACGGGTCCAGTGCGGCGAATGACGATGAGGTCGCCGCCGCCGCCGCCGACCGGCTCGCGGGCTTCGGCGGCTTGCTCAGCCGCAAGCTCCGGGACGAAGCGGATGAGGCGGCGGAGGAGGCGAATAGGAAAATCGCCAGCGCCCGCCTGGCCGCCGCGGAGAAGCGCAAAGCCGAAGACAAGAACTGGCGCGACGCGCAGGCGAAGCGCGAGGACCTTCCAGCGCACGGTATGCGCCGAGAGGTGCTGGAGTGCATCGAGAACGGACGCGCGTCCGTCGTGAGCGGCGCCACCGGCTGCGGCAAGACGACGCAAGTGCCGCAGTACGTCTTTGAAAACGCGGTGCGCGCCGGCCGCGGGGGCGAGTGCTCGGTCATCATCACGCAGCCGCGCAGGCTTAGCGCCATCGCCGTCGCCGAGCGCGTCGCGCAGGAGCGGTGCGAGCGCATAGGCGACACCGTGGGGTACAGCATCAGGCTTGAATCGCGGCAGAGCTCCAACACCAGGCTCCTCTTCTGCACGACGGGGATCCTCCTCAGGCGGCTTCAGTCGGACCCCGACCTTCGCGGGGTGTCGCACGTCATCGTCGACGAGGTGCACGAGCGCGATTTGCTCAGCGATTTCCTCCTCGTCATTCTCCGCAGGCTCGCGGCGAGACGTGAGGACTTCAGGCTCGTCGCCATGTCCGCCACTGTCAACGCGGAGCTGTTTAAGGGTTACTTTGAGCGGGTGGTGCCCGGAGAGTGCGGCTGCGTTGAGATCCCGGGCCGAACCTTCCCGGTCGCCGAGTACCGACTGGAGGACGCCATCGAGGCCACCGGGTACGTGTGCGAGCCCGACAGCGAGTTCGCGCTCGGCGCGGACGGTAAACCTCAGGGCGGCGGGGGCGGCGGTCGCACTTTCAATCCCCTTTCGGGGGGTGGCGCGAGAAGGAGCAAAGCCATGGCCGCCGTCTACGACTCCCTCGCCAGGACCGCGGAGATGGGCGACATCACCGAGGAGACCAGGGCGATGTACCCCGGGTACAGCGATAACACCCTGCGATGTTTACAGACGGTGGACGAGGAGAAGATAAACATGGAGCTCATAGAGATGCTGGTGCAGCTCATCGCGGATGAGTACGAGGACGGCGCGATTTTGATCTTCCTCCCGGGCATGGCCGAGATCAGAGGCTTGCACGAGCGTCTCGCGTCGTCGCTGGACGACGTGGAAAAACGGTTCATACTGATTCCACTGCACTCCACCCTGTCCTCCGAGGAGCAGCGCCTGACGTTCAGCAAACCCCCGCCCGGGGTTCGTAAGGTTGTCATGGCCACGAACATCGCGGAGACGTCCATCACCATCGACGACGTCGTGTTCGTCATCGACAGCGGCCGCGTGAGGGAGACCCAGTACGACCCATCCAGTCGAATGTCGTCCCTGGTCACCGCGTGGTGCAGTCGCGCGAGCAGTAGGCAGCGCAGGGGCCGCGCCGGTCGCGTCCGCGAGGGGTACTGCTTCCACCTCTACTCGAGCGCCCGGGAGTCGAAACTCGCCGATTTCACCACGCCGGAGATTCTTCGAACGCCGCTGGACGCGCTGTGCCTGCAGATCAAGATCCTTCGTTTGGGAGACGTCAGGGAGTTTTTGTCGCAGGCCATCGAGCCCCCGCCCGAGGGTGCCATCGCGTCCGCGCTCAGATCGCTCGCGGAACTGGACGCCATCGACGCGAGCGACGAGCTCACGCCGCTGGGCCACCACCTCGCCGAGCTGCCGGTGGACGCGAGGCTGGGCAAGATGATGCTCTACGGCGCCATGTTCTCGTGCCTCGACCCCGTGCTGACCATCGCCGCGGGCGTCGGGTTCAGGTCGCCATTCGTCTCCCCGATGGACAAGCGGGACGAGGCTGACGAGGCGAAGAGGAAGATCGCGGGCCACGGCGCCACCTCGGACCACCTGACGCTCGTCAGGGCGTACGCGGGATGGATCCGCGCCAAGGCTCGCGGTCGGGGTTTCGAGCGGGACTTTCTCGCCAAGACGTTCCTGTCCGCGCAGACGCTGCGGCAGATCAGCGAGATGCGGCAGCAGTACGTGGAGCTCTTGGACCAGATCGGGTTTCTTCGCTCGGGCACCGGTTTGCTCGGGGGTAAGAAGGACGAGGACGACGGGTCGAAGGATCTCGAGGGCCGACGCGACGCAGCGTCCGACGAGGGACGCACACTCGACGCGTCCGCCGCGCCGTTCGTTCCGAGACCCGGCCAGCGTCGAGAGGTAACAAACGCGAAGGGCGCAAACACGAGAGGCGGGTTTAAAGCCGCGGCGGAGCGAGCGTTGGCCGCGGCGAGCGTCAACGCCGGAAACGAACCCCTCGTGCGCGCGGTGATTTGCGCGGGTCTCTTTCCCAACGTCGCCGTCGTGGAGAGCGTCGGCGGGTCCGGGAGCAAACCGGGCGGGGGGGGTGGCGGGGCGCAAGCGAGCAAGACGCGCGTCCGCACCAAGGGCGACGGCGACGCGTATTTGCATCCCACGTCAGTGGTGTTCGGTTTGTCCAAGTTTGAGCAAAGGTTCCTGCTGTTCCACGAGAAGGTCAAGACGGCAAAGGTGTACGTAAGGGACGCCACGATGATCGGGCCGTACCCGCTGCTGCTGTTCGGAGGCAAGGTGGCCGTGGACCACGGTCGATCGCAAGCCACTTGCGACGGATGGATCAGGTTCAGGGCCGCGCCGAGGGTGGCTGTGCTGTTCAAAGCCTTGAGGAAGGAGCTCGACGGGCTGCTGATGCAGAAGATAGCGACGCCCGAGCTGAACATGGCGAAAAAATCGGGCGACTTGGTGAGGACCATCGTCGAGCTGCTGGACACGGAGTCGGAGGTGGCGGCGGAGGCGAGGAGGGCGATGAGGGACGCGGAGGCCGCGGCGACTCGCGACAATAAGGAGGTGTGAGTGAAAACCCTCAGCCATAGTTATTAGAAGTAAACGCACGGCGGCGACGGGTCAAACTCACGCGCGGTCACTAACCTCCTAACCCTTACGGGCCCACCAACGCGGGCAACAGTCTCGTGTCGACAAACGCGGCCACGTCCCGTTCCACCTCGTCCCTCGCGACGTCGATCTCTCCCCTGGGACACAGTCGCACCCCGCCCAGTTGCTCCATGACCTTATCCGCGAGTTGACCCGCCTGGTTACAGTCCGCCGCGGTGTTCTGCTTACTCCTGAACATGGCTCGCTCGGGCATCGCATCCGTGTCACCGACGGCCAACACCGCGTACGCAACCCGGGTCGTCTTGTCGTTCCTTGCGATGTGCATACACCGCACCCAGTCTGTTCGTTGCTCCCTGTTGGTCCTCACGCTCGTCATCGTGTCCCTCAGGAAGGTGATCCCTCCCCCAACCGCTTCCTCCATCTCGCCAGTCTCAATCACCAATAGGAACACTTCGTCCACGGTTTTTGGATCTGGAGCTATTGTAACCGCGTCTAACCTATCGCGCTGATCCACGGTCTCGATGCCGTACTCCTGGTACTTGGCAATATCGCCGAGCTTCACGTGTTGGAACACACTCTGATCCTTCATGCGACCAACGACGACGTCAGCCACCTGCGGGGGGAAAGGGCGATGTTATTAGTGGTGGGCACCCTTCGGGGCGGTGACGTGTGCCCAGGTTCAAGCCGCGGGATCGAGGTGTTGGGCTAGACTAGCGAATCGCGCACCTCTTTGGCGATGGGGCCGCCATACAGCACCGTGATCGTCCTACTGTTGTCGATTTCATGTCGCGTCCCGATCATGTCGTGTCGATGTGCGGCGCCCCGCGTTGTGGCGACACTTTTTTGCCAACTTTTCGTCAGGACCGAAAAATCACTTTTACCCTCGCCGGGTCGGAGCGAGGTCCTCGGGGTGCCATGGCCGCGCTCACGCTGGGCCGTGAGGTCCAGGTCCGCGCACGGATCAAGTCCATGTGAGTGCCCAACCTGACCGTATCCGCGATACCGCGTCCCCCGCTCGCGACACCGGTGACACCCGACTGATCCGCCCTACCCCCTTCCTTCCCCTTTAGATACAACAAGCGGCAGATGGACTTCAACGAGCTGCGCGAGTACAACGATTACCTCGAGCAGGTGGAGGACATCATCTTCAACCTATGCGAGGGCATCGACGTCAAGGCGACGGAGGCCAAGGTGGATGCCTACAGGAAGGAGAACGCGGGCGAGATCGCGAGGCTGAACAAACGGAACGAAGAGGAAGACAGGCGGATCGCGGAGGAAAAGGGGAGCGAGTGGGCGCCGCGGCGGATGTCGCTGGACGGCTCGGACGTGGGCGACACGCCGGGTCCCACGGGCGGTGCCGGAGGGTTCGGTGGCATGTTCGGTCACACCCCGGGCACGGGCGGCGCCGCCGGCGGCGGGCCGCCCAGGCCAGTGATGGCGGTGCCCAAGCCCACGGCCATGCCGCAGAGCGGGGGCAAGGCGGCTCACGGCGCGTGGGACCACGGCCTGGATCAGTCGGCGGAGGGACGGGCAAAACGGGAGGCGGCGATCGCAAAGGCGTGTGGGGTGGACATGCACGCCCTGGGGATGGCGAGGGCGAGGCAGGAGGCTCTCCAGAGCATCTTCTGCTGAGAATCGCCAACGGGTAGAAACGTAGGACATAGGCACGCAAAGGTCACGGACTGAATGGAAAATAAACATTCGAATTACATGAGCGCGAGCGGCGCGGGCCGTCTTCCTCCGCGTCGCCTCTTCTCCTCCTGTCCGCGGTCATCTTCCTCGCGTTCTTCAAAGAGGCTGGCAACTGTTTGTGTCAGGTGTTTCGTTGAAAAATAAATTCATCAGCGCGCCATCCCGCCGCCCTCTGTTCAGCGAGTCGGGGGAAGGTGCGCGCTGCTCCAGCCGCCCGGGTCCTTCTTGTCATCCGCAGCCTTGGAGGAGGCGGGAATGAACTTGGGCATCGCGGTGGGCTTGGGCATGGCGACGGGCGCGGCGGCCTTGCCGGTTGCGGTGGGGGGCTTCTGGATGTCGACGGCGTCCTCGGCTGTCTTCACCACGGCGTTGGCGCCGGGGGGAGGGACGGAGGGCGCGGTGGCCTTGGCGGGCGCGGTGGCCTTGGCGGGCGCGGCGGGGGGAAGCTTATCGCCCGGGAGGGGGATCGTCCTCGCCTTGGGCACGGCGGGCACGGCGTTGGACTTGACGGGAGCGGGCGCCTTCACCGGCTCAGGCTCCTCGACCTCCTCCTCCTCCTCCTCCTCAAACGCCGCCGCAGCCTCCGTCGCCTGCTCGGCAGCCTCGAGCCAGTTGGCCTGTCTCGCCCGCGCGTTCTCGTCTACGGCACGCTCCGCGGTCTCCTTCCTGGCGCGGAGCATGGCGATGGTGGCGCTGCCCCCCTGCCTCGCGTAGGGCTTCGCCTTCTCAGCCTTGGCCTTCTCAGCCTCGATGGCGTCGTACTTGGGCGACCACTTGATGGCGGAAGCCTTGAGCTTCTCCGCCGCCACGTCGTGATCGGCGGCGGGCTCGCCCACGAGCACCCGGGTCACGCCGGCGGCCCACTTGCTGAACACGCTGGAGGAGGATGATTCCTCCGCCGCGGCGGCGGCTATTTTGGCTTGCGCCTCGGGGGCATCCTTCATCTTGGAAAGGACGGCGATCACCTTGCGGTCAGCCTCCCAGGAAGCCTTGAACTCCGCGATGACCTCCTGCGCCTCGGAGAGCTCGGACTCGAGCTCTTTCACCCGCTGCTCGAGGGACTCGCTCTTGCCCGTGTTCACGTCCATGTCAACCTTGGCCGCCGCCGCCTCCTTCTCAGACGCCTGCGCGCGCTTCTCAGCCGTTGCCTGAACCTCCAGCGCCACGGAGAGCTCCTTCTTGAGCGTCTTGATCATCATCTCGTTCGTCTTGTGCGCCGCGAGGACCTCGCCAGCCTTGCTAGAGATCTTCTTCTCGGTCGCGAGCTCCTCGGAGGTGGCGGCGAGCTTCTCCTTGAGGCCCTTGCACTGCTTGTTGCTAACCTCCAGCGCCCGGACGAGCTCGCCGAGCTTGGCCCTCAGTTGCTTCTCCGCGGAGGAGGACGCGCCGTCGGTCTCGACGGAGAGTTTAGCCTTGAGCAGCTCCTCCTCGTGCTCCTTCTTGATCGCCTTGAGCTGCGCGGCGTGGAGAGCCTCGATCTTCGCGAGGCGCTCATCCACGGCACCGCCGGTGACAAACTTGGGCTGGAAGTCCTCGATGTTCGCAACCTCCCCCGCGACTTCGTCGACGAGCTCCGGGATGTCGCTCTTGATGGACGCGGCGGTGGGGCTGCTTGGGACAGGGGGAGCGGGAGGGGTGGGAGCCACGGCGACGGGCTTCGCGGGCTCGGGTGACCTCTTCGCCGCGAGGATCTCCTCCTCCTTGGCCAGTTCCATCTCGATGAGACGCTTGGCCTCAGCCTTGACTTGCGTGGAGTTCTCGACGCCGGGCTCGATGAAGAGGGCATCGACCTTCTTCTGGGCATCTTTCTTGGCCTTGGCCTTGGCCTCGAGGTCGGCAGCCTTGGCCTTGACGCCGTAGGTGGACTTGGCGACCGCGGCGGGGACGTGGCCCATGCGGAGCTCGTCGCCGAGCACCGTGGCCGACTTCTTGGCGTCAGCCTCGCGCTTGGCGGCGGCAGCCTTGAGCGCAGCCTGCGCCGCGCGCATCTCAGCCTCGGCAGCCTTGAGCTCAGCCTCGGCGGCAGCCTTGGCGGCGCCGAGCGCCCTCGCCTTGGAGGTATCCGGGGCGGCGTCCGCGGGCTTGAAAACCGGCGCGGCTTCGGGCGATTTCGCCGCGGGGGCGGGGGCTGGGGCTGGGGGCGCGGGAACCGGGGGCGGGGGAGGCACCACGGCGGTGGCCGCGGCGGCGACGCGCTTGGCGAGCTCGGCATCCTCCTCCTCCACCACCACCTCCTCCTCCTCGAGGGCCTTCATCTGTTCCTGGAGCTTCTTCATCTGCGCCTCAGCCTCCGCCTTGAGCCGGAGCTTCTCCGCTTTTTTCGCATCCCCGGGGGCGGGCGCGGCGGCGGCGGCGGCGGCGACGGGGGGCGGGGGCATGGCCGGGCCGGGCGCGGAGATGGCGGACGCCGCGGCGACGCGCGCGGCGAGGGCGGTCGCCTCCGCGTCGATCTCCTCCTGGGCCTTCTCGTCGGAGTAGTATTCGGGCTCCTTGGAGATGGCGAGCGCCTTCTTGAGCATCTCGAGCTCCTCCTTGGACGGGGAGTGCATGGGGGAGTCCTCGCCGAACTCGGTATCGAGCTGGTACCTGCGGCGGACGTCGTTGAGGTTACCGCCCGCGAGCATCTCGAGCTTCAGGTCGATGAGCGCCGCCTGATACTCGCGCGCCTGCCACTCCCTGCTGGTGTCCTCGGGCTTGCCGGCCTCCTCCCATCGCACGTACGAGCGGATCTCGACGAGCTTCTGGGGGATGGCGATGGACCCGAGGAGATCCGCGGGGACAACCTTGAGGATGCGACGCTCGACGGCCGCGGTGGCCTCGGCGTGGAGGCGAGCCTCGTAGTCCTCGTTGCTCTCCGCGGGACCCTGCGCAGCGCGCACGACTGGGAAGCGGGCTCGCGTCAGGCGCCTGGGTGGGGCGACCCCACGGACGGAGGGGACGAACGAGCCCCTGCGGAGCGCGGCGTTCGTCTGCATCGCGCCGAGCGACGCGGCCGCGGCGTTAGCGACCATATCGCTTGGGTACGTGTGTGGATACGAGCCAGTGCGACGGCGTTCGCGCGCTAGCTGCTATGGTTGACCCGCGTCCGAGGGGCGAAATTTGAATTTCTCCGAGACAGTTTGAATTTCTCGAGGAACAAAAAGTGGCAACGGAAGGGCCCGCCAGTTGGGCGCACGTGATTGGCTGCGAGGCGAAACAAAAACTTCTGCGTCAGACTTCGCACGAAGAAACAAAAACCCGGGGAGCCCCCGTTGGCAGCGCACCGGAGATGGCGCGGTCGTGTCGCGAGGCGTCGGCGATGCTTCGCCGGGCGCTCGCGTCGCGGTCGAGCGAGGCGGCGATCATCTCAACGCGCGTCTCGCTTCCTCGCGGCTCGATTCCCCCGTCCCCTGCGTCGTCGTCGTCGTCGTCGCGCGAGGGCCGCCGCCCGCGCTTCTTCTCCACGACGACGACCTGCGCCGAACGTCCCGTCGACGACGACGAGTGGGAGACGGTCGTGGGGCTCGAGCTGCACGTGCAGATAGGGGCGAAGACCAAGCTGTTCTCCGGGTGGGTTCGCGCGTCCCTCGACGAACCTTCCCGGACCCTGGCGACCTCGCCGCGACCCCGAACCCCGCCCGGACGCGATGACGACGCATGTATCTCCGGCACCCGAAACCTAACAACGCGCCTCCCACCCCCCGTTCCCGCCCGTCCCACCCAGGGCCGAGAGACTGTACGGCGCCGAGGCGAACGCGAACGTCGCCCCGTTCGATGCGGCGCTCCCCGGATCCCTCCCCGCCGTGAACGCGCGAGCCGTGGAGCTCGCCGCGAGGCTCGGGTTCGCTCTCGGCGCGCACGTCCAATCGCGGAGCTCGTTCGACAGGAAGCACTACCGCTACCCCGACCTGCCCCACGGGTACCAGATCACGCAGCAGCGATCGCCCATCGCGCTGGGCGGATCCCTGGACGTGTTCGTGGACAAAAAAGCCGTCGGCGGCGTCGGCGGCGCGGACGACGGGTCGAAAAGGAGGACGCTGCGAGTAGAGCGGCTGCAGCTGGAGATGGACACGGGGAAGAGCTCCGTGGCGAGCGACGGCGCGACGACGGTGGACCTCAACCGCGCCGGATCGACGCTCGTCGAGATCGTCACCGCGCCGGACCTGAGGGGCGCGGAGGAAGCCGCATCGGCCGCGGAGACGTTCCAGAGAGTCGTCAGGTTCCTCGGCGTGGGTGACGCCAACATGGAGGAGGGATCGATGCGAGTCGACGTGAACGTGTCGCACAGAACGAGAGACGGCGCCGTCGTCGGGGAGAGGTGCGAGGTGAAGAACCTGAACTCGTTTCGGTCCATCGCGCGCGCGGTGGCGCACGAGCGAACGCGGCAGATCGAGTTACTCAAACGCGGGACCGGCGTGAGGCGTCAGACCCGATCCTTCGACCCGGCCACCGGCGCCACCGCCGTGCTGCGCGACAAGGAGGCGCTCCTCGACTACAGGTTCGCGCCGGAACCCGATTTGCCCCCGGTGGTGATCGAACCCGCGGCGTTAAGAGCCATCGAAGCGGCCGTTCCCGAGCTGCCGTCCTCGGCCGCGGCGAGGCTGACGCGAACGAGAGGTCTGACGCCCAAACTGGCGCGGACGATCGCGTCGAGAGGACCTTGGACGGTGGCGTACTTTGACGCGTGCTTCGACGCGGCGAACGCGCGCGCGACGCGACACGGAACCGACGCGCCCGCCGCCGACGACGTCGCCAACTGGGTCACCGGCGTGCTCGTGGGCGCGGTGAAACGGGCGGGGGTGGGTGCGCGCAAAGGTAAGGGTGGGTCGGGCGGTGAGCCGCTTCGCGGTTTGCCCGAGAGCGCCGGCGCGGCGAGGGTCGGCGAGCTTCTCGCTCGCGTGGCGGCGTCGAAGTCAAATGGGGATTCGTCAGTCGGAACGTCTGCGGTCGGCGCCGGCATCACCGCGAGGATGGCGAAGTCGGTCCTCGCGGCTATGGTCTCGGGGGACTCCAGGCCGATCCCGGAGATCGCGACGGAGCTCTTCGGCGGGGACGGGGAGGCGGCGGACGGCGGGGTCGGCGGGGACGACGGGGCCAGGGTGGGCGAGGACGGCGAGGCGTTGGAGGCTACGTGCGCCGCGGCGGTGGCGTCGATGCCCGAGCAGCTCGCGGCGTACCGGGGCGGGCGGACCCGGGCGATGGGTTCGTTCGTGGGCGAGGTGATGAAGCGGACGAAAGGGAGGGCGGACCCGCGTCGCGCCGCGGAGATCATCAAGTCCCTGGTGGACCAGTAGTCTAGCGATGGCAAGCGCTCGAAAAAGTCCAAAAAAAAAACGTGCACAAATTTCCCGCGCCCATGGTGGCCGACTTTTCCCATTCATGAAACGACACCGACCGCCCCGCGCCGACCGTGAATGTCGCAGCCGGCAGCGCGATGGGAGGGCCGCAACGTGACGAAGGATCAGGTGCGCGCTCGAGTCTGGGGCGCGCTCGAATCCTCCGGAGCCGCGGTCGGCTCTCCGTGGTCCGCCATCCCCAACTACAAAGGCGCGGATGACGCTGCTCGCATCCTCGCCGGGCTCCCGGAGTTTCGGGAGGCGAAGGTCGTGAAGTCGAACCCTGACCCCGCTCAGGGCCCGTTCCGGCTCGCCGCCCTGCGCGCGGGGAAGAAGCTCTACACTCCGGTGCCGGAGCTCGTGCAGGACACCCCGTTCGTCCTGCTGGACCCCGAGGTGCTCGAGCACAACGGCGTCGCCTTCGAGGACGTGGAGAACGCGGATGGATTCCTTCAGCACGGATTGCGCGTCGAATTTCGCGACATCGAGCCCATCGACTTTTTCGTCGTCGGCTGCGTCGCGGTGACGAGGGCCGGAGGAAGGACCGGCAAGGGCGCGGGGTTCGCCGACCTCGAGCTCGGAATCATGCGCCACTACGGCTCCGTCACCCCCTCCACGCCCATCGCCACCACCGTCCACGATCTGCAAGTCGTCGACGACGGCGACGTCGTCATGGAAGCGCACGACACGCCGCTCGATTACGTCGCCACCCCCGGCGGGCTCATCGAGACGAAGACGACGATGCCGCGGCCGGGTAAGCTGGACTGGAACGCGGTGCGGGAGGATCAGTATAGGGACATCCCGTTCCTGAGAAACCTTCGAGGCGAGCTCGCGGGCTACTAGTAGCTTAGATGAGGGCTCTTCAAGCTCTGGATGTCAAACATTGTAAAGTTAACACTCAGGTTGCCTGCTTGATGGTGCCGTACGCGAGGATCTTGCCCGCGCCGCCGTCGTCGCTCTGCGTGGTGAAGTCGTCCGCGCCCTGACGCACCACTATGGACCTACCCGTCACGTTGAACATGTTCTTACCGTCCCTCAGCGCGATGTACTGGTCCTTGAACGTGTCCTCGACGACTCCCGAATCGTTCGCCGTCACGTTCCCGAGGTCCCCGATGTGCCTCCACAGCAGGCACCCCTCGCCCACGAAGTGGCAGGCGCTCGCGCCGAACTTCTTGAGCGAGTTGGGTCCGCCGTGGGGCCTGTCCTGTGGGTTCCAGCTGGCTCCCGTGCACGATCCGTCGGCGCACTCCACGTTCCCGTTCTCGTGGATGTTGATGGCGTGGAGGCCCGGGGCGAGGCCCTGTAGCGACGCGGTGATCTGGACCTTCTCCTGGTTGGACTTGTCGATGAACGGCTCGAACTTGAATGAGCCCTTGACGTTGCTGCCCGTCGTGGGGGTGAGCTCGGCGATGTAAGTTGGGGTGCCCTTGGCGAAAGCCACGCCCGGAGAGGCGGCGAGGGAAAGCGCGGCGAGCGCCGCGGCAGCTCTCTGGCCGAAGTTGGCGGAAGAATCATCCGGGGAAGCCTTCGCGACGACGGACGTGGCGGGACGAGCCGCGACGCCGCGAGCGCGGGGTGCGATGACGCGCGCGTGAGCCCGGCGGGAGAGGGACGCCGAGGTGGGTGCGACGGCGAACATCGTTACTTGCGGATCCTCGCGGGGTGCCGAGTCGGGGAGTGCCACTGAGCATATCGGTCTTATCCTTATAACGTGGTGACTACACTTCCCATCAACGCGAAGAGTGTGTTCTCAGGCGAGCAAGGTTCAGTTGGATTCTTATCGTTGGTTATGAAAGAATGGTCCGCTCCCTCGTCATCAAATCCCCTTGAAGTCGACCTTGAAGAGCCAGTCGTAGTCCCTTCCCATCTTCCCCTGGAAATACCTCTCCTCCTTCTTGAGATCCTGAGGCCTGGACCACTCCCCGCGGGGTGTCTTGACGCACTCCTCTTTTTTGTAGTAGAACCCGTCCCAGGTTTTGACGTACCCGCCAGCCTCAAACCCGGCCCTCATACGCTGGAACATGTCGTACGCGAGCCGTCCCTCGACGCCATTGACGCTATCCAACGTAGCCTTTAAGTCGATGAGCTCATCCGGCAGGGAGAGGTCGCCGCGCCAGAGCCTGGGCACCAGTTTCTCGTCGTCGGTCAGCTCAAAGTTTGGCTCGCCAGATGGGGACCACCTCGCGTCGATTTCCAAGAGCTCCTCCCTGTACCTCTTCAGCTGCCTGCGCTCGCGGTCCGTGAGGCCGTCCTTGCCGACGAACTTCTGGTGCGACTGCTTTCGCTGGTAGCTGCCGCCCTCCTTGGACATCCATTCTCTGTCTCTCTTCTGCTTGTACTTCTCGAGCTCCTCCTCCGTCATGTTCGCAAACTTCTCATCCTCTGCAGACTTGATCACGGTACTACCCTGAGAATCAACCAGTTCGGTCGCGCCGGACTTGGCGCGCTCCATTTTGGCCTCGAGCTTGGGGATGAGCGTCGTCTTGAGCAACTCCTTACGCTCCTTGTCCGCCTCCCTGGTCGCCTCGATCATCTGCTTGGCGAGCCAATCGGGATCCTCCGCAAGGTTCTCCTTAATCGCCTGTACGCCCCACGGCTCGTCCGGGATGAGCCGTCCGCGCTCCACCGGGGGCTTGTTCATGTAGGTGTAGTCACCGAGGGTGAGGTCCTCGTACCGCTTGCCCGGCCTGGGCAGGCCCTCGTTCCTGTCCCGGAGGTTCTCGGGCTCCAGGGCAACCTGCGGGTAATAGTTATCAACCGCGTACTTCATCTTCGCCGCCTTGTCCGCTTGCGCGCGCGTGCCCTCCTTCGCCTCATCCGCCTCGGACTTGAGCACCTTACAGGGGGTATCGGGCCCTCTCCTGGGGAAGTCGCTCTTCGGGGGATTCGCCGCGATGATCTCTTCGAGCCTCTCGCCAGATAAAACATCGTTGGCGATGAGCTCGTCAAAGGCGACGTCCATCGCGTCTCTGTGCGCCTCGATGATAGCCTTGGCGTTGGACATCGCCTCGTTGAGGATCTGCAGGATCTTGCGCTCGGCGTACTGGTAGTGGTCGAAGTCCGCCTGTCGCCCGTACCCGTGAAGCTTGCGGTTGTAGTCGTGCTTGCTCATCTCTCCGGTGCTGGACACCCTGGACTTGCGCGTCTGGATCGTCCTGTCGGGGCTCCAGAGCGTGTCTGGATCGTACGTGTACGTGGTGAGCATGTCCGGCGCGCCGAGGCCGTAGTTGACGACGACGTTGCGGGTGAGATCGTTGGCGTCCCTGACGTCCGCGAAGCTGTACTCGGTGATGTCGTTCCCGTAGTAAACCTCCTCGGCGGCTCGGCCCGCCATCAACACCTGCACGCGCTCGAGGAGACGAGCGCGGGTGGGGAACATGTAATCCTCGTCCCTCTTTCGGTTGTAGGACGTTTGCGTCGGGTCTCGGCCGCGTGGGATGATGCTGACGCGCTCGACAGCCTCGATGAGACCGGTGCTCTTGTAGAGAACCGTCGCGACCACGGCGTGGCCGAGCTCGTGGCGGGTGAGGCGGTGCACCGTCTCGTCATCCTTGTCGAACAGCGGGTGCCTGAGACCGTTCGTCACCCTGTCCACAGCCTCCATCACGTCCACGGTCTCAATGATGTCGGACCCGCGGCGGACGGAGATGGCGGCCGCCTCGTTGCAGATGTTCGCGAGCTCAGCGCCGGAGAGGCCCGGAAGGTTCTTAGCGAATTGGAGGGTGTCAATCTCGGGGTCCACGTTTCGCTTGGCGAGGTGAATCTGGAGAATCTTGGCGCGCGCGTCGATGCCGGGCTGGGGCACGGTCACCTTGCGATCGAACCTACCGGGTCGCATGAGCGCCGGGTCAAGCAGATCCGCGCGGTTGGTCGCGCCGACAAAAACCACGCCCGTGTCGGGCGTGAAGCCGTCCATCTCCGTCAGCAGCTGGTTCAGCGTCTGCTCGTGCTCCTCGGTGCCCTTCGTGCCCGCCGCCGCGCGCCGCGTGCCCAACGCGTCGATCTCGTCGACGAAGATCAGGCACGGGGCGTTCATCCGCGCGCGCTTGAACAAATCCCGGATGCGAGCGGCGCCGACGCCGACGATGATCTCGACAAACTCCGCGCCCGACATGGAGTAGAAAGGAACCTCCGCCTCGCCCGCGATCGCCTTGGCGATCAGGGTCTTGCCCACGCCGGGCCCGCCCTCCATGAGCAAACCCTTCGGAGGCTTGGCGCCCAGCCGCTTGAACTTCTCCGGGTTCTTGAGGAACGCGATGACCTCATTGAGATCCTCGACGATGTTCTCCAAACCGCCGACGTCTTCCAGCGTCACCTCAACCTGCGCGTCCTTCCTGGCGTCCGCCCTGGACTGCGCGAACTCCATTGCCTGGATGGCGTCCGTCGGGATCGAGTGCTTGCGCTTGATGCCGAGGTAGATGGACCCGGTGAGGAAGACGAAGCCCCCGATGGCTGATCCGAGGTACTGGATGGACTGCATCCTGTTCACCGCGGGTTTCTGGTGGAAGGTGTACCACACGCTCTGCTCGTCCGCGAAGTTGCGCATGGCGCGATCGATCTGCTCGCTGCACGCGTCGACCCAGTATTTAGTCCCATCTTTGAGTGTGACGACGTACCGCCTGGCGCGGGGAGTCTGGTGGCACATGTCCGGCAGCAGCTGCTTGTCCGGGAGCTGCGGGGCATCCCAAACCTGGAAGAGGGTCACGTTGCGGTCCGTAATGTCGGCGGTCATCCGCCCCGTGCCCTCCATCTTCATCTTGCGCCACTCGGGTTCGAGCCTGTCGGGATGTCGCCCGATCATCTCAAGCGTAACCTTGACTTCGCCAATCTTCTCCCTGCGCATGTCTCCGATCATCGGCCCGCGCTTCGCGATGCGCTCCTTCGCCCTCTGCGAGAAGTGCCGGTAGTTGGGGTTTTGTTGGCGGAGCTGCTGCTCCCACTCCTCGTCCGTGATACCGCGGGGGCGTATGGAGCCGCGCGCGACGAGCGAGTCGCCGCGCGCGACCTCCGACTCCGCGACGTCGTCCTCGGTCCGGCGCGGGCGCGCGACCCCTCCACCGGGCGCCGCGCGCCTCCAGCTCAGGGCTTTGGCGGTGGTCCGGCCGGATCCGTTGGGGACGGCGCTCCCTGAAGGGGCCCGAGGGGGCGCGAGGCGCGCGCCCTGCATCGCCACCGCCGCGTGAGCCGACATCCCCGAGAACGACGGTGCGCTTGTGTCCTCGCGGTCCTGCCGCCCCTCTCGCGCGGCTCTCTCTGTGCAATCCGGATAACTCGGACCAATCTTGACCTAACGTGCGAGATCCGGATTCCAGGGTTTAATTTGTACGGAGTTTCTTGAATCAGCGATTGACGGATTCCCACCGGATGTTTGTGAGGTGATTTGATTTTCTTTGCGCCACCCTTTCGCCGCGCGCGACCCCTCCTAGGACACCGGCAGGGTGAACGTGATCCTCTGCTTCCTCGAGCTGAAGCTCGCCCCCAGGGCCTTATCCCCGTCGATCTTCGCCGGCAACCGTATGTCCGCCGCGTACTTGCCGGGTACCCTCACGTGCAACACGCTCCTCGTGGGCGTCGGGTCGGTAAACTCGGCGTCAACCTCCCTCGCGCTCGCCACGCCGGGGAGTTCAACCTCCACCACGATGCTCCCGCGCCCGTACCCGTCCCGCCTGTCGTCGATGCTCACCCGCGGGTCCCTCTCGACGCCGTTGTTCGAGACGGAGGACAGCTGCGCGGACGTCGGGTGCACGAGCGAGGAGGAGCTGGTGGTGGAGGAGGAAAGCCGAGGGTGACGCCCGCCGGCTGCGCCGTTGTCCGATCCGAGGAGCGTCGACGCGCGGACGCTCGCGGCGAGTCGGTCCACGGCGCCGCTCCCCTCCCCCCGCCGCTCGTACGCGCCGTTCGACGCCACCGGTCGCGTCGGGCTACCGGTCGCGCTCCCGGTCCCGCTGGGGAACATCCTCCGTCGATCGCGCCGCGCGCGCTCGTCATCCGAGTCCGTCTCCTCCCGAGACGTCGGTCCGATGCCCCGGGCCGCCAGGTACGTCGCCCTGGCGCGGGCGATCGCGTTGGGCTCGTCGTTGCCGCCGTCGCTGGACGCGTCGTCGTCCGAGTCCCTCGCGGGCGCGTTGACCTTTCCCGATCTGGACGACAATCGACTCTTCGTCGCCTCTTCGCGCGCGCGCGTGCTCTTCGTCGCCTCTTCGCGTCGCGCCCGCACCCGCCGGTCCCTCGCCTCCCTCTCCGCCACCAGCCTCTCCACCCTCAGCTGCTGCGACCGCGTTCGCGAAGGCGCGCACCCGCGAACGGCGTCCCGCTCGTAGAAGAGGAGGTACGCCTTCTGCTTGAGCACCGTCGCCTCGTCCGTCTCCTCGACGCGACCGTCGTCGCATTTGCACCATCGACCGTCGAGCAACCGGACGTAGGAGACGTAGTGGCCGCTGTGCGCGCTGCCGCCCCAGTCCAGGTGCACCACGACGCCGTACAGGGTGTACGTCGGCGGCGACTTACCCTCGTACGGCGCGTCCCTCGACATGTAAGGCGTCAGGTCCAGGGTGGCGGGGAACTCGACAAACTTGGTGATCTTGGAGAACCGGCCCATCGTGTACCGCTTGAGCGGGATTACGAGGACGTTGGGGGAAACGTGGATCTTACCCCCCTTCTCCGCGCGCACGTAGGCCCTGCACCTGGCGCACTTGTATTTGTTGCTGCCGTCCAGTATCTCCGTGTCCAGAAAGTTGGACTTGAGCGACGCCTCTATCCCCGAGGATGACTTGGCGGTGACCTCCACGGGGATGTCGATCATGGACTGGTAGTTTCTGCTCACGTGTCCGCACTGGATGCACTCCACCTGCCCGCACGTGTACCCGCCGAAGATGTGGTGCACGATCGTCGTCTCCTGTGTCCTGGCGTCAAGCTCCTTCTCCGCCTTCTCCCCCGCGAACTCCTTCAGCGCCTGGACGTGTATGCCGTCGAGCAAGCCGCGGATGTACTCGTGCGAGTCTTCCTGCCTCCCGCGGACGAAGTGCTTCGCGATGCTTCCGATGGCGTTGGTGAGCTTGCCGATGGAGAAGGACCCGCGCGGCTCCGAATCAAGCGCCTTGAGCACGTGCTTCTGGTACTCGCACGTCACGCAGAAGCCGGGGTTCTTACAGCTGTCGTGCGGGTGGGGCTCGTCCGCGAAGTGTGCGGTCAGCAGGCGCGTGTGGTAGAGGCACTGCAGCGCCGATGCCGCGAAGCAGGTGTTGCCGCTGTTGCAGAGGCCCGCGGGTAGGTCTCGCAGGCGCTTGGCATCTTCCCGGCGAGCTGCGCAGAGCTCGTGCTCGACACGCCCGTAGTCATGGACGTGCTTCACAGGCGGGAGGAGGCCGTCCGCCTCGACGTCCTCAACCTCCGGCTCCTCGTCGGACACCCGGTTGCGGTCCTCCCGGTCCATCTCGGGTCCGGGGGAGGCGCACCGGGTGAAGTAGCTGAGCACACTCAGGGTCCCTGGCGCGTGAGTGGGTGGCAGAGACGCCTTCGGGTGGGCGCGAGGTCCGGTGCTGCCCGGGTCGGCCCTCGGAGGTGCCCTCGACACTGATCTCGAATTGTAACCCTCCAGCGAGCACGCGAGTCGCTTCGGTTCAAAAAATGCTGCTCGCGTTCATCAGACAGGACAGGCGCCGACGGGACAGCCGACTGGGTCGGAGGACCCGCGCCGACCCCGCCGCTCGCGCCGACACGAACCCGACGAGGACGCACGGTTCAACTCAATCAACTCGTAAGATTAAAACTCCATGGCGTGCACCGTGGCGGTGACGAGCCTGTCCAGCGCGCTGATCTCCCTAGCCAGCCTCGGGTGCCGCCTCCCGTCTTCGCCGAGCTCCTCAAACGATCGCGCTATCCCCTCGACCAAGGTGGACACCTTGCTCTCCAGGATGGTCTTGAGCGCGGCGCGCTCGCGCGTGAACCCGTCTACCTTCTCCGAGAGCTGGTGCACCTGCTCCTTGGCGTGCGTCACCGCCTGCGCGTGCAGCTCCCGCCCCGCAGCCTCCACCTCCGAACCGCCGTCCACCCTAAGCCGAGCGTTTTCTTCCTCCATCGTCTGAATCTTCCTGTTCTTCTCCTCCAGCCGCGACGCCATCTCCTTGCGGAACTGATCGTACTGGAGCTCCATCAGCTTAGCCCGCCCGGCCTCGATGTTCCGCCGCCCCGCGCCGTCGCTGCCGTCGCTATCCGCGTAGTCGTCCAGGTCCCGGTTGACCTCTCGCGCGCCTTCGAACCTCGACTGCGCGCCACCGCCACCCTGCCCGATATCTCGAGCGCCGGACGGCTTGCGGGGGGTGACGCCCGACCCGGCCCAGCCCCCTAACGCGTCCACGAGATCCGGGTTCCTGTGCGGCGAGTCCGCGCTCTGCTGCATCGCGGCTCGGCGCAGTGCGATGAGCTCAGCCGTCTTGGCGTCCAAGGCATCCTCCACTCGGCGGTACTCCGAATCGTACGCCTTGAGCTCCTCCTGCATGCGTATGATGGTCTCGTCGCGCTCGTTGAGCCGTGCGGTGAGGGCGATCATGATGTCACGCTGCTTGAGCAGCACGGCCTTGTACCGGCCGACCTGCGCCCTGCCCTCCTCCGCCTCCTGTCGGTCAGCCTCCAGCTCGCGAATCTTACCCTCGTACTCAGCCTTGACGCGCTCCTGTTCCTCCCTGAGCACAGCCTTGAACTCGTCGCTGTCGCGGTCGGGGGCGACGCCGCCGCCGCCGAGGAGCTGCGACTGCATCTCGTTGATCCGTTGCTCGAGCTCGCTGCGCTCCTTCTTCTCCTTGAGGAACTCCTTGCTGCGCTGCTCGAGCTCGGTGATGGCGCGCATCTTGTCAGCCTCGGCTTTCCGCCTCTGTTCCTCAATCTGGAGAAGCGCCCTCTTGTCCACGAGGTTCTTCGTCCGCTCGTCGAGTTCCTGTCTCAGTCGCTTCAGCTCGCGCTCGTACTTTCGCAGGAGGGACTTCTGGTCGAGGTCCTCGTTGATTCGAGCGGTGTTCTTGATGTGCTTGGCTCGATTGGCAAATTTGAGCGTCGAGAGCGACTCCGTGAAGGACTCCAGCGCGGGCGAAATCATCGCCATCAT
>MDTE01007115.1_pt1 | contig 19953 bp, 21 predicted proteins | sample 811231 | NCBI WGS metagenome assembly MDTE01 (sample SAMN05326651, study PRJNA326480) | marine metagenome | isolation source: seawater | place: Indian Ocean: Red Sea | collected 2010 | reverse complement strand
GGTCCCATAAACATTTCATATAGCCGAAAACTATCGGCTCCATATTTTTTCACTACATCATCAGGGTTTATAACATTTCCTCGAGATTTACTCATTTTTTGCCCATCTTCACCCTGTATCATACCCTGATTAAATAATTTTTTGAATGGTTCCCGCGATGTAACCAAACCTAGATCATAAAGCACATGATGCCAAAATCTTGAATATAGTAGGTGTAATACTGCATGCTCAACTCCGCCCACGTAGAGGTCCACAGGCATCCAGTATGACTCCTCCTCTTTTCCCCATGGCAGTTTTTTGTTGTTTGGATCTGTAAAGCGTAAAAAGTACCAGCATGACCCCGCCCACTGTGGCATTGTATTGGTTTCTCTCCTCCCATCTTTTATTTCTACCCACTCTTTTATATTAGCTAGTGGAGATTCTCCCGTCGGGGCAGGCTCGTACTTGTCGACTTGAGGCAAGGTCAGTGGCAATTCTGTATCGTCTAATGGTCTAATTTTCCCGTCATTTGTATGAACCACTGGTATAGGCTCACCCCAATATCTTTGCCTTGAGAAGAGCCAATCTCTAAGTTTATACTGAATCTTGCCCTTCCCCTTATTATTTTTACTGAGCCATAAGATAGTTGCTTTAATTGCCTCAGGGACAAACATATCATTCAGGTCAAGACCATAATCGTTGGACGAGTTAACCATTTTGCCGTTTATATTATCAGTATATGCTTCAGTATTTATATCGCCTCCAGACACAACTTCAACAATCGGGAGTCCATACTTTATTGCAAATTGATAGTCACGCTCATCGTGTCCAGGTACGGCCATTATAGCACCAGTGCCATAATTCATCAAGACATAGTCTGCTACCCATACAGGAATTTTTTCATTATTAACCGGGTTAATTGCGTAGCTACCAAGAAAAACACCAGTCTTATCCTTGTTTAGATCTCCTCTATCCAAGTCGCTTTTTTTCTGGGACTCCCCAATATACAATTCAACCTTCTCAAGATACTCCGGGGTCGCTAGTTCTCTAACAAGTGGATGTTCTGGAGCTAAAACTAAATAAGTAGCACCAAAAAGGGTATCCGGTCTGGTGGTAAATACTGTAATATTAGAATTAATGTCTTTTATGTGAAATATTACTTCAGAGCCTTCTGACTTACCTATCCAGTTCCTTTGAAGCTCTTTAACATGATCTGGCCAATCGAGCGAATCCAAACCGTTAAGCAGTGACTCTGCATATTCTGTGATCCTAAACATCCACTGACGCATCGGTTTCCGTACCACTGGATGACCGCCTATCTCCGATACTCCGTCTACGACCTCTTCGTTAGCTAACACTGCCTTAAGCTCTGGGCACCAGTTGACAGGCACCTCCGCCTCATAGGCTAAACCTTTTTCATATAATTTTAGGAAGATCCACTGGGTCCATTTATAGTAACCTTCGTCTGTTGTATTTACTTCTCTATCCCAATCATAACTAAACCCGAGCATTTTAATTTGCCTTTTAAAATTTTCAATATTTTCCTCAGTTGTTATTTTAGGATGGGTGCCGGTTTTTAGAGCATATTGCTCAGCAGGTAGCCCGAAAGCATCCCAGCCCATTGGATGTAAAACATTATAGCCTTGTAGTCTCTTGTAGCGACAATAAATATCGGTAGCGGTATACCCTAGTGGATGCCCTACATGGAGTCCTGAACCTGACGGATACGGAAACATATCGAGAACATATAGTTTTTCTTTGGTGTGGTCGACATCAGACTTGAAAGTTTTTTCATCGTCCCAATGTCTTTGCCACTTAGATTCGATTTTTAAATGATCATATTCCACATTAAAAAAATGTTATTGACTGTTAGGACAGAGATCTTGTGGTTGCTAAAAATTTGGTGTCTAAAACATAAGAGATAGGCCCAATGTCAGATTTTCATCTCTGGCTTTATATGGCAGACCTGTGTCTCTATTGATAATTAACTCACTATCGTATCTGGAATTAAATTTGTTTGTGTAATTTAGATTGACCGTGAGGGCTTCATAAAATGTAGAGAGTGAAATTTGGAGCTCATGCTCTAGAAGGTAATCATCAAAATCATCAACTCTTGGTTTATAGTAAAACCTATAATCAAAGACTAAATTGTCTTCAAATAATTTTAGCTTTAGCTTAGGCCTGATGGAGTGTCTAAAAAATTCTTCTGGCTTCGCTTCGGTAGAATCATCGTAATAAAAAACAGAGGAATCGGTGTATGCATAAAATGTTGTATCATTATTGTTTATATCTGCTCCGTCTGCGTAATAATACCACCAATCGTAATAGTAGTCCCAATCAGCGTAGTCAGCTGGGTCTAAGGCAGTAGAATCAGTAAAATAATAATCACCAGCTGCTAATGCCGATGTGGAATCTGTATAGGTGTAATAATTATAATCTTCTTTTTCTGCTAAGAAAGCATAGCTCACAGAGAACATCCTACTTAATCCAACCTTGGCTCCGAGACCGTAATTTAGCCTGTCTTCGAGTCCAATTGATTTGTCAAAGGATTTTTGTAAGAATAAAAATGGTGAAAATCTTTGGTTTGCCCAGACATCAAATTTAAGTGTAATGGACTGATCGTCTGTAAAGGGTTGCCCCTCAAGCTGGTCATCACTTCGACTAAAGTCAAATAAAAATTCGGTATCTTTCAGGGTGCCGAGATCCCCCACCAGAGTAAAGTTTAGACCATAGTAGAGGGATAAAAAGTCAGTGTTGCCTTTGTCTTGAGAGTAGCTTATATCTACACTTGTGTACATCTCGCTAGGACTAGAAGCTGTATCATCCACTGTGACAGTATCGGTGTTTTGAGATTGTACCACAGATGATAGCAGAAATAGCATAAAATAAAAAGTTTTATTCTTTAATGTAGGCATAAGTTTTCCTGATTATTATCCATAAAATTTAGCAGGATTTGGCGAAAAAAAAAGGGTACGATGAAGTACCCTTTTTTCTTGAAATAAGATAAGGTTAGTTTTTGTTACCAAAAACTTTTGAGAAAAAGCCTTTCTTCTTTTTCTTACCTTTTTTGGAAAATTTCTTTCCCTTCTTTTTCTTTTTCTTTACATCTGCGCTGGCTACTAAGGTGCCTTCACATTCCTGCTCAACTGCGAATTCAATTTGCTTTGATTCAACAGCAGTTTCAGCAGGCAGTACTGCTACAAATGAAAACATGAGCAACGCTGATATGATTGATTTAAATAAGCGAGTCATCATAACTCTCCTTTTGCTTTACTTTTGGTTAACCATGACCATCTTTTATAGGAAGACAGCTGATACTAATCTATTTTGAACATGCATTAATTGTCAAGACATATTCCGCGTACATTGACAATTTTGTGATATTTGACACAAAATTGGTTTCTTGTGGCTATTATTTTTTTTAATATTTCGCGCAAAATTCGGAACTTTATCATAATTAAAACATATATATCTACTGAAATTAGGAGATTTTAGATGGTTAGGATTGATAACCTTTCAAAAAATTACGGGACTGTTCAGGCGGTTGACTCGATTTCTTTTAGTCTTGGTGAGAGCGAGATTGTAGGATTTCTTGGAGCAAATGGTGCTGGTAAAAGCACTACTCTTAAAATGATCACTGGATACCTTACTCCCTCCGCAGGGAATGTGTATCTTGACGAAATGAACATTATAGACAATTGTCTAGAAATTCAAAAAATGATCGGCTATTTACCTGAGCTAAATCCGCTTTATTCAGAGATGAAAGTGCACGAGTATTTAAAGTTTCACGCATCAATTCGTGGGATAGATGGTGATGGGTTTACAGAATCTCTGAAAAAAGTTGTGGCTGATTGCGGCCTTCAAGGTGTAGTCCATAGAACGATCGGGAACTGTTCGAAAGGTTACAAACAGAGGATAGGGCTTGCAGCAGCTATGATACATGATCCTAAAATTTTAATTTTAGATGAACCTGTAACTGGGCTTGATCCCAACCAGATTGTAGAAATCCGTGGATTGATCAAGAAATTAGGCAAGGAGAAACTCGTTCTAATGTCATCACACATTCTGCAAGAGATACAGGCAACAGTCGACAGAATTATTATCATTGACAAAGGTAAAATTGTTGCCGATGGAACTAGTGACGAATTAATTGCTGGTTCTCAAGGGCTTACAAACCTGCACCTTGAAGTACAAAATGCAGATGAAAACGACCTCCAAGATATTAGAGCCAAGGTTCCCTCTATCAGTCTCAAGTCCGTTCATAAGGAGACCGATTCGATAAAAGCAGTGCTAGAATATAAATCAACAACAGATCCTAGAAAGGATATATTTAATTATGCTGTTGATAAGTCATGGACCATATTAGAAATGAGCAAGACGGAAAAAAACCTTGAGGACATTTTCAGGAACCTAACTAGTCCTAAAAATGAAGGGGGCGAAAGTGAATAACGTATTAACCATTTTTAAGAAAGAATTGCATTCATTTTTTACTAGTCCGATGGCATACGTCTTTTTGGTTGTATTTGCTCTTGTTAACGGATATTTTTTTAATATACAATTTTTCCTCATTAATGAGTCAGATATGCGAGTATTATTCGGTATTGTTCCTCTTGTATATCTCTTTTTCATTCCAGCAGTGTCCATGGGGCTCTTATCAAGGGAAAAAAGCCTTGGGACTATAGAAATTATATCCACTATGCCCATTCTTGAGAGGGAGATTGTTATAGGTAAGTATCTTGCTGGCCTAGCACTAATCATTTTAGGTCTTGTAACCACTCTAATACATTACGTTACACTCATTTCCGTTGGTTCATCCATCGATCATGGTGCAGTCTTTGCAGGCTACCTGGGACTTGCGCTGTTGGGTGGTGTCTACACGGCCGTTAGTTTATTCGCAAGTAGTGTCACCGATAATCAGGTGATCGCATTCATTGTTGGAATAGCAATTGTTCTCGTATTCTTTATGCTCGATAAACTACTCTTTTTCGTTCCCCCATCCTTGAGTGGTATTATCCAATACCTAGGAACAGACTTTCACCTGTCAAACATGTCAAGGGGCGTAATTGACACCAGAAACCTTGTTTATTTTGGCTCTGTAATCGGATTCTTTCTGGCCTTAACAGTTCGCATTCTAGAATCAAGAAAATGGAATTAATATAATGTTAGTTAAAAACAAAAACTCATTTTTAATTTATGTAGGGGCTCTTTTGTTTGGGCTCATTATACTTAACGTTACAGCAAGAGATCTATTTTACCGGTATGACCTAACAGACAATAAAAAGTTCTCTCTTTCATCTTCAAGCAAAACTATCGTATCGAAGCTGGATGATCGCTTAACAATGAAAGTATACTTCTCAGATGACTTGCCTAATGAGCTGGGTAATACAAGAAGGTTTTTGCAGGATATACTGGAAGAATACAGGGCAAAGTCCAACTATGTAAACTTTTTCTTTCATGACCCAGAGTCCGATACTGATCTTGAGGAACAAGCTCGAAAGGATGGGATCCAGCCGGTACAGATGCAAGCCCTAGAGAATGATGAAATGGTTGTCAAAAAAGTCTATCTGGGAATGGTTTTACTTTATGAAAACAAAAAAGAAATCATACCATTAATACAGTCCACTGCAGGTCTAGAGTACATGATTAGCACGAAGATTAAATCTCTTATTAATCTCGATAAGAAAACCGTTGGAATTATGCATCTTGACCAAGAAAATCAACCTAAAACTGAAAATCTTACTTCGCAATTAAATCAGCATTATAATTTTAGAGCACTTAATCCAAAAGATAAGCTCCCAAATAATGTAGATGTCATCCTCATAACTGGTGCCACAGATTCAATTGATACTTCTGCTTACAGCAATCTAAATGAATTTCTGGCCTCTGGTAAAAAGATTTTACTAACCCAGAGCGGAGTTAATGCTGATATCCAAACGCAGCAAGCGACACCAATAAACTCCAACATATTTGACTTGTTGAAAGCCCATAGGCTAAAATTAAATAAAAACTTAGTTCTTGACTCTAAGTGTGGTAATGTTCAGGTGCAACAATCTGTCGGGCTCTTTAGAATGAATAGGGCAGTTCAGTATCCTTTCTTCCCTGTAATTGACCGTTTTAATAATGAGGACTCCACAGCAAATATAATTGTTGATAACCTGGAACAAGTCTTGCCACTTTTCCCAAGTGAAATCGTAATTGATACTGTTGAGAATAGTATAGTGTCTAGCGTAATACCGTTATTTAGCACGTCGGACAATAGTGGGCTAATGGAGTCCAACTTCATTTTAAGCCCAGATCCACAACAAAATCCGTTCATAAAGATGCTTGGACAAAAAGGAAAGATTATTGCTGCCACCTCAAAGTTAGCAAACGGTGGTGAGCTCATGTTAATCTCCGATTCAAGATTTTTAAGCGACGAGGGTGGTATGTCCATACCGGATAACATAGTTTTTTTAATGAACACCGTTGATTATCTCGCCGGCGATAAGGATCTCATATCCTTACGATCAAGAGAAATCAGCTCGCGACCCTTAGATATCCTTGGTCTTACGGACCAAGAGGAGGCATCTCTATCGCAAGAGATGAAAGATAAAATGAAGAATAAAATCAAAAAAAGATGGAAGTTCATTAATTTAGCCTTGCCGTCATTTTTGATAATCGGTTTTGGAATATTTCGATTCCGTAAGGATAAGAATCAAGCGGAGGTACTAAAACATATATATGACTAAAACAACAAAATATAGTTTAGGAGCGTTGGGCTTAATTTTCCTCCTATTTTTGTATAATAGGAACACGCAGAACTCATTACAGGTTAGTGGAGTTAGTATTTTTGAGGGTGAACGTGATGATGTTTACAGAATATTATTAACTGAAGACAAAAAATCTATTGATCTCGTAAGAAATGATTCTACATGGAGCATCGTAGGCAACGACTCCCTGGTTACCAGAGAATCGCAAATTGATAAGGTATTTGACAGACTTCTTATGGTGAAAAAAGAGTCCATAAGGACATCAAAAAAAGAAAAATGGGAAAAATTTGGTGTCGATGATTCATTAGGTAGGCACATTAAAATTTTCGACAGAAACGATAATTTAATCCTGCACTATATTTTCGGTAATTCAGGGTCTGACTTTCAGCATAACTATGTAAGAGAAAACTTATCCAACGATGTTTACAGAACCGATGACAACGTCTATTTTCTACTAAATTGTAACCCCACCTACTGGGGGGAGAAGCCGCCTAAGCCAACCCCTGCTGTTGCTGATAGCGTCAAAACATTAGAGTGATCTGATGATGAGCTTCAAGAATTATTGTCTTATAGATTTTAAGTAAGCAACAGTCTAATTGAAAAGTTTAAATAAGCAAATTATGGTTGTCGGGGATAGAATTCTTATTACCCCTGACACAGGAGAGAAAAAGTCACCGGCTGGTCTATATCTACCCCCTAGTGTTGTTGAGAAACAAGAAGTTAGAGGAGGAATTGTTGTTGAAGTAGGACCAGGTATAGCAATGGGTAGTCCTGAAGGTAGCTTTGATGAACCTTGGAAAGAAAGTAAACAAAGTATAAAATATATTCCTACTCAGGTTGAAATTGGAGACTATGCATTATTCCTTGGGAAAGCGAGTATTGAAATAAAAATTGAAAAAAAGGATTATCTTATCGTCCCGCAAACAGCTATTTTAATCCTAATAAGAGATGATCTAGATGTTGTTTTATCCTAATTTGGCCGTAAAATTTTTAAAAGCTTATCCAACCCCTTGCTTGCGATATCTCTTATCTTTACGTCAAAAACACTATTAAAGTTACCCTCCTCGGGATTTATGTCAACACAAAGTGCTCCACTATTTTTAGCAAGGTTAATATAGCCCGCAGCAGGCCATACCAAGCCGCTAGTTCCTATACTAACGAATAAATCACAATCAGAGATTATAGCCGCTGCCCTATTCATGATTTTATGGTCAAGCGAGTCTTCAAACCATACAATGTCAGGCCGAAGCCATGATCCGCATTTGCACATTCTTTTGACATACTTATAGTTTTCTAAATCGTTAATTGTATAATTGTCCTCATCACATCTTAGTCGCCAAAGGGATCCGTGTAGCTCTAAAACATTTTTAGAATATGCTCGTTGATGCATACCATCAATATTTTGCGTGATTATGTCTACCTGGCCTAATTCATTCTCTAAATTTTTTATAATTTGATGTCCATTATGTGGGGTGGCTTCAAGAGCTTCCATTCTTCTTTTTTCATGGAAGTCTAATACACCTATAGGGTCTGTTTCAAATGCCTCTTGGCAGGCTACATCTCGCCATTTATAACTATCCCATATTCCTCCCTCCCCTCTGTATGTGTGTATCCCTGACTCTGCGGACATGCCAGCACCGGTAAAAAATACAATTTTTTCATCCTTTCTCATTTTGATTTAAATAGAGTGACAATGATAGTCACAATTGCATTTTATTTTTCATAATCCAAATTAGTCCTCAAGTCATTCACAATTTTTTCAATATCGTTTCTAAAATTTTCATCCTTGTAATAATCAATATATTCTTCCCCATTGAAGACCTGATTTTTGACCTCTAGATAGCAATCGTAGCGAAATTTATTGTATAAATCGTAGGTACCTGATTTTATCCTTCCAGTAATATAAATTCTGGTTCTGGCTTCAAGAAACCCTTTTCCTAGTTCATCAGTGTTTGGATCCCTTATTTTCCATCTAGTTGTCATGTAAGAAGAAATTGGACCATTATCAAAATACTCAATCTGATAATTATACCTTAACAAAATCTCTTCAATTAGTTCTTGAAAATTATCTGTGCCTGCTCTACCAAGGTAATACTTGTTTACATTCTCAGAATTTCTTTTTACAAATGGTGCTAGATGCAAGCATCCCAACTCAAATAAAAAAAATGATAATAGAAATAGGTATTTGGGATTCCTTGATAGTCCAAAGCGAGTTGCCATATCCGCTAGATCGACATTTGGTCAAAATTGAATAGCACTGTTTTAATTCGTAGACGTCGGTAGTTTTTTTCGGTCCTTTATTGCAGAATAAACCAATAAAATGACCATTAACAGTAGTATCCAGATTGTAGCATGGTGGTATTGACCACCTGAATACTTAATCAGATCGGTAAACCTACCAATAAGTAAGGATATTCTACCCATCACTGCAAAGCCAAAAGAAGCGCCAAAAGAGATCATTAAAAAATATATCCCCAACTTAGTTATTTTACCAAAATTTCCTTTATGCTCTCTAGAAAAGAAAAAATATAGTAAGCCGGTTATGGTTCCAACAAAAATTATTAGGTTGTTAAAATGTGATTGCCCAAGTAGACTAAAGAAAGGAAGTTCAGTTCCTACTATGGGCATAATAGTTCCTTTAACCTGGCCCAAAACATTAGAGTTTAGGTACCCATATGCCCTCAAGCCAGCAGCCATTCCTACGGTGTAAGCAATCCCCCATCTGGCCATCCAATTAAACGGTCCATATAAACTCAGTAACATCATAACACCTAAGCCTAAAGGTATAAGGTATATTAGGTCAATATCATGGCCTTTATCGATGCCTCCCGGAGGAAAAACACTACCTGCAAAAATACTAAGAAGATCATAGATCCTATACCATAAACCATCTTCCGCGTAATTTTTTGATGGAAATAATCTACCGAATAGGTTTGGTTGTATTTGGGTCCAGAAAAATATGGACATCCAATAGCCGGCGGATACACCAACAAAAATATGTTCTGCAACCTTATAGAATGGATTATCTTTATATAAAAATGAAAAGATTGACAACGTTAAAAACACTGCTATCCAAACTCCAAAAGTTTCCATGCTCATTTATCAATCTTCCCTAATTTTATTTTGCCTATTTCGCTCAATAAAGTAACCAATATTGCCAAATATAATGAAGATCACTATTACAAGGTGAGCCACAGACTGTGCGTCCATACCGCTTGTGCCAATCCCTTTTACACCAATTAGTGCCTCATATTCCGCAGCACCTGGCATACCAGCTAAGACTCCTTGGAGCTGGCCTGCTTGAACATATGGCATGACCTCATTTACCTGGATAGAGGTAGTTCCAGTTGTCATCTTGATGTCAGTGGCATCAACAGCAAACTGTACCCACTCTATTGTTCCAGGGTATCCAGCTGATGCGGAGAATAAGAAGTCGAAATCTTCAAACTTATTAATTCCATCCATCATTGGAATCTCAGTTACTTTAGTTCCCCGTGCATCAATTGTGTATAGCTTTCTAATATCACTTACTATGCCCTTAACAACGGCTTCGTTACCGGGTCTAAAGCCTAGTAGCACATAGTCTTCCCCATAGGTTAAACCGAATTCTTTGACTGCTACCTCTTCAAGTGCCTCTTCAGCCATAAATAAACCATCGGCCCATAAGCATACTACATATACTTTGTGTCCATTTCTAAACAAATGTCTCAAAACAGAGGTAGTCATTGGGTGAATTTCAGGCTTGGTACTAGGCCCATACTCGCAGGATACTAAAACTTTTGAATTGGGTTTTAAATTATCAATTGAATCATATGCTTGTTTCGTGGTAGCTGTTGCTCTGATTGGCAAGGAAATTGGATAAAGAAGCGGAAGCAGGACAACAATACCAATAATTAAAAATATCCACCTTCTGTCTACTTTGCCAAGTTTAAGGATTAGTTCAATTAGATTGTTCATTATTCACCTATGTAGGACCTCTCAATACCAAGTATATACCTGATTGAGGTGCCAAAAATTCCTAAGCCAATTCCTATCATTATGGATCTTGCACCAGCAACATTGGGGTTTTTATAGATCCACTCCTGGAGGTAAGGCAGATAAAAAAGACCAGGCTGATCTACAGGCCATCCCATATAAAGCCCAAGCAACGAGACAAGAGCTATTCCAGAAATTACAGTTATGGCTGTGGTTAGCTTATTCTTATAAATACCGTTTATAGCAATCCCCGAAACAAGAACCAGAAGATACATTACAAACCAGCTAGATATATTGCTCCCTAGAGGAACGCGGCCAATCATTATTATGATCCCGGAAACGAGTAGTAAAGTTGCTTCAAAATTTCTAATCCTAAAGGCTCTATAGGAGGCAGAGGCAACGTAAAATGCAAGCAGAGCAAACATGGTTGCTTGCATAGGAGCAAACATATAATTAAACATCCATTTAAAAAGCGTACCCTTGCCCGTCACATGAGTACCCCACTCTACATCTGGATTACCCTTATAAAAGAAACCAGCTATTATTGCAAAAATTAAGCCACCAACGGCAAATAAACTATACTCCCAACCGGATTGCTTTGTGAGTATTTTCTGCATTTGAAGTTTAAGTAAATTGAATCCTCCCAAAAATATGGCAAAGCTTGCAAGAATATCAAACCACTGGGTCGCATCATCATCTATAAAACTTTTCATACCTGGTTGGTCAGTAAACCAGCCAAACAGAGTTAAAAAACCTATGACTGATACTATTAATATTGGTATTTGTCTTTTCCAGAGCATTGCTATCTGACAGTTAGGATACTCAAAATATCTAGATTAATTAATTGCAAGTCGAATAAAAGTCTCAACAGCACCCCACCAACAATAAGGGCTATAATAACCAACTTAATCATATCCTGTCCTTTCACACCACCCACTAATTCTGGTTTTTCGGAGAGATAAGCACTGGCCGCAAAAAACTCCTCACCGATAAGGGTATAGTCGCAGGCAGTTACAAAAAATGGTATCTGGGTTGGGGAGGCAGTACCTGCAATTTGAATTGCTCCGATCGAGTTACCCGTTTCTGCGAGAATTAGGGATTCAGCATAAAATTTGCCCATGTATATACAGGCTGCTGGCTTTTCCCTTACCATTATTCCATTGACACCAGCGGCATAGGCAAATTGCTCATCGGTAACATAATGCACCATGTCTTCGTGAAACATATCAGGCCGACCTTCGATCAGATATGATTCTTTGCATGCTTCTCTGGCTGCTTTCATAACAATCGCTCTTGAAACTGGAACATTTAAAGGGGTTTCATACCTTGCAGTCATTTTTGAAACATGACCAAGTACGATAACTCCAGCTACGGTCTCAACCTGATCCATGTCCTGTATACCGGGAACGTATAATACGGGTTTACCCATTTCGGTGGATCTGCCCACTGCCTCTTCGACTGCCTTCAGGCCAGGGATTGTTCTTAAAAATATATTTTCACCTCTTTTGGCCTTTCTTGTGTAAAAAATTAATATTCCACCAAATGCCATAATGGTTATGAACATGACGATGCGCTCTTCAATGAAAAAGGGGCTCCCAGAAGCCCAAAACAGGGCAAAGGAAAAAGATATTAAAAGAGCTCCTATAAAAAATTCACGATCATTCATTTTCTTGCTCGATGCTCAATGGCTTTTAATAATCTCTCAATATTACCAGGCTCTTCAAAAACCTCTACAGTTCTGTAATAATTCTCGGCCTGAATAAACGCGTTAATTATGGGGCCAAAAAATACAAGTACGTGGCTTCCTAAAAGTGATAGGGGCTTAGTCATTTCCAGAAAAAAGACTGCAGGAGTCTCTAGGCCATGCTTACAAATTTTGTCAGCTATTTTTTCTAGGAAAATTAAATCATTATCAGATGAAATGTCATCAGACCTTGGATGTTTGCTCGTTGTCTCTTTTTTAGTGGCCATATTACTTAAACCGTATCAGTTTCAAGCATTTCTAAGTTTGAACGTGGTATAATATAGGTATCGTTTTCAAATTTTACACATGCAACCCTTACCATAGTTTCTGATTCCATTTTTTGAAGCTCTGAAGGTAATTCAACTACTGTACCAATCTTACCAAAATATGGTGCCCTAATTACCCTCACTACAGAGCCTGATGTGATACCCAGTTCATTTTTATTTGTGTTTTTAGATACAGGAAGTTTTTTCAGAAGGGGAATAATAATTTCAGGCCTTATCACACCAGCTCTAATCTGGGTTGCGCCGTTTATGGAAACAAATTTTTCTGAGTGAAGTTCTAATAAGCTAAAAGTCCTCTCACTCATTTCTATTTCACCGTAGCCCTCAGTGACAACCAGTGAGGTGTTCAAATCTTCGGTACCGGTAATCGCAACACCTAGCTTGTATCCAAGTATTTCCTCCAAGTCGAAATAGTTAAAACCCCCAACGACTATACCTGCAACCTTTAATTCAATGGCTTTTTTGAAAGCGTTTATGCCAATAAATGAACCGCCCACAAGTATTTTTCCTGCGTGTTTTTCATTTATCATCTCTTCAGAAATTTTTTCTTTCCTATCTTTAACTATTATCTCAAGATTTCCACGGGTCTCCCCACCTATGCCAAAAATCCCTTGTATGTATGCGACCTCTGATTCTATCGTTACACCCTCATCCTCTATTAAATCAGAAACGACACCGTCTATGTAAGCGTCCACCTCAACGGGAATAGGCCTTTCCCTAATTACAATCTGGCCAGTTGTATCAGATATTGACTCAATAGTACCAGAAACTGGCGACAATAATTCGTTCTTAAAGTATCCAAAAATTCCAGCTGTTTCTGCTATCCTTTCTTTTTCTTTTATATAATCACCCTCACCAAACAGCAGAACATCTTTAATATCACTTGGTGCAATATTTAAAAGGTTTGCAACTTTGACCATACTGACGTTTCCGGGAAGTTCTGTTTTGGCTACAATATCATCGGCTTTAACCCTGTCGCCCACCGATTTCAGGATTTCTCCTTTCAATGGTAGCCTCCTATTCTTTTTTATCTTTACTTCTTTTAAAACTTTTAGACCGGGAGTGTATGAGTGTGCCATTATTAATTGCTGCTAGACTTTTGGGTATTCATTAATAGCATTTGACCATTTTTTTAGCAGGTCTAATCTCAAGCCTTGGTCGTTAGGAATTTCTATTGGCCTATTTCTTCCATCTAAAATAATACCTACCTCTCCGCCGTATATGGTTGACGTAAGCTCTTGCCCATCACCAGAACCAATATCCATTTTTTTTGATGGTGTGATCTTTGCGGTTACAGGCTCATAGGGTACCTCGATTCTGGTCAATTCATTTTTCAATAGGGTTTTATTCAAAACTGATCCATCAGATAGTGTGAACTCAGCTTCGATTACTACCTCTCCATCTTTGGCGCTCCCAACTGGAGCAATGCAAGTACCCAATCTTATTAGACAGTCTTTCTGAAATACCTCGAGTGCTGCTTTTTTTGCTTCGTCAGAAAAATCAGCGTCAGTGACATTTGCCAGAACCCCTAATTGAGGCATCATAAATATTGAGTCTACAGCAAGCTGGGTTATCCCCTCTGGAAGAAACGCATCAATCAGCATTTTTGTAGACTGCTCTCTTCTTGGGGCATGACTTAAAACCCCGCCTGAACCAACCAATAGATCCAAATCCATCATATTTACTAATGATTTCCCAGATGTACTTTGCTCAAAAGCGTCTGAAATTGTCCTCTCCCTTTGAACCCCTTTTAATCCAACTGCAAAATTTTTATGCTGCTCGAATGATAGACGCAATGCCTCTCTTGCTATTGCCTGTTCAATGAAAAGCTCCTCAAGTGATTGAGGCACGGTTGTAGGCCTAATCATTTTATTACCGATCCGATTAATTAACTCCGACATATCAATGTTAAAAGGTACCCACCTAAGAACATTCTCCATACCTGATTCTGCCAAAACATTACAGATTGAGTAGCTCATACCTAAATTTGCACTAACGGTACGGTTGAATTTTTTTTGAAAAACTGAAAAAATATCGGTCGTGGCACCGCCAATATCCACACCCACGACCGTGATTTGTTCTTTCTCAGCGATCATTTCAATCAGTGCCCCGACAGCTCCAGGCGTTGGCATTATTGGGGCGTCCGTCCAGGTCATTAGTTTCTTGTAACCTGGTGCCTGTTGCATAACGTGTTCCATGAATAAATCGTGGATTTTATCTCGTGAAGGCTCCAAATTTTCTTTTTCCAGGACAGGACGAATATTTGCAACTATATCTAGGTCTACCATCAGACCAAGCGTGTCTTTAACTGTTTTTTGTGCTTTATTATTACCAGCATAGATTATTGGAAGTTTATACTCATTGCCAAGTCTTGGTTTAGGGTTAGCAGCGGCCAAAATTTCTGCAAGCTCTACAACGTGTGATACAGTGCCACCGTCTATCCCTCCAGAGAGTAAAATCATATCTGGCCTCAGTTCTCTGATGCGCTTTATTTTCTCGTGCGCTTTTCGACCGTCGTTTGATGCAATGATGTCCATAACTATTGAGCCAGCCCCAAGTGCCGCCCTTTCAGCGCTTTCACCTGACATGCTTTTGACTACTCCTGCAACCATCATCTGAAGCCCTCCGCCGGCTGAGCTTGTTGAAATGTAGATATCGACACCCATGTTTCCTTTTGAGGGTGTAATAATCTCTTCATTGCTAATGATCTGCCTGCCAGATAGCTCCTCAATTTCCATCACAGCATTTAGGACGCCTCTGGTAACATCTTCAAACGGAGCCTCTACGGTTGTAGGGGCTTCTCCCCTGTATGTTAACCGATATTCGCTATCTTTGTATTCGATAAGGATAGCTTTTGTAGTTGTGCTTCCACAATCTGTGGCCAAAATTGTTTTTAAAGCCATATTAGAGGTGCATTAAAAAATGGACATAGAGATATGATATTGGCATGGTGAATATTAATGAGTCAAACCTATCAAGAACACCCCCGTGTCCAGCTAATAATGTCCCGCTATCTTTGACACCTGCATCTCGCTTAAACATCGATTCAGCAAAGTCGCCAATTTGTCCAAAAACACCCGATATTAAAGCAAAAAAGATTGCGTCCCTGATACCAAAATAATCTCCCAGCCACCCGTAATAGTGAAACAATATAAAAACTAGGAAAGATGCCACAACCCCTGCAATTGAACCAGCCCACGATTTTTTGGGACTCACCTCAGGAAATATTTTTTTCTTACCAAAAATTGTACCGACGAAAAATGCGGCAGAATCACATACCCAGACACTTATTACCAATGCTAAGGAAAGCTGGGTCTCCATTAATAGATCAAACTGTCTTATGTCTATTGCAGTACCCAACAGGATGGGAACAAATAATATACCCGCCAGAGTCGCTGCTACATTTAATGATGAGTTGTTTTTAACGGAGAACAATTCCCAAATTACTGTTAAAAGGATGATTAAAATGGTGCCACCTAGCATTTGGTGGGTAGTAATTAGAGGCTGTACATAATAATAATCCGCGATGAATACAGTCGAAGCCATACCCATCCATCGCAAAGGCTTGGCTCCTTTTTTTTCCATGATACTATAAAATTCACCTAGAGCAAACGCTGAGCATGCTAGAATGAAAATGCAATAATAAAGCCCTCCTTTATATATCAGTAACAACCACATCGGGATACCGATAAGGTTTATGAGATTTCTGCCTTTTAACATTTCTAACATATTATGATCCTACATCACACGAGAACACTAATTTTCTTAGTGTGAATTTTAACATTACACGGGGAATTGCCAATTATTTCTCCATCGATCATTAATGAACTGTTATAATCGGTATTAATTGAAAATTCTTTGACCTGTACATAATCAACTAATTTACTCTTTATATGATCACCTGTGAATATTTTAGGGAATAATTTAAGCAACTTTAACTTAGATGCCTTCTTTACAATAATCAAATCTATTTTACCGTCATCGATTGAGGCTTTAGGTGCCATTTTCATCCCTTTACCAGTATGGATGGTGTTGCAACCAATAATGAAAACAAAATCACCATCAATTGTAGTATCGCCATATGAGAGCCTGGCAATACGCTTCTTTCCTCTAATTACCTCGACTACCGATGCTATATCATACCTAAATCTGCCAAAAATTCTTAATTTTTCGGCTAATTTAGCGGCATCATTTGCAAGCCCCCATGCTATGATATTAAAAGAATAATATTTTTTATTATCAGTAACTATTTCAGCGACATCTATAAAACGCTGCTTGCATTTTAGGATGCGCTCAACAGCGCGCTGGGGCTCTAGACAATCAAGATCATGCATAAAAGCATTTCCAGTTCCACCAGTAATCAACCCTAGCGGCAGAGTTTTTTTATCTTCTCTGCCTAACATACCATTTATCAGCTCAAACATTGTCCCATCTCCTCCTACAGCACAAATACCATCATAGCCTTTATAATCTATTGTTTTAGCGTAGTCTCTTGCATGACCGGCATAAGCAGTTTTGAGCACATTAATTTTAGCTTTATGCTTCTCAAACTGAGGGCGGACTTGATCTAAAATTCGTAACCCTTTTTTTTTACCACCTGCAGGGTTAACTATTATATAGAAATTTTTCACTGATTAAGCGATCTGTGTTTCATATACTTGCCGTCACCCAGTTCTATTATCTCAATCTTCACTCTGGTTGTTCCCTGCTGAACAAAGTCTAATTTTTTAGCAGCACCGTAAGAACAATCTAAGATTCTTCCTTTAACGTAGGGCCCTCTGTCATTGATGCGCAATATCAATGATTTGTTGTTTGCTAAGTTTGTTACCCTGCAAATTGTATTTAGTGGAAGGGTTTTATGTGCTGCAGTTAAGCCATACATATCATAGACTTCACCATTTGCTGTTAATTTTCCATGGAAATCCTCAGCATAGTATGAACTAACACCTTTTATTATCTTTCTGTGGTTTACAGTCCTTTTTCTGTTCGTTTTTGACGCAGTTTTTTTGCCTGCTGATAGACCTACCCTTGAGGGTTTGATTTCAGACCCATATCGTGGTGACGAAGAACATCCAGAGATTAGAACAATTAAAATTGAACCGATCGCTAAATGTTGTATGTACCTATACATTATTTTGCCTTAGAGCCTCAAAAAGTACAATACCAACGCTAGTTGCAAGATTGAGGCTTCGAATATTTGAATTTTCCATTGGTATTTTACAAGTTTTTTCCCAATGCAATCGGAGATAATTTTCATCTAGGCCCTTTGTTTCGCTTCCAAAAACTAGATAATCGCCTTTATTAAATGTCCTTTGAAAATACGAATTGGGTGATTTTGTTGTTAATAAATGAAAATTTCCGGAACTCTCCAGCTCTGAGAAATATTTTTTCTTATCAGGGAAATATTTCCAATCGATATGATCCCAGTAATCAAGCCCTGCACGCTTGAGAGTCTTATCGCTTAATTCGAATCCTAATTTACCAACCACATGAAGCTTAGCATTAACTGCTGCGCATAATCTACCTGTGCTGCCGGTATTTGGTGGAATTTGTGGGTTAACTAAAACAATTGTAAACAATGTTAAATTTCCTCGTTTAATCTTGGTATACAGTATGGGTCTAAAACAAGACTTGTCGCCATACCAAAAAGAGATGCTCCTGATTCTTTAAGAAGGTTTACATGATGTATTGTGGAAATTCCACCTGTCGCCATGATTGGGGATCTAAATTGAGAAAATATTTTCACCATGGACAATGTGCGTGGAAAAATGCTAGGTCCAGATAAGCCCCCGCCTTCCATGGCGAATAGATTTTCTTTAAATCCAAGTTCCCCTCTTTCCTTATAATGCGTATTCCCTGCATTAATGATAATTGACTCATATTCAGAACACAATTTCCCAATGTCGGCTAATATACTGTCGCTTACATCAGGAGATACTTTGATGGAAATAGTCTTTGAATGATTTTTTCTTATTTTCATTAACAGTGAATCAAGTTGTGATGGATTATCGCATATGATCTGACCATCAGTAGTATTTGGGCAGCTTATGTTAAGTTCAAAAAAATATGACGAAAATTGATTACCCAAAGCTTCTTGAATTTTATCAACGTTGGCTATGTATTCCTGTTCGGATGTGCCACCCACGCTTATACCAATTGGTCTGTTAAATGACCATATATTACTTTTGATAATCTGATCTAAAAATATATTTATCCCAGGACCCGGCAAGCCTAAAGAGTTCAGCAGTCCTTTTTCATTTCTGATTTTGATGTCCTGTATTCTTGGCCTTGGGTTTCCATGACGTTTTTCGCGCATTATAGTTTTGATAATAACACCGCCAATGCCCATCCTCAGCCACATCTCAAGAATCTTGTCGTCGGATTTAAATGAAGATCCTATTAGAGGCGATGGAAATCTTAAATCAAAAATTTCAACTTCACAATTCTTGGGCAAGGGAAAATCATAGACTATTTTTTTAAGAACAAAGAATGATCTAAGGGCTGCATCACCTAGCTTTACAGCTGGCTCTAAATCTTTCGGCAGATATAGAATTTTCTGAATACCGTACAGGATATTTGTTACCAAAAGTCTTGTGAAACGATAAAAGAAGGAAAATATTTTAGATCTCAATCACTCTCCAGGGGTTCATTTTTTAGTGTGTCAGGATTTAAGGTTTGCATGACAGATCTTATAGTTGCAAGTCTTTTAAAAGCTTCTTCAGAGTATTCAGTATTCGTTTTTAAGGCGCTAAACCATTCATAATACTTTAATGCACTGTCTAAAATGGCTTCCTGGTCATAGTAATGCCCAACGGCAAATGCTGCCACATCAGCATATTTCCCCAAGCTATCCGCGCTCAGAGCGCTTTTGTAAAGCTTCACGGCCTCAGTTGGGTTGCTATTCAAAATGGACTCTGCCTCTACCATTAGGGACTCCTGAAGATTGGGCTTTGTATCGAATTCTGGATCAAGGTACTTTACATAATCAGAGTTTGGGTGTAGATCGAAGAGTTCCTTTTCAACAGTGTTTGCAGATTCTATATCACCTCTCGAATTGTATATATGAACCATTGTGAACCTAGCCTTAGCTGCAAATTCTGACAACGGGAATTCCTCGAGAATTTTTTTTAAGTAATATATGGATTTGTCATGACGATTAAAACTGAAGGCTTCCAGGTCCGCAATCTGATAATATAGCTCGGGTATACTTCTGTCTGGAGTT
>MDTE01182939.1_pt1 | contig 19960 bp, 16 predicted proteins | sample 811231 | NCBI WGS metagenome assembly MDTE01 (sample SAMN05326651, study PRJNA326480) | marine metagenome | isolation source: seawater | place: Indian Ocean: Red Sea | collected 2010 | reverse complement strand
TCTGCGCTTGATGATCAAGCTGGGATCTGACGCCAACCGGGATCCGATGGCGGCAACGGAAGGGTTGAGCCTGGAAGAAGAGGAAGAGCCGAATTTCGGTCTGCGACGTTAGTCGCACCGATGCCCGTTCAATCAGCGCTTTGTGCTAACCATGATTCGACGATGAGCACCGCGGCCAGTTCATGGCTGGTCGCGCCCTCGTCGAGCTCTGCCGCCTCTCGCGCCGCTCGCGTGCTTAGCCGCTCGTCCACCATTGCCACCGGAATCTGATAGCGGCGTTCCAGCTGGTCACCGAACGAACGTGCCCGCTCCGACATCTCGCTCTCGGTGCCGTCCATGTTGAGGGGAAGGCCCACCACTAGCCGCACTGGTTTCCACTCGTCGAGCAGCGTCTTTACCGCTTGCCAATTCGGACTGCCATCCTTGGCTGCCAAAGTGGTCAGCGGCGAAGCGGTTTTTGTGACAAACTGTCCAACGCATCCGCCGATGTGGCGAAGCCCGAAGTCAAAACCGATAACGTAGCCGTCCTTCACGCGTCTAGGAGTGACCGGCGCGGCCCGACATCAAGCGGAAATCGATCCCCAGCCCCGCTGCCGCTTTGTCCACGCGCTCGCCGAAGGGTGTGTTGAACAGCACCTCTTTGCTGCCGGGACAGTTCAGCCAGGCGTTGTCTTTTATTTCGCCTTCGAGCTGGCCGCTGCCCCAACCGGCGTAACCCAGGGCAACCAGAAAGTCGCGCGGCCCTTCGCCCCGGGCAATGGCTTCCAGCATCTCCTGTGCCGTGCTCAGCATGAGGCCATCGTCAAGCGCCAATGAGGTGGCGAAATTACCGTCGTCGCTGTGCAGCACAAAGCCGCGCTCGGAGGCCACCGGGCCTCCTTCCAGGATCTGCACGTCGGGGGCGACGCGGGTGGTTTCCAGCCCCATCTGAGCCAGCAGCTCCACCAGCGAAAGTTCGGAGGGGCGGTTCACCACGATGCCCATGGCACCGTCCTCATTGTGCTCGCAGATGTAGGTGGCGGTGTCGGCGAAGTAGGTGCCTACCTGATTCGGCATGGCAAGAAGGAACTGATTCTTCAGTGTGACGTTAGCTGTCAAGGCTTGCTCCTGCGCGGGAGAACTTCCAGGTGCGAATGATCTCAAGCTGATCGTACTGCTTGCGCATGTCGACGGGAAACGCCTGATAGGGTGCGGCAAGCCGGACGATTCGCAGGGCCGCATTGTCCAGCACGCGGTGCCCGGAACTTTCCAAGATGCGCACTCCGTTTAAGGTGCCGTCGTAGCTGAGGATCACCAGCATGCGCAGGTTGCCGTAAACGTTGCCAGAGGGGTAGTTGGCATTACCGATGCGTTCCACTTTTTGGCGCCACATGTTGAGATACGCGGCTTCCACCGCCGACTTAGTGGACACGCTTGTCAGTCGCTTTACGCGGGGTTCTTTCGCTTGTGCCTGACGCTCCTTGGCGATTCGCGCTTCCAGGCTTGCGATTTCCTGCACCATCTCACGCAGCGTTGGCGTGTCCGCGGCGAAGCCTATGGTTTCGGGCGTGGAGGTGGCATTGGTGGTGGTTGCTTCCTGCTCTGCACTGGTTTGCGTGGTGAGCAGCTCTTTCCTGGCCAGCTCGTTGCGCGGCGTATCGGTAGGGAGCGTAACCACCTCGTTGAATTGGTTCTCGAAAAAATCTGCCGCTACGTCGGTTGTGGTTTCCAACGTCTCTTCTGCGCTGCCGCTGCCCAACTGGTTGGATTGAGCGAGAAAATCCGCATCTTCGGGTGCCTGCTGGTCCGAATGCTGTGCCAGGGTGACGTCGATGGACAGGCTTTGCTGAAAATCCAGCTGGGAGCTGAAACCGATACCGAGGATCAGCGCGGCGTGCAGCGAGAGAGTCAGAAAAAGCGTGAAGCTCAATCGATCTCGGGGGGTAATCGCCGTGGACATTGGTTCAGTCGTGCGCGGTAGCTGCCGTTGGGGCGGATTCGATCTGGTCCATGAGCATGCCGCCGATGTCCAGCGAAAACTGTGCATCGAGTTCGCGAATGCAGGTGGGGCAGGTAACGTTAATCTCGGTGAGGTAGTCGCCGATGATGTCGATGCCCACAAAAACCAGGCCGCGTCGCTTGAGGTCGTCGCCCACCTGGCTGGCAATCCAGCGGTCGCGCTCGCTCAACGGACGACCGACCCCGGTGCCGCCGGCGGCGAGGTTGCCGCGCGCCTCCCCAACCATGGGCACGCGCGCCAGCGCGTAGGGCACCGGCTCGCCGTTGATGAGCAGCACGCGCTTGTCCCCATCGACAATCTCGGGAATGAACTTCTGCCCCATGATCTGCTGCGTGCCGCCCCGGGTCAGGGTCTCCAGGATCACGCCCAGGTTGGCATCGTTCTGCATGACGCGAAAGATCGATTGTCCCCCCATACCGTCAAGCGGCTTGAATACCACGTTGCCGTGCTGGCGGTGAAAGTCCCGCAGCACGTCCTCGGAGCGGCTCACCACGAGGGGTGGGCAGCATTGCGGATAGGCCGTGGCGAAAAATTTCTCATTGCAGTCGCGGATCGCCTGAGGGTTGTTGACCACGCGCACGCCTTCGGCTTCGGCCCGCTCCAGGATGTAAGTGCTGTAGATGTACTCCATGTCGAAAGGTGGATCCTTGCGCATCATGATCACATCCAGGCTTGCCAGCGGCGTCAGGGCGGGTTCACCCAGGATGTACCAGTCGGTGGCATCAGCACGGTCCAGCGATTCGGCAAATGGGCCGTTCAGGCTGAGGTTTCGCAGCATCCCGTAAGGTTTGAATTCGTGAAGCAGCATGTCTCCTTGGGTTAAATAACTTACTTCCCATCCGCGCCGTTGTGCGGCGCGAATCATGGCCAGCGTGCTGTCTTTTTGCAGTGACAGGCTGTCCAGAGGGTCCATGACGAAAGCGATTTTCAAGCGCGTAGACTCCATGCCCGGCGGCGTTGGAAAAACAGTGTAACGTACTCACATGGGTACAGCGCGGCAACCGTAGTGAGATGAAATTCCCTTTCTTATCGGGTGTTTATAGATCGCTTCCACCCAAACATGGTAAAACCTTAACGAACGTCGGATAGGGATATGGCGTGGCGTGCTTTGGGTGCTCCGTCGTGTCAAATCGTTAACCAAAGAGCCAGTAATGCAAGAGGAACTTCAGAGTGTGAGAGTGCTGGTCATAGACGATAGTAAGACCATCCGGCGCAGCGCCGAAAACCTGCTCAGCAAAGAGGGCTACGATGTGGTTACGGCCACTGACGGATTCGATGCGCTGGCAAAGATTGCGGACACGCGACCGGAAATCATATTTGTGGACATCATGATGCCGAGGCTCGATGGCTATCAGACCTGCGCGCTCATCAAGAACAACAGCGAGTTCAAGGCGACGCCCGTCGTCATGCTGTCCAGCAAAGACGGGCTGTTCGACAAAGCACGAGGCAGGGTTGTCGGATCGGACCGTTACATCACCAAGCCTTTTTCCAAAGAGGAGCTGCTTGGCACCATCAAGACCCTGGTTCACTGAAAGCGACTCTCATGGCGACCATCCTCGTTGTCGACGATTCTCCGACCCAGACCCACCGGCTGGCCAACACGCTGGTTCGTCAGGGTCATGAGGTGTTGACCGCCGCCAGCGGCCGCGACGGTATCGAGCTCGCCTCGGAAGAGCAGCCCGATGTGATCCTCATGGATGTGGTCATGCCGGGAATCAATGGCTTTCAAGCGACCCGACATCTCACCAGGGCAAAAAACACCGGCCACATTCCGGTAATCATTGTCTCCTCTAAGAGCCAGGACACGGATCGGGTCTGGGGTGAGCGACAGGGTGCGATTGGTTATCTCACCAAGCCTGTGGACGATCAGACGCTGATCGACACGGTCAACAACGTGCTGTGCGGATAGCGCGGAAATCAGCATGTCGCAAACCCCAACACTCGATATCCTCAACGACATACAGTCGGCCGCGCTCAATAACGCCGCACCCCTTCCGCTGCGCGAGACGGCCCAGTTGGATTGGCAGGGCGTTGGATTCCAGGTGGGCGGTCTGCGGTTGGTGTCCCCCTTGGGGGAAGTTTCGGAAGTATTGACGCTGCCTCGGCTGGCATCCCTGCCCGGGGTCAAGTCCTGGGTGCTGGGGGTTGCCAATGTTCGTGGCCGCCTCATACCGATAGTAGATCTGCACGAGTTTTTGGGTTTGACGAGCACGCTGCCGCGCGCCCAATGGCGCGTCCTGGTGGTGGAAGACGAAGATCTGATAGCCGGCTTCGTGGTGGAGCAGTCACTGGGCATTCAGCATTTTCTTGAAGAAGCGTTAGACGAAGCGGACATGCACGTGCACGCGTCGATCAAGCCGTACACTCGTGGCGTGTTTCGCGATGGTGGGCAGGTTTTCTTTGAAGCGCACCTGAAACTGATATTGAGGGACGATCGATTCTTCGACGTCGCAGAAAGGACAGAGCAGAAGGGTTGAAGGGACATGAAAGCAGGAAAGTTATCTCCGTTGGTTGTCACTCTCATGGTGTTGCTGGTTGGAGCGCTTGCCGGTATGACCTACATGATCGGCACTGAGCAGCTGCTGGCTTTAGATGGCACCGGCCTGATGCTGGCGGGCGCCTCCATGGCGCTCATGTGGACCATAGCAGTGCTGATGGTGCGCGATGCCCGCGCTCAGCTCGCCGAGCAGGCGACCCAGAACGGGCGCAATCAGGCGGCCATCTTGCAGTTGCTCGATGAAATCTCGGACCTGGCCGAGGGCGACCTGAGCATCCGGGCTTCGGTCACGGAGAACTTTACCGGGGCCATTGCCGACTCCATCAACTTTGCCATCGACCAGATGCGCGGCCTGGTGTTCAACATCAACGACCTGTCGCACCAGGTGGCGGCGGCGGCCGAGAATACCCAGAGCACGGCATCGAAACTTGCCGATGCGGCGGAGGGACAGGCCAAGGAAATTGGTGCGGCCTCGCATGCCATCAACGACATGGCCGCGTCCATCGATCACGTATCCTCCAACGCGGCGGAGTCGGCTGCGGTGGCCGAGCGTGCCGTGGAGATCGCTAACAATGGTGCGCACGTTGTCCAGGACACCATTCAGGGAATGGATACCATTCGCGGTCAGATTCAGGAGACTTCCAAACGCATCAAGCGGCTGGGGGAGTCGAGCCAGGAGATCGGCGACATCGTATCGTTGATCAACGACATTGCGGACCAGACCAACATACTGTCGCTCAATGCGGCCATCCAGGCTTCCATGGCTGGCGACTCAGGCCGAGGCTTTGCCGTGGTGGCCGACGAAGTTCAGCGGCTGGCCGAGCGTTCGAGTGCGGCAACCAAGCAGATTGCGGCCCTCGTCAAAACCATTCAGACGGATACCAACGAAGCCGTCATCTCCATGGAGCAGACCACCTCCGAGGTAGTGGGCGGCGCCAAGCGCGCCCAGGATGCGGGCGTTGCGCTGGAAGAGATCGAGAACGTTTCCACTTCCTTGGCGGAGCTGATTCAGAACATCAGCAACGCGGCCCGACAGCAGGCAGCCTCGGCTGGGCACGTCTCCAATACCATGAATGTCATCCAGGACATCACCGCTCAGACGGTGGATGGCACGGAGAAAACCGCATCCTCCATCGGGCATCTCGCGGCCATGGCCAACGAGATGCGAACCTCTGTGGAAGGCTTCAAACTGCCCGAGACCAAGTAGGCGCAGGCGAGAACAAAGAACCAACGATGCCCACAGGCCGAGAACACTTTGCGCTCGTTTGGATAAAGAGCGAGCTCCTCGAGACCCTCAATGAGGCTCGTGAGTCGCTGGAGGCGTTTGCCGAATCCGACGGCGAACTGACGCACATGCGCACTTGCCTTACGGCCATGCACCAGGTGCACGGCACCCTGGTGATGCTGGAGCTTGAAGGACTGGCGCTACTCGCCGACCACCTGGAGCGGCTGGCTCAGCAGCTCATGGGAGGCATCGTCTCCGAGGAAAACGGCGCCGTTCAGTGTCTGATGCAGGGCATTCTGGAACTACCGGGGAACCTGGACGAAATTCAGCGGGGACTTTTGGACTCCGCCGAGCTGGCGTTGCCGCTCATCAACGAGATTCGCCGCCACCTGGGCGAGGAAGCGTTGGCCGGCGGTCAGGTTACGCCGCTGTCCGGCGTGCAGGAATCGGCTGTGGAGCGGTTCGAAGATATCGATGGCAATGAGAAAGCCAAGAAGATTCGCGCAGCCTATCAGCAGGTGCTGCTGTCCATCCTGAAAGGGGGCGATCGATCGCGCTCTGTAGAGGGGCTCAACAAGGTGGCACAGGGCCTCACCCGGGTGTGTGAAGGCACGCCCCACGAGTCGCTGTGGCAGGCGTTTGGCGAGTTCGTGGCCGGTCTGGGCATGGGAGAAGGTCCCATAGACGGCGATGCGGTTAAGCTATTGCGCCGAGTGGATTCGGAAATGCGGCAGCTGGCCGCCGACGGCACAGCGGCCCTGCGCCAGCCCGTTTCCCTGGAGCTGATCCGACAGCTGCTGGAGAGTTGTCGGCAGCGTAACTATCAAAGTGAAGCGCTTGAGGAGCTGCGTGCCACGTTGCACAGCGCCTCGCAGACCGATGGGCTTGCGTTCTCCGGCCGTGAAGCACTGGCCAGCGCGGCCGCCGCGCTGCGCGAAGAGCTGGCAACAGTAAAAGACCAGCTGGATTTGTTGGCGCGTGGTGGCGCACCTGTCAGCGCCGACCTGGGTGGTCTGATCGCGCCGCTCAAGCAGATCGGCAGCACGTTGTCGCTGTTAGGGTTCGAAAGCTCCAAAATCATCGTTGCCGACCAGGTGGATACGCTCAATCGGCTTATCGATGAGTCGCCCGGGGGCAACTCGGCGCTGATCACGGTGGCCAGCGCGCTGGTGCAGGTGGATGAAAACCTGGCTAGTTTCGCTCATGGCAAGCCGGCGTTAGAGCAGATCACTGACGATGCGCAACGGGCCGTCATCGTGGAAGCTCGCGCGGGCCTGGAGCGAGTCAAACAGGCCGTGGTTGAGTACATCTCTTCTCAGTGGACGTCCGCTTGCCTGGAAGGCGTTCCGGAGCAGCTCGAAGAGATCTGCGGGGCGCTTGGCATCATTCCCCTGGAGCGAGCCGCGCGGCTGCTTGCCGGATGCGGCGCATACGTCGCCGCGCGTTTGATGGGAAGCGGCCAGCCGCGTTGGGACGAAATGGATGCGCTGGCGGACGCGATCAGCGGCGTGGAGTACTACCTGGAGCGTCTCGGAGAAGAGTCCGGGGTGGGGGCCGACGACGTCTTGGATCTGGTGGCGCGCAGCCTGCAATCCCTAGGGATCGACGAGCAACGCATCGCGCAGCCCCTGCCGGACGAAGCTGGCCAGGCGGCTGACGCTGAAGGGGCGCCGTTGGTTGAGTTGGAGTTACCCCGGGCCGACGCGGCAGACGTTGAGGCTCACAAGCCCCCCGTGCGGGCGAGTGACCTTGAGGCCCGAACGCCGGAAGTTGAGCTCCATCCAGTCATCGAGCACGACGCTTTCGATGAAGACTCTGCTGTGCCGGATACGCCAGCCGCGGAGCCGGAGCCCGCCCAACCGGACACCGAGCCCGCGGCCGCGAAGGCGGCGGCAGCCGAAGCCCTCACGCTGGTGGACGTGTTCGACAGCGGTCAGGAAATCGTTGAGATCTTCACCGAAGAGGTAGGCGACGTGCTGGAGGCGATCGCCGGCTGGTTGCCCAGGTGGCGTGAAGATTTTGACCACGAAGAAGCGCTGGGCGAGGTGCGGCGCGGCTTCCACACACTCAAGGGAAGCGCACGCATCGTCGGTGCGAATGTCATCGGAGAGGTGGCTTGGTCTGTTGAGAACATGCTCAATCGGGTTCTTGAAAGGACTGTGATACCAACCGACCAGCTGGTGGGCGTGGTGGATGAAGCGCGCGCCCTGGTCGTTGAATTGCGCGAGGCGTTCGAAGCTCAGCGCGCTGGCGACATGGATCAGGTTGGGCGCGTCATGGAGCGCGCCGACATCCTGGCGTCGGGCGGCACCTTGGAAGACGGTGAGCAGCCGGAGCAGCCGGAGCAGCCGGAAGCTCACGTTGAGCCCACCGAGCCAGGGTCCCTGCCCGCCGCGGAGTCCAAGCGGTTGCCGGGCCTGGCCGAGCCGCCGCTTAGCGCCGAGCCGATAGAGGAACAAGACAGCGACGCGTTGTTTGCCGCAGAAGTCAGACCCTATCTGGATCAGTTGCGGTCGGTGGTCAGCGAAGGCACGTTCACCCTCACGCACGACAGCGTAGACGCATTGCATGGCATCGCCGCCAGCGCGGCTTTGCGGGGCATGGAATCTGTCGGTGAGTTGGCTCAGGCTGCATACGAGCTTGCTCGTGTCCTGCACGTTGACGACACCACGACGGTGTCTTACGACGCCGCAGAGTTCTTCCTGGCGGCGCTGAGCGCGTTGACAGCAGGGTGTGATGCGCCGGCCGAGGACGACGAAGCGACCGATGATCATGCCCAGCTGATTGCAGACGCAGACCTGCTGGTCTTGCGGGCCAATCAGGACCGCGCCGGAACCGAGCTGGTGCCGGCTGCCGCGTTGGTCACCATCACGGCATCGGAAGAGTTTTTCGGCAACTGGCACGAGGGGGCGCTGGATCTGGAATTTAGCGGCAAGCTGGTGGAAGCGCTGTCCGAGGTTGCCAAAACGGCGTCGGCCGCCGACCGGGAGCCAATCGCCGACCTGGCGCGGGCGCAGGGTGCCGCCATCGAACACCTTGAGCACGAGTCCCTGACGCCGCAAGCCTACCTGGTGCTGTCGCGCGCACACAGCCGTCTGTTGGAGCATATTGACGCGTTGGCCACCGACGAGTGGTCGGTGTCCGCCCACGAGGAAGTTCTGGCGCTGCGGGCGCTCGTCGACCAGGATCAGGCAGACGCGGACACCTCCGTTGAGCAGGAGCTTGGAGCGGCGGAGGAAGGCGCCGAGGTGGCTATTCTGCGCGAAGCCGAAGCCATGGAAGCAGACAACATCGTGCAGTTTCCGGCCGCGTCCGCCGATCTCGATCCCGAACCAGCCTTCGACCGGCAATCGTTGATTCCTGAGGATCTCGATGAGGAAATTGTTGGGATCTTCTTCGAAGAGGCCGACGAAATTCTCGAAGTGCTCGAGCAGAATATCCACGAGTGGTCTGGTGAGCGGGATAATCGACTGTATCTGGAGAACCTGCTGCGTGGTCTCCACACCCTCAAGGGCGGCGCCAGGCTTGCGGGCCTGGTGCAGCTGGGCGACCTGACCCATCAATTCGAATCGCACCTCATCGAGGTCCAGGGCAGCGATGCATCTCTCGGGGCAGGTTTTTTCGCGGCGCTCAATACGCGCTACGACGATCTCACCGCCTTAGTCGGCAGGATCAGGCATGCCTTGTCCTCTGGTGCCGCGGCCCCGGCCGTCCAGCCAGAAGAACATGTCGAGGCCGACGCAGCTGAGACCACACAGGGCGTGGGTGAAGAAGCGTCGGAGTCTTCGCTAGCAGCCACGGACGTTGAGCAACCCCCCGAAGAGTCGTCCGAACAGGCGGCGCCGGCCACGGCTGCCACGGATGAGGTGCCGACGGAGGCAGAAGGCTCAACCGCGGCTCAAGAGTCAGCCGAAATCGAAGCGTCGACTGCCGCCGGAGCGGCGGAAGAAGAATTCGCGGCGCCGGAACCGCTCGAGGTGCAGCCCAAAACGCACACCAAGGTGGATCGCGGCAAGGAGATGGTTCGGGTCGGTGCGGGCTTGCTCGAAGAGTTGGTCAACCTGGCGGGCGAGAGCAGTATCGTGCGCGCTCGTGTCGAGCAGGGCATGAGCGATTTCACCAACGCCCTGGACGAGATGGAAATCACCATCGAGCGGGTTCGCGAGCAGCTGCGGCGTCTGCAGATCGAGACCGAAGCCCAGACTCTGTTCCGCCGCGACAGCGTCGATGAGCCCGGCTATACCGAGTTCGATCCTCTGGAGGTGGACCGCTACTCCCAGTTGCAGCAGGTGTCCCGCGAGCTGGCCGAGAGCGCCTCGGACATGCTGGATCTCAAAGAGACCCTGTTGTTCAAAGCGCGTGAATCGGAAACCCTGCTGCTACAGCAAGCGCGCATCAACACCGAACTCCAAGAAGGTCTGATGCGCACGCGCATGGTGCCTTTCTCTCGCCTGTTGCCACGGCTACGCCGAATCGTGCGTCAGGTGTCTGCGGAGCTCGACAAAGAGATCGACTTCAGCGCCTACAACGTGGAAGGCGAGCTGGACCGGAACCTGCTCGAGCGCATGGTGCCTCCGTTGGAGCACATGTTGCGGAACGCGGTTGATCACGGCATCGAGAGTGCAGACCTACGCAAGAATTTCGGAAAGCCGTCTGCCGGACGAATCGAGCTGCGTCTGTCCCGCGAGGGCGGCGATGTGGTCATTGAAATCAGTGACGATGGCGCTGGCATCGATGTGGAATCCGTTCGCGAGAAGGCGGTGGAGCGAGGCCTGGTGGCCGAAGGTGCCGCGCTGCGCGATGAGGAGATTACACAGTTCGTATTGGCGCCTGGATTTTCCACCGCCAAATCGGTCACTCAGATTTCCGGCCGCGGTGTGGGCATGGATGTGGTGCACAGCGAGGTTAAGCAGCTGGGGGGCAGCATCCACATACGTTCCAGACCAGGCAAGGGCACCCGCTTTACCGTGCGCGTGCCGTTCACCGTGTCGGTGAACCGCTCCCTTATGGTGTCGGTGGGCGAGGACCTCTACGCGATTCCGCTGAATAACATCGAAGGCATCGTGCTGCTGAATCCAGACGAGCTAGAAACCTTGTACGCGCCCGAGGTCAACACCTTTGAATATGCGGGCGTCCCCTATCGAGTTCGCTACCTGGGCCACTACCTTGGTAGGGAGTTCCGCGCTGCGTCTCAGCAGAGTTCGGTTCCCGTGGTTTTGGTGCGCTCCGGCGACCAGAGCGTGGCGGTTCATGTAGACGCGGTGCAGGGGAGCCGGGAAATCGTCGTTAAGAGCCTGGGCCCGCAGTTTGCTGGCGTGGGCGGCGTGTCGGGAGCCACCATTCTTGGTGACGGCAGCGTGGTGGTGATTCTGGATATGCTGGCGCTGATCCGCGCCCACGGGGCGGACGACGGCCTGCGCGCACCAAAACGTCCAGCGTCGAGTCAATCGCGCACGCGCTGTGTGATGGTGGTGGACGATTCTGTAACCGTTCGCAAGGTCACGTCTCGGTTGCTTGAGCGTCAGGGTATGGACGTCATCGTCGCCAAAGACGGCGCCGAGGCCGTGGCGCTGCTTCAGGAGCGGCGTCCGGACCTCATGCTGCTGGATATCGAGATGCCACGCATGGACGGATTTGAGGTGGCCCGTCAGGTGCGACGGGACGAGCGCTTGAAAGATCTGCCAATTGTGATGATCAGCTCGCGAACGGGGAAGAAGCACCAGGAGCGCGCTGCGGAGCTGGCGGTCAACAGTTTACTCGGCAAACCTTTCCAGGAAAGCGAGTTGCTTTCGACCATTGATGGGCTGGTCAACTAGGATTTGAAGTGGCAGCGGTTGTGGCGCAAGAATCTTCAGAAATTTCCTGTGTGCTGATCCCCATGAATGGCGGACCGCTGCTGCTGCCGAACGTGTGCGTGGCGGAAATTCTGCCGTGGCGGCGCATCAAGACCCATGCGGGCCTGCCGGATTGGTGTCTTGGCATTCTCGCGTGGCGCGGGGCAGAGGTGCCGGTGGTGAGTTTCGACTGCATCAACAACCAGGATCTGCATGACGATGGCGCTGGCCGGTGCATCGTGGTGATGAACCGTACGCGGCTTGCCGATGGCATACCTTTTTATGCCTTTGCCGCCACGGGGCTGCCCAGAATGATGCAGTTGGCCGATGGCGACCTGAGTAGCGTGCCGGGCCGATTGAAGCGCGCGGAAGTTGCCGCGGTGCAATTGGGTACCGAAACGGCCATCATCCCGAACCTGGAGGTGGTGGAACGCTCGGTGACCGAGCTCGCCGGGGACTTCCAGACCCCCTAGCGCCAACCCCAGAGCTGTCTTATTCCCGCCAACGCCGCCAGCGGCGCTGTTTCCGCGCGTAGTATCCAATCGCCGAGCCCCCAGGCAACCGCGCCGGCGGCCCGCGCATGCCGAAGCTCGTCCTCCGTCCACCCGCCCTCTGGGCCTACCAGCAAAGCCAGCGCTTGGCGTGGCAGGGCTGGATTCAACGGGCTGCTGCCTGGTTGCAGAATGAATTTGGGCAGTGAGGCCGTGGCTGCTAGGTAGCTGCTCAGGTCCGTGGGCTCGTGCACGGTGGGTACGAATGCCCGATTGCTCTGTTCGCTGGCGTGGATCGCGATCTTCTGCCAGTGCGCCACGCGCCCGGTGGTGCGGCTGGCGTTGATGCGCACGTTGCTGCGCGCGGCGGTGATCGGCCAAAGATCGGTAATCCCCAGCTCTGTGGCCTTCTGCGTCACGGTGTCCATGGCCTGACCCTTGAGCCATCCCAGCGCCAGATGCAGAGGTAGCGGCGGCCCGTGATGGCTGATGGGCTCGCCGAAGGTGAGGGCGGCCGCCTTGCCGGCGCTGCCGCTTACGGTCGCCTCATACTCACTGCCGGAGCCGTCGAAACAGGTCACCGTGTCGCCGGTCTTCAGGCGCAGCACGCGGGTCAGGTAGTGGCTGCGCTCGGCGTCCAATGTGTGTTGCTGCCCAGCGCTGATCTCCGGTACGAAAAGTCGGTGGCCCGTCAGCACAGTCTAAGGGCGGCGGGCGCTTTATGCAGCGCGTTGGGTCAGCCCGAGATTGGCGCAGATGGCCACGCTGGCGCCCCACCGATTCAGTGTGTAGAAGTGCAGGCCCGGCGCGCCGGCGTCGAGCAACTCGTCACACAAGGCGGTGACGACGTCCACGCCGAACTGCTTCAGGCTCTTCTCATCGTCCTGGTAGGCTTCCAGCTGCTTGCGTATCCAGCGGGGGACATCCGCGCCGCAATTGTCCGAAAAGCGGATGATGCCTTCATAGTTGGTAATCGGCATCACGCCGGGATAGATGGGAATGTCGATAGCGGCTTTGCCGCACCGCTCCATGAAATCGAAATAGGCGTGCGGGTTGTAGAAATACTGGGTGATTGCCGTGTTGGCGCCTGCCGCCACCTTACGTTTGAAAAACTCCAGATCCGCAGCGGGCGAAGTGGCATCCGGGTGGGTTTCAGGGTACGCGGCCACCTCGAGATGAAAATGGTCGGCGGAGTGCTCGCGAATCCAGCGAACCAGGGTTTCGGCATTGTGGCCGAAACGGTTTAAGCCGATGCCTGACGGTAGGTCGCCGCGCAGGGCCACGATCCGATCCACGCCCAGGTCCCGATAGTAGTCGAGCAGCGCAAAGGCCTCCTGCCTGGGATCGCCGCCGATGGAAAGGTGGGGCGCTACCGACAACCCCTGCTGCACCAGGCGGGTTACCGTATCGCGGGTGCCGGACTTGGTGGAACCGCCTGCGCCGTAGGTACAGGAGTAGAAATCCGGGCGCAGCTCGCTGAGTTTGGTGGCGACTCGCTGGAGGCTTGCGTGTCCCTTTTCGGAACGAGGGGGAAAGAACTCGAAGCTCAGCCGCGCGGTGCTGCGGGATTGCTCTGTCTTTGCCATATCAAAGTGCCTGATACCTGTTGGCGGGGGCGTTAGACGGCTGCGGCGAGCGTTTCAGCCTTGTCCGTGCATTCCCAGGTGAACTCCTCTTCTGTGCGCCCGAAATGTCCGTATGCGGCCGTGGCCCGGTAGATCGGTCGCTTGAGATTCAGCATGGCGATGAGCCCCCTAGGGCGCAAATCAAAATGTTCACGTACAAGTTGAATGATCTTCTCGTCCGACACGTTGCCGGTGCCAAACGTGTTCACGGCGATGGAGGTGGGTTCCGCCACACCGATCGCGTAGCTCACCTGGATTTCCAGTCGCTTGGCGAGCCCCGCGGCGACGATGTTCTTCGCCACGTAGCGACCAGCGTAGGCCGCGGATCTGTCTACTTTGGAAGGATCCTTGCCGGAGAACGCGCCGCCACCGTGGCGGGCCATGCCGCCGTACGTATCCACGATGATCTTTCGGCCGGTGAGGCCGCAGTCCCCCACGGGGCCGCCGATGACGAATTGTCCCGTTGGGTTAATGAAGATCTTGGTGTCTGCAGACAACCAGTTGCTGGGCAGCGTGGGTTTGATGATCTCTTCCATCACCGCCTCATGCAGCGCTTCGGTGGAGACACCCGGGTCGTGTTGGGTAGATAGCACGACGGTATCGATGCCTGCCGGCGTTCCGTCCTCCGCGTAGCGGAAAGTGAGCTGGCTCTTGGCGTCGGGCCGCAGGAAATCTACCGAGCCGCGCCGTACATCGGCTTGTTTTTGCACCAGCCGGTGGGCGTAGGTGATTGGCGCCGGCATCAGCACGTCCGTCTCGTCGGTGGCGTAGCCGAACATCAGGCCCTGGTCGCCGGCGCCCTGTTCGTGGTCGCCGGTTTCGTCCACGCCCATAGCGATATCACTGGACTGCAGGCCTAGCGCGTTGGTGATGGTGGCCTGGTCGGGGTCGATCCCCAGGTCGAGGTTGGTGTAGCCGATGTCGCGGATGACCTGTCGGGTGAGGGCGTCTACGTCTACTTCCGCACTGGTTCGGATCTCGCCCCCCAGCACCACCAGATTGTCCTTGAGCAGGGTTTCGCAGGCCACTCGGGAATCCGGGTCCTGTTCGAGCATGGCGTCCAGGATGGCGTCGGAAATCTGGTCAGCCATCTTGTCGGGGTGGCCTTCGCCTACGGATTCCGATGTGAAAACCGCGTAGTCGCTCATGCTGTTGTTTCCTTTGTAGATCTAATCGGTTGACCGAATCGGCAAAGCAAATCGCCAATTGGGGTCCGCGTTTGCGGCGTCCGCAGGGCGATATACCAGCTAAATCGGCGCGCATTGTAGCCCGATTGCACGGACCTGTTGTTATGCAATTGCATGCACTATATGAAGCGGTGACAATAGCGCCCGCTTCAATGCGGATCCAGCATGGCCGTCGCGGCCAGGAGGACTATGACAGCTCGAACAGACCGAGCAAACGCGATTCGCGCGCTTGCCATGGATGCCGTGCAGGCGGCGAACTCGGGCCACCCCGGTGCGCCCATGGGGTTGGCCGATGTGGCCGAGGTGCTTTGGCGCGAGGCGCTCAAACACAATCCGGGGGATCCGCATTGGTTTGACCGTGACCGGTTCGTGCTGTCCAATGGTCACGGTTCCATGTTGCTCTATAGCGCCTTGCATCTGTGTGGCTACGACCTGTCCATGGACCAGATCCGGGCGTTTCGACAGCTTAACTCTCCCACCGCCGGACACCCGGAATACGGCGAGTGTCCGGGGGTGGAGACCACCACCGGGCCTCTGGGCCAGGGATTCGCCAACGCGGTGGGTATGGCCCTGGCGGAGCGTCAGCTGGCCCGGGAGTTCAACCGTGAAGGGCATGCGGTGGTGGATCACCGCACCTGGGTCCTGGTGGGGGACGGCTGCTTGATGGAAGGCATCTCTCACGAGGCGGCCTCTCTGGCGGGCACCCTGGGGCTCGGCAAGCTGATTGCAATCTACGACGACAATGGCATCTCCATCGACGGTGAAGTCTCCCAGTGGTTTACCGAGGACGTGGCCGCGCGCTTCGAAGCCTACGGTTGGCGGGTGATCCGCGGTGTGGATGGCCATGATGGAAATAAGGTGGCCGCTGCGCTGGCGGATGCGATGGACGGTGGCGACCGGCCCACCTTGGTATGCTGTAAGACGGTCATTGGCTTCGGTTCTCCAAACAAAGAAGGCACATCGGGTGTGCACGGTTCTGCGTTGGGCGACGAGGAGATCGCCGCAACCCGGGCGCGTCTGAACTGGGGATTTCCGCCGTTCGAGATTCCTGCACGCGTTTACGAAGAATGGGATTGCACCAGCCGTGGGGCGGCGCTGCAGCAGGATTGGAACGAACGCATGGCGGCGTATGAAGCTGCTTTCCCGGAGTTGGCGGCCGAGCTCAGGCGCCGTGCAACAGGCGCACTGCCTGAAGAATGGAACGAGCCCATTCGAGCGCTTGCCCGGCAAGCCCAGCAGGACATGCAGCCACTGGAAACGCGCAAGTCTTCGCAGCGGTGTCTGGGTGCGTTGGCTGAAGGCGTGCCGGAGCTGTTCGGAGGGTCTGCCGATCTGACCGGTTCCAACGGCACACGTTGGGATGGTGCCGGCGACGACCGCTACCTGAGCTTCGGGGTGCGCGAGTTCGGCATGACGGCGATCACCAACGGCATGGCGCTGCACGGGGGTTTCCGACCGTTTTCCGGCACCTTCCTCGTGTTCATGGAGTACGCGCGCAACGCGGTCCGCCTGGCCGCTCTCATGGGCGCGCCCAATATTTTCGTATACACCCACGACTCGGTGGCCGTTGGGGAGGATGGCCCCACCCACCAGCCCGTGGAGCAGCTGACAAATCTGCGCACGACGCCGGGGCTTTCTACCTGGCGGCCATGCGACACGGTAGAGAGCGCCGTTGCCTGGGAGTCGGCGATTGCCGCGGGCAAGCGCCCGTCGGCGCTCATCTTCACCCGCCAGAAGACCGCGCCCCAGCTCCGCGACGAGCAGGCTTTCGCGGACATTTCACGCGGGGGTTACGTACTCGTTCGCGAAGCTGGTTCGCTGGATGCGGTGATCATTGCCACCGGCTCCGAAGTTGAGGTGGCGGTGGAGGCCGCATCTCAATTGGCCGATGACGGGCTCGGCGTGCGCGTGGTATCCATTCCCTGCACCGACGTGTTTCTCTCCCAGGATGACGCCTATCGAAATGCCGTGCTGCCCATGGAAACCAGGGCCCGGGTCGCGGTGGAGGCCGCTCATCCGGACTACTGGTATCGCTTTGTGGGATTGGACGGTACGGTGGTTGGTGTCGACCGCTTCGGCGTGTCTGCGCCTGGGGCGCAAGCGATGTCCGAGGTGGGGATTACCCTGGAGAACGTCGTTACCGCTGTGCGGTCAGTTCTCGGGTAAGTTCGTTTAACAAAGTTGCCGACGGATTGCATGATGGGCCAAACGATCACCAACATGGCAGATCTGGAAATCTCGGGTAAGCGGTTGCTGATTCGAGAAGACCTGAACGTACCTTTGTCTGCAGGCAAGATTACCAGCGATGCGCGTATACGCGCGGCGCTGCCCACGCTGCAAGCGGCAGTGGAAGCGGGGGCGGCCACGCTGATCATGTCGCACCTCGGCCGGCCCACGGAGGGTGAGTTCGACGCCGCGTTCTCCCTTGCCCCGGTGGCGGCTCGATTGGGAGAGCTGTTGGGCCGGAACGTGGCGCTGGTGGAGTTGGACCAGATCCCTGATCTCGCTCCGGGGGACGTGGCGTTGTTGGAAAACGTGCGTTTTCTGAAGGGCGAGAAGGCGGATTGCGACGAGCTTGCACAGCGCCTCGGGGCCCTGTGCGACATCTTTGTTATGGACGCGTTCGCAACGGCCCATCGGGCCCAGGCTTCTACCCACGGGGTGGCGCGTTTTGCGCCTACAGCCTGCGCGGGGCCGCTGTTGGCTGGCGAGCTGCAAGCGCTGGAGCGGGCACTCTCCGAGCCCGCAAGACCCATGCTGGCTATCGTTGGCGGCGCCAAGGTATCCACCAAACTCGATGTGCTGGAGTCATTGGCGTCGCTGGCCGACGGCATCATCGTGGGTGGCGGCATCGCCAACACGTTCGTAGCCGCGGCGGGGTACGGTGTGGGCCAGTCTCTGTATGAGCCTGATCTGCTCGACACGGCACGACGCATTGCTGACAAAGTAGCCGTGCCGCTGCCCGTGGACGTCATGGTGGGGCGCTCCATGGATGCCGACGAACCCGCAGTGGTCCGAGGCATCGACCAGGTGGGCGAGGATGAGAAGATTCTCGATATCGGGCCGGAGACCGCCCGGCAGTTTGCCGAGCGACTGGGTGCATCCGGCACCATTTTGTGGAACGGCCCGGTCGGCGTGTTCGAGATCGACCAGTTTGGCGAGGGAACGCGCGTGCTGGCGGAGGCCATCAGAGACGCCGATGCCTTCTCTATCGCCGGGGGTGGGGATACCTTGGCCGCCATCGACAAGTATGGGGTGCGCGAAGGGGTGTCCTATATCTCAACTGGCGGCGGTGCTTTTCTCGAGTTTGTCGAAGGCAAAACCCTTCCGGCCGTGGCGGTACTGGCAGAGACTGCGGCGCATGGTAAGTGATAGCTTCGACCCGGCGTCGCTGCGCGCCGGTCTCGCCCCCTTGCGGCTGGCCGCGCCGCCGGAACCCGTCGGCGCGGAGCAGCGCGCCTACCTGAGCCACTACGGCCTGTGGCTGGTGGACGATTTCCCCGGGCTCACGGCCCATATGGGGGTGGTTGCCGCGGGTGGCGAGCGGGTGGCCGCGCATTGCTGGCAGGTGGCGCAGCCGCGTGGCAGCGTGGTGGTTATACACGGCTATTTCGATCACGTGGGGCTCTATCGTCATCTGATCCGGTACCTCATTGGCGAACGGTTTTCGGTTTTCGCCTTCGACCTGCCCGGCCACGGTTTGACCACCGGCCAGGAGGCGAGCGTGGAATCATTCGATGAGTATGTGGCGGCCCTGGACGCTTGTCTGGAAGAGGCATTTGCCCATCTGCCGGCCCCCTACCACCTGATGGGACAGAGCACCGGCGGCGCGGTAGCCATGGAGTGGTTTCTCGCCCATGGCCACACCCGAGCCACCTCTCCGTTTGCCAACACGGTGCTGCTCGCCCCGCTGGTGCGGCCCTATCAATGGATCTTCAATCGCTGGGTATATCGGGCCGTCCGCCCGTTCATCAACGAGCGGCCCAGGACGTTTGCCAACAACTCGGACGACCCGGAGTTCTTGCGCTTCCTGCGCGATGACGATCCGCTGCAGTCGCGGGTGCTGCCGGTGGCCTGGGTCACCGCCATGGTCCGCTGGAAGCGGCGTTTTCTGCGTTATCCGCCAACCGACGTTGCCCCGCTGGTGATCCAGGGGCAGCAGGACAAGACGGTGGATTGGCGTTACAACATGCGCGTGATCTCCCGGTTGTTTGCGGCGCGAATCGTCTATCTGCCCACGGCCCGGCATCACCTGGTCAACGAGACCGAGGAGATTCGCAAGACAATCTTTGAGGCCATCATCGAAGAGCTGGCATGAGCCATCCGCTCGAATCGCTGTTCGAACCGGGCCAACTTAAGCAGGACGCCGACACCTGCCAGGAGTGGGGACGGGACTGGACCCGCAGCCATTCGCCCAGGGCGAGTGCGGTGGTATTTCCCGAGTCCGTGGAGCAGGTGGTGGAGCTCGTGCGCCTCGCGGTGGCCTGTCGGATCGCTTTGGTCCCTTCTGGCGGTAGAACCGGGTTGTCCGGCGGCGCCGTGGCTGCTAACGGGGAGGTAGTGGTTTCTTTCGACAGGATGAATCGCATCCTGGAGTTCGACGCGGCTGACCGTATACTGACTTGTCAAGCTGGCGTGGTGACGCAAGCGGTGCAACAGCGAGCTGCCGAGCACGGTCTGTTCTACCCCGTGGATTTCGCGTCCGCGGGATCCAGCCAGATCGGCGGCAATGTTGCCACCAATGCGGGTGGCATCAAGGTGATTCGCTACGGGCTGACCAGGGACTGGGTGGCCGGGTTGCGTGTGGTCAGCGGCAAGGGCGAGTTACTCGACTGCAACCGCGGCTTGGTGAAGAACGCTACTGGCTACGATCTGCGCCACCTGTTCGTGGGCTCGGAAGGAACCTTGGGTTGTATCGTTGAGGTGGATTTGCGGCTTGCGCCGACCCCGGTGCCACAATCGGTCATGGTGGTGGGGGTGAACCGATTCAGGGACATTCTGAAGGTTCTGGCTGAGTTTCAAACGGCGCTCGCACCCTCCGCGTTCGAGTTCTTCTCTCAGGTCGCCCTGGAAAAGGTAGTCGCGCACCGCAATATGCGTCC
>MDTE01180486.1_pt1 | contig 19960 bp, 18 predicted proteins | sample 811231 | NCBI WGS metagenome assembly MDTE01 (sample SAMN05326651, study PRJNA326480) | marine metagenome | isolation source: seawater | place: Indian Ocean: Red Sea | collected 2010 | reverse complement strand
TCCTGTATGTCGGCTCGACCAAGGCATGTTCGGCGCCGATGCTGGTGCCCGGAATCAACGCCGACGAGGACAAGGAAGACCCGATCGGGCGGACCGTCATGGAGTGGGTGGCCGGTCCTGGAGGCGTCCGCGGCCCGCAGGGGCTGCCGCTCTTCAAGCCGCCTTACGCCCGGATCACGGCGATCGACCTGAACACCGGCGAGCACCTGTGGTGGATCCCGAACGGCGAGACGCCGGATCGGATCAAGAACCATCCACTGCTCGAGGGTGTCGACATCGGCAACACCGGGTCGCCCTCGCACCCGACGCAGGTGGTGACCAAGTCACTGCTGATCTACGGCGAGGGTCGGGGCGGTGGCCCGAAGATGCACGCCCACGACAAGCAGACGGGCGAGCGGATCGGCACCATCGATCTGCCGGCTCCGACCAACACCGCGGTGATGACCTACATGCACGATGGCGTGCAGTACATCGTGGCGCCGATCGGCGGGCGACCGGCGCCGCCCGTTCTATGTACACGCTTCCCAAAGTTGCCGGTCGCCGCGACCCAGAGCCAGGGCCCCAGTCGTTCCTACGGCAGCTCGCCGAGCGGGATCGTGATGTCGCGGGTTTCGCCGGCGCCCAGGGTGAAGCTCGTGGCGTGGGGCCGGAGCCGTTCGAGGAAGCTCGGGTCCGTCTCCGCGCCTCGCGGGATGCTCTCGGTGGCGAAGGCCAGGTAGTGGGCGCTCGGGAGGCGCTCGAGGTCGATGACCCCTCGCTGATCCGTTCTGGCCGTGCGGACGAACCGAGAGGGGTAGACCCATCGGGTCTCGTCGTCCGGGAAGATCACGACCCGGCTCCCGGGGACGGACTCCCCGTCGCCATTGGTGACCGCGGCGAGCAGTCGCGTCGTCTGATCCGCCACCACGATCCTGAATCCGTCGGTGACCCGGCCGGCCGGGAGGTGGATTGGCTGGTCCGTGATGTCCTGTCCGTTGAGCAGGACGGCTTCGAGCATCCACTCGTCCGGGAGGCCGATCAGCCTGATGAGCTGGGCGTCTCCGATGCTCTCGATCTCGAAGCTCCAGTCGTCGCCGACGCGCCCGGTACCGCGACCGACCGGTAGATCCACGAATCCTTGCGGCATCGTGAACAGCTGGAGCTCTTCCGGTCGGAACGGCACTTCCCTTCCTTGTCGGACCGCGATCGTGCCCGCCGCTGTCGCACCGGCGGTCGTGCGAAGGAGCAGGCCGTCGAGGTCGTCCTGGCCGACCGTGATGTCGACCACCGCGAAGTGGATCGGGCCGCCATCACTTGTCGGCTCTGACCAGAACCGGTATCGTGCGCCCTCGACGATTCTGGAGGCTCAATGGCTCACCGAAGGACGGGAACCGTGGTCGACAAGGAGCTGCTGTCAGAGACCCTGCTGCGCTTCCGGTTGATGCCGGAGGAGGGAACGCCGTTCCCTGCCTATCGGTCGGGTCAGCACATCGCGCTTCGTCGGGACGACTGCAAGCTGACGCGGAAGGTCGGGGTCGGTCAGGACGGAAAGCCGCAGTACGAGCCCGACCTCGACCCCTGGGGACGCCAGCAGATCGGTTCGGTGACGCACGCCTACTCGGTCGCGTCGGCTCCGGCCGAGACCCGGGAGCATGGGTGGCTCGAGTTCGTCGTCGCGCTCGAGCAGGGGCAGCACGGGTTGCCTGGGCGATTGAGTGAGGCGCTCTTCAACATGGGGCCCGAGAGTGGCGGATGCGAGGTGAAGTATCTCGACCGCCTCGCCGGGAACTTCACGCTGAGCGACCGGGCCGGCGACGCCCAGAGTGTCCTGCTGGTCGGGACCGGCACGGGCGTCGCGCCGTTTGCCTCGATGGTGAAGCAACTCCACGCCGAAGCGCGTGCCGACGATACCCGGCGCTACACGCTGGTCCACGCGCATCGACGCGTGCGCGAGCTGGCGTTCTATCGGCTGTTCTCGGAGATTGAAGCGTCGGGGCGCTTCGACTTCACCTATGTCCCGACCATCAGTCGTCCCGCCGAGGAGGCGGAGGTCGATCCACATATCGGACAGGGGCGGGCCAACAACGTCGTCCGGCTGATCTTCGGGCTGCCGACCGCCGAAGAGGAGAAGCTGACGAAGGCCAAGAGCGATATCTCGGTGGTGGCCGCGAACCTTGCGCTCGAGCGGCTGGTCCACCCGGTGCTGCCCAGACATCTGAGCGCCGACGCCCTCAAAGAGCGCCACCCACCGGGTGGGACCGTGCTGTTCACCTGCGGGAACCCCGCCTCGATGGCGGACCTGCAGGCCACGGCCCAGCGTCGCGAGATCAGGTTCGAAATGGAAGCCTGGTAGCGGGTTCTGACGAGGCCCGCCTGGTGGCGCGTGGTCGGCGATACGTGCTAGTCGGGGGCGCCGCTGGGGGTGTCGGCGTCGGGGAAAGCGATGCTGTCGACAACGTGGAGGCCGTTGTCGAGGGTCTTGTGCACCGGGCAGCGCTTGGCGACCTGGGTCAGACGGGCCCGCTGGGCGTCGGTGAGCTCTCCGTGCACCGTGACATGGCTCCGCACGCGCTCGACCAGCCCGTCCGCCCGCTCGTCGCAGTCGACACAGTCGTCGGCGTGGACGCGATCGAACTCCAGCTCGACATCGACGCCACCCAGCGGGATCTTCTTGTGCTCGGCATAGAGCCTGAGCGTCATCGCAGTGCAGGCGGCCAGGCTGCCTAGCAGGAACTCGTACGGCGTTGGTCCGCTATCGGCGCCCGAGTCGGGGGGCTCGTCGCTTCGCCACAGAAACTGCCTGGACCGGATGTCCACGCGGGTCCCCTGCTTCAACGACGCCTTCACGGTCGCCATGGCTAGTCCTCGATGGCCTGATAGATCAGTGCCCGTAGCTTGCCATGGTCGTCGAGGCCACGTGCCGGAATGAGCTGCGTCAGGTAGACCACCACGAGCTCCTCGGCCGGGTCGACCCAGTAGGTCGAATGATAGGCGCCGCCCCAGCCGTACTCGCCCTTCGACCCAGGTAGACCCCTGGCGCCGACGTCCTCGACCACCGAGAAGCCCAGACCGAAGCCCTGGCCTGCCCGGAACCCCTGCTCCGGTGTCAGGTGGTTGGTGGTCATCAGCTCGACCGTCTTGCGGCTCAGCAGTCGGATGCCCTCGAGCTCGCCTCCGTTGAGCATCATCTGCAGGAACCGGGTGTAGTCGGTGGCAGTCGAGAGCAGCCCCGCACCCCCGGAGAAGCTGGTCCGTGGGCCCTCGACATAGGCCCCCTGGCCCACCATGTGTCCGGGGTCCGGCGCGCGCTCGAGACCGCCGTCGGTCGACGAGTACACCGTGGCCAGTCGGCCCCGCTTCTGGTCTGGCAGATAGAAGTGGGTATCTTCCATCCCCAGGGGGTCGAAGATACGGGTCTGCAGGAAGCGGTCGAGCGGCATGCCGCTGACCGCTTCGATCAGGGCGCCGAGAATGTCGGTGTTGTAGCCGTAGACCCAGGCCTCGCCAGGGTGGGTGTCGAAGGGCAAGGCGGCCAGCCGGTCGATGGTGGCCCGCACCGGTTCGTCCCGGTCGGCAAAGTACCATCCCTGGATGCCGGCTGCTTCCCACTGATCACTCGCCGGTCCGTTGCCGTAGCTCCCCCCCGAGGTGTGGGTCAGCAGTTGGCGGATCGTGACCGGGCCCCTCGCCGCCACCACGTCGTAGCCGCCACGGTCTCGTGTCTGGGCGACGGTCGTGCGCTCGAAGGCGGGCAGGTAGCGGCCCACCGGGTCGGAGATGAGCAGCTTGCCGTCTTCCTGCAGCAGCATCACGCCGGTGCTGACGATCGCCTTCGTCTGTGACGCGATCCGGAAGATGGCGTCGGTTCCCATCGGCGCCGCCGACTCCAGGTCACGCTGCCCGAACGCCCGGTGGTAGGCGACCCGTCCCCTCCGAGCCACCATCACCACCGCGCCGGCGAGCGCCCCGTCGTCCACATACGCCTCCATCGCTTCGGTCAACCGGTCGAGACGGGTCCCGGAGAGCCCGACCGCTTCCGGCTCGGCGGTGGGCAGGTCCTCGGCCGTATGGGCGGGGATGGCGAGCAGGATGAGCGCGAGCGTCACCGACAGCGTTCGAGCGAGAGGTGCAGTCATGGGGTCCCTCGGGAAGAAGATGTGTCCCCGGGACACTATCAGATCGGTCGCAGGCCGACAATTCTGTCAGCCCGCTGCGTGCGGTGAACGCCGCACGTGGCCGCAACTCACTCTTTGAAAAGGGGTTGTCGGTTCGCCCGAGGTGGCACGGTTGTCGCTCTACCTGGGCCTGTCGTCGGCATGAGGCCGACGGCGCCCAGGGGGACGCTGATGAGACGCGTGCTGTTGCTGACCGGTCTGTTCGTGGCGCTGACCTCCGCGCCAGCCCTTTCACAGACGCGGGTGCCCGACCTGCCTCGCCAGTTGTACGTACCGGCCGTGAGCTCGCCGCTGCCGGTCGAATCGCTGTCGGTCCGGGCCGAGACCACCGTCAAGCGTCCTGCCGTTCTCGTTGGTATGTACGCGAGCCTGATCGGGTTGCAGGCGATGGATCTCTATTCCACCAACGCCGCGCTGGCCAATGGTGCGGTCGAGCAGAACCCGCTGTTCACGTCAGTGCGGGCGCCAGCGGGGCAGATCGCGCTCAAGTCGGCGTTGACCGCCTCCAGCATCCTGCTGGTCGAACGGTTGTGGAAGAAAGAGAAGCGGGTGGCATCCGTGCTGGCCATGGTGGCCGCCAACGGTTTGATGGCAGCCGTTGTCCACCGCAACATGCAGAACGCCGCCCGCTGAGGCCTCGCCCTAAGGCCTGACGGGGTGGATCGGTTTTCGGAGCGCGGCGCCCGGCTGGCTAGGCGCAAGGAGGGAGCAACCAGGCGGGTTGTGACCGACGCAGCAACGACGCCAGGCGGGATGCCCCGCCCGAAAACCTAGCGGCCCAGGCGGAGGCCGAAGCTAAAGCTGGCCCCGGACAGGCTCCGGTCGAAATCGTTCCCGCCGCCGATGAGGCGATAGCCGGCGCCCAGGTTCAGGCTCAGCCAGTCGGCTCCGTGCAGCAGCACGCCGAGGTGCGGCTCGGCCACGAAGAACTCGTCGTAGTAGCTGCCGAACCCGAAGCCACGGCCCCGGTCGAACCCGCCGCGTCCCGGGCCAAAGCCGCGACCGAACCCGCCGAACCCTCGACCTCCGTGTGACGCTTCGTAGGAGGGACCGAAGTCGTGGTCCCCGAACATCCCCGGTCCGAACCTTCCCGAGAAGCCGAGGCTGCGATCCGCGCTGCCCCAACCGAAGAGACTGCGCACCGAGACGTTGACCCGCGAGTCGTTGTTCGTCGACCACTCGACCAGCGGCCCGAAATACCGCATGTCCGTATCGCGGGGCCCGTCGACCAACCAGTAGGCGCCGGCGCCGATCAGCAGGCGGTTGTCCAGCAGTCGCCCTCCGTAGACCCCGGCCATGGTCGAGAGATCGCCCTCGACGTCGGTGACCCGGAAGTCGGGGCCGAGCACCCACTTGTTGTCGACCTTCTGTATCTGCAGGGAGCTGGGGCCGGTCGTGGTCTGGGCCGATACCGGGCTGGCGAGCGCCGCCGTGGCCACGAAGGCTCCGACCGCCAGGAGGCTCCGTCTGCGCGTCATCGTGTACCTTCCAACCGCGGCAAGCTGATGTTGACGTTCGTGACTTCGCCGCCGGTCAGCTGCACGGTGGTGACGTAGCCCTCGTAGCCTTCTCGCTGAATCTCGACCTGGTGCGGGCCCGCCGTGAGGTCGAGCTCCAACCGGGTGCCCCTGGGGGTCTGCCACTCTTCTCCGTCGACCAGAATCAGGGCGTCCTCCGGCTGGACCCGGATGACCAGGATCCCTAGGTCACTGGTTGCCGACGCGGGCGGGGGCATCCGTCGACCAGCACGGCCTGGAGGTGGCGACTGGAACGGCTCCGCCGGCGCGCCGAACCCATCTGGCGGCTCGGGCGGCTCAGGCGGCGGAGGCGTCGTTTCCCCTGGCGCGAGCGGCTCCATCTGGTGGGTGATGCGATAGGTCGAGCCGATCGGGAGGTAGAGCTGCTCCTGGAGGCTCTGGTAGCCCTCGAGTCTCAGCTCGATGTCATGCTCGCCCGGTGGCAGGTGTAGCCGCTGGAAGAAGCCGTCGTAGCTGTCGACGGTACCGGCGTAGTACCCGTCGACGTAGACCTCGGTCTCCTCCGGTTCCACGTCGATCCGGAGCGATCCGCGCTCCTCGTAGAGGCCGTAGTACGGCAGTTGGCCCCAGTAGGGGTAGTAGCCCCAGGGATGCCCGTAGTAGCCACGCCAGTACGGACCGTAGCCGTAGCGTGGCCCATACCAGCCGGTGACCCGTCGGCCGCCTCGGGGCCCGGCCGGTCGGCCAGCTTGACCCGACGACCGCGGCACCGCACGGGACGTCGACGTTCCAGGATCACGCCGGCGCTGGGCGTCGAGCGACACCGGCAACAAGAGCAGCATCAGGGCCCCGACGAGCGAGACCGACGCCGAAAGGCGTTTCGAAACAGGCACCGAACGTCCTCCCGCAGGCACGGCAGTGGGTACCGCCAGGTGGAGCAAAGCCCGTTCCACCTCCGCCGTCGTGCTCATCGCCCCTGACACCACAAGAGAAAGGGGTTCGCCCGGTGCCGCGGCGTCCAAGCTGCGCGTTCCTGTCACCTGGTGTGGAACGACTGTCCCCTTCGAGGCACACTCGAGGTCGGTCGTACAATGGCGACTGCGCCATGACCGGCGCGCTTGGTCAGCCCCGACCACGGTCATCCGGTCGCCCCGGACCGGAGCCTGGTCCTGCCAACGCGACCTGGCGACCAGGAGGTTCCTGATGCGTCCGACCCGGTACCGAGGACTCTTCCTCATTCTCATCCTTGCCGTGTTCGTGAGCGGCGGTCTCCCGGCGTCGGCTCAGCCGGTGTGTCGCCCATGCGTGGCGGGGATCGTCCTGGACGGACCCTGGGTGCGAAACGACGAGCTACGTGGCCTGATCGAGGAGGAAGTGCTCGATCTCCTTGGCGACGACTTCCAGCTGTCGTTTCCCGCTGCGACTCGCCAGATCGGCGACTGGTCATTGGGTGGAGCGCGCCAGGCGGTCGACGCGCTTCTCGCCGACCCCGACGTCGACATCGTGTTGACGCTCGGACCGGTGGCCTCGGCCTATGTGTCGAGACGCGCGTCGTTGCCCAAACCGGTGGTGGCCGCGTTCGTGGTCGAGCCCGAGGTGCAGGGGGTGCCGCTCGTGGTGTCGGATGCCGAGGAGCGCGTCAGTGGCGTCCCCAACCTCAGCTACGTCACCTTTTCGTCCGACCTCGAGCAGAGCGTACGCCGATTGCGCGAGATCACGCCGTTTCGTCGTCTGACCTTTCTGATGTCGGCCAGTCTGGCCGAGGCGGTGCCAGAGCTCGAAGAGAACCTGCTGAGCTCCGCGCGACCGCTCGACATCGACCCGCACATCGTGCGTGTCGGGAGCTCGCTCGAGCAGGCCATCGAGGGCATTCCCGCCGACACCGACGCCGTGTACGTCTTCCCGTTGATCCAGCTGCCGGACGGCGAGCTGCAGGAGCTGATCGTGGCCTTGCGCGACCGGCGTCTGCCGGCGTTCTCCTTCTGGGGGCGGAGCGAGGTCGAGCTCCGTCTGCTGGCGAGCATCTTCGCCGACGAGGCGTTCGATCGACTGGGGCGTCGCATCGCGTTGAACCTGCAACGGATCCTGCTGGGCGAAGATGCCGGCACGCTGCCGGTGGATTTCGAGCGCAGAGTCCGACTCTCGCTCAACGTCGAGACGGCGCGAGCCATCGGCGTGTATCCGTCGTGGAGCGTCTGACCTGGTTGGCGACCGCGAACGCGCCTTCGAGCGCCAGGTTGGACTACAGCAGGCGGCGGAGGAGGCGGTCGCCGTGAAGGTCGTGGACGTCGACCAGCCTCGGGCGCGACGAGCGGGCGTCACCAACCAGGACATCGCCATCTCGTTGCAGACGGCATTGAGCGGGTTCGAGACGACACAGTACCGGGAGGAGGACGAGATCATCCCGGTGGCGCTCCGATCGTCGATGGCGAGTCGGACCGATCTGACCAAGCTCGAGAGTCTGAACGTCTATGCCCAGGCCACCGGGCAGTCGGTGCCCCTCAGTCAGGTCGCCGACGTCGATGTCGTCTGGGAGCCGTCCAGGGTGTTGCGCCGGAACCGGCTCAAGACCGTGACGGTGTCGTCGGATGTCGAGCTGGGGGTGACGCCAAGCCAGGTCGTAGCCGAGCTGCGCCCCTGGCTGGAAGAGGCCGAGGCCGGCTGGCCTCTGGGCTATCTCTGGGAGTTCGGCGGGGAAGAAGAGACCTCGGTCAATGCCAACCGGTCGATCGCCGAGCAGATGCCGGTGGCCGGGCTCATCATCCTGTTGCTGCTGGTGGTCCAGTTCAACTCGGTCCGACGCACCGCGATCGTGCTGCTCACGATTCCCCTGGGTCTCATCGGGGTCGTCGCTGGTCTGCTCATCGCCAACTCCTACGTCGGTTTCATGACCTTGCTCGGCATCATCGCCCTGGCCGGGATCGTCATCAACAACGCCATCGTGCTCATCGACCGGATCGGCATCGAGATCGACCAGAACGGTCATCCGCCGGCACGCGCCATCGTCGAGGCGGCTCAGCGGCGGTTCAGACCGATCCTGCTGACCACGGCGACCACCGTCGCCGGCCTGCTGCCCCTGTGGGTCGGCGGTGGGCCGATGTACGAGCCGATGGCGATCGCGATCATCTTCGGTCTGTTGTTCGCGACGATGTTGACCCTGGGGCTGGTGCCGGTGCTCTATACCCTGTTCTTCCGCGTCAGCTTCAAGGGGTTTTCGTACTGATCCCGCGTTGCTGTCGGGCGAAGGCCCGGAGGTCGGCGACGCGGTCGAACTCGTCGACGATCTCGCGGCCGAGGATCTCCTCGAGGACGTCTTCGAGCGTCACGATGCCGCTCACGGATCCGTACTCGTCAGTGACGACCATCAGGTGCTGACGCTGTTCGAGGAACGTACGGAGCAGCTGGTCCAGCTTGGCGCTCTCCACGACGAAGTGCACGGGGCGCATGAGCTGCTCGAGCGGCGTGTCGAACTCGTCCTGGGCCGCCGCGCTCAGGATGTCGCGCCGATGGACGAGGCCCACGATGTCGTCGGGGTCGTCTTCCCAGACCGGCACGCGGCTGTGTGGCAGCAGGCCTTCGTCGCCGGCGGCTTCCGCCAGGCGGGTGGCGACCGGCAGGGTGAAGAGCACCGGTCGCGGGGTCATGATCTCGGCGGCGGTCCGACCTTCCAGCGCCAGGACGTTGCTGATCACGTCAGCCTCGTGCGGCTTCAGATCGCCGGAACGCAGCCCCTGTCTCACCATGAGCAGCAGCTCTTCATCCGAGACCCGTTCGGCTTCGTGTCCCGAGGCGACCAGCCGCGTGATACCCCGGCTCAGCCAGATGATCGGGCCGAACAGCATGACGAGGGCTTCGAGCGGCCGGGCGATGGGGCCGGCCAGCTGCCGGGCGTACACCACGCCCGCCGTCTTCGGCACGATCTCCGAGAACAGCAGGATGGCCAGCGTGAAGAGGGCGGAGAAGTAGCCAATCGCCACCGAGTCCAGAACGCGGGCCGCGATGGCGCCGGCCAGGGCCGCCCCGCCGGTGTTGGCGACCGTGTTCAGGGAAAGGATGGCCGCGATCGGGCGGTCCACGTGAGAGCGAAGCCGTCGCAGGATGGCGCCGCTGGGGCGCCCCGCCCGCTCCAGGACGTCGATCTGCGAGAGCGGCACCGAGTAGAGCACCGCCTCGAACAGCGAGCAGGCTCCTGAGGTGATGACGACGAGCCCGACGACCAGCACCAGTTCGAGCATGGCGCTATGGTCCGGCCTTGGCGGGATGGATGCAACCCGCCTTCGCTCACCGCGCCTTTCGGCGCGGTGAGCTTCGGCGGGCTAGGCGAGAGGTCGTGCGGGCCGAGGGGCCCGCGCTGAGCTACCGGGGGGTCTCCAGGAACCGGAGCAGCTCGCTGTCGGTACCCAGGATGAAGAACGTGTCCGGGTCCATGGTGCGTTCGTAGGTCTCGAGCGACTTCGTGAACGCATAGAAGCTCGCGTCGGTGCCATACGCGTCGGCGTAGACCTGGGTTGCTTCGGCGTCGGCGTTTCCGCGGAGCTCCTCGGCGGCGCGGAACGCCTCGGACTGGATCTGGGCCAGGTCACGCTCGCGCTCGCCCTGGATGCGCGCCGATTCTCCGCGACCTTCCGAGCGGAACTCCTCGGCGATTCGCTGGCGCTCGGCGATCATCCGCGCGAAGACGTCCTGCTGGACGTCAGCGATGTAGTTGATCCGCTTGAACCGAAGATCGAGCAGCTCGATACCCAGTTCGCCCACCGCCGCGGTGGCCGCCTCCATGATCTCGGTGGTGATCTGATCACGGCCGATCTCGATCGGCTCCAGGATCTCCTCTTCATCGAGACCGGTGGTCGCCGTGTCGAGCGGCTCCCGATTACTGCTCCGTACGATTTCGATCAGATCGTGTCGAGCCACCGCGTTCCGCGTTTCACCATCGAGGATGTCGTCCAACCGCGACTGCGCCCCCCGCTCGTCACGGAGCCGCTGGAAGAACAGCAGCGGGTCGGTAATCCGCCAGCGGGCGTAGGTGTCCACCCAGATGAATCGACGGTCACGTGTGGGCACCTGGTTCGGGAAACCGTCCCACTCGAGAAAGCGTTTCTCGAACATGTTGGCGCGCTGGACGAATGGCAGCTTGAAGTGCAGACCAGGTTCGGTCACGGGGTCGCCGACCGGCTCACCGAACTGCGTGATGATGGCCTGGTTGACCTCGCTCACGGTATAGACCGAGCTGCCGACCAGAAATGTCACGATGAGGAGCGCCACGATCATGAATGGTTGACTGCGGTTCATTGGTCACCTCCAGCCTGTGGCGAGACACCGGTGAGTGGGGCCACGGCCGCGCGGGCTCCACCGTCCAGTGACAGCAGCGGCAGCACGCCGGTTGCCCCTTCGGCCACGAACACCTTGCGACCGACCGACGGGAGAATCCGTTGCATCGTCTCCAGATACAACCGGCGCCGTGTCACGTCGGGTGCTTGACGATAGGCCGCTTCGACGGCCGCGAATCGGGCCGCCTCGCCCTCGGCGCGGTTGACCCGGTCCAGGGCATACCCTTCGGCCTGGAGGACGGTCTGCTCCGCCTCGCCGCGGGCCCGCGGAATCACCGCGTTGTACTCGGCCAGTGCTTCGTTGATCAGGCGGTCGCGTTGCTGCTGCGCCTGGCTCACTTCGTCCCAGGACGGCTTGACCGGGTCGGGAGGATTCACGTCCTGAAGCACCACCTGGTCGATGGCGATGCCCATCTGATACTGGTCCGCCAGGGTCTGGAGGCGTGCTTCGACGGTGGCCTCGATCTCCTGGCGTCCCACGGTAACCACCTCGGTCACGGTGCGGTCGCCGACCGTCTCCCGCATGACCGCTTCGTTCATGGCCCGGAAGGTGTCGTCGAGGTTCCGCACCCTGAACAGAAACGCGTACGGGTCGTTGACGCGGTACTGGACGATCCACTCGACCACGGCGACGTTCAGGTCGCCGGTCAGCATCACTGACTCATCGGCGAACTGGCGCTCTTGGGTCGCATACTCGGTGCGGATCCCGGCGTCCACCGTCCGGAACCCGAATTCGTGCTTCAGCTGCCGCTGGACCGGCACCCGCATGACCTGCTCGACGAAGGGGACCTTGGCGTGGAGCCCGGGTTCGCTGGTCCGGACATACCGACCGAACCGCAGCACGACCCCCACCTCTTCGGGCTGGACCTGATACAACGCACCGGCCACCGCGGCCAGACCCACCAGGGCCAGGACCCCGACGACCATGGCGCGCCAGGGGATCTTCGGCACCTTGATCTTGTTCACGTCAACGACGCGAAAGTTGTCATCCATGACTGCTCCTTGAAAATGGCCCGAGTCTGAGTCGACCCTGACCGCTGGTTTCTCATCCCACTCTACCCCGGAGCACCCGGGTCAGAGACCACTGTCGTCGGTACGGTGTCTCTCTGGTGTGCTACGCAAGATCGCTCACGATGATTCAGGGGGGCGGGAGGTTTCTTGCCTGAACGAGGGTTCGGTGGGAGCACGGAAAGACGTCGCGGGTGGCGCGTAGCGGCCACCCTGTCACCATCCTGACCCAGGCGCTCTGCTCCCCACCGAGGACCAGGGTGCGCTATTTCTTGGTGAACGACTCCCAATCCCGGGACGTCCCGGGGGCGCGGTCGGCTTGCTGCAGCGGCTGCATCCAGCCGGGATACTCCGGGGGAAGCGCGCTGACGTCGTCCAGGCGGGTGAGCTCGGCCTCCGAGAGGGTGACCGCGACCGAACCCAGGTTGTCGTCGAGCTGGTCGAGCCGCTTCGCTCCGATGATGACGCTGGTGACCCCCGGCTTGGCGAGGAGCCAGGCCAGCGCGATCTGGGCCACCGACACCTCGTGGGCGTCGGCGACCTCACGCATCACGTCGATGATGTCGTAACCCCGGTCCTTGTTCACTGGCGGGAAGTCGAACGCTACCCGGCGGGCGTTCGGATCGGTCTCCTGATCTCGAGTGAACTTCCCCGAGAGGAACCCGCCCGCGAGCGGGCTCCAGGGCAGGACCGCGACGTGTTGATCCCGGACCAGCGGGATCATCTCGCGCTCGAGCTCACGTCCGGCGATCGAATAGTAGGACTGCGTGCTGATGAACTCGGCGAGCCCCCGCTGGCGAGAGATCCCAAGCGCCTTCATGAGTTGCCACGCGGTCAGGTTTGAGCAGCCGATGTAGCGCACCTTCCCGCTCCGCACCAGCAGGTCGAGGGCCTCCAGCGTCTCCTCGATCGCGGTGACGTCATCGTGACCGTGAATCTGATACAGGTCGATGTAGTCGGTGCCGAGTCGCCGCAGGCTGTCGTCACACTGCTGCACGATGTGCACCCGTGAGAGGCCGATCTGGTTGGGGCCTTCACCCATCCGACCCCTGACCTTGGTGGCCACGATGACGTCCTTGCGCCGCTCGCCCAGCGCCTTACCGAGCATCTCCTCCGAGGCGCCCATCGAGTAGACGTTGGCGGTGTCGAAGAAGTTGATGCCCGCGTCCAGCGAACGGTGGACGAGCGTATCTGCCTCGTCCTGTCCGAGCTTGCCGATGGCCTCGAACAGCCCGATGCCGCCGAACGTCATGGCGCCGAAACACAGCTCTGAAACGTAGATGCCGGTATTGGCCAGCAGGCGATACTTCATGTCCGAATGTCCTTCGTTGAACGGGTCGGGTCAGGGTGGTGCCTGGAGGATAGCATCAGGCGCTGATCTGTGAGCCAGCTCACTCCTGTCTCATCGGTGGCCGCCATACGATCGCGTCAATGAGAGGCCTGTCCTGGTGTCTGGTCCTTGCGGCTATGTTGCTGCCCTGGTGCGTGGAGCCGGTCGACGCGGGGCAGTCCGATTCGGAGACGCCTCGCACACCCTGGGGGGTTCCTGATCTACAGGGCGTGTGGGACTTCCGGTCGGCGACCCCCCTCGAGAGGCCAGCCGAGTTCGAGGGTCAGGACTATCTGGACCCGTTGGCGGCGGCCGAGTTCGAAGCCACGGCTCTGGAGCGGCTGGAAGCCTCGTCCCAGACGCTCGCGGGGCAGTGCGGCCGAGGTGGAGCTCTGGGGCGATCCTGGAACCGAGCTCGCCGGGGGCAACCGGACCGCGCTGGTCGTCGACCCCCCCGGACGGCCGCCTCCCGGACCGGACCCCGGCGGGACAGACCCGGCTCGAGACGCTCGGACAGGTCTTTGGCCGCGCCGCTGACGCCCACCTATTCGAACAACAACATCCAGATCTTCCAGACGCCGGACCTGGTCGTGGTCTATCTCGAAATGGTGCACGACGTGCGGATGGTTCCGCTCGATGGCCGACGTCGTCTCCCGTCTCGGATCAGACAGTGGCGAGGCGACGCCCGAGGGTGGTGGGAAGGCGAGACGCTGGTGGTCGAGACGACGAACTTCTCAGATGCCTCGACGTTCTTCGGTACCGGCCCGTCGCTACGGTTGACCGAGCGATTTACGCGCCTGTCGGAGGACGAGCTGCACTACGAGTTCACGATCGACGACCCGGCGTCGTTCGCCCGCCCGTGGACGGCCATGCTGCCGATGCGGCCGACCCAGGGCGGCATCTTCGAGTACGCGTGCCACGAGGGGAACCGCGGCATGGAGAACATCCTGATCGCGGCCCGCCTCGCCGAACGCGACGCGCCCTAGCCTGGACGCCGCTGCGCTACCCGGTTTCTTGTCGAGACGCTCGTCTCGACAAGAAACCTAGCGTTCGGCCCAGCGGGCCTTGACCCACTCGCCACCCTGGGTGAGCGGACCGGGGCTCATGCGGAAGTGGCCGACCCCCTCCAGCGGCAGGAATTCCACCGTCTGGTTCCGTCCCTCCATCTCCCGGGCCAGCTGCGCGGCGGGCTCGAACGGCACGACCTCGTCGTCGCGGGCGTGGATGATGAACACCGGCATGTCGCCGACCTGCTCGGCCGCCTCGCTGTTGGCCCGTGCCGCCATCGGGATCGCGGCCGTGAACAGGTCCGAGTGGCGGCTGGCCATGTACCAGGTGCCCGCGCCGCCCATGCTGAACCCGGTCACCAGAATCTGCTCACGGTCCACCGCGTAGTTCTCGAGCACCCAGTCGAGGACGGCCATCACGCCTTTCTCGCTGTTCTCGTTCGTCCATCGGCGGTCTGGCGCGTCTGGCGACACGATGATCGCGCCCCAGTCCTGGAGGCCCGGAGCCGCCATGCTCCGCAGGAACTGCATTCCGTAGCCGGGGCCCGGAGAGCCCCCGGGATGAAGCGCCAGAATCAGCGGAACCTCCGTCGACCCGTCGTAGTCGCGAGGCACCCAGAAGCCGTAGGTGACCTGACCGACGCCCTCCACCTCCATCATGCGGTTGTGCAGACCCGCACCGGGCGGCGCCTGAACGAGGGTTCCGAGTAGCGCAGTCGTGAGCAGCCAGCGCATCGCGGGATCTCCTGTGGTGTGGTTGCCGGTCCACGCGGGTCGGTCGCGTGGGTTCGATGATCGGTCATTATAATCGTCGGGAGATGTCGGTCCGCACCCGCTTTGCCCCCAGTCCCACCGGTTATCTGCATATCGGCGGCGTTCGCACGGCGCTGTTCAACTGGCTGTTCGCCCGTCACCATGGGGGACAGTTCCTGCTCCGTATCGACGACACGGACGCGGACCGCAACGTCGCCGAGGCGCTACAACCGATCCTGGACGGCTTCCGCTGGCTGGGACTCGAGTGGGACGAGGGTCCCGAGGTCGATGGTCCCCACGCGCCCTACTATCAGTCGCGGCGCGGCGAGCGCTACCAGGAGGCGGTGGGCCGCCTGCTCGAGAGCGGCGCGGCGTATCGGGATTACGCCACGTCGGAAGAGGTGCAGGCCGAGCGGGAGGAGGCTCAGCAGGCGAAGCGACGGTTCATCTACAGCCGACGCTTCATGGCCGAGACCGACGAACAGGCTGCCGCGTTCGAGGCCGAGGGGCGTCGCGCCGTGGTGCGGTTGAAGATGCCGCGCGAGGGCGTCTGCCAGTTCGACGACCTCGTGAGGGGGCCGGTCGAGTTCGAATGGGCCCTCGAGCAGGACCACGTCGTGCAGCGGGCCGACGGGTCGCCGCTCTACCACCTGGCCAGCTCGGTCGACGATCACGACTTCGAGATCACGCACGTCATCAGGGCCGTCGAGCACCTGTCGAATACACCCCGGCAGATCTTCATCACCGAGGCCCTGGGCTACACCCCTCCGCGGTTCGCCCATCTTCCCTATGTGGCGGCGCCGGGAAGCAAGGAGAAGCTGAGCAAGCGCAAGCTGGACAAGTACCTCCAGCATCACGAGTTCAAACGGCTCCACGAGCAAGGCGAGGCGATCGCCACCGCGCTGGGGCTGGATGTGAGGCCCGAGACCTTCAGTCCGGTGGTCGTCGACTTCTATCGCCAGGTGGGATACGACCCGGAGGCACTGGTCAACTATCTGCTGCTCCTGGGTTGGTCGCTCGACGACCACACCGAGACGTTCACTCGCGACGAGATGGTGCAATCGTTCTCGCTGGAGCGGGTGAACCGAGCCGAGGCGAGCTTCGACCCGCTGAAGCTGCTGGCGTTCCAGGAGCGCCGGATGCAGGCGCTCGACGTGGACGAGCGGGTCGAGCGCGCGCTGCCGTTTCTCGAACACACCGGGTTGGTGGCGAGCCCCCTCGATGAGGCGATGCGCGCTCGAACCCGAAGCGTCGTCGCGGCGGCAGGTGATCGGCTGAAGGTGGCGGGGGACATCCTCGACTATCCGGAGTTCTTCCTCGATGACGACACCTTCGAGTACGACCCGAAGGCGTTCGCCAAACGGGTGGCCAAAGAGGGCGCGGCGCCGCTGCTGGAGCGGTTTCGCGACCGGCTTCGCGACGTGCCGGAATTCGGCGCGGCCGACCTCGAGCAGGCGCTCCACGCGTTCGTCGAGGCCGAGGGGATCAAGATCGGCCAGATCATCCACGCCGTTCGCGTGGCGGTCACCGGCAAGGGAGTCGGGTTCGGTCTCTTCGAAGGACTGGCCATCCTTGGCCGGGAAGCCTGTCTACGGCGGATCGACAGGGCGTTGGATCGGGTTCGTACCCAGGAGTCAGAAGACAGGAGCCAGGAGACAGGAGAAGCCGGTGGGGCTTCGCCCGTTTAGGACCTTACAGATGAGCGAGAAAACGAGTCCGACCGAAGGCGCCGAGGCGCCATCCACCAGCGGGCTGGACTTCATCCGGCAGATCGTCGTCGAGGATCAGCAGAGCGGGAAGCACGCGGGCCGCGTACACACGCGGTTCCCGCCCGAGCCGAACGGCTATCTGCACATCGGTCACGCCAAGTCGATCTGTCTCAACTTCGGTCTGGCCACCGAACATGGCGGGCTGTGCAACCTCCGGATGGACGACACGAATCCGACCACCGAGAGCGAGGAGTACGCGCGCGCCATCGAGGAGGACGTCAAGTGGCTCGGCTTCGACTGGGGCGACCGGTTCTTCTACGCCTCGGACTACTTCGAGCAGCTGCACGAGTACGCCTTGCAGCTCATCCGCGATGGGAAGGCGTATGTGTGCGACCTTCGGGGCAAGGAGGTCAGCGAGTATCGCGGGCTCTGGAACGAGCCGGGACGCGACAGTCCCTATCGCACCCGTTCGATCGACGAGAACCTCGATCTGTTCGCCCGGATGCGGGCGGGTGAGTTCGAAGACGGTTCACGCACCTTGCGGGCCAAGATCGACATGGCGTCGCCCAACATGAACATGCGCGACCCGGCGATCTACCGCATCCGGCGGGTGCCGCACTACCGGAGCGGCAACGACTGGTGCATCTACCCGATGTATGACTTCACGCATCCGTTGTCGGATGCACTGGAGGACATCACCCACTCGCTGTGCACGCTCGAGTTCGAGGATCACCGACCGCTCTACGACTGGTTTCTGGAGCACGTCGACGTGCCGTCACGTCCTCGCCAGATCGAGTTCGCCCGGCTCAATCTCAGCTACACCGTCTTGAGCAAGCGCAAGCTCCTCGAGCTGGTCGAAGAGGGCCATGTGTCCGGCTGGGACGATCCCCGGATGCCGACGCTCGTCGGCTTCCGTCGTCGTGGCTACACGCCCGAGGCGATCCGGGACTTCTGTGACCGGATCGGCATCGCCAAGGCGAACAGCATCGTCTCGATTGCGCAGCTGCAGGACTCGGTGCGCCAGGACCTCAATCAGCGCGCCCCCCGGGTGATGGGCGTGCTCAGGCCGCTGAAGGTCGTGATCGAGAACTACCCCGAGGGACAGGTCGAGGAAGTGGAAGCGGTGAACAACCCGGAGGACGAGTCGGCCGGTACCCGACCGCTGCCGTTCTCACGGGAGCTGTATGTCGAACGGACCGACTTCCGTGAGGACCCGCCCAGGAAGTACTTCCGGCTGGCGCCGGGGCGCGAGGTTCGGCTGCGCTACGCCTACTTCATCACCTGCCAGGAGGTCATCAAGGACCCGGAGACGGGCGAGGTGGTGGAGCTGAGATGCACCTACGACCCGGAGACCCGCGGAGGCTATGCGCCTGACGGCCGGAAGGTGCGCGGGACGATCCACTGGGTGTCGGCCTCCCACGCCCTCGAGGCCGAGGTGCGTCTGTACGACCACCTGTTCACGAAGATCAACCCCGAGGACGTGGACGAGGGGGGCAGCTACACGGATGCCCTGAATCCGGAATCGCTCGAGACGCTGACCGGGTGCCAGGTGGAGCCGAGCCTCGCGGGGACGCAGCCCGGGCACCGGGTGCAGTTCGAGCGTCAGGGGTACTTCTGCGTGGACACCGATAGCAGCGACGAGCGGCTCGTCGTGAACCGCACCGTCACTCTGCGGGATACCTGGGCCAAGATCGAGAAGGCCCAGGCAGGTGGCTCGAAATAGCTACTGCTCGTCGTCGGCGGCCTGCGGGGCCTCGTCGGCGAGCAACGTCGTCCAGGTGTCGACCGCTTCGGCGTTGTGCGGGGTGGCCGGCTCTTCTTCCAGCACGAGCTGGCCCGATCCATACGGATAGCCGTAGAACCGCTCGTTCGCATCCCGGTCGGCCGTGATCGTCGATCCCTTCAACGTGATGCCGGCGAACAGGCCGCGAGTCCGGGAGTAGCTCAGGATCTCGGCCCGAAGATGCAGGTCGGTCGTCGCCTCGGCGTCCCGGCCGACGGGGCCGACCACCGCCGAGGCATCCCCGCCGAACTTGAACTCGTTCTGCAGCAGGTTCTCGAGTCCCCGGCGGTTCATGACCACGAGCACGAGGTCGACCGACTGACCGCCGATCTGCAGACCGAAGCTGCCACCGGTCAGGGTGAGGAACGCCGGCTGCGACCAGCCGCCGTCGGGGGTACGAGCGCTGATGACGCCCTTGCCCCGATGACCTCCGAAGATGAACCCGGCCTTCACCGTGTTCGGGATGATGGCCACCGCCTCGGCGCGTTCGAGGATGGCGCGGGGCACCGAGCTGTCGGGCGCGTCCATGATCTCCTGGAAAACCGCCGTGGCCGACCTGAGCCGGGCCAGCTCGTCGTGCTGGGCCAGGGCGATTCCGGTGCCGAGGTGCAGCGCGAGCAGGGTGACGAGGATGCGGGAAGAAGTAGACATGAGGAGCCTCTTGTCGGGGTGCGGCGGTGGCAGGCCGCCTGAACCCAGTATACGGTTGGCGGTCCCGTAGGGATAGACGGTGAGGGGATACCGGCGGTTCAGTCCGGCAGGGCGAACGCCACGTAGGCGTCGCTCGACGGGGTGCCGAGCTTGCCGCCACCGGCCGCGATCACGACATACTGCCGACCGTCCACCATGTAGGTGATCGGCGTGGCGTGGCCCGCCGCCGGCAGCGCGGTCTCCCAGAGCATCTCGCCGGAGGCGGCGTCGAACGCCCTGAACCGCTCGTCCCGGGTCGCGCCGATGAAGATCAGACCGCTCGCCGTCACGATGGGGCCACCGTAGGACTCGGCCCCGGTCGGCCCGTCACGCTCGGCCGAGAGCTCGGGCCAGTAGCCGAGGGTGACCTTCCAGACGAGCTCGCCACGGTTGAGGTCGATGGCGTTGAGGGTGGCCCAGGGGGGCTTGATCGCGGGGCGTTGCTCCTGGTCGAGGAAGCGGCGATAGCCGGCAAAGACCCACTCCGACTCGTCGGCCGGTGACTCTTCCGCCTCTGCCGGATCGAAGCTCGGATCAGGCTCGTCGGAGTCGTAGAGGTAGGCGAGGAGCGTGTCGAGCGCCCGGTCCGAGAGGTGGGCATGGGAGGGCATATAGCCCCGGCCCTCGACGATCAGCGTCCGCGCCGCTTCCGGTGTGAGTCGTCCCGCGAGGTCGTCGACCGCCGGGTAGAGCCCGAGCTCGTCGCCGCTCCCGTCGATGC
>MDTE01188879.1_pt1 | contig 19962 bp, 15 predicted proteins | sample 811231 | NCBI WGS metagenome assembly MDTE01 (sample SAMN05326651, study PRJNA326480) | marine metagenome | isolation source: seawater | place: Indian Ocean: Red Sea | collected 2010 | reverse complement strand
TGAGGCCACCCGCACGATGGTGAAGCTGGAGGAGAACTACCGCTCCACCGCCACGATCCTGGAGGCGGCCAATGCGCTGATCGCCAACAACAGCGAGCGGATCGACAAGGTGCTGCGTCCTACCCGTGGTGAGGGGGAGTTGATTTCCCTGACCCGCTGCGATGACGAAATCGCTGAGGCCGAGGCGGTGGTGCATCGGCTGCGGACCATGGAGGCGGCTAACCCCGAGCTCAGCTGGGGTGACATGGCCGTGCTGTATCGCACCAATGCCCAGTCCCGCGCGATCGAAGAATCGCTCGTGCGCTGGGGCATTCCTTACATCGTGGTGGGGGGTCTGCGCTTCTACGACCGGCGGGAGATCAAGGATCTGCTGGCTTATCTGCGGCTGCTGGTGAATCCGGCTGACACCGTCAGTCTGCTGCGGGTGATCAATGTGCCCAAACGGGGAATCGGCAAGACCACGATTCAACGGCTCACCGATGCCGCCAACCAGCTGGGGATTCCGTTGTGGGATGTGGTGAGTGACCCGGAAGCGGTGCGTTCACTGGGTGGCCGCTCAGCCAAGGGCTTGCTGCAGTTCTGTGAGCTGGTGAATGATCTCCAGGCCCGCAGTCGCGATGTCGCCCCGTCTGAGCTGATTCAGCAGGTGATGGAGAAGAGCGGCTACATCAGCGAACTGATCACGGAGGGCACCGATGAGGCGGAGGAACGGCGCCGCAACCTGCAGGAACTGGTGAATGCCGCTCTCCAGTACCAGGAGGAGAACGAGGAGGGGGATCTTGAGGGGTTCCTGGCTACCGCGGCGTTATCGAGCGACGCCGACAGCAAGGACACCGCGGCGGATCGGGTCACCCTGATGACGCTGCACAGCAGCAAGGGCCTGGAGTTCCCGGTGGTCTGCCTGGTGGGTCTGGAGCAGGGACTGTTCCCCAGTTACCGCTCCCTGGATGACCCGGCGTCCCTGGAGGAGGAGCGCCGCCTCTGTTACGTGGGGATCACCCGCGCCAAGGAGCGCCTGTTCATTTCCCATGCCAGCGAACGGCGGCTCTGGGGTGGGATGCGCGAAGCGGCGGTGCCGTCGGTGTTTCTTTCGGAGTTGCCGGAAGCCCTGATTCAGGGGGACATCCCCCAAAGCGGTGGAGCCTCGCTGCGGCGGGAGCGGCGTCTGGAGCGACTCACCCGAGTGGATCGCGAGAAACCATCAACGGCTCCGGCCAACGCCGTGCGTCGCCGCCAGGCAGGCCCAGCCCCTGGCCGCAGCTGGCAGGTCGGTGATCGCGTTACCCATGCCAGTTTTGGCGTTGGGGAGATCACCCACACCTTCGGCAGTGGTGAAAAAGTGTCGATTGCGGTGAAATTTGCCGGCATGGGGCCGAAGATCCTTGATCCGCGCCTGGCCCCGATCGAACCGATCGCCGCCGATGGCTGAACCAGGGCTCCTATTGATCCGCGGGCTCGGTCACAGCGGCAGCACCATCCTTGATCTGGCGCTCGGAGCGCATCCGCAGGTGATCGGCCTGGGGGAGGCGGTGCGGGTTCTCGACCGACCAGGGCCTGGTGAAGAGCGCAAAGGCCCCCAGCAATTGCGAGGGGCGTTGCGGTTTGAGCGGCGCTGCACCTGTGGTGCTATGGCGGGGGACTGCCCGGTCTGGGGGCCGGTGCTGGCCTGGCTGCCGGAGCATGACGATCGCCCCTTGGCGGAGAAGTTCAATCGACTGGTTCAGCCCTTGTCCTCGGCACCGCCCCGTTGGCTGGTGGAGTCGTTTCAGGCCGATGAGCAGTTGCTGCAGGCGCAGGCTCTGGGGCGGCCGCTGCGGGTGATTCAGCTCACCCGTGACGTGCGCTCCTGGGTGCACTCCGAATCGCGGCGGGGTGTGGAGCGCCATGGCCGCGGCCGCGGGGTGGGCTGGCGCTCGTTGCTGCGTTGGTGGCGGGTCAACCGTCGCCTGGATCAGCGGCTGGCCGCCAGTGGTCATCCTGTGTTTCGGCTGGGTTATGAGGAACTGGCTTTGGCGCCGGAGCAGGCATTGCGGCGGCTGTGCCGTTGGTTGGATCTCGACTTTGACGCCGCGATGCGGCAGCCGGGGATGCATTCCACCAGCCACATCGTTTCGGGCAATCGCATGCGGTTTGAGCCCGGTCAAAGCGAAGCCATCCGCTATGACGCCGCCTGGATGGCCTCATCCGCACTCTCGCTGCGGATGGCTCCCTTGCTGACTCCGGTTGCCCATCTCAACCGCCGGCTCGTCTACAGCAATGGCTTGCTCGGTGACACGTGGCCTTGCGATTAACCTCCCCTCCAGCCACCTCCGGCCCGTGTCGACCGTTCCCTCGCCGATCCCGATTTTCATCGGCTACGACCCGCGGGAACGGGCCGCCACCAATGTGCTGATCGACAGCCTGTACCAGCACAGCAGCGTGCCTCTGGCGATAACCCCGTTGGTCACACCGCAACTGGAGGCCCAGGGGCTTTACAGGCGCCCCCGCGATCCCAAGCAGAGCACAGCGTTCTCGTTCACCCGTTTTCTTGTGCCCCATCTGATGGGGTATCAGGGCTGGGCGTTATTCATGGATTGCGACATGCTCTGCCGCGCCGACATCAAGCAGCTGTGGGATCAGCGCGACGAGACCTATGGCGCGATGTGTGTGCAGCACGAGCATGTGCCGGGTGAAACGGTGAAGTTCCTCGGCGAGGTGCAGAGCGCCTACCCCAAGAAGAACTGGAGTTCGTTGATGCTGCTCAACTGCAGCCGTTGCACCAGGCTCACGGTGGATTACGTCAACTCGGCGACGGGACTGGAGTTGCACCGCTTCCATTGGCTCGAGGGCGACCATGAGATCGGTGCCATTCAGGGGGGGTGGAACCATCTGGTGGATGTTCAGACCCCACCTGAACCCCTGGATGGTCCCCCGATGCTGCACTGGACCCTGGGCGGCCCCTGGTTCCGGGAACAAAGGACCATGGGTGGGCCGTTGGCGGCGGAGTGGTTCAGTGCCAGGGATGATGCGATGAAGCTCTGGGACTGATGGCGATTCAACAGGCGTTGGTGGCCGTTCCGGCCCGTTTGCAATCCTCGCGGCTGCCGAACAAAGTCCTGGCTGACATCGGCGGAAAACCGATGATTCAACGGGTTCTGGAGCGTTGCCGTGAATCGTCCACTGTGGAGGTGGTGGTGCTCTGCACCGACAGCCCGCAGCTGCAGCAGCTGGCTGAGGGATGGGGTTTTCCCGTTCTGATGACCGCCGCCTCCTGCAGCTCCGGCAGTGAGCGCATCGCGTCGGTGGCGGATCAGCTGATGGCTCTGGCCTCGAAGGAGGGCCAGGCGGTGGCCGAACAGACTGCGGTGATCAACGTCCAGGGTGATCAGCCGTTCATCGATCCGGCGGTGATCGACGCGATGGTTGACGAGTTCCGGCGGCTGGATCCCGTGCCGGCGGTCGTGACGCCGGTCTATCGCTTGAAACCGGAGACGGTGCACAACCCCAATGTGGTCAAGACCCTGCTGGCCCATGACGGGCGGGCTCTGTATTTCTCGCGGTCTGCGATTCCCCATGTGCGTGACGTGGATCCCGTCGACTGGCACCGCCACACCACGTATTGGGGCCATGTGGGCATGTACGGCTTCCGGGGGGATGTGCTGGCGAGCTGGGATCAGCTGCCGACGTCGCCGCTCGAGGATCTGGAGAGGTTGGAGCAGTTGCGTCTGATCGAGGCTGGTCACACCATTGCCACCTTCCCCGTCGCAGGGACCTCTCTGTCAGTCGATACGGCGGAGCAGCTGGAACAGGCCCGATCCATGGTCTGCCCCTCGGCCTAGCCCGCACAACACCAGCGGCTGGCGGTCGGCCAGAGCTGCTTGAGATCAAGCTCCGGGCAATGGAGCTGTACAGCCTCCAGGGTTGGACCCTGCCATTGCCCCAGTTTCGCCAGCAGTTCGTCTGGTAGCGCTGTGTTGGTGCGGCTCACATTCACCTCTTGATTCCACTGTGGTTCTTCGTAGGGGATCTCGAGGAACCGGCAGAGCTCAGACCAGCAGTTCTGATCAAACAGTGTCTCGTAGGTGCCGATGAAGCAGTGTTCAAGGCCGAAGGCTTGTTTCAGGGCCTGCAGGGTGTGGCCGTAGTCGCTGCGTAACGTGATCCGGTCGGGGCGCTCGTGGCAGAGCTGATGCAGGGCTTGGAGTTCTCCTGCGCTGTCCCGTAGGCCCTGTTTGCGCCGGTGCATGCGCAGGCTGGAGATGATGCGCTCAATCGGGTCCCGCATCAGGAACACCGGTCGCACCGGAATGTCCTGGGCTGCGAAGCCTCTTTGGATGGCCTGCAGGGTGTTGGAGCTGAGCCCGCTGTAGGAGGGCGTGATGTCCCCGGTGAGCTGGATGCCTGGACGCTTCAGCAGGCTGGTGAAGTAGGCGTAGTAACGCTCCGGTCGTTCCAGAAAACGTTGACGGCGCCAGGTGCGCGGCTTCAATAGTGAGCGGCGGCTCCTCCCTGAGAACCCCGCGGCTGGCAGGGTGAGTGCGTCATGGATGTGGTACTCCTTCAGAAATCCGAAGTCAGCATCCCGGCGTCGGTTCAGCTGAGCGTGCAGCCATGAGGTTCCGGCCTTCTGGGCCCCGAGCCCCAGCAGGAACACCCCAGCGGCGTCAGTCGTTCCGGTCACGCCAACCCCTCCTGCTCAAGCTGCGCCAGCCACCGCGGGCTTGAAGGATCTGCTCCGCCAGCTCACGCACCGCTCCATGGCCGCCGCGGCGCGAGAGCACCAGATCGGCCCCCCGGCGCACCGGAGCGCAGGCATCGGCAGGTGCCAGCAGCAGCCCCACCACCGGTCGGACGGCCAGATCATTCAGGTCGTCGCCGACAAACAGAGTTTGAGAGACGCTGACCCCGACCTGCTGCTGGAGGGTTTGCAGGGCAGCGGGTTTGTCCTTGATGCCGACCAGACAGTGATCGATACCCAGTTGGCGGGCCCGTACCTCCGTGGCGCCGCCACGGCCACCGCTGAGAAAGGCGATCTGCACTCCCGCTTGCTGCAGCAGGCGGATGCCCAGACCGTCTCGCACGTCGAAGCGCTTGATCAGTTGACCTTCGGCGTCGAACCAGAGCCCGCCATCGGTTAAGACACCGTCCACATCCAGCACCAGCAGCTGTACATCGTTCAGCTGGCGGCGCAGTCTCCACCAGACCAGCTGGTTCCAGCCCGGCAACGTCATGCCAGCCCTGCCTGCACCAGGTCATGCAGACGCAGCAGCCCCAGCAAGCGTTTCTGCTCCCCCACAACGGGTAATACAGAAATCGGTTTGCGGCGGTTGTGTTCCATCCGTTCCAGGGCCTTCACCACCAGCACATCACCGTTGACGGTGATTGGGTCGATGGTCATCAGATCGGCTGCCGTCAGGTTGCTCCAGCTGTCGGCGCTGTGGTCCTGCAGGGCCCGGCGCAGATCACCGTCGGTGAGCAGGCCCACCAGGGCGCCCGGTTGCTCAGGATGCTCCACCCAGCCACTGCCGATACCGTCTCGGGTCAGACCACCGATCACCTCAGGCAGAGGGGTCTGGGGTTGCAGCGGATGCAGCTTGCTGACGGGAACCATCAGATCGGCTGCTGTCAGCGTGAGCTGTTTGCCGAGGGATCCGGCGGGGTGATTCAGGGCGAAATCCGCTGGTGAGATGCCGCGCCGTTCCATCCAGACGGCCGCCAGGGCATCGCCGATGGCCATCGCGACAGCCGTGCTGGCGGTGGGAGCCAGGTTGAGGGGGCAAACCTCACGGTCCACGCCGGCTTCCAGCACGACATCGCTGCCACGGGCCAGGGAGGAGTCGGCCCGGCCGACGATGGCGATCCGGCCGGTTCCGCGTCGTTTGAGGTGAGGCAGCACCTCCAGCAGTTCCGTGGTTTCGCCGCTGTTCGACAGCAGCAGGCACACATCCTCCGGTGCCACGACCCCGAGATCCCCGTGCAGAGCATCGGTGGGATTGAGGAACAGGGCCATCAGGCCGATCGAGGAAAAGGTCGCGGCGATTTTGCGGGCCACGATGCCGCTTTTGCCAACACCAGTGATCACCAACTTGGCTTTGCGATCAGCACAACGTTCCAGCAGTGCCAGAGCTGCCTCCACCTGTTCGCCGCTGAGCCGCTCAGCGGCGGCGGCGATGGCGGAGGATTCCTCCTGCAGGCAGCGGGTGAGAGCGGACAACGCGAGGATCCGTGATGATCTGATCATTGTCATCCACGCCACGCAATGGATCTGCCGGCTGTGCCGTCAGCACTGCTGGATGCCCTGAAGGCGGCAGCCGTCGAAGCAGGATTGCCACGGCTGGCCCTTGTGGGTGGCGTGGTGAGGGACCTGCTGTTGCATCAGCGCCATGGCCGTCCCTGGCATGGAGTTCCCGATCTGGATTGGGTGGTGGAGGGCAGTGCGGCCCACTTGTCAGAGGTGCTGCTGGAGCGTTGCGGGCCCGTGCGGGTGACCCACGTTCAACACCATGACCAGTTCGCCACGGTGGCCCTGGATCTCGATGGTGTGCCGCTTGATCTGGCCACGGCCCGACAGGAGCACTATCCGGCGCCAGCACAGAACCCAGTGGTGCAGCCGGGGTCCTTGGCGGCGGATCTGGTGCGGCGTGACCTCACGATCAATGCCATGGCTCTGGATCTGATCTCCGGTGAGTTGATCGATCCCCATGGCGGTCAGAGCGATCTGGCCGCAGGGCGTCTGCAGTTTCTGCATCCCGGCAGCATCAGCGATGACCCCACCCGAGTGATTCGCGCAGCGCGCTATGGCGCCCGTCTGGGCATGAATCTTGGCGTTGAGGCCTTGAAGCAGGTCCATGAAACCGTCGCAGCATGGCCCTGGGCCTGGCAGGTGGGGGATGCGCCGGAAACGGCACCGCCAGCCCTGGCCAGCAGGCTGCGCATGGAGCTGGAGAGGCTGCTGGACCATGAACCCTGGCCCATCGCCCTGGACTTGCTGGAGTCCTGGCAGGCCTTGGCCCTGGTGGATCCCTGCCTGCAATGTGATCCGGAGCGAACCCGACGTCTTCGTTGGGGGCAACGCCTCGGACTGCCGTTGATGACGTCGCTGTTGGCGGCCGCGGCTGATCCCGGGGCCGTGGCGCGTCGCCTGCAGATCCCCGGGCAGCAGCAACAGTGGCTGGAACCGCTGCCATCGCTGAAGGCCTGGCTGAGCTCGGATCCACTCCCACAATCGGCCTCGCCGGATGCCTGGACATCGGCCCTTGAAAGCGGTGGCTGGTCGCCCCAGACGGTTGCATTGATGGTGACTCTCCGCCCTGCTGGGTGGAGGCCGCTGTTGCGGTGGTGGGGCCGCTGGCGCCACATTCAATCGCCGCAGAGTGCCCGCCAGTTGATCGCCGATGGATGGCATCCGGGTCCGCATCTGGGGGAGGAGCTGCGCCGCCGCCGCGGGGTGCTGCTGAATCAGGGCCGATGAAACGAACGGCTCAGCTCTGGACCCTTGGGGCAGGACTGGTGGCGACGGCCTTTGCTCTGCGAACCCTGTCGCTGATCGATGCCACAGCCCTGTGGAGCGATGAGCTGTACAGCGTGGGCAAAAGCTTTCAGCCCAGTCTTGGGGTTCTCCTGGACATGCTGCGGCAGGACACCCATCCCCCCCTTTATTACGTGCTGCTCTGGATCTGGGGACAGCTGTTGGGACAGACCCCCGTCAGCTTGCGGCTGCTCTCCTGGCTGGCCTACCTGGCTGGGGGTTCGGTGATGGTCGCTCAGGCGGTGGCTCTCGGTGATGGTCGGCAGCGGGTGCTGCCCCTGGCGCTGCTGCTGGCGTTCTGCAGCCCGTACCCCGTGCGCTTCGCGATTGAGGGAAAAAGCTATGCCTTGCTGGTGCTGCTGGTGGCCCTGGCCTGGTGGTGGCGTCGTTCAGAACGACCCTTGCTCTACGGATTGACGGCATGCCTGGCTGGTTTGACCCACTTCTATGGACTGTTCCTGATGCTGTCGGCAGCTGCCTGGGATGGGACGAGGCGGCGTTGGCGTCTGGCGGGAGCTGCTGTTCTGGGGGCCATTCCCGCCCTGGTATGGATCGTCTATTCCGCTGATTATTTGTTGAGTTCGCGCTCCGGCAGCTGGATCGGGCCCCCTGATTTCGCTCTGCTGGAGGAGTCCCTGGCCCGGGCCCTTGGCCTCTGGCCTCTGCCCAAGCTGCTCGTTCTGGTCGTGCTCATCTGGGGACTGCAGCGTTGGGGTGGAATGCAACCGCTGCCATGGCGACAGAACCGTTTGCTGGACCGCAGCGCGCTGTTGCCCTCAGCAGTGATGGTGCTGGCCGTGGTGGTGGTTTCTTTTGTGAAGCCGCTGGCATTCAGCCGGTATTTCGTTGTTTTGCTTCCGTCGGTGCTGCCGCTGATATCTGTCTTGCTCACAGCATCGCCACTTCACCGCGCAGGCCAACGGGTGGCGCTGGGGGTGTTGATCCTGCTCTTGATCAGTTGGTGGGGGCCTGGTTTTGCGGAACTGGATCCCGCCGCCGCTGGGGTTCGCGAACAGGATCAGTTCCGCGCGATCAGTCAGCTCACCGATGGGGAGAGGGATCGCTACAGCCCCCGGGCACGTCTGTTCAATCTCAGTGATCAGATGGAGCTGGCCATGGGACGCATCACCGCCCCAGTGTTTCCCTGGGGTGATCGGGATGAACTGCGCGAACGTCTGCTGCGTTCAGCCCTGCCTGACGAGCTGTGGCTGGCCAGCAGCGGTCCGCCCCAGAAGCTGAATCGCAAGCTCAAGCCACTGCAGCGGCAGGCTGAAGCAGCTGGATATGTCTGTGACGACCGCTCCGAAGGCCTCAGCCATGGTCGGCTGTTGCGTTGCCGATCGGGATCCACGGCCCCTCGACCATGAGGGAATGCGCTGTGGTCTCAGGACAGGCCAGCAGCAATGGTCCGCAGGTCTGGGGATCCACCAGCAGCTCCAGTAGCGCTTGAGAGGGTGCCTCATCCAGTTGAATCGGCCCATCCAGCCAGTGCCAGCTTTGGCGGTTGGCCGGTGCCAGGCTGCTGGCATAGCCCTGAGCCAATCGATCCATGGCATCGGGGTAAGCCGGAATGTTGTTGGCCCATAGGGTCACGTGCATCGGGGAGCTGCTTTGCAGCATTTCCCCCAGATGCCCGAGCAGCCCGAATCCGGTGACATCGGTGCAGGCGTGAATCGCCTGGCGATGGGGCTCGAGTTGATCCAGCAACCGGTGCTGACTGCTGGCCATCTGCTGAAGCACCGTGTCGAGGGCCTCGGGGGAGCAGGCACCCGCCATGGCGGCAGCGAAGAGCACGCCGGTGCCCAGCGGACGGCTCAGCAGCAGCACATCACCGTGGGCAATTCCTCCCTTACTCCAGGTGGAGGTGCCGCGACCGTTCACACAAAGGCTCAGCTGCACCCCGAGGCTGGGGCAAGGTGGCGGGTCACTGCGGGATTCGAGGGTATGTCCCCCGATCAGCTCTGCCGACTGTTCCTGCAGCACTGATTGCACACCGCCCAACGTCTGCACCAGCAGTTCCTGCTGCTCCGCCGCCTCCAGCATCGGCAGGGTCACGATCGCCTGGGCGCTGTCGACCCTGGCACCGCAGGCCCAGAGATCGGAGCAGGCATGCAGGGTGGTGAGTCGCCCGTTCAGCCAGGGGTCACTGACCAGCGCCGGGAAGCCATCCACGCTCTGCAGCAGGGGAGGGTCGCCCTCGATTCGTGCTGCATCCTCCGGTGTTCCGCTGAGCCCCGCCTTGTCCAGGGCAGCCTGGAGCGGCTGTGCCGGCAGCTTGGCCGCACAACCACGGCAGGCCATTGGTCCTGTGAGAGTCATTGGCTTGCTGCTGCGGAACCCCGCCATGAAGCGTCGGTCGATCTGCCGCTTCCATCGCCAGAGCAGTGTGTTGGGCCCCAGCTGCCAACGGCCCCGGCGAGCCCAGGCCCGGCCGTGCTGGTCTCCGATCAGTTGCAGTGCCTCTCGTTGTGGTTGCCAGGGATGCAGCGGGCGATCCAGGCAGCTGGCTTCCAGATTTCGGGCCAGAGGGATGGCCCCTCGCACGGCCCAGACCCCGGAGGCTGGTCTGGGTGCTGCAGCGATGACCGCACAGTCACCGCTCGCAAAGATCTGCTGGCAGCCCTCCACCCGCAGCAGAGCATCGGTGCGGAGGCGGCCATCACCGTCCACCGGTAGACCGCTGGCGGTTAGCCAGTGGGGTCCGCGACTGCCGGTGCAGAGCAGTCGGGGGCCAATGGTTGGTCCGGGGGTCGTGACCAGGTCAATCGAGGCCTCCGACAGGATCCGTTGTTCCAAGGCTCCAGGACCTTTTGCACGGGTTTGCAATCGCAACGGCCGCTGGGGCCAGCGGCGCCGCAGCGCCAGAACCACTTCGATGGCGGCGGCACCAGTTCCAACAACCGTGAAGGGGATTGTGCTGTTGGGATCCTCGGAGGCGATGAAGGCCAGGGCCGGTTCCAGGGGCTTGATCGCCATGCCTTCAGCGCTGGGTCTGCTGATGGCGCCGACATCCAGGCTGAGCAGACCGAAGTGGAGGGGTGGGCGATTCGCCAGGACCAGGCAGCGTTGGATGGGGTCCAGCCCGGTGATCTCCGCTTGCACGAAAGCCACGCCGGCTCGATCACAGAGGGACCGCAGATCGATGGCCGCTGCCTCAGGTGGATCGATCCCGGCGATCAGGGCGGGAACCATGCCTGAGTAAAGCGCTGTGCCGCAGCGGTTGATCAGCACCACTGGGCGGGCGGGTCGTCGGCGTGGATCCATGGCCCAGCGTTTGAGCATCAGCGCATGGCTGTGGCCTCCGCCGGCCAGCAGCAGGAGCCCGGCGGAACTCATGGCGCCGATCGATAGCCCATCGGGTTGGCCTGCTGCCAGGCCCAGCCATCGCGGCACATATCCTCGAGGCTGCGTTGGGCGCGCCAGCCGAGCACCTGCTGCGCGCGTTTGGGACAGGCCTGCAGCCTCGCCACATCACCGGGACGGCGGCTGACAACTTCATAGGGAATGAGGATGTCAGTGGCTTGCTCGAACCCGTGAATCACATCGAGCACGCTGAGTCCAGTGCCCGTGCCGATGTTCAGGGTCAGCTGGGTGGGTGGCTCATGGTCAAGGAGGTGGGTGAGCGTGACGCCATGGGCTTCGGCCAGATCCATCACGTGCAGATAGTCGCGGATGCCGGTGCCATCGGGTGTCGGGTAGTCCTGTCCGAAAACCCGCAACTTGTCCCGTCGTCCGGCAGCCACCTGGGTGATGAAGGGAAACAGATTGTTGGGAATGCCGAGGGGGTCTTCCCCGATGCGACCGCTGGGGTGGGCGCCCACCGGGTTGAAGTAGCGAAGACATGCCACCCGCCAGCCTCCGGAGCGGCAAAGCGCTGCCAGCATCTGCTCCACGGCGAGTTTGGTCTGGGCGTAGGGATGCACCGGCGCGGTGGCCATCCCTTCGTGGAGGGGGAACTGCTCCGGTTCGCCGTAGACCGTGGAGGTGCTGCTGAACACCAGGGTGCGGCAGTCATGTCGGTCCATGGCCGCAGCCAGGACCCGGCTGCCGTTGAGGTTCACATCCCAGTAGCGCAGTGGGTCGGCCACCGATTCCCCCACGGCCTTGAGACCGGCGAAATGAATCACGCCATCCACAGGGCCATCGCAGCGGAAGGCCCGATCGAGCACTTCAGGGTTCCGTAGATCTCCTTCCACCAACACAAGGGCATCGGATGCCGCCAACTCCTGAACCCGGCGCAGGGCTTCCGGACTGCTGTTGTCGAAGTTGTCCACCACCACCAGGGAGTGTCCCTGCTCAAGCAGCACAACGCAGGTGTGACTGCCGATGAAACCGGCCCCACCGGTGATCAGGATCCTGCTCGTCATCGGGCACGGCTACCGCATCACTGGATTGTGGATCAGGTCAGAGCCAGACCCGGTGTTTGCACTTAGGGTTCGCCCACTGATGAACGATGTGTGGACGGCGGAACGACGCTTCCCGACCTAAGGCGGGCCATCGGCACAGAAGGACGATCTCTCTTGAGGCGGTACAACCTGCTCAAGCCTCTGGTGGAACAGATGATCACCAGCGAGGCCATCGCTGGCGTGTCTGTTCCTGAAGATGCCCTTGAGACCGCAAAGCTGGAGCTTCTGGAACAGAGGGGTTTCGAGACCATGGATCAGTGGTCAGAGATGCTCACGGATCTGGGGCGACCCCATGAGGAGGTGATTGATCGGCTCGAACGCGTGATCCGTCGCCAGGCGTACATCAGGGAGCGCTTCGCTCCCAAGGCCGAAGCGCGGTTTCTGGAGCGCAAAAATGAGTTGGATCAAGTTGTGTACAGCTTGTTGCGCTTGGCCGACAGTTTTTTGGCCCGCGAGTTGTACCTGCAGATTGATTCAGGGGAATCCAATTTTGCTGATCTGGCCAAGCGCTATGCCGAGGGCCCTGAGCGCAACACCAATGGCATCGTCGGTCCGGTGTCCCTGACTCAGGCCCATCCCCTGCTTGTTGAAAAGCTGCGGGTGGCCCAACCCGGCGTTCTGCTGGAACCGTTCCGGATTGCTGATTGGTGGCTGGTGGTGCGGTTGGAGCGCTATTCCCCGGCCACGTTCACACCGGAGGTGTCGGATCAGATGTGCCGGGAGATGTTCGATGCCTGGATCGAGGAGGAAACCGCCACTACTTTGAGCCGGCTTGAAGGCGAGTTCAGCGACTTCAACATCTCCTGATGACCCAGTCCCCTCCCTTCCCACTTCTCAAGCATCCTGCGTTCCAGGGCCTGTCCGATGACGCTCTGTCACGGTTGCAGGAATCCACCAAATTGCTGCGGTTCGAGCTGGGTCAGCAGCTGAGCGAAGCGGATGACATACCCGCCAGGATTCTGGTGCTCCTGAAGGGGCAGGCACGTCTGGTGGGTCGTCACAACGGCCGTCTCACCACCGTCGGTAAGTTCGGCCCCGGCAGCGTGATCGGTGCCGCCAGCCTGCTCTGCGGGAACCCCTGCGAAAACGTGATCGCTTCGGACGAAGTGATCGCCTGCGCGATTTCCGATGAGCAGTGGACTCAGCTCTACGGCGAGGAGGAGTCGTTCCGCCTCTGGTGTGACAAGCAGCTCTGGCCGCAGGAACTGCTGGCGCTGCTGGAAGTTCTTGAAGAGGGAACGGCAGAGACGGAAAGCTCCGCCCTTGAGCAGCTCGAACAGGCGCTGAAGAATGCCAAGCGGTGTCGGCCGGATGCCGAGTCGATTGATGCTGCGTTGGCGACGGGCGGCCTGATCTACCTCACCAGCAGCTGGGGTGATGCCAGCCTTGGACAGGCCATCCATGCGGCGTCTGACCTGCCGGTTGCAGATCGGTTCTGTCCTCGCCTGGTGTTGTTCCCCGGTTCTTCCGAGGTCAGCGATGCACCGGCGCCCGGCGGTGATCTGGTGCCCGTGAATGCTGTTGAAGAGGCGGAGCTGCTGCCGCCGGTGAGTCGTTACAGCCCTGAGCGCAATGTGGTGGACAGCCTCAGGCTGATTCGTGCTGAGGGCCCGATCCAGGAAACGCTGGCCTGCTTCCAGATGCTGGCCCAGTTGATGAAGCTGCCGTTCCGGCGCGACTCGATTGAGAAGGTCCTGCAGGACAACCTGCGCCGGGGCCTCACCCCCAACCTTCAGTTGTGCGGCCAGTTGGCGGCCAGTCTTGGCTTGCACGTGATGGCGGCCAAGGTTCCTGCCGAGGCGGGCACGCGTCTGCAGGTGCCATCGATGATTCCCTGGCAGGGCGGCTTTGCCCTGGTGGTGGCCAGCAATGAACAGGGCCTGAAGCTGGCCTCGCCAAAGCACGGCATGGTCACCCTTGGGCCCTCTGATCTGGCGGACTGTTTCCCTGAGGGCATTGAGCTGCTTCTGATGGAGCGCTCCAATGCCACACCGGATCAGAAGTTCGGTCCCGGTTGGTTCTGGCCTGCGCTCAAGCGCTATCGGGGTGTGCTGATCCAGGTGCTGGCAGCCAGTTTCGTGGTGCAGTTGTTCACCCTGGCCAACCCCCTGCTGATTCAGGTGATCATCGACAAGGTGATCAGTCAGCGCAGCCTGGACACGCTCCAGGTGCTGGGCATCGCGCTGGTGGTGGTGACGATCCTGGAGGGGGTGTTGGGCAGCCTCAAGACATTCCTGTTTGCTGAAACCACCAACCGGATCGATCAGCGCCTCGGAGCAGAGGTGATCGACCACCTGCTGCGCCTTCCCCTGGGTTACTTCGACCGCCGCCCGGTGGGCGAACTCGGTACGCGGGTGGCTGAGCTTGAGAAGATCCGCAATTTCCTCACGGGTCAGGCCCTCACCACGATTCTGGATGCCGCCTTCTCGGTGATCTACATCCTGGTGATGGTGATCTACAGCTGGCTGCTGACCTTGATCGCCCTGTCGGTGCTGCCGATTCAGATCGGTCTCACCGTGCTCGGGGCTCCGCTGTTCCGCCGCCAGTTCCGTGCGGCCGCAGAGGAAAACGCCAAGACGCAAAGCCATCTCGTTGAGGTGCTCACCGGCATTCAGACGGTGAAGGCCCAGAACGTGGAGATGGTCAGTCGCTGGCGCTGGCAGGAGTTCTATTCCCAGTACATCGCCCGCACGTTCGAGAAGACGATCACCGGCACGGCCCTGAATCAGACCAGCCAGGTGCTGCAGAAGATTTCGCAGCTGATGGTGCTGTGGATCGGTGCCTCGATGGTGTTGAACGGTGACCTGACCCTCGGCCAGTTGATCGCCTTCCGGATCATTTCCGGCTATGTCACCCAGCCGCTGCTGCGATTGTCGACGATCTGGCAGAACATCCAGGAACTGCGGGTGAGCTTCGAGCGGCTGGCGGATGTGATCGACACCCCTGAAGAGTCCGATGAGGTGGACAAATCCAAGGTGATGCTGCCGCCGTTGCAGGGGGAGGTGCGGTTCGAGGATCTTTCCTTCCGTTTCCGCCCCGGACAACCGGAGGTGTTGAAGGACATCAACCTGGAGATCAAGGCCGGCACCTTCGTTGGCATCGTCGGCCAGAGCGGTAGCGGCAAGAGCACCCTGATGAAGCTGTTGCCGAGGCTTTACGAGCCCGGTGAGGGACGGATCCTGATCGACGGCTACGACATCGCCAAGGTGGAGCTGTACTCGCTTCGTCGTCAGATCGGCATCGTGCCCCAGGATCCGCTTCTGTTCAGCGGCACCGTCAGCGAGAACATCGCGCTGACGAATCCTGAAGCATCCAGCGAGGAGATTGTGAGGGCGGCCCGCCTGGCCAATGCCCATGACTTCATCATGGATCTGCCCAGCGGCTACAGCACACCGGTGGGTGAACGGGGGGCTGCCCTCAGCGGCGGTCAGCGGCAGCGGGTGGCGATTGCGCGCACCCTGCTGAGCAACCCCAAGTTGCTGGTGATGGACGAAGCCACCAGCGCCCTTGATTACGAAACCGAACGCAAGGTCTGCGACAACCTGCTCGAGAATCTGGACGACCAGACGGTGTTCTTCATCACCCACCGCCTGTCCACGATCCGCCAGGCCGATGTGATTGTGATGCTGCACCAGGGGGCCGTGGTTGAGGTCGGTACCCATCAGGAGCTGATGAACCATCGGGGTCGCTACTACGCCCTTTACCGCCAGCAGGAGAGCACCTGACCATGAAGCTCAATCCGTTCAAGCGCAAGACGCCGGCCCCCAATCAGGAGTCTTCAGCCCTCGTCACCTACGACGAATCGGTGCTGCAGCAGGGTCGTTTCTGGATGAAGACCGTCACCTGGACCTTGATCGGTACCACGGTGTTCGGCGTCGCCTGGCTGGCTCTGGCCCGTACAGAAGAGATTGTTGTGGCCCCCGGCCAGCTGGAACCGGTGGGTTCCGTGCAGGACATCCAGATGCCCGTGGGTGGTGTTGCTGACGAAATCCTCGTTAAGGAGGGCGATTCCGTGAAGGCTGGGCAGGTGTTGATGAAGTTGGACACCGAAGCCACCGAAGAACAGCGTCTCAGCCTCGAGACAACCATCAAGCTCAAGCAGGAGCAGCTCCGTCTCAAGGATCAGGAGAAGCAGCGTTACCTCCAGGTCAATAATGAGGAGGTGCAGATGTTGGAGAACAACCTCGAGCTGCAATCCGAAATCCTGGAGCGATTTGAGCAGTTGGAAGAGGCTGGGGCCACATCTGAGTTGCAATACCTCAGCCAGCAGAACGCTGTGGAGGAGACTCGTGGTCGTTTGATGCAGACGAAGGCTGACCGCTTGAGGCAGACGGCTCAGCTGGAGCAGCAGGTCGCTCAGCTCAACTCTGAATTGGCTGATCTCAATGGCCGACTTGCTCAGGCTCGGGTGACGTTGCGCTATCAGCAGCTGAAGTCACCGGTGGATGGTGTGGTCTTTGATCTGAAGCCCACAGCCACGGGATTCACAGCTCAGTCCACTCAGACGGTGATGAAGGTCGTTCCCTATGGATCTCTGGAAGCGAAGGTTGAAGTTCCAAGCAACAAGATCGGGTTCGTGACGGTGCCAGCTGGTTGCCCGCAGAATCTGGAGAGTTGTATGAAAGCTGATATCAGCATTGATTCCTATCCCTCAACGGATTTTGGCGTCTTGGAAGGGAAGGTGACGCGTATTGGTTCCGATGCTCTGCCGCCGGATCCTCAGGAGCAACGTCAGGAACTGAGTTTCCCGGTGACGGTGAAACTTGACCAGCAGACGTTGGCTCTTAAAAGCGGTACGGCATTGCCATTGCAAGTGGGCATGAGCCTTACGGCCAATATCAAATTGCGCAAGGTGTCCTATCTGCAATTGCTGCTGGGTGAGTTCCAGGACAAAGCTGAATCGCTGCAGCGCCTCTGAGCCAGATGCGGATTCTGTTCGTCCATCAGAACTTCCCGGGTCAATACGTCCATATCGTTCAGCGTCTGGCACGGGCTGGAAGCCATCAACTTGTGGCCTTGGGTATCAATGAGCCCGATGTCAACCGCCCACTGCCGGAATCATTGAATTACTTCCGCTACCCACTGGAGCGGGGAAATACACAGGGGATTCATCCCTTTGTCACGGAAACCGAAACGAAGATCATCCGTGCTGAAGGCTGTGCGCGGGCTGCGGAGCAGCTCAAGGCAAAGGGATTCACTCCGGATTTGATCTGTGCTCATCCAGGTTGGGGCGAGGCCCTCTTCCTTAAAGCGATCTGGCCGGATTCACCGCTGCTTTGTTACGAGGAATTCTTCTACAACGCCCACGGGTTTGATTCCAATTTTGATCCGGAATTTGACCGGGAATGGACGTGGCGTGAGCAGGCTCGCCTCAACATGAAAAATGCCTATCTGCACCTGACACTGGAGCAGGCCGATTGGAATGTGTCGCCAACGCACTTCCAGGCCAGCAGTTTCCCCGAGCATTGGCAGCGCCGCATCAGCGTGATTCACGACGGTGTCGATACCCGCCGAGCCGTGCCGGCGACCAATCCCAATCCGCTCACCCTGCCCGATGGAACCGTGCTGACGAAGGGGGAACCGATTGTCACCTTCGTCAATCGCCGCCTTGAGCCCTACAGGGGGTGCCATACCTTCCTGCGGGCCATTCCTGACCTTCAGCGCCAGTCACCGGACGCACGTATCGTGATCGTTGGGGAAACCAAAGGTGTCAGCTACGGCGCTGCCTGTCCTGATGGTGAATGGAAGGACCGATTCCTGGCGGAGATCGATGGTCAGTACGACCCAAGCCGAGTTCACTTCACCGGTGTCTTGCCGTATCAGCTGTTTCTGCCGCTGCTGCAGCTGAGTGCTTGTCACGTCTACCTCACCTATCCGTTTGTGATGAGTTGGAGCCTGCTGGAGGCGATGGCCTGCGGTTGTGCAGTTGTGGGCTCCGATACGGCGCCGGTGAGGGAGGTGATCCGCCACGGCAAAAATGGCCTTCTTGTTGATTTTTTCTCTTCGGCAGATCTGGCGTCAGCGGTTTCTGAGTTGTTGCGGGATCGCGAACGGGCGGCCTCCTTTGCTGTTGAAGCAAGGCGAACGGTGGAACGCAATTTTGATCTCGACATCTGTGTTCAGCGCCAGTTGGCGCTGATGGATCTGGTGGCCAGCGGCAGCATCAACACTTGAGTCGTGGGCATCAAAGGGCAGACTGAGCCGCTGAACCAGTACCCGGTGTCGTGAGTCAGCTGCAGAGCCTCAGGGGCATGGTCGACCTGCTGCCGGAGGTCCTGCAGCGCTGGCAGGCGGTGGAAGCGGTGGCGAGGGATCATTTCCGCCGCTCCGGTTTCGGAGAGATCCGCACGCCGCTGCTGGAGAGCACCGATCTCTTCTGCCGCGGCATCGGTGAGGGCACCGATGTAGTTGGCAAGGAGATGTACAGCTTCAGTGATCGGGGCGATCGGGCCTGCACCCTGCGGCCGGAGGGCACGGCCTCGGTGGTGCGGGCAGCGGTGCAGCACGGTCTGCTCAGCCAGGGGGCTCAGAAGCTCTGGTATGCCGGCCCGATGTTTCGCTACGAACGGCCCCAGGCCGGGCGTCAGCGCCAGTTCCATCAGATCGGTGTGGAGTGGCTGGGGGCGCAGAGCGCCCGCAGCGATGTGGAGGTGATTGCCCTGGCCTGGGACCTGCTGGCAGGGCTGGGGGTGGGTGGTCTGGAACTGGAGATCAACAGTCTTGGCACGCCGGAGGACCGTCAGGCCTACCGGGCGGCTCTGGTGGGCTGGCTGGAGCAGCGGCAGGACCAGTTGGATGAGGACTCCCGAGCCCGGCTCAGCACCAATCCACTGCGCATCCTCGATTCCAAGAACAAGACCACCCAGGCCCTCCTGGAGCAGGCGCCCACCCTGGCGGATGCCCTCAGTCCGGAAAGTCGGCAGCGGTTTGAGGCGGTGCAGCGGGGGCTGACGGCTTTGGCTATCCCCTTCCGGTTGAATCCACGTCTGGTGCGCGGTCTGGATTACTACGGCCACACCGCCTTTGAGATCACCAGTGACCAGCTCGGAGCCCAGGCCACCGTCTGTGGCGGTGGCCGTTACGACGGTCTGATCGCTCAGCTGGGGGGACCGGCGACGCCCGCCGTCGGCTGGGCCCTTGGCATGGAACGGCTGATGCTGGTGCTGGAGGCAGCGGCCAAGGCTGACCCAAATGGTCCTGCGGCCCGTTTGGTGAGCTCGCCGCTTCCCGATGCCTATGTGGTCAACCGGGGTGATCGGGCGGAAGCCGCAGCGCTTGCTCTGGCCAGAGAGCTGCGGGCCCAGGGACTCAGCGTGGAACTGGACGGGTCCGGTTCGGCCTTCGGCAAACAGTTCAAGCGGGCGGATCGCAGTGGTGCCCGCTGGGGGCTGGTGCTGGGGGATGAGGAGGCGGACCGCGGCGAGGTGCGGTTGAAGCCGCTGCAGCAGCAGGGGGAGGAGTCCACCGTTGCGCTCTCGGCGATCGCCGCGATGGTGGAGACGCTGCGCACTCCCTGAGATGCGGATCCATCTCGTCACCGGCGGGGCCGGCTTTCTGGGCTCCCATCTGATCGATCGGCTGATGGAGGCCGGCGACGAGGTGATCTGTCTGGACAACTACTTCACCGGACGCAAGGCCAACATCGCCCGTTGGATCGGCCACCCCCGCTTCGAGCTGATCCGGCATGACGTCACGGAGCCGATCAAGCTGGAGGTGGATCGGATCTGGCACCTGGCCTGTCCGGCATCGCCGATCCATTACCAGTTCAATCCGGTCAAGACCGCCAAGACCAGTTTCCTGGGGACCTACAACATGCTGGGCCTGGCGCGCCGGGTTGGGGCGCGGCTGCTGCTGGCGAGTACCAGCGAGGTCTACGGCGATCCGGAGGTGCACCCTCAGCCGGAGAGCTATCGCGGCTGTGTGAATCCAATCGGCATCCGCAGCTGCTACGACGAGGGCAAGCGCATCGCCGAGACCCTTTGCTTTGACTACCAGCGCATGAATGGTGTGGAGGTGCGGGTGGCGCGGATCTTCAATACCTACGGCCCG
>MDTE01152618.1_pt1 | contig 19967 bp, 17 predicted proteins | sample 811231 | NCBI WGS metagenome assembly MDTE01 (sample SAMN05326651, study PRJNA326480) | marine metagenome | isolation source: seawater | place: Indian Ocean: Red Sea | collected 2010 | reverse complement strand
TGTAGTACAGATAGATCCTCCCCTTGTAAACGAGCGGGTACGGATCGTGGATCGAGTACTGGTCCCATGTCCCTTCGGGGCCATTCGGGATCACGAGTTCGTATGTCGACGTCCACGGTCCGTCCGGAGAATCCGCCCACGACACGGCCACCGAGCAATCATCGCCCCGCGTCCCGGACATCGCCAGAAACGCCTGGTAATATAAGTATTACTTCCCCTCCCAGAACAGGATGTCCGGTGTCGATACGGACCGCCACCCAGGCTTCGGCTTCTCCGGACGGGCGACCGCACAACCCTGTTCTTCCCACTTGAATCCGTCCGTGCTGGTTGCATACCAGATCTCTGACAGATCCCAGTCCGTCGACGAGATTACGTCTGTTCCCCCTTCCGCGCCTCGGGGCGGCGTGTCCGTACTCCGTCGCGTATACCAGACGTAGTACTTGCCGTTCGCCTTGACGACCTTGCTCGGATCACGTCGCGACAGGGTTCCGTCACCATAGTTGTATTCGAGTCCCTCGAGCGGTGTGTATCGGAATTGCGAATAGAGCTGGTTCCACCAGTAAATGGGCGCGGGATAGTCGCCGCATAGACGCCCCATCGCCCGACTGAGTGGGATGTCGGGTTTCTCTCGGGGAAGGCCGTGTGGGAAGGTGTTGTCGTGTGGCATTTCTACCTGTTCACGTGGGTGTATCGAGCGCTGCCATTGGGACGTCAATAGTAGGCGCCGGGGTGGTTTGTGATTAGCGAGCCGTCTCTCAACAGCGGCGCCAGCCCGCCTGTGTCTGGGGACCCCCTTTGCGTCTCTTGGCGCCTTCTTGACCGCAGTAGCGCGCAGCGCGTAGGAGGTTGGCAGTTAAAGGTCTTGTTTCTGCTCTCCTGTAGGCGCCATCATCCCCACCAGGTCTCCCCGTCAGCCAGGTGAGCTTGGACGACATCCGGATTCAGGTCGACGCCCAACCCGGGCTTCTCGGTGATCCTCAGGCAACCGCCTTCGATATACGGGCCGTCGAGGACCAGAACATCGTCCATCCATTCGCCTTTACCCGTGACCGTCTCGCAGGCCAGGAAGTCGCGGATCGATCCCGCCCACTGACAGGTTGCCCAAGTGTTCAGCTGACTGCCAGTGTTGTGCGTGGCCATCGGCATGCCGAAGACCTCGGCCATGTCGGCGATGCGTTTGTTCTCGAGGAACCCTCCGCTGTTGCGGAGGTCGGGATGGAAGATGTCGCAGCCCTGGTTCACCATGAAGTCGGCAAACTCCTGACGCCGCCACAGGTTCTCGCCCGTGCAGATCGGGACTGGTGAACTGGCCGTCAGCCGCTTCCAGCTGTCCGTGTAGTTCACGATCATCGCATCCTCCAGCCACACAGGCTTGATCGGCGCGACGGCTTCGGCGATCTGGATCGCCGTCCTCACGTCGTATTCCCAGTGGCAGTGGACCATGATGTCGTGATCCCACCCAAGTGCCTCTCGACAGTTCGCGAACCCCTCCTCGATCTGGCGCAGTTCCCGGACGGTCAGCAGCCGGTTGGACAGGTCGCGTCCCTTGTCCTCATCTGGCGTCGTGTGGGGGAAGCCGAACTTGTGGCACGTAAATCCAGCCGGATCTTCTTTCACCCTAGCTGCCCACTCCTCACAGGAGGACCGATCGAGGATGTCGTCCGGCCTGGCGTGATCGTAGACGCGCACCTTGTCCCGGAAGGCACCACCAAGCAGAGACGTCGAGGGGACTCCTAGGATCTTTCCGGCCAGATCCCACAAGGCCATCTCGATCCCGCTGGCCGCTCGCATCAGGGCGTGTGCCGAACCGTCGGTCCGAGAGGACCCCGCCCATCCGGTACCGGGATTCTTGTTCTGGCCCATCTGCGTGTAGATCACGTCGATCGCCAGCGGGTCCATTCCGATCAAGGACGGAGCGATCGCCTCGATCTGATCCTTGATCCCCACCCCCGGGCTCCCATACGCCTCACCGATACCGTAGACTCCGCCATCCGCGATGATCTTGACCAGCGTGTAGTTCCGCGAAGGGCCTTGAAGGATCATCACCTTGATGTCCTGAATCTTCTGGCGTCCTCTTTCGTTCTCTGCCAGATCTGCTACCATACTGACTTCCTTTCGATCGAGTGTGACTGGGCTGATGCGGTCCGGGCAACGGACCGGTGGCCAGTATACGCGACCCCCGGGGTTCGGGCAATCGGCCGCGGGCGCCCCCTAGCACTGCAGAAATTGCTGGCAGAGTGACCGTCTTGAGGCAACTTTCGATTACAAGAACTCAGCATCAAACCTCACGACGGGAAGGAACGATCGCTTGGCCAGAGGACTGATGGGTGTGCAGATGATGATGTTCGGGGGCAAGGTGCAGGAGATCGGAGCGAGTGCGGTCCTCGAGAAAATCGCCGAGATCGGCTACCACTGCGTCGAGATCTCCCAGATCCCGATGACGCCGGAAAACGTGGCCGGGATCAAGGACGCGTGTGAGCGCTTCGATATTCAGGTAGCCGCCTGTTCAGCGGGCCTGGAGCCCCTGCCCCGAGGGGGAGACGCGCTGGCGAGCGACTTCGACAAGATCGTCGACGATTGCAAGACGCTGGGGACACGCCTGCTGCGAATCCCGATGCTCCCTTTCGATTATCTGGGGAATCGGCAGAAGGCCCTCGACTTCGTATCCCGCGCCGAAGACATGGCACACCGACTCGCCGAGTACGACATCGAGCTCTACTACCACAACCACCATCACGAGTTCGAGAAGTACGACGGCAAGTATTTGATGGACATCATCAGGGACAGCACCGAGCGCCTCGGGTTCGAGCTCGATGTCTTCTGGATCCAGCGCGGCGGCGAGAACCCGGTCACCTACATTCGCCAGTTCGCCGGCCGAATCAAGCTGATCCACCTGAAGGACTACCGCATCAAGCTCGACCTGAACGCCCTGGCCGGTGAGATCACCCTTGAGAAAGTTGTCAACGCATTTAACAGCGCCGTACAGTTCGCAGAGGTCGGTCAGGGCAGCCTCCCGATCAAGGAGATCATCGACACCGGCCTCGAGTGTGGGAGCGAGTTCTTCCTCGTCGAGCAGGACGACGTCTATGGACGCGACTCTTTCGATTGCATCACAGACAGCCGCGATCACCTGATCGAACTCGGCTACGAGGATTGGTTTACAAAACCCTAATCCGTCGGTCATCAACAACTGCAACACAAGTGGACGTCCTTCCTCGCCTTAAGGGCCCGGGAAAGCAGACACATTTCGATACCCCAATCTTGTCCACCAGCAACACTCAACCCTCTGTGCTCTCTGCGTTCCAGCTTCTGACTTTGGTCCAACAGAAGGAGCAATTCAGGCCAGAAAACAGATAAAGGATACACGGTGGAATTCGAGAACAACCTGGTCAACTACGAAGCTTTCGGCGCCAAGGGAGACGGCGTCACCGACGACATGCAGGCCATCTGCGACGCACACGCCTACGCGAATGAGCACGCCCTGGACGTCCGGACGGACCCTCGCGGGACTTACTACATGGGCGGGAAGCCCCTGACCACGATCATAGCGACGAATACGGACTGGAGCACATCACGATTCACGATTGACGATGCTGCCGGCGTCGAAAACCACCGGCTCAGTGTATTCGAAATACAATCCCTTCTCGAGCCCGAGGAACTCTCGTTCAAGAGCCTGACACGCGATCAGCGGCAGACCAACGTCAGGCCTGAGCGAAACTGTTGGGTCAGAGTCGAGAACGAGAACAAGAGGCTCTATCTGAGGCGTGGACGCAACGCCAATCAGGGCGTCTCCCAGAGTGACTGTTTCGTCCTGCGGAGGGACGGCACGATCGAGGGAGACATCGACTGGGAATACGACGAAGTCACCGGCGTTGAGGCCCTCCCGATTGAGAATGAAACACTGTCGATCCGGGGCGGGATCTTCACCACCTTCGCGAACCGATGGCAGAAGGAAGAGGGGTACGAGTACTGGGATCGGAACATCGTGATCTCTCGGTCCAACACGATCGTCGATGGCTTTACCCACTACGTCGTCGGCGAGACGGACATCGGGAGCGCCTACAGCGGCTTCCTCAGCGCGAGCCGCTGCGCCCACATCACCTTCAAGGATTGCTGGGCGACGGGCCACCGGACCTACGAGGCCATGGGGCGAGCCGGCAAACCGGTCAGCGTCGGCACCTACGACTACGGTGCCAACAGCGTCGTCGGCTTCACCATGTCCAACTGCCGGCAAAACCATATCACCGACCGCACGCGGTGGGGCGTGATCGGCACGAACAACTGCAAGAACATCCTGCTCGAGGACTGCTACCTGTCCAGGATGGACACGCATATGGGCGTATCCGGTAACTACACGATCCGACGCTGCACGCTCGGTCACGTGGGCCTCAACGCCATCGGCCGGGGCCAACTGACAGTCGAAGACTCGACCCTCTACGGTCGAGCGCTGATCAACTTCCGGTCGGACTACGGCAGCACGTGGGAAGGCAACGTGGACATCAGGAACTGCAAGTGGATTCCGGCCTGCGGAGACGAATGTGAACCCCGGATGATCAACGTCGCCAACGACGGTATGCACGACTTCGGCTACAAGTGCTACATGCCCGAAAAAATCACTGTCGACGGACTCCACGTGGAGGATTCGAACACGCCGGAAGGCTACGAAGGGATGTACTACCTCGCCGACCCCGACGACTTCTACGACGGCGTGAACGAAGTCGCCCTGACAGAAGACCGTGTATCCCCGTACGCGACGACGAAGACACTTGCTGTGACGAATGTGGAAACCGCCAGCGGGCAGTCGCCCAGGCTCTCACCAAGCGACAGGCTCTGCGAAAGCGTCCAACTGACGTCTGACTAGACGTTGGCGGGAGCCCCGTCCGCTTCCTTCGGCAGACGGCGCTTCTTGCGCATCTGCTCATACGACTCGGGCGAGCCGTCGTGCAACGTGCCGAACCACCGGTCCAGCGGAACGGTAGCCGTCCCGTAGTTGCACTCGAAGTAGCGGTGATGGAGGTAGTGGAAGAAGGTATCGATACTGATGCCGTCGCTCTTGTCCTTTAGGACCAGCCGATCGAAGCCCGTGTGTCCCAGTGCGGGGTTGAGCGCGGGTCTCTGCATGACGTAAAACATGTGTATCGGGTGTGACGGAACCACGAAAAAGATCACCCATCGCGTGAAGTAGAGCAGGTGCTCGATCGGGTGCATCGACAGACCCGACCACGGACCGACGTTCGTGTTGCGATGATGCAGGTAATGCGCGTTCTCGTAGAGCCACGGCCAGTGCGAGATGCGGTGAACGATATAGAAGTGCAGGTCCTGCCAGAACGGGAGCACAAAGGCCAGCGCCACAAACCAGATTGGGTTATCCGCGAACGTCCAGAACGTCACCCATTCGTTCCCATATGCCCACAGCATAAAGACCTCGTATACGGTCCAGAACGTGGCGCCGCTGATCATGGACCAGAAGATATTGTCCTTCACCTGATCCTTGAACAGAAACGCACTACTGTTCGTGCTCGGCCAGCGGGAGTTGTATTTGAACCTGGTGCCCTGGACACGCCGCCAATACAGGATCCCGTGCAGCGTGCAGCCCACGATCGCCAGCATCACGTAGTTGCGGACGAACATCGGCCAGATCCAGTCGACCTTGAGTTCTCCGAACGTGCCGATATCGTGCGCGCCCAGCTGTAGGTAGGTCCACGTCAGATATCCGAGGCCATAGTAGAGCGCAGTCCCAAACGGCCACAAGAAACCAGGAAATCCAAGAAAAAACCGGGCCAGCTTCTTCGGCTGGATCGGCCACGCGAATGGCATCGCCTTCCCCAAAATGCGGGGCGTCCACTGTCCCTTCGCGTCACGGGTCTCTGTCCCGTCGTCTCGCCTGACCATGTCTTCGCTGTTCGCCATATGCCCCTTACACTAAACTGGCCGGAAAGGCGCGTCAAGCATTCCTACCCCCGCCCTAAAGCGCCTAGCCGGTCATTCGTTCGAACAAAGCTCGAAAGGTGTCGATCGTGTCTGCTTCCTCCGGTGATTTGTCGTCACGATATCCCTTCAGCCTGGCGAAGCGCAGCGCCAAACCGGCCGGATACCTCGGGCTTCGCTGGATCTCGTTGAATGCGATCTACGCAACGAAGTGCGGCCGGAGATACGTCACATAACTATCATCCCGAGTCGCATAGTCTTGGAATGTATCAGTCTGCCATTGCAGGGTCTCGTCCGTCATCCCCTTGAACGTCTTTCCAAGCATCACATATTGGCCTGACTCCGGATCCAGCGCACCCGATGGATGTTGCTGAGCCACTTCGATCGACGACCGCCCAACGGCCAGCGCGACCAGATCCAGCGTATTCGCCGGCTTGATCTTCAGCCAGGACTGGCCCCGTCGCCCGGCCTCGTAAATCGACCCAGGATCCTTCGCCACGATCCCTTCGTGGCCCTACGCCTAGACTGGGCGACCTACAATGGACACACAGACGTCGTCCGAGTTCTGCTCAACCTAGGCGCCGACGTCAACCGCAAGAACACCTCGGGCAACTCACCCGTCCTCTACGCCGCGGCCAAGAGCCACGCGGTCATCCTCGTACTTCTCATCAAGAACGGCGCGGACTACGAGGTCCGCGGACTTGCTCAGATGACGCCACTGATCGCAGCTGCCCGTGACGGCCATTCAGACACGGTGAAAGTATTGCTCAGAGCCGGGGAACGTCATCCCAAGGGCCACGAGATGGCGCTTAGGGTCGCCAAGAAACGAGGCCATCGATCAGTGGTCGAGCTTCTCAAGAGCGTTCTCCGCGGCGACGAGTAGGGCCATACAACATACGGACTAACAGGGCGACGTCATGGAAGTGGGATCGCCCTTTCTTTTTTCCTCGATCCGACGACCCACCTTTCCACCCTTGGACGAACAGGAACCGGTACTTGCTGCACGGACTCGGGACAAGTACACTACGGACCGACTCAACAACTGGGAAGGATGGTATCGTGAGTTCACAAGCTGACTATATGTACTCGAGATCGTATCGCGGCCGGATCAAGGGTGTGGTCCTGGATTGGAGCGGTACCACCGCGGATGCATACGTGATCGCTCCAGCCGTCGTATTCGTCGAGGTCTTCAAGAACAAAGGCGTCGATATCTCGATGACTGAAGCACGTGGCCCGATGGGGCTGCGGAAGGACCTGCACATCCGAAAACTGACCGAAGACCCGGACATTCGGGAGCGATGGAAGGGCGTGCACGGGACGTATCCAACAGATGCAGATGTGGATACGATGTTTGAGAATTTCGTTCCGCTCCAGATCGAGTGTTTACGCGAGTACACGACGTTGCTGCCTGGTGTGGCCGATGTCTGCAAGCGCATACAGCAGAGCGGGATCAAGATCGGTATCTCGACTGGCTTTGTCCGATCGATGGTCGACGTCCTGGAAGCGGACGCGAAGAAGCAGGGCTTTGTCCCCGACGCATCTGTTGCAGGGGATGAAGTCGAGAACGGGGCCCGTCCCAAACCGTTTATGGTCTACCGTAACCTGGACCTGATGGACATTCACCCGATACAGGCCGTGATCAAGGTCGATGACACCGTGTCGGGCGTCGGAGAGGCGCTGGAAGCGGGATGCTGGGGAGTGGGGGTCGCGCGTTACAGCAATTACATGGACATCAATTCGATGGAAGAGGCGGAATCGCTGCCTGAAGAGGAAATCGAGCGCCGAGTGGAGAAGACGCGAGAGATACTCAGGCAAACAGGCGCGCATTATGTGATCGACAGCATCACGGACCTCGAGCCCGTGATCGAGGACATCAATACCCGTCTCGCCCGAGGGGAATCCCCCCAAGGTTAGCGCTCCATTAATTTTCGAGGTCATCGACTCCTTCGCCGAGATGCCGCTCTGGCTGAGGTTGACGGTTGTTCTGAGCAGTCTGGCCATCGCTTGGCTACTCGAAACGTTCGTTCCGCTGATCCAGTTCGGCTACCACAAGCTGAAACACGCAAGCGTCAGCATCGTCTTCCTGCTGACGTCCATGCTCGTTAACATCGCCCTCGCCCAATACGTATCACAGGCCATCCTCCACCGCGTCGGCTACCAGTGGAAGCGGCACATGATCCACCACAACGACACGACCCTCGATGCCACCAGCGGCACCCGTCATCACCCCGGTAACTTCCTCTGGCGTGAACTGTTCTTGATCCTCGCCATCATCGTGACCGGCATGCCCTTCGCCTTCTACAAGCTATATCGCATCCTCGTCACCCCCTTCTTAACCTACGTCACCCACGCCAACGTCCACGTTCCTGAGTGGCTCGACCGTCCGCTGTCGTGGGTATTCGTTACGCCCAACATGCACAAGTTCCACCATCACGAGTCTAAGCCCTGTACCAACAGCAACTACGGCGGCGTACTCTCCATCTGGGACCGACTTTTCGGCGCGTTCACCTACGGCGACCACAAGGAAGTCCGCTACGGGCTTGACGTCCTCGACGCGACCAGGGACCTCGGTCTGGCCTACCAGTTCACGATCCCCTTCAACAAGGAAATCCAGACAGATTGAAACGCCCTGGAAGGGAGTAGCACACGGCCTGGGGGCCCTAGGTGACCGGTTATAGGCAAATCAGCGCGGGCTGCAGAAAAGTCCACGCGGGCTCCGATAGGCATTGGCGCGCAGCAGAGCTCCTACATCAACATTAATGCCAAACACTCGAATCTCCAGACACACCCTCCGCGGCCTCGTGGCTCGTTACGACCTCGGCGACCTAGTCAACGCCAAACCGCTGACGGCAGGCTCCGTACAGACGAATCTCCTCGTCACGACCACCCAGACACGCGTCGTCCTCCGCCTCTACGAGAACCGATCCGCCGAATCCGTGCGCTTCGAGCTGGCGGTCGTAGACCGCCTCGTGAGCAATGACTACCCGTACCCGGCTCCCCTCCGCGATCGCTCGGGTACGATCCTGCAAGAGCACGCCGGTAAACCGTTGGTCCTGTTCACCTTTCTGGAAGGCAGGCACGTCGAGGCCCCAAACCGGCTCCAGAGACATGAACTCTTCCGCTGGCTGGCTGAGCTCCACCGAATCACCCATCGTTTCAGCCCGAGTAAGGTCGCGCATCGATGGAACTACGGCCCAGACTTCTGTCTACTACAGGCAATCGGACGAACACGGCATATCGGGACTCGCGACGCATTAGACAAGCTGCGCTGGTATCGTCGTGCCCTGAAGGATCTGGTACTACCGGCCTCCCTTCGGAAGGGGATCTGCCACACCGACTTACACTACACGAACATCCTGTATCGCGGGATCAAGCTGTCGGCCCTGCTGGACTTCGACGATGCCAACTACACCTATCAGGTCTTCGACATCGTCGGTCTCGTGGATGGTTGGGCGTGGAGATTTGAAGAGCCATTTGACCTGAAGCAGGCCCGGAAGATCGTGTCAGCATATCAGGAACACCGTCGGCTGACGGCGGTGGAACGCCGCTATCTGTTCGACGTCTACAAGCTCTCAATCCTGATCGACTGCCTGTGGTTCTATGAACGGGGATCCGGCGACCACTTCTACGAACAAGACAAAATTGAGTGGCTGGACAGTTTGGGACGAGACGCGTATCGTGAGGCGGTCGTCGAGTAGCGCTGTTGCGCAATAGAAGGAGAGAACATGAGTGAATCCGAAGCGGGTCCGACCGTCCCACCGAGCTTCAAGGTCACCGCCATCGTTGCCTTGGTTTGGAATGTCATGGGAGTCCTGAACTTCATCGTGCAGATGAACCCTGAGGTCGTCGCATCCATGCCGGACGCCCAGCGGGTGATTATCGAAGGGCGTCCGGCGTGGGCGACCGCGGCGTTCGCGCTGGCGGTGTTCGGAGGGACAGCCGGCGCGATCCTGCTGCTGTTACGTCGGGCGGCCGCCATCCACGCCTTCGGCGCGTCGCTCGTGGGTGTTGTCGTTCAGATGCTCGCTTACATCGGATTGTTGGGGTCGGAGCACTTCGGCCTACCTCAGCTCGTGATGTATGCAGCGATGCCCCTGATCGTTGCAGGATTCCTCTTCTGGTATGCCAACAGTGCACAGAGTAGACAGTGGATCTCATAGAGGAAACGTCCAGTGCCTGAAGCAGCTGACAGCCCCAATGTCTTGCTGATCTGCACGGATCACTGGAGCGGCCTGAACACCCGACCCGCCGGTCATCCTGCCGTTATCACGCCCACCATCGAGCAACTCGCCCGCAACGGCGTCTCGTTCCGGAACGCATACTCCGCATGTCCGTCCTGCGTTCCCGCTCGGCGAACGCTCATGACGGGCATGACGGCCCGCTCGCACGGCGATCGCGTGTATACGAACGGGATGCCCATGCCTGATGTGCCGACGATGGCCGACTGTTTCAGCGACGGCGGCTACCAGACGTTCGCCGTCGGTAAGCTGCACGTCTCTCCCCAGCGGGACCGGATCGGCTTTGACGACGTACTACTCGAGGAACAGGGACGCCACCAGTTCGACGGCAAGGCCGACGACTACGAGCTCTTCCTCCAGGAACGGGGTCACGCCGGTCAGGAGTATGCGGGTGGCATGTGTCACAACGACTTCATCGCTCGACCGTGGCATCTCGACGAATACGAGCACCCGATCAACTGGGCGACCCGCGAGATGTGCAAGACCATCCGCCGTCGCGACCCTCGCAAGCCGGGCTTCTGGTATCTCTCCTTCTCGTCACCCCATCCGCCGATGACGCCGCTGCAGGCTTATCTCGATCTGTATCGCCACGTCGAGATCGATGCGCCCACCCACGGTAATTGGTTGGCCGAACCTGGAGGTCTCCCCCATGCCGTCCGCACGAGACACAAAAACAACGCGTCTCTCGTCGACGCTCCCTGGCGAGAAGTCGAACTCGCACGACGCGCCTACTATGCGACGCTAACGCACATCGACCACCAGATCCGTCTGGTCATCGGTACGCTGCGTGAGGAAGGACTCCTGAACGACACCATCATCGTCTTCACGAGCGACCACGGGCACATGGTCGGCGAACACGGTTTGTGGTGCATGCGGTTGCTCTACGAGATGTCCGCGAAGATCCCACTCTTCATCGTCCCGAACAAAAGCAGCGATCGATTCGCGCCAGGACACGTCGAGGACGGGCTGACCGAATTTGGTGATATCATGCCGACGCTCCTCGATATGTGCGGTCTACCCGTTCCCGAGTCTGTAGACGGGATCGTTCTCGACCGGGACTCACGTGAAGAGCTCTACAGCGAGCACGACGAAGGGGCTACATCCATGCGTGCGATGAGGTGGGGACCTTACAAGCTAATCTACTATCCGGCCGGGAACGTGACACAGCTGTTCGACGTCGAGAAGGACCCTCGAGAGACGACTGACCTGAGCGATGACCCGGGCCATCAGGGCGCTAAACAGGCCCTTATCGATCGCCTGATCCCCTGCCTTCATGGATCGGACGAAGCGTGGGTCGTGGATGGGAAGCTGGTGGGGATGGAGGCGCCCCCCTTCAAGCCCCGGGACAACAGGGGACTGATGGGTCAGCGCGGACTCAGATTCATGTAGTTCCTGCGCCCTGGACTTTTCCTGTCTCCTCACTGGCTTCGCCCTTTCCACCCCCTCCCGTTTCCACTTGCCGTTCCTTCAGGTCATCAGCAGCATGCACCCGTTCCTTACCCTTATCAGTTCGTCTCCCGGAGGTAGCGATGTACATCGGCACGCAGGGTTCCTTTCCCGAAGACCACGATCTTCAACAGCTCTCTCAGCTTGGCGTCAACAACATCGACACGACCCCGTCAGAGCCGGTCAGTGAATGGACGACCGATCTGCTGACCAGCTACCGGGAACGGTGCGCGAAGTTCGGGATCGAGATGGAGATGGCACACGTCATCAGTTCAGGCAATTCGCTGAATGACCCGCACACGGGAAAGGTCTTCCACGGGCCGAGCGACGAGCGGGAGCGCCAGATCGACCTGGTGATCGACATCATCCGGATGGCGAGCAAAGCCGGACTCAGAGGGCTCAACTACAACGCGACACCGCTGGGTCACATGCGTACGACCAGCACCACCGGTCGAGGGGGCGCGACGCTGTCGACGTTCGACTATGCCGAACTGCTCGACCGGGGCCGAGCCGGAGATCCGCCCGAGTCGAGGCTGACGGACTTCGAAGGCGGCGCAGCCGATGCCGACGAGATGTGGGAACGCCTGGATCACTGGCTCCAGCGGGTCATCCCCGTCGCCGAGGAATACAAGGTCCAGATGGCCTGTCATCCGTCAGACCCGGGAATCGGCGTGGGCACGACCTATCGCGGCGTCGATCGCGTGATGGGAATGGTCGAAGGGTTCAAGAAGCTGGTCGACCTGTATGACAGTCCCTACAACGGGATCAATTTCTGCGTCGGCTGTATGTCAGAAGCGCTGGAGAACCCCGGCGAGGATGTCTATGATGTTATCCGCTACTTTGGCGAGCGGAAGAAAATCTTCAACATCCACTACCGGAATATCCGCGGCGGACTAAGAAAATTCGTGGAAGTCTTCCCAGACGAGGGAGACGTCGACATGCTCAAAGTCATGCAGACATTGAAAGAGGTCGACTACCCCTACATGGTCATGCCGGATCATGTCCCGCGTATCTCAGGACCGGAACCCGGCAAAGTCGGATTCGCGTTCACTTTCGGATACATCCACGCGATGCTGCAGGCAGTTGATGCAAACTAGCTCGATCGCACAATGAAGGTAGAACTGGAAGGCAAGACGGCCCTGGTCACAGGGGCGGCTCAGGGAATCGGACGATCGATCGCCGACACTTTGCGGTCGAACGGGGCGCAGGTCATTTACACCGACATTGCTGGCAACGTGCTGGAGGTGACCGCATCGGAAGCGGGCGCACCCTCACGTCGAATGGATGTGACCGACCCCGACGACGTGGAAGACAGCATCAACGGGATCCTCGCTGATTTTGGCAGAATCGATATCCTCGTCAACAACGCGGGCGTCAACACGCTCAACCATCGAGAGCCCATCGACCGGTTCCCGCAGGACGAGTGGGATCGCATCCTGAAGGTTGACCTGGACGGGCCCTATACCGTAAGCCACTCGGTCGTTCCTCACATGCGCAAGCAGGGCGAAGGCCGGATCATCAACATCGCCTCCATTGCGGGGATCGTCCCGCTCAGGCTGCAGAGCGCGTTCGTGGCGGCGAAAGCCGGCGTCGTCGGCCTGACCAGGGCAATGGCCATCGAACTCGGGTCGGCAGGCATACTGGTGAATGCCGTGGCGCCCGGTTCGACCCTGACGGACGGGACCAGAAAGCTCTTCTATGGCGAGGATGGGAAATTCTCGGCGAACGTTCAGAGCCTGCTCGATCACATTCCGTTGGGTCGGCCCGCTGAAGTCGAAGAGATCGCGAACGCCGTCCTCTTCCTTGCGGCCCCCGAAAGCAGCTACATCAATGGACACATTCTGGTGGTAGATGGCGGCTGGACGGCGGGTTACGTCCGGGAATTCTAGCACCTTACAAACAAGCAGCAGAAGAAGAAGACGTGGCAAAAATTACCGAGTTCAAAGGATACGACGGTCCCCTCCCCGAAGGACTCCCACTCAAACCGGATGTCGCGCCGAACCCGATGGTCGTCGATGCCTCCACCGGAGTGCCGGTGGTGTATCCTGGCTGCCACGGGGTAGGGGTGCGAGCATTCATCCCGCAAACGACAAAGCGCCGGCGAAGAACCTCGGACTCGTTCTGTTTTACGTCCCCCCACACGTCGTCCTCGAGCCCCGCTCTCACTCGACAGAGGAAACCTACGTCATGATGGCGGGCGAAGGCGAGATGCGCCTTCGAACTGTCGAAGCGAAAGATCAAGAAGGGTGACTTTGTTTACCTCCCTCCCTGGTGTGTAAACGGGATCGAAAACACTGGAAGCGATACCCTCGTCGTCCTGATCTGCACCTCACCCCCAAATCCGTAGGCTAGGACAGGGCCGAACTTCGTGGACTCACCTACAGAAGGAGCAGACCATGAAAATGACCAGCGTCACCCTTACTCCGGTCTCGACCCGACGAGAAACCGGACAGATCTCCCAGCACGTGATCGTTCAGTTGGGCACGGATGAAGAGCTTGTAGGACTTGGAGAGATGTCCGACGTCCACGACTGGGGCGTTATGTATGATCTCGAGGACATCAAGGGCGCCTATGAATCGATCGTCATGGATCAAGATCCACTCGACTGGCATCTCCTGACGGAAAGGGCTCGGGGCCGCTTGCGGATGGGAGGGGCGATCCGGGCGGGTCTCGAAATCGCGATTTTCGACCTGGTCGGTAAGATCCAGGGAAGATCTGTCGCCGGGGTGTTCGGTGGGGCATTTACGGACAAGATGCGAGTTTGCTACCCCATCTTCCGCAACTACTCGCGTGAGGATGCCGAAGCCAACATCAAGCGGGTGGATCGCAGGATGGGAGAGGGCCAGGACCTCTTCCGTTTGTATCACGGCGGGAACATCGAGGCGGACGAGGTCTTCCTAGACGGTGTCAAATCGAACCACGGCGACGGCTTCGAGCTTAAATCGCTCGACTTCAGCGGGGTCCACAATTGGAAGCACGTCGTCAAAACGATCGAGATTCTGAGTCGTTACTACCCGCCCATCCTCTGCGAGTCCGTGTCGGACCGAAAGGACCTGGAAGGCCAGAAGGAAGTCCGGCGGAGAATCGACTTCCCGATCAGCGAGCACGTCAGTTCGCTGAACCAGGCCTATGAGTTCGCCAAACACCGATACGTGGACATCTACAACATCAGCCTGTGCGGTGCAGGCGGGTTCACCAACGCAATCCACGTGGCGCAAGTCGCGGATTCAGCGGGCTTGTCCGTTCTGGTCGGAACAACCCAGGAACTTTCTGTAGGCGTGGCGGCCCAGGCTACCTTCGGCTGTATCACCACCAACCAGGACTTCCCCGGCGACTGCACAGGCGGAATGCTTTACGAAAACGACGTCGCGAGAAACCCGATCCAATACGAAAACGGGTACGTCCTGCTTCCCGACGGTCCCGGCCTGGGTATAGAACTCGACGAGGACAAAGTCGCCGCCATCACCGAGCCGCTAAGCTCTCGGTAACCGTTTCATCCCGAGTAGGTTCCGCCAAAAGCCAGGACCGTATCGAGGGACCAGGTCAGGTACGAGACGGGCGTTCACTTCTCGATACAATCGGGAAGAAGAGCACCCACCAGATGAGACAACACCCTTACTTTCACGCACACGATCTACTCGGGATGAATGCCTGAAGCAGTCGACCTTTTCGCCGATCGCTGGCTTTCCAGCCGGCCGACCTACCATACGGCGATGGATCAATGCATCCCCGACTCGTCGCTCGCACCTGATGACAGACACCGACGATGGCGTGTGATGGATTACCGCGGTCAGCACCTGTCTGGTAAAGCGCTGGTCGCGGGCGTGGAGACCGAGGCGCCGCCGATCGCGCTTCCACTGGACGCCCACGGATGGTACGCTATTTCGATCGGGTGCTGGCGTCTCAAAGACTGGTATCTTGCCGGAGACGGGAAGCCCCAGTTGCTGGTCAGGATAGCAGGAGACGACACCTACACGTCGCTGCAGCTGCCGACACGTCCACAGCCGACAGACCCGGTTTCAGGCTGGCACCACTGGACCGGTGAAGAGGAGCTCAGCGAATGCTTCTGGCAAATCGTCGAACTCCACGGAGAGGATCTCGAGTTCGCTCAGCCCACCTGGATCGAGACGGGACGCGACGGCGTCCAGAGCATCAAATGTTGCCTGACGAATGTCGCCTACGTGAAGCTGCTTCCGCTGACGGAAAAGGACGTGCGGGTCTACCAGCAGGCAGATCCGGCCCAGATCCCCCTCTACGCGCACAACGACGTCACGCTAACCCGGGCGGAATCTCCGGAGATGCTAAGGCGGCACATCCTTCCGTTCGGCGACACAGACTTCACACGAATCTACTGGGAAGGGGCGATGGGAGACTTGTCCTCCTATTTCCGGACGCGCAACCGGACGCCTGAGGCAATTGGCCGAGACGTATTCTTCCATACCCACGCTCGAAACGAGGCTGCTTGCTGGCGTCGGTGGAGAGCATCGGGTAACGACCCGCTTGCGATCGCCAGTGAGGTGACACGCCACCTCGGTCTCGAGTTTCATGTCACCCACCGACTCGGCGGTTTCAGGCAGGCCCCAGTGCACGACTACTGGGACCACGGCGACACTTTCTGCAAGCGCCATCCCGAGTTACGAGGCCGAGATCGCGACGGAGCGGAATCCGTCCGGCTATCCTTCGCCTATCCCAAAGTGCGCGAACACGTGATCGAAACCTACCGCGAAATGGCCGCCTACGAGATCGACGGCCTCTGCCTACTCTACAATCGGCGTCATCCGCTGCTCGGGTACGAGGCACCTCTCGTAGATGGCTATCGCGAACAGTACGGAGCCGACCCACGCACGCTGGACGAAGACGATCCGACCTGGCTGCGCTACCGCTCAAGCATCCTGACTGGCTTCATGCGCGAGTTGAAAGAAGCACTCCAGCTTCCGGTGACAGCGATCGTCATGAGCACGCCAGAGGAAAACCTGCGTCAATCGCTCGACCCGGAGGGATGGATTGCGGCGGGCGTGGTCGACACGCTGGTCCCATATACGGACCACCCCGAGTGGAATCACTCGGCCTTCTCTTGGCAGCAGTCTGATGCCATCAAGCCGTTTATCAGCCTGACGCAGACCTCGTCGTGCGAGTTAGCACCGTGTTTCCACACCTCAGAAATGGGTGCAGAAGACTACCGGAACACGGCCGCGGGCCTCGCTCAACAGGGAGTCGACGCCTTCTTCTTTTGGTGGGGAGACACCGGCTCGATGGCCCACTATGGCCCCGAGTGGAGCGCAGCCAGGCGGCTTGGCCGCATCGATGAAATCTCCACGTGGCAGGAAGCGGGATCATCGTCTCTCGATGCCCCAGTTTACCCGCTCGACAGCCTGGACGGTTGGCACAGCAAGTACGTGACTCCAGCGTAGTTTTACGACTTGGGAATCATCACGCGAGAGGATCGGGAGGAACCCACGCAGGGCTGTCCACAAGACCGCTCCCATTCGCTCGTCCACCTTAAGGAAATCGAGGAAATCGCGATCTGGGAAGGGGGCATCCTAGAACTCGTCTCGACCGACCTCGTCTGCACAGGCATCGACCTGTGCCCGCGGGGCGGAAGATACTCGCCGCCTCCGACTACGTAACGGAAAGAGAAGACCGACTGTGAACGTTGTCTACCTGTTCTCCGACGAGCATAGCGGGTCCGCGATGGGCAACAGCGGTCACCCTCTAGTCCAGACGCCCAACCTGGATTGCCTGGCTGAACAGAGCCTTGTGTTCGACAACGCCTATTGTAACTACCCGATCTGCACGCCATCACGGCTGTCCATGCTAACGGGCAGGTATCCGCACCAGATCGAAGCGTGGGATCTTGGCGCCGTCCTCGACCCCGACAAATACCCCACCTGGGGTCACCACCTGTCCGATTACGAGACCATCCTCTGCGGGCGCACACACTTCAACGGGCCAGACCGTCTGAACGGGTTCGGTCAACGACTTCTGGACGACCTTCCCCGATGGATCCAGAGCGGTGGCGCTCCGAGACGGGGACCTGATGCACGACGGGCATCCAACTCACACGTCTCAGAATGTGGCCCGGGCCACCACAGCAACAGCAGCTACGACACTCTGGCCGCAGATACAGCGATCGAGTATCTGAATGCTCGGGAGAGCGGGTCGTCAGACAAGCCCTTCCTGCTCTACTGCGGATTCATGCTTCCCCACTTCCCGCTTATCGCGCACCCGGACTACTACACGCTCTATGATCCCGAGACACTAGAACTGCCGGACACCTGGGACGAACCGCTTGAGGATCAGCATCCGATTATCCAGCATCATCGATGGTCGTGGCGCAACGAGGTCCCCCCGCCAGAGGAAATTGTCCGCCGCGCGACGGCATCCTACTACGCACTGATCACTTATATAGACAACGAGATCGGTCGGATTCTGGACGCGATCAATAGCTCATCCCTCAAAGATGACACCGTCGTCATCTACACGAGCGACCATGGGGAGATGCGCGGCCACCATGGGATCTGGCAGAAGCAGTGCTTCTACGAGGACGCTGTTCGCGTGCCGCTGATGGTCCGTCAACCCGGAGGTTCGTCGGCACGACTCCGCCAGAACGTCAGCCTCATCGACGTCCTGCCCACCTTGCTCGACATTGCGGGAAGCGAAATCCCCCCCGACCTTCCTGGACGCAGCCTGCTGGAAACCGCCCGTGTGCCCGACGAGACACCACGCAAGGTCTTCGCGGAATATCACCATATGGGCATGCTCAACGCCGGCTTCATGCTCAAGAAGGGTGATCACAAGCTCTGCCACTACGTGGACAACCCTCCGCAACTGTTCGACCTGAGCACAGATCCTGACGAGAATCATGATCTGGCAAACGACCCGGGACACGCTGTGACACTCGCCGATCTTAACCGTGAGTTACGAGCTTTGATCGACCCCGATGAAATTAACGACCGCTGCAGGCGGAACCAGGCTGAACGTGCTGCTAGCACCAGAAGGGAGACAGAATGAAATACACTACTCTCGGCCGAACTGGCCTGAAGGTCAGCGTGGCAGGTCTGGGATGCGGCGGCTTCAGCGCCATAGGGAAGCGTGTTGGCAAGCCTGAGTCCGATTCCGTGGATCTGGTCCGGATGGCCCTCGATCGCGGAGTCAACTTCATCGATACAAGTGCCAACTACGGCACCGAAAAGATTGTTGGCAAAGCGATCGCCGATCGTCGGCACGAGTTGGTCATCTCGACCAAAGCTTCGATCGGTCGGGGAGATGACCTTCTTTCACCCGAGGACGTCATCGCCAGTCTAGACAACTCCCTCGTCGACCTGAAAACAGACTGCATCGACATCTTCCATCTTCACGGGGTTGCGCCCGACGCCTACATCCACGCAGTAGATGTGATCGTCGAGCCACTAATAAGGGAGCGTAACAAGGGTAAGTTCAAGCACCTCGGCATGACAGAGGTGCCTCCGCACGACACCCATCACGAAAGTCTCGAGCAGGCGATCCACCACGACAGCTTCGACGTTATAATGGTCGCCTACCACATGCTCCACCAATCTGCCCGGCGATCGATCTTCCCTGTAACGCGAGAGAAGGGAATCGGTGTTCTCGACATGTTCGCCGTTCGCCTGTTGTTCAGCGAGCAGGGCCGGCTTAAGCGCATCGTCGACCAACTCGTAGACGATGGGCAACTCCCCGACGAACTCAAAGGGCAAGACAATCCGCTAGGCTTCCTAATCCATGAGCGCGGCGCATCCAGCGTGATCGACGCCGCCTACCGATACTGTCGACATACGGCAGGCATCGACGTCGTCCTGTTCGGCACCGGTAACCCCGACCACCTCAACGCCAACATTGACTCTATCCTGTCCCCTCCCCTTCCGGGAACGGACGTTCAGAAAATCGAATCAATATTTGGCAAGTTGATAGATGTTGGGCTCGACGCACCGGGTAATGTGAATCGATAAACAGATCGTGAGGAAAATCGAATGACGCCATTCCAACAGAAGCTTAAAGGCAGTATCCCAGCAATGGTGACAGCCATGCGAGAAGACTTCTCAGTCGATGCCGATGCCATGAAACGGACCGCATCCCGCCTGCTCGAACACGGTTCAAGGGGCGTGGTGGTGATGGGCACATCCGGTGAGTTCGCAGGCATCAATGACGACCAACGTCCGGCTGCGATCACGTCAGTCGTCGAGGAGGTCTGTGGACGCGTCCCCGTAGTCGTCGGCTGCGGACAACCCAACGTAAAGCGGACACACGAACAAGCGCGGCAAGCCGGTGACCTGGGGGCAGAAGGCATCCTAGTAAATCCACCATTCTATTTCCCCATGACTCAGGATGAGGTGGTCT
>MDTE01070826.1_pt1 | contig 19968 bp, 9 predicted proteins | sample 811231 | NCBI WGS metagenome assembly MDTE01 (sample SAMN05326651, study PRJNA326480) | marine metagenome | isolation source: seawater | place: Indian Ocean: Red Sea | collected 2010 | reverse complement strand
GATCGAGCATTGATTCTTCTACTCGACAAAAGGATTGAGAAGTATAACTACAGCCGTTGTTTTCCCAAGGATATTCGATTCAATCACACCTCAGAGCCATCCTCGACAGGTCGCTTTGCGAGAAGATTTTTCACCAAGGTCGTGCAAACTCAAGAAAAGTGAAAGATTGAAATCCGCCAGATACTTGAATCGTTTATGGCCGATGATTCTGATTTTGAAGAAGATACAAAATTCAAACCATTTGGGCTTGAAGAACTCCCCTCCATTGCACATGAATCATTTCACCAACATGCTACACATCTACACGAGGTCATGGACCGACATACTGCCGTCTTGGTTGAGGCTGGAAAGTTACCTGAAACCCATCTTGCGAATATCGATCCTCAACGAAAATTAGTCTGGATGATCGAAGAACTAAATGGTAATGTTACTGAAAACGCCATCACAATCCCACTGCGTGGCGCTGAGGCTGATGAGATTTCATGGCACGTCGAGCGTAACACTCAGGGCTCTCGCCTTCTCCTTGAAGTTGGAGAAATTTTTTCACGAGAATTTGAGATTCCAGCAAGTATTGAATCTGAAGATGTAAGTCTCATCGATGGGATGCTTGAAATCAAATTAACTGAATAGTTACTCTTGCGTAGCAACACCTTTCAATTCACCAATAACTCTTGTCAGGGCTTCTTGAGCCTGTACCTTGTGACTGTTATCCATTTCATTACGGCTGTATCTTGCTTCTTCAAATGTGGCATCCAGGGCCCTGATACTTTCTTCGGATATGGGCAGGGCCTTACGTACTGCCATTTCGAATTCTCTAACGGTTTCAAAGTCCCTTCGGAGGAAGCCTTGTTTCATTAACTCAAGACACAAACTCTCATAGCAATTGAAAATGGATTCTCTGATTGAATCACCAGCAGCAAGTAATTCTGCTGTGTAACTGAATATATCTGCAAATTGCTTGATTTGTTCTGCTCGTTTTCTTCGAATCGAAACAACATATGCTCCAGCAATAATTCCAATGATTACCACTGCATAGAGCCACATGGGCACCTCTACTGGTGGTTCAGCATCCACGTATGGAATCTGTCCAAATGCACTATCTTGGCCTAAATCAAACATCGAGGAATTGGTTAATACCGAAAATTCTCCGAACTGATTATTCACTGCAAATTCTAGGTTCAAACGCCCGTAGGTTGCATAATCGCCATATGGGGGGTCAGCATTAAACTCAAATTGAGCCAAACCATTACCATCAGTATTGATGGTGACATCATCGAGTAATGTGCCATTTTCTTGAAATAAGAATACACTTACGGAAAGCCCCGGTAATCCAAGATCAGTGTCATTGGCGATAATTCGAACACTACCCCTGACACTTTCTTGCTCATTCTCAACAATTTCCTCGATGTTAAATTCAAATCTTGCATCAACTTGTAAGAAAAAGGATTGCGAAACATTTTCTGCACTGTTGAAGTATTCGCTGTCCTCACCTTCATATTCGATAACGACGAAGTTTATTCCTGGAGTCATCCATGGAGGTGCTGTCGCTTCTAGGGTAAAGAAAGCACCATCCCACGACACATCTGTGATATCGATACAACGGGCCCCAGCCAGTTCAACTTTGCAACCTGAACCATTGCCCATGGTAAAGTTACCAGAGTTTAAGACCATATTTTCGCCACCTCTCTCCAACAATTGCCCGGTGATCACAATATTTTCTATACCATCACTCCTTACCGCAACATCGGTTGTTTCTTTAACTCTCAAAACAACATCTGAGTAAACGATGACTTCTTTGGTCACATTCACTGGAAGATGTCCAACACTGCCATTGAATAGTACTTTAATGACGTGAACTCCTCTCGCCATGTCCATTGTAGCAGGTATAGAGGCAGTCCAGCCACCATCACTATCGGTCAGGGCAACTCGCTTGAACTCATTATCAAGGAATATTTCAACTGTTAAAGCTTGTAATCCCTTATCGTCATCATCTAAATCATAAAGTCGTCCATTGAAATTCCAACGCTCTCCTCTCGTGATTGTCGTATCTGAATCAAATTCCAAATCAAGACCACTTCGATGCGCCAGCATAAAGGTCGTGCTTGTGGTACCAAATCGATACCAACCTTGGGCAGGGACTTCGACTACGAGTGTGTTTAATCCATCCTGGAATCGGTCATCTACCAACCAATTGACCAAATATCCTCCACTGTTATTGGACGTTCCGTTACCTATGGGTAGACTCTCAACGAGCAGTGATACATCTAATGAGGAAACAGGTTGCAAAATGTTATCTGACACTGTTCCATTGATGGTTACTTCATCACCAACCGCCATGGCCTCAGGCAAGGTGACAGTGACGATAACAGGAGAAAATACATTCCAAGTCGACGATGTATCTGATGCGAGATAAAATCCAGAGGCATTGTAGATGACATCAAACACATTTGGACCGAGTGTTGCATCATTTGGAAGATAATAATTCAAGGAGAATCGACCATTACCATCTGTGGTAGTGGTAGTTAGAGCAATATCAGTTGCATTTTCCCTTAACAAAATCGTTTGTCCGGCCAATGGGATGTCCATGATATCGACCAAAACCCCACTGATTGTGAAGGTCGTTTCCCTATCTGCCTCTCCTCCAAGAGCATCAAGATTGATTTGAGTAGGAACTGTCACATTGAAGGTTGAACTATTCGTATCAGGGAGATAATATTCTGCATTAAATTGAGAACCAACACTAATCGGATCGACCCAATTTTGGCCTCCTTCAAATCGCACTTCTGCAGTGTGTATACCAGCAGAACTGGAAATTGGCATTACATACTCGAGAGAAAAGGCACCGGTAGCATCATCACAGAAAGTCGTTGAAACCGGACTTCCGTCAACATAAAGAATAATTTCACCGCACTTTGGAACATCATTTTCTTGTAAGATTCCACCAAGCTCATCAACCAATGTTCCATTCACGTAAAGCCTGTCACCAACAACAAACATATCAGAAATCGATTCAATGGTGATATTTGTTGCAGCAAGTACAACGAATGAAACGGAGGAATTCACACCTACAATTCCATCGGTAACATCAATTCCATCATAACTTGCGTTGATGTAGGCAATACCTGGGCTCATATCAGTTGGTATTGGAATCGAAACTGTGAGCGTTCCGTTATCGGGACGAGTTTGGAACTCTTGGAAAATATCGGTCCCAAAGAGGCTAATGTTGACATCTTGACTTCCCATTGTGGCGAGTGTATTATCAGTTAATTCAACGGTAACTTGGAGATTTTCTCCACGAACTACCCTAAAGTTCAGCGATGGCTGTCCATTATCTTCAACAGGTTCAATAAATCGCAATCGAGAAAATCCTCTCGAGTCAAAGGTATCATCATCTGTGGATCCAACGTAATGAAGGCTGTTTGAGGTGGGTGTGAAACTTGCATCGATGGTATGAGTTCCTCGAGCAAAATTATTGTCTAAAGTTATGGTTACTTTCCACGTTGAATCCTCTTGAACAGTGCCGTTTGAGGTAGAGAAACCGGTCGTTCCACCATTAATTCTTACATCAACCAAAGCGGAAAGCGCATTTCCTTGTAACGTCGTAAGATTCGAGCCATTGTCGCTGGTAATGGTTCCGGTTACGTTGAATGTTTCACCGGCAACTGGATTTGCGAGAATTGGACTATCAATGGTCAAGACGGTATTTGAGCGGACTTCAATATTTGTGAGATTAGAAATTGTCCCAACCAAGAAGGCTCCGGGGTTATCAGAAAAGATGAATTGTACGGTGACTGGGCCAAGTTTTTGGTCCAAAGGCACGGTGTAAGATACGTTTGCCCACCCTTGCCCATCAGTCGTAATTGGAGTTAAGAAATCGTCTCCAAATTTGATTTGCACATCCAATCCAGAGAGGATAGCATCGTTATCTGAGGATTCAACGAGTCTGGAGGTAAGATTAACCACACCATCCCGGAGTACAATTTGTGGATTAATCGGCGATATCTGAGTGATTTCTGTAGTGCCTAATACTGTGACGGCTTGATTTCCTGTTTCAGTGAGATAAAAGGGAGATGAACCGTCAACAACTGTAATCACTAACTGTTGGTTTCCTTTATCGGTTCCATCATTATTCACATCCGTTGGAACTGAAAAATTGAAAGTTCCTGAAGCATTTGTTTCAAGATTTTCAATGAGTAATTCAGCATCATTACCTAACCAAAACACATCAATTTGAACTGGTTCAATCAAATCTTGTCCATCTGCATCTTGAATCTGTCCTGCGATAATGAAGTTGGTATCTGCGATAATCGGATTGTCAACATAATCAATGACGATGTTGGAACCGACTTGTATTGTTAGGTTTAGATCTGTAGAATTTCCTATCCGCCATGAATCACCGGGATTGAGAGTTGAAACCACACCATCATCTGCAACTTGCATGCGAACCGTATAGAATCCTGGTGTTAATCCGGATGGAGTCCAATCAAAAGTAGCATTTCCTTCCGCATCGGTAATACTAGAGCCAAGGCTTGTGTTGGCACCTCCATAATCAAAGATGTATTCCACAGACACACCTGCTAGTCCTGTTTCCGTATCTTGAACATCAGAGACAGTACCTGTAAACGTAATTTGGTTATCCATTTCTACAATCGCTTGTGGACTTTCGGTACGAACCAGATAGTCAGAAATGATACCCATGGAGAAATCAGGGGGGTCATTTTCTAGCCAGTCGTAGAATAGTCCATTACCGTCCGGAGAGGCGAATACCATGATAATTTGCACATCATAAACGCCTGAAGGGATATTGGGCGCTATCAATGAAATGTTGAAAGTTCCATTAGCAGGATCGAGTGCAACATCATCGTTACCAATTTGTATCGGCGCTCCGTTTGAATCAGTCAGTTCAATCAACATAGAGGTTTGATTATTGACAAGTCGAGTATTATGAATAGGGTCATAGATATCTCCGATAAGGTATGTCGTGTTTCCAAAGTGCGTCCAATCATCGACCAAAGTAATGTTCAAGTTGACTTCAGCAGTGACTCTTAACGAAAACAATTGGGAAGAAGTGGTAAAGTTAACCGAGCCATTGAAATTTATTTCCAGAGGATAGTCTGCTGCGATTGTATTGGCATCTATGGTAAAACTACTCTCAAGTAATTTCGTTGCGGGGTTGGAAAAGGTTTCAACCCAAGATCCATTGAAGTCCAGGCTATAATTTCCAGATTGGTTGAATTCAACAATATTACCTAAGTGATCGCTAACTTGAATTTGGATGGTTGTCGGATCTCCTCGTGTTTGAGCCCCAGATAACATCTCGAAGGAAAGTACACCCTTCAATCTCCAATCAAACCCAGATAAACTGGATTCTGAATCCGTTGCTTCTCCCTGATTGGGATAGAACACCAACTCAATTTCAATTTCCCCTGCTGGCATGGGGAAATTGGGATCGAGAGGATGTACGTGATTAAAAGCACCAGCAACCGATACATTGAATACTTCTCGATAGGCAATTCCAGTTCCTGCTTGACGCATACCAAGATAGAGGAAACCGGGAATGGCTACCGGAGAGATTCCCTCTGTGACTGCTGTACCATTTACATAGATATTTTCACCAATAACTAAGACTTCATTGTCAGCCTCAGGACCTTGAACGGTGGCCGTTAAATTCGGTGCTTGACGAATATCAAGTAAAATCGTGGCAGTAGATGCACGCAAATGGAATGCAGGCGATGGAAGAGCTTGACTGGTATCCACCCACCCATTGAAGGTGAGTGTTGCGGTTTCATTCCTCTGTGGTTCAGTTGAGTCCAAGACAATATCAACCGCCCAAGCTCCAGTTGGAGACACTGGGGCATTCCAAGTATTTGACCCATTTACCTGTGAATTAAATGTGACAACAACCTCTAATCCTGTTGTGAAATTTGCGGGGAAATTATCACTTGACATCTGCAACATACCACTCAGAGTAGTGGTAGCACCTGCTCCAAGAATCGGCTGATATGGATCGTTAGGTGATTCATGTGTAATGTTTGAATCATCGGTGAGATTAATGAAAGGATCAAGCGTAATGGTTCCAAGATTTACATAGCCATTTCTTTCGTGATAAACAACCATGTTCATGAAGCCTGGTGCACCAACCGAATCAATGGTTCCTCTAATGGTAAAAAGACCTTGACCAGTAGTAATTGTGGACCCAAAGCGGCCTTCTAACCTTGAAGGAGATACATCTTGAATGTCATCAGGACTCACAACAAATCCAAGAAGAGAGATGTCTTCTACACCTGTGTTATTACTTGAGAAAACCAAGTTACCAGTGATATCTACCTCTGTTGTTCCATCTCGCTCATACGAGGTAGGCGTCCATGTTAGATTGTTAATCTGAACCTCTTCTGGTTCCGGGCAAGGGTCGAAAGGCACCCATCCTAATTCATCACCGTTATTCAGAACCAATCTCGCTTCTGCCCAATGTGCAAAATGATCCGAACTTACTTCGAAACCTGTACCAGTCCAAGAACCGCCTCGATAACCGTTCACAGCCCTTGCTGGAATACCCGCTAGTCTCGACATGATTACGAAAAGGCTCACAAATTGCGTACAAGTTCCCTCTTGATATTGACCGACCATGAGTTCGGCTAAATCATCACCAGCGATTACGCTGAAATCAGGAATGCCGTTGTAATTGATTTTGTAAGTGGTGTTCTGCAAATAATCTTTGATTGCTTGCAACTTCGCAAAAGCACCGACTTCGCCTAAGATAGCAGCTTGGGTCTCGTTGAGTACGATTGAGTGAGGGTGTTGCAAATCTGTCATCGTGGATGGGACTGACAACTCATAAGGACTCAATGTCGAAGGTTGGCTAATAGCAGCGTTTGTTCCCCAGTCATAGTCATGTTCTACCTCATCAACAGTGATTAAGTCAACAGAGCCACCTCTTACGGTATATGCGTGCGTATCATTGGTTCTGTTGATGACATTTGTAGCAGAATCTGTCCAAGTGATATCTTGCGCATAAGCGGAAAGTGGAAGAGAATTACCGGGAGAAACTGGAACATTGTAATCAATTTGCCAAGTAATGGTAGTATCGGTGAATGCCCCATCGGCCAAATTTGTAGTATTTGCATAAGGAGATGTTATTGTTTGCTCTGGATGCATGTCTTTTTCCAATCCAAAACCAGTACCAGTATACTTATCATACGTGTTTAATCTCCAGTAATGCGTATATGTTGAGTCAGGACTACCCGCAGAGGCATTCGCCCAGAAAATAATTTGATTCTCAACGATATCATCACTAGGATCAAGTGGGTCAAAGGTTCCATCACAAAGATTTGGCGGTGGACATTCCGCTCCATCCATCATACCTCCACCATCTGTGTCTGGGTTTGTCCAATCGGTACCCGTTAGGTTTTCGTAAGTGTCAGATAATCCATCTCCATCAAAATCAGAAGGTTGAATATCGTCTGCAGGGTTATCCTCAGGATTGGTTTGGTCAACGTATTCTTGGCCATCCCAAACGCCTCCAGAGTCAGTATCGACGTCATTAGGGTCTGTAACATAGATATCTGTGGCTCCTGGAGGATTTGGCAAACCGATCCATGTGAGTTCACAATCAACCGAGGTTTCAAAATAATCATTCAATCCATCTTCATCAGTATCTAAATCATTATCACAAGGCTGATTTGGGTTCGTAAGATCTTCAACGACTTCTTCAAAGTCATTTTTACCATCGCTGTCCGTGTCAGCAGCATTCTTATTGGTACCATAAATCAATTCTTCTTGCCAATCTGCAAGACCATCACCATCTGAATCCTCAAAATCATCGTCGCAATATGCAGGGAAACTTCCACTTAATGCATCATGGCACCAAGAACCATTTCTGTGTTCAACAGCAATCGGTTCAGAAGGAGGAGCAACAACAACGCCACGAAGTGTTAGCCCCTGGACTGAAGTATAGGCAAATTCAGTATATGAAAATGAATCGTTGTAATATGCGATTCCTCCAGAAGGGTTGAAACCAGTTGTATCCAAAAGAGCGAGTATGTTTAGCCCTGCAGTGTATCCTGTTGTTGTGGTTTCGAAATTTATGTATGAATCACAAGCATTGGTATAGCCCCATGTTACATTGGCATTCGAGAATTGCCCACCCACGAGAAAAGTACTGTACTCATTGGTATCATTAACGCCACCGTAATCTGAATCTGATACATTCCAAAATGTACAAGAGTTATTTTCCACGTAATCGAAAATCCCATCTTTGTCGCTATCTTCCGCACTCTCTGGCCTTGTGGGGTCAGTCTCACCAGCATCGACAACTCCATTGCAATTCAAATCTTCTTCATCATCAAGAAGTCCATCTAAGTCTGTATCTTGTGACCTGGGGTCACTCGCTTGTGGAGGCACTCCATATGTACCGGTTAATTCAACAAAATCTGAACAATTATCTGAATCAGTATCAACTTCCGTTGGGTCGGTTCTGTTGTCCCTTTCCTGACCATCCAACAATCCATCGTTATCTGAATCAGGGTCAGTCGCATTTGTTTCAGTATCTCCATCAACTTCTGCTACGAGGTTTAAACAACCGTTGAGAGGATCACATGGCAAGGTTTGTGTAACTTCAGGAGCGAAGCAGTTATTGTTCCCACCGTCACAACTTGTATCCCATGAGGGATTGATGTATTCAGCGATGTTTTCCAACCCATCACCGTCTTTGTCGCCAAACGCACCCTCTGAACCATTTCGGTCAGTAGGATCGAGACCCACACTGTACTCATATCCATCAGGCATTCCATCTCCATCTGAATCTTGGCCGTCTGGGTCTTCATCTTCGATGCCATCACCATCATCATCATTTGATGCACAGTCTGCATCACCGTCATTATCTGGGTCTGAACCATCAACAAAGCCATCGTTATCATTATCCAAGCCATCAGTACAGATGTTTCCAGGTGGATCTTCATCGCATTCGAATGAACCAGCGTTGGGACAGTCGTGAGCATCATTTGCTGAAGCAAAAGATACCCCTTCTTCATTCCAGTTAGAAACCGGTATCATTCCACTGTAAAATACGCCTTGGTCAAGTATGTTTGGAGTAGCCGGATTGTCCCAATTTGCTGGCATACCATATTGATATTCTAGCCAGTTTGAAACGCCGTCACCATCCGAATCATCAGTTTGCGGATTATCTTGATTAGACGGGTCCATCCCAAAAGTCCATTCATATCCATCAGGCAATTCATCTCCATCGAAATCCCAATCGCTATCACTAAGCCCGAGGATATATTCCAATCCCAGAGGCATTCCATCACCATCACTGTCGGCAGAGCTAGCATTTGCGTGCATGGCACCAAGTTCAATGGCAGAAAACAATGAAAGAACCATCAACAAAACAAGACTGAATGATTTTTTTTGATGCAAGGTTTGAGCACGTTGAAGACCAATCATAGATTGCTTACTTTGACCTAGCATACGCTACCCTCGCAAAGTAGCGGTAGGAAACATAGCACTTAAGGAAAATGGAACATTGTTCATACAAAACAATGATGAAAATCACAGATCTTCTAGTTCTTCAATCAATTCCAAATCATCATCAAAATCATCTTCTGCCTCGATTGGAGGTGGTATGTCAAGTGATTTTTCTTCTTCAGAGTCAATTTCTTCCAGTTCTTCTTCCCAAACAGCCGTTCCTGAAGCTGATTGAGCACCTTTTCTGTAGATGGCGATAAACAATACAAGGCCCAAACCGAAATACAACCCAATCGTTGGTGTGCTAGGGTTGAGCACTTGACTTGAAACACAATTTACGAAACCATCACAAGTCGTTGCAAATTTAAATCGCTCTTCTTGTTTGAACTCAAGCGGATACGGCACTTCCTCATCCATTGGCGTAACTTCAAACTCGACCGTAAGTTCCTCGCCTGTTCGCATTGAATCAGGAGAGGTGAAATCCATGGTAAATTCATCTTGAGAGAATGCTGGAACGGTCAGGATTACGAAGTTAGCACCCAGTTGGACATTGCTTGTCTTCATTTTCACATCCCACCCAGAAGGTGCGGAGGCTGTGATTACAATATCGAGAGGTATGTTGTTATTGTTTTTCACTAAATATTCGATACTTTTCGTTTGAGAAGGCAGGAAGGCAGAAGTTGAGGTTTTCTGTTGGAGGACAATATTGTTTGGCGTGACTATTTCTTCGATTTTTATGATCAGTGGTAAATCGAAATAGCGCAATTCTTCGCTATCATCTACTACTTCTTCTTTGACTCGAAGGTAAATTGTATGGTTTCCCGCCTCGATTTGTCCGTTAATTTGAACAGTCATCTCAATTTCAAATGTCTGATTTGCCCCAAGCGTGGCAACGATGGCATTGCTGCCGTTACTATCCGTAATCTCAAAATTCCATGAAGCGTATGCAGGATTTAAGTCGGTATTTTCATCCAATCTTGCAGGGTTAACGATTAACCACCGTCTTTCGCCAATTTCGTCAGTTGAATCTGTGATACGAATATCGAAAGTAGCAGTATCCGTTGGAGAGATGGGGCCAATCGTACCTAAATCGCCTCCATCTGAATCTGCGAATACTTCTGCAAGAATACCAAACGTTCGATGAACAGTGAAGAAAACCTCTGCTTTTCTTTCAGAGTCGCCCGTACTCAAAATTTCTACGTTGAGCATACCAATGTCCGCATCATCCCGAGAAGAGGGAGGGTAAACTTCGAGTTTCATTGTGAGAATTTCATGACTTGCTATACTTGGTGTTACGTAATATTGGCTTTCTTTGTCAAGAATGGCTCCAGTTGTGTTATCATATACCTCATACTGCCATCCAAGAGGGATTTCTTTCATCAGAATGCGGAAGGTATCTGTATCAAATCCTGCATTGAATATGTCCATGAAATAGACGCCTTTGTCCTTTGAATCGATGTAATGAGATAAAGATGAATCAAAAGCTTCGGGACGTTCAGAATCCGCAATCTGCTTTTGATGTGCTTCATCCTCGTAAACTGAAACTCGCGGTTTTGAATAAACACCTACCTCTTCCATATCCAAAAGAATTCTTTCAACAGCGACTTCGACACTCAAGCCGTTCTCATTTTCTGCATAAGCACGTGCAAAAACTTCCAAGAGTTCTGGGGCGTCAGATAAGTCTGCTTCTGGTGTTTCTATTGTAAGAATGGGTTTTGCAAATTCTCCCCCATCTGATAATTCATAACCTTGAGGCTTATCCCATATCGGATCTGACCATGATGAAGGAAACGTATTTGGTGGCACTTCCATAACAACATTTACTGGATTGCCTTGTGCACCTGTGTGTCGAATTTGAAAGTCTACGCTGGACACTTGTCCGGGAGCATACAAGAGCGTATCACTCGTTCCAACTGGTAAAGAAAGATCAATACCATGATTGACGAATTGGATGCCCATGTGATTGTAGGTAAGCACGTGACCTTGAACATCGGTCACTTGAAGCGTGAGATTATACTGTCCAGGAGCGATACCTTCTGGATATGTCCACGTGAAATTTCCAACTAAACCGTTGTTATCCAATCGCAAATCATCATCTTCGAATAACTTAGGAAAGTCACTTGAGGCCGAGTTTGTTCCCGATGGTTTGGTTAAATCCAATTCAACCCTTTGAATGTCATCACGACCGAAGGCGCTTCTTACATCGACGGTGAACTCAATGTCTCTATTCTCTGCCCATTGATATGGTTCCCACTCGGTAACTTCAGGATCGGTCCAAAGCATACCTGGTTGGTGGACTTTCACACTTGAGTCTGAGAGAGCATTGGCTTTCAATTCCAAATGACTTGTTCCCGGAGTCTGCTCGACGTCTCCATAAGCGATTGTTAATTCACAACCATCTCCTCCGCCTCCAATGCCACCTTGGCCATTTTGGCAGGTCACAGAAGCATCGATACTAAGTTTGATTTGGGACCCTTTTTCGACCTTAAATCCGTCTGATGAGATTGAAAAGAATACTTCTGAAGGCGTCCAAGAGCAATCACCTCCCTGGCCGATGAGTCCTCCACTCTCACAAGGGTCGTCAAGTTCGAGCGTTTCGCTTGATATCTCTTCGTTATCGGATTCCAACACCATTGTTAGGTCCGCAGTCGATCCATCAGGGCCTTCGAATTTGAGGTATATCTTTAATTCAATTTGGTCGTTTGAAGAACCTTGGCCATAAATCCACAAATCATTGAACATTTCAGCGCTTCGAAAATCTAAACCTCCAACAGCAGAGGCTTCCTCATGAGAACCAGAGGGCTCCTTTGTGGTAATCATCCCATCACCGTTCACCGTCTCGTTCGGACTGTCGAGATAGAGTTTGTACGACTGTAGATTTGCTGGCACATAAGATGGGCTTGAAGTCTCTCTAAGACTGTCTGTTTGATTATGAACTGGAAGTGTAGACAAAAGCATCAAAGTGGTCAAGAAAACGGCAATGTGCACGAACCCCTTAGAACGCATCAATTGGTCCTCTGCAACCGAGTGTTAAACGGTTTTGCATTCTTTGTTCAAATTCATGTCGACTTTCTTTGTAATATTTTCAAGGAATCATTGAAATGAGGGATGAAACAGGCCGTGTTACACTGGGGTGGCTGAGGTGGTTAAAGGCGCCGGGCTTAAGATCCGGTCACTATGTGTTCGAGGGTTCAAATCCCTCCCCCAGTACCATTAGGTTATCGACCAACCACCATCTACTGGAAGGATATATCCTGTGATATAAGTGGCTTCGAGCAAGAAAAGAACCGCTTGAGCGATGTCGCTAGGATTACCTGCACGCTGCAGAGGGAGATTTGCCACGATGTTGTCAAATTTTTCCTGTTCCCAATCCGCAGCCATGATTGCTCCGGGAGCGATACCATTTACGCGAATCTCAGGAGCTAATTCGCCAGCTAAATTTACAATCATCTGGCGAAGTGCGGCTTTTGTCATGGTATAATGCGTCAGATGCTTCCATGCATGATTCCAACTTGTGTCAATAATGCCTATGACATTTCCATTCACCGTCTTGAGTTCATTAAGTAGAAATTGTGTCAGAAAGAAAGGAATTTCCACATGGATTTTTGAATATTCAGCAAAGGTTTTCGCATCAACTTTTTCAAATGGCATTTCTCTATAGATTGAGGCATTGTGTATAATTAAATCCAATCCACCACGTTCTTTTACCATGGCATCATCACGAACCAATTCAGACAATTTCTCTGCAGCATCTTCTTCGCCTAAATCCACCGAAATGACCGCTCCGTTTCCGCTCGAAATCAGTGCATTTGCTTCTTCGACCGAACGATTACAGTGTACAATCACGTACCATCCTGCTTCCATGAGTGTTCGTGTAATCTCGGAGCCAATTCTTCGTGCACCTCCAGTAATCAATGCCACCTTCATGGTTTACCCTTCTCCTTCTCAGGTTTGAATGCTTGTACGAACAAGCGGACCCTTTTTTGACCCGATGTCGTCCGAGAGTCGGGGGCAGAAATGACGGTGCGCAAACTTACCATGGCTGGCGAGCGCCCTCGGCTTCCTGAATGGTTTCGAACAAGATTGCCTAGTGGACAATTACTCGAGTCGTTTAACGAGACCAAAAATACGGTCACTGACCACATGTTGCACACTGTCTGCCAAGAGGCAAGATGCCCGAATATTCATGAGTGCTGGGCAGAAAAAGACGCCACATTCATGATTGCCGGTCAAGAATGTACCCGTGGATGTCGATTTTGTGCGGTTGGAACCATCAAGACACCACCTCCCCTTGATGTGGATGAACCTGAACATCTTGCCCAAGCAGTAAGTCAAATGGGCCTTAGACACGCTGTGATCACGGTTGTAAACAGAGACGATCTTGATGATAGCGGCGCCAGTCACTACAAGGCATGTTTGCAAAAAGTTCGTTCACAATGTCCCGATGTTACTCTCGAATTACTTTGCAGTGATTTGAACGGCGACCTTGATGCTCTAGCATCTTTGCTTGATGATTTGTCATTGGAAGTTTTCGCACACAACGTTGAGTGCGTTCCCCGTCTTGACAAAACTGTTCGAGATGCAAGAGCATCTTTCTCGACATCCATTTCTATATTGAAAGAGGCGAAGAGACTTCGACCTGACATCATTACCAAATCATCGATCATGGTTGGCCTTGGTGAAACCGATGAAGAAATTACGGAGGCGATGAAACTTCTTCGTGAAGCAGACGTTGATTTGATTACCATCGGCCAGTATCTTGCTCCTTCGAGCAAGCACCACCCTGTGGTGAGATTTCCCGAACCAAAGCAATTTGAAAAATGGGGTCAAGAGGCGATAGAACTTGGATTTCTGGGCCAAGCCTGTGGACCTCTGGTTCGTTCATCATATCGTGCTGGACACCTTTTCAGAGATGCGGCGGCAAGGCTAACTAATGCAACGGAGTGAGATGGTTATGGCGGAGAGGGAAAAAGCCACTGAATCACCATTTACGGTTGGTACTGCCCCTTTCCGACCCGGTGACAAACCCAACCTAGGCGGGGTTTGGGATGCCCAACCAAAAGACCTCTGGCGCCCAGACCCAGAGAAATGCCTCACAGAAGATACTCACGCTCACGCCACCGGATTGATACGAGTCCTTACTGACGAGCATAAGGCAGAAGGAGAGTGGAATCCTCAACTAAGTCCTGATGCTTTGATTGAAGGATTGAAGCATATGGTGACATTACGTGTTTTTGATGACAGAATGATCAAAATGCAGAGGACTGGCAAACTCTCATTCTACATGCGATCTTTTGGAGAAGAGGCCGTTGCAGTAGCCCAAACAATGGCACTTGAAGACCAAGATTGGATTTTTCCTTCCTATCGACAACCAGGTGCTCAATTCGTTCGTGGACGAGACATGGTGAGCATGATTTGTCACTGCATTGGAAACACAGAAGACAACGTCAAAGGCCGGCAAATGCCTGTGCATTATACATGGAAAGAAGGTCGATTCATTTCAATTTCCTCTCCTGTTGGAACGCAGTTCCCGCAAGCCGTTGGCGTGGCCATGGCCAGCGCCTACAAAGGACTTGATGAGGCTTGCATTACCTGGCTTGGAGACGGAACCAGCGCTCAAGGCGACTATCATTACGCTCTCAATTTCGCAAGCACATTCAAACCCCCTGTGATTCTCAATGTTGTAAATAATCAGTGGGCCATATCGACACACAAGAATCTCGCTACTGGAGGGAAGACCTTCGCTGCAAGAGGACTTGCTTATGATATACCTTCTTTCCGAGTTGATGGCAATGACTTCCTAGCACTCTATTCGGTAACCAAATGGGCTCGTGAGCGAGCCAAAAAGGGACAAGGACCAACGCACATTGAGGTCTACACCTACAGAGCAGGCGCACATTCCTCAAGCGATGACCCCTCTGCCTACCGGCCAGAAGGTGAATTTGAGACATGGCCCGGCGGGGATCCGATTGATCGTCTCAAGAAACATCTCATCGAGATTGATGCATGGTCAGAAGAAAAGCACGAGCAGTTAGAGAAAGAAATCGATGATGAAGTAATGCAGGCTTACAAAAAAGCCTGTGAATTTGGGGATCTTGCCAGTGGACCTTATCCTCCGGCTTCGACCATATTTACCGAAGTGTACGAAGAAGTACCGTGGCATATTCAAGAACAACGTGAGGAGTTAGGGAAGTGAGATTATGGCAAAAATGAACATGATCCAGTCTTTGAATTCTGCACTTATGCATCAATTGGAGAGAGATGAAAACGTCTTGATTTTTGGTGAGGACGTGGGTTATTTCGGAGGTGTTTTCCGAGTAACGAGCGGCTTGCAAGAAAAATTTGGTGCTCATCGAGTTTTCGATTCTCCTTTGGCAGAAGGTGGTATTGCTGCCATTGCGATGGGTATGGGATTAAATGGACTGAGACCGGTTGCTGAAATGCAATTTGCAGATTACATCTTTCCTGCCTATGACCAAATTGTCAACGAGATTGCGAAATTAAGACATCGCTCTGGTGGTGAATACTCAACTCCTCTAACGATTCGAACACCTGCTGGAGGTGGTATCAAAGGAGGCCACCATCACAGTCAATCTCCAGAAGCACAGTTCACGCACACACCTGGACTCAAAGTGGTGTATTGCTCAAACCCATACAATGCCAAGGGATTATTGACCAGCGCTATTGAATGCAACGACCCTGTTATTTTCTTTGAACCAAAACGATGCTATCGAGGCCCATTTTATGGCGACCCACACAAAGTTCCAACTTGGAATGACCATCCACTGGGCGAAGTTCCTGAAGAATACTACTCTATTCCTCTTGAGGAAGCAAATATCGTCAGAGAAGGTGATGCGTGTACCGTTATCGCTTGGGGAACCATGGTTCATGTTTGTGAAGAAGCCATTCGTCAATCTGGAATCAATGCTGAACTCATTGATCTTCAGACACTGGTTCCATGGGACAGAGATACAGTTGTAAATTCTGTGAGAAAAACCGGAAGATGTGTCATCGTCCATGAAGCACCGAAAACAAGTGGATTTGGTGCTGAAATGTCTGCTAGTATTCAAGAAAGGTGCTTTTGGCACCTTGAATCCCCAATCTTGCGTGTGACGGGATGGGACACTCCCTTTCCGCATACCACCGAATGGGATTACATTCCTAGCGTTGAAAGAATTATGGAAGCCATTAGAAAAACTCAGGAGTGAAAAACATGGGAACATTTGCATTTAGATTGCCGGATATTGGTGAAGGTGTCGTCGAAGGAGAAATTGTTGAATGGATGGTTAGTGTTGGTGATTCTGTCAAAGAAGATGACCCAATTCTATCCGTAATGACAGATAAAGCAACCGTCGAAATACCTTCACCTGTTGATGGGAAAGTAACCAGCATGAAAGGAGAAGCAGGTGAAATTTTGGCTGTTGGTCAAGTTTGTATTGAATTTGAAGTGGAAGGCGATGGAAATACCGAAGAGAGTGGATCTGAAACCGAAAGTGAACCAGAGCCTACGCCTGAAGTTAAACAAGAAGTGACTCCTGAACCAAAGAAGGAGTCACCTCCTGCAAGTCCTCCACCTGTGGTTTCAACACCAGCCGTTCCGGGGCTCAAACCATTAGCCAGTCCTGCGGTCAGAAAGCGAGCAAGGGAAGGCGGTATCGATTTGACTGCCGTTGCAGGTTCTGGTCCAGCCGGAAGAATCACGCATGCAGACCTCGATTCATGGAAGCAAGCAGGTTCACCGGTTGCAGCCGGTGGACCAGCCCGCTCTGCCCGTTCCGGAACCACAGATATACCAGTAATGGGCTTGCGTAAGCGAATTTCAGAAGCCATGAGTACATCGTATAGTACCATTCCTCACTTTTCCTACTTTGAAGAGGTTGATGTAACTGAATTGGAGTCTTTGCGCCAACACCTCAACGGACAAAGACCAGATGGTGCACCAAAACTCACCTATCTTCCATTCATCATGCAAGCCTTGGTCAAGGCTCTTGGAGAACGACCTGAATGTAACGCTCTATTTGATGATGCAAATCAGGTCGTCACTCGACATGAGGCAGTACATTTGGGCATCGCAACCCAAACAGAAAGAGGATTGTACGTACCAGTCGTTAAACATGTTGAAGCCAAAGACATCTGGGAAACTGCAAAAGAAATGGTACGTGTCACATCAGCCACCAGAGATGGCAAAGCAACAAGCGATGATTTGAGTGGTTCAACATTTACCATTACAAGTCTGGGTCGAATGGGTGGACTTGGAGCTACACCGATCATCAATAAACCCGAAGTTGGTATCCTTGGCGTACACAATGCCAAAGAAACGCCTGTTGTCATCAATGGAAGAATCGAAATTCGAAGAATCATGCGTCTTTCTTCATCATGGGACCATCGTGTTGTCGATGGATTCGACGGGGCCAGTTGCGTTCAAGTGCTCAAATCATTACTTGAGCATCCAGCAACTATTTTCATGTGAGGTGCTATTTTGAAATCAAGAAATTGCCAAGTGCTTGTAGTTGGAGGAGGACCTGGTGGCTATGTTGCTGCCATAAGATCCGCACAATTAGGACTCGATACTGTGATTATCGAGGGTGAGAAAGTAGGAGGTACCTGTTTGATTCGCGGATGTATTCCCAGCAAAGCCATGATTCATGCAGCAAATCGATTCAAGGCCCTCGAAGAACATGCTGCAGATGGAGGCCATATGGGTATCTCGATTCCGGGTCCTGCTGAAATCAACATGGCAGACATGGTCGGTTGGAAAGAAACCATCGTTGAGCGACTTAACAAAGGCGTTCAACATCTTCTCGATAAGGCAGGAGTCGAAACATTTCACGGCTGGGCTACCTTTCAAGATGCCAAATCAGTGAAAGTAAATGATACAATTGTTACCGCAAAACATGTTATCCTCGCTAATGGTAGTGTCCCAATCGAATTACCATTCATGCCATTTAGTGAACATGTCATTTCATCCAGGGAGGCCTTGAATTTACAAGAAATTCCAGAACATCTTGTGATTGTTGGAGGCGGATACATCGGTCTAGAGTTGGGTATCACTTTCCGGATGCTCGGTTCCAAAGTAACCGTGCTTGAAGCAATGGATAGTGTACTACCTATCTTCGATAAGGAACTACGACGTCCGTTAGAAATTGGAATGAAGAAAATGAAAATCGATGTTAAGACTGGTGTCTTTGCAAAAGGCATCGAAGAGTTAAAAGATGGAAAAATCGAAGTTTTATTCACCCCAAAAGATGCAAAAGAAGGTGCCAAGCCTGAGAAAATTAAGGCTGATAAAGTACTTGTCACGGTAGGAAGAAAACCAAAATCTGATGATTTGGGACCTACTGGTGTGGCCTTAGATGATCGTGGATTTGTAAAGGTCAATCAAGCATGTGAAACAAACATGAAAGGCGTTTATGCCATTGGTGATTTGAATAATCTCGGGGAAATGCTTGCCCACGTTGCCTCACATCAAGGTGAAATGGTTGCTGAAATAATCGCAGGCCATGACCGTATTTACGACCCAGTTGCCGTACCTGCAATTGTATTTACAGAACCTGAAGTGGTTTCAGTTGGTCTGTCTCCAGACGAAGCAAAAGCCGCAGGACATCCGATTATCACCGGTAAATTCCCATTGGCTGCAAATGGGCGTTCACTTACCCAAGGAGCCGAAAAGAAAGGTGGATTCATCCGTGTAGTAGCGCGTGAAGATGACCATCGAATTTTGGGTATTCAAGGCATTGGATCTCACATCAGCGAATTAGTCGGTGAATGGACGCTCGCTTTGGAGATGGGCGCCCTCCTGGAGGATGTTGCTGCGACCATTCATGCACATCCAACCATGACAGAAATGACACATGAAGCTGTACTCGATACGCTTGGTCATGCTATTCACATCGCTTGATGAGACGCCTGTCGCTTCGGTACCTCTTCTGTTGGCTGAATCACCAGAACTAAAGAGGTCTATAGAAATAATCAAACAAGAGATATTGAAACTAGGGGGTGGAGAAAATTCTTGAAGGGACTTACGGTGATTGGAAGCAATGGTTTGTTGAAAATAGGTCGGAAGACCTGAGCATGTCCTCGGCAATATCTCATGAATTATCCAACAGTCAGACAATGATTCGTCTATGGACGATTACAGAAGGGAAACCCCCGAAAGACGCTCATCTTTACAGAGGCAATATTTGGGAACAAAAAGGACAAAAGCCCAGTCCAAATTTGGTGATTATCCATGCCAAAGGTACAACACCGTTAGTGTTGACTCTTCCTGAATTAATTCCGTCTGTGGAATTCAAAGAGATCAAATCATCAAAAGGGAAAAGAGTTCTAGAATCACCTTTTAGATGGCGTTGTAAGAAGTGCCTTGAAGAAGGTTTTGCGGATGAGATTGTCGAACATTGTGGAATACGTACTCGTCAACTTGCTCCTATTTCGGAAGAATCAAAAGTTTGGTTTACCGATTTTATAGCACAATCTGAGTGGAAATTTGTCCATCAAAATGACTTGCAT
>MDTE01199400.1_pt1 | contig 19974 bp, 19 predicted proteins | sample 811231 | NCBI WGS metagenome assembly MDTE01 (sample SAMN05326651, study PRJNA326480) | marine metagenome | isolation source: seawater | place: Indian Ocean: Red Sea | collected 2010 | reverse complement strand
TTGGCGGGGCTTTGGTCTTTGGCTCGGAGACATCGCTTCGGGCTCATGCTCTCCGGTTGGGCGCTGAGCTCGCTGGCTGTCTACTCTCTGGTGCCCTACAAGACACCGTGGTGCGTCCTCAACGTAGAACTCCCCTTGTTCTTGTTGTCTGGTTGGCTGGCATATCAGGCATCCCTTGTCTGCCGTGACCCAGGCGTGCTCCTTTCTGTTCGGAGCCTGGCCTTGCTGTTGTGTGTTGCCGTCGTGCTCATGGCACTGCCGCAGGCGCGACAGAGTCGTTCTGTGAACGTGGATGGCTACGATGACCCTCGACATTCCTACGTCTTTGTGCAGACCAAAAGGGGTTACTACGAGTTCTTACAGGACCTGTTCGGTGTGGGTGATGCCTCACAATTTGTGGGTACGGGTGGGCCCGTGGTCATCAACGTGGACCCAAAAAATCCGACGCGGTGGTATTCGATCACGCGAGGCTGGCACTACGATGCGCTCCAGTACCGAAACGGTCGCCGGCCCAAGAGAAGCCAGATTGAGCGAGCGGACATCATTGTCGCTGTGAAGCGAGGACTCGCCGAGACCGCTCGTCGCGTCAGCCGTTCCAGCCAACGCTGGCACCGGGAGTCTTACCAGCTGCGGCCGGGTCGCCGGGTGACGGCATGGTATCGCCAGGAACTCTGGGACGCCTACATGGCTCGTGGTGGCCGGAAAAGCTCGCCTTGGCCCCGGCCTGCGGCCGAAGACATCTATCGTCCTCCAGTTCCTGCCCGCTTCCGTTGAGTACGGCTGTTAGAATAAATTTGCTGTTGACCATCGCCGGTCATTAGCGCTTTTGCGAGTTCGCGAGTTCGCTTGCCGGTGTGCTCGTGAGGGGTTCCACAAGGTCGTCGTGTCCACAGACATTGCTCTCAGTTTCCGTTCGGATACTCCGCTTCCGGAGCTTCACTTCGGTGTGTTTATCGGAGAGAGCCCGGTGATGCAGGACGTGTACCGCATGCTCGCCAAGGTGGCTCGCACCGAGACGAGTTGTGTGATTACAGGTGAGTCGGGCACGGGCAAGGAACTCGCTGCAGCTGTGATTCATGGTGAGAGTGGGCGAAAGAGCAAGTCTCTGGTTCCTGTCAATTGCGGAGCGATCCCCGAGAACTTGCTTGAGTCGGAATTCTTCGGGCACAAGAAGGGCGCCTTCACCGGAGCGGTCTCCGATCACGCAGGGCGTTTTCTTCTCGCGGATGGTGGGACACTGTTCCTGGACGAGATCGGAGAGATGGAGCTCTCGCTTCAGGTGAAGTTGCTCCGTGCTCTCCAGACGGGTGAGATCCAGCCGGTGGGGAGTAGCCGCACTCAGAAGGTGGATGTACGAGTCGTTGCTGCCACGAACCGGAATCTCGAGGAGGAGATGGCGAACGGGAACTTCCGAGAGGACCTGTACTACCGGTTGGCCATCATTCCCGTTGAGATGCCTTGTTTGCGGGACCGTCCCGAAGACATTCCCATCTTGATTCGACATGGTGTGGAGCGGATCAATGCTCGGGCTGATGAGCCGGTAATTGGCATCACGGCTGCAGCCCTGGCGGTTCTCACTTCCTATCAATGGCCTGGCAATGTTCGTGAGTTGATGGCGGTCCTGGAGCGGATGATTGTTCTTGCGGAGACTGACGTCTTGCAGCTCGAGGACATTCCCCCTCGCCTGCTCGACGGGTTCGAGCCGTTACAAGAGACTCAATTTCACGCTCTGGCTGAGCCGCTACTTCCCGATGATGGGCTCAAGTTGTCCGAGGCGGTGGATCGGTATGAGACGACCTTGATGTTGCAGGCGCTCGAGCGCACCGGGTGGAATAAGAATCAGGCGGCACAGTTGCTCAAGATGAACCGGACCACCTTGGTTGAGAAGCTCAAGAAAAAGAACCTGAGCCCGGAGACCGCTGATCTGTTCCTTCAAGATTCGGGGGAGTGAGTGCAGCGGAGACCCAACTCAGCGCCTCGATTCTTAGCTTCCTGCGTGGGGCTCGTGGCGTTGGCTTTGGGCTGGCCGGCGCTGGCGGCCGATGTCGACCCAGGATCCATTTGGTCGGAAGAAGAAGAGGCTGAATACGCCAAGGAAAACCCGCTAGGTCGACTTGTGCTGCACCTGACCTCGGGGGCGCGAGTGACCGCGGGGTCTCAGATCGAAGACGGCATCTTCCGGCTCACTCTCAGTGACCAGCGAGAACCCATCGGCCCTCAGGTATCCCGGCGAAAGCCAGCGTCGGTGAAATCGTTTTCGGTCGTGCCCCTCAGTTCATCATCCATTCGAATCGACTTCCGACTGTCTGCTGCTGTCAGGGGAGTGTCGCTGGTCAAGACATCAGCAGGTCGCCTTGAGGTTCGCTTCGAGGCCACGACGTTTTCAGCGGGCGAGGTGAATCTCTCGCGGGCGGTGTCGGAGGAGGAGTCAGAGGCGGAAAATGGGGAGCCAACTGCTCTTCAGTTGATCATCGAGTCTCCGACCATAGTGGCCCCGACATTTGTCCACTGGCCCCCACTGTATTTTGGCGTCGGTTTCCAGTCACCGATTCGAAAGGCGATTCCGCTGGAGTTGGTCCCCATGAGCTTTGGGCGAGTACCCGACGAGGTCCGTCAAGGCTGGAATGAGCTGGACAAGCTGAAAGAAGCGGTGCTGCTCATCGAGCGGGGCGACCTCCAAGAGGCGAGCAAGCTGCTATCGAAGGTGCCAGCCTCCAAGGACGGTCGACGGGCTCTCATTGCCTTGGCAAGGGCGCATCTTTGGCGTCAGCCAGGCCCGGGAGGAGAGCCCCGCAACGCTGGCTGGGCGGCCGATGCCTTCGGTCTCGCTGCAGGCTTGCGCCCCAGGGCCCCTTGGGTTGCGTGGGCTCGGGGCCAAGCTGCCTCCTACCATGTCCTGGACCGGCACTTCCGCGAGGCGGTGGTCCAGGCTGAGCGAGCCCTCGACTTGGCTCCCGATCATCCCGACCATCCCTACTGGGAGATCGCTCTCGGCCACGCATTCCTCCAGCTGGGCCGGACCGCGGAAGGCGTGGGCATGTTGGTGCAGGGCGAGCGTGGGATCCCGGAGGAGGATCGACTGACGCGTTTTCATGTGCGCAAGGCAGCAGCTTATGGCCTTTGGGTGAAAGGCGAAGCAACCCGAGCGAGCCGGATCGTCGATTTGTTGCTGGAGGAGTCCCCTGGTCTTGCTCGCTTGCCTCTGCACGATGAGACCTGGTCACGCATCTACCTGGATGCTGGTCGCTCGGCGGCAGCCCTTCCTTTTCTGGAACGACTGGAGTCTGAAGGTTCCAAGAAGGTCGATCGGATCCGCGCTCGTTGGTGGCTTCACGAGGCAGCACTTACTCACAGAGAGGTCGATCCTGCCCGTACCTGGCTGCGGGAGATCCTCGAGAAGACTCCCGATTCGACGCTCGTGCCCTTGGCTCGGTTGCGCTTGCAGTTGATGGACTTACTGGCGAAAGACAACAAGGAGGTCGTCGCGGATCTCAGGTGGCAGGTGGTGGCTATGGAGCTGCGCAATGTCGCATACCAGTGGCCTCATACGGTCATCGAGGACGAGGCGTTGTCTGCATCGGCCCAACTCTTCATTGGGCTCGAGTTGCTGGAGGACGGCCTCAACCTCTATCGCTGGATCGAGGACAGGACGCCCAGCAGCGGTGGGGCTCAGGCATACGAAGAGGTCGTGTGCCGTACGGCGCCCAAGCTCTTTGATTTGCTGAGGAGCCGAGGGCATGTCACTCGTGCCCTAGGCATCTACCGAGGCTTTCTGGACGATGTGCGAATGCACGCCTGTGTCGACCCTCGGACTCGCGCTGAGGCGGCGGCGACAGCTCTCGCTGCTGGGCTGCCTGATCTGGGTGCGACCTGGTTGGGGCGGGCCATTGCGGAAGGGGCGGGTGGACCGGAGGCGGCGGAGAATCTGATCCAGTTGGCGTCGATCTATCTGACAGAGGGCAAGGTAGACGAGGCAGAAAAGACCTTGGAGTACATCGAGTCGGCCGCCTTGCCGGCGCCCCAGGCGCGCAAAGACTCTGCCTGGGGAGACGTTCGGATAGCTCAGGGGAATTACAAAGCAGCTATAGCTCGGTTCGATCGAGCCATAGGCGGCGCGTCGGAGTCCATGCGAACGCGAGCTGCAGTTCCCAGCCTTCGCTATCGACGCGGCATTGCTTCTGAGAGGGCGGGAGACCTGCCTAAGGCCCTCGATGACCTACTGGCTGGCGTTCAAGACGGGGGAGCTGAAGACCAGGCCGAGGGGTGGTTCCACGTGGCCACAGTGGCGAGTCGACTCGGTCGGGGCACGGTGGATTGGACGACTGTGCTTCAGGCCTGTGACAAGGCGGAGACAGGAAGCGATCGCGCCTACCCAAGGGCCAAGAAGATCGATCGGTCGCGAGGTATCTCCTGGTATCGGGCTCATGCCCTGACTCGTCTTGGGCGAGAACAAGAAGCGGAACCCATCCTGACTTCGCTGGGTGGCGGCAGTGACACCTGGGGACTCCTCGCGCGCGAACTGCAGAACACGCCCTCCTTTGCCCAGGCGGTTCGCGAGTTGGCTACGGCGCCGTCAGAGCGCTGACAGGGTCGGTGTCACGGGGTCGTCGCTTTTGCTTGAATGGAGTAGCCGGCCCGGCCTTGGTGGGTGGTGGGCTCGGCCCAAGGGTATCCGATTTAGTCACCACGTAAGCTGCTGAAAGAAAAGGATTTTCTCTCCCTGAGCGAATTCCCGCCGGTGCCAAGAAGCCCTCTCTGGCACGCAACTTGAAAGCTTCCCCGTCTGGACCGTGGCTGGATCCCGGTCCTGAGAGCGAGGAAGCTATGACCTCAAAACTTTTCGATCCGGTCCTATCCCGGCTTCAGAACTCCCTGGATCTCAGGCTGAAGCAGCAGGGCCTCGTCTCCTCGAACATCGCGAACTCCAATACGCCCGGCTATCACGCCCAGCGTGTGGACTTTAAGGCTGCGTTCGATCGCGTTTTCAGTCAGGGCCTCGAGTCCGGTCCCATGATGCGAGCTGCACGCGGCGGCCACATGCTGCCTGAAGACTCGGAGACCGCCCCGGTTCGGACGATCAAGCCGCAGGCCTGGGCCGAGGATGGAAACTCGGTCAACGCCGAAGAGGAGATGGTGATCCTGGCCGAGAACAACTTGCTCTACAACGCGACCATCGAGGTCCTAAAGCGACGTCTCGGCATGCTCGAGTACGCCGCGTCTGACGGAGGCCGATAATGGATCTTCTCCACATGCTTCAGGTTTCCGCATCGGCTCTGACGGCTGAGCGGACTCGACTTCAGACGGTCTCCAGTAACATCGCCAATGCGAGAACTACGAAGACTGCAGAGGGTGGTCCCTACACCCGCAAGGTGCCGGTGTTCCGGTCCACTCCGGTCTCGCAAGATCCCTTCGCTAGTGTCCTAGACAAGAAGCTTCAGGCTCCCCGAGTGGTGGATGTGGTTGCCGATACGCGCGACCCCGAGATGGTCTACGACCCGGGTCACCCCGACGCTGATCCTGAGACGGGACTGGTTGCGATGCCCAACGTCAACATGGTGGAAGAGATGGTCGACATGATCTCGGCCTCTCGGTCCTATGAGGCCAATGTGACGGCCATCGGCGCCACCAAGAACATGGCCCTCAAGGCTCTGGAGATTGGACGATGAGCCGGATTAACGCCGTCAACTCCAACTACTCCGCCATCGTCGAGCGGGCAGCCTCCCTTCGGAAAGCGAAGGCAGCAAAGCTCCAGTCGAAGGCGAATACCCAGGGCGCTCGCTTCGAGGTGTCGCAGGCGCAAGGGGGCCAAAAGAAGCAGGTGGCCGAGCGAGTCGGCGATGCTCTGGACCAGGTCTCTGCCATGCAGAACAACGCGGACCAGATGGTCATCGATCTTGCCTCTGGCAACGACGTCAACTTGCACAACACGATGGTTGAATTGGAGAAGGCAGACATTGCTTTGAAGTACACGGTACAGCTTCGGAATAGGGCGTTGTCGGCCTACGAAGAGCTGATGCGAATGCAGATCTGATTGCTGACGAGAACCGGAGTCTGACGTGGATCAATTGATGGAAAACTTGCAGAGGCTGCGTGCCTTCTACGCGAGCCTTACCCCACAGCGGCGGATGTCGCTTACGGCCAGTGTGTTCGTCAGTCTGGCGATCACTGCGGCTCTCTGGGGCTGGGCGACCTACGACCCCTATGTGCCGCTGTTCGATCAGCCCCTCGACCCAAAGACGACGGCTGAGGTGCTTGAGCAACTGAAGGCCGAGCAGATTGACTACAAGCTGGAGCGTGGAACTGACCGACTGCTTGTCCCCGACAGCAGCCGGGATCAGTTGGCACTGACATTCCGTGGCAGTTCCTTGTTCGCGGGCAAAGGAACGGGCCTTGAGATCCTCGAGGACAACAAGTTTGGTTCGACACGTTTTGTGGAGCACGTGCGTTGGGTGCGAGGTCTTCAGGGTGAGATCGAGCGCCAGATCAACGGCTTTGGACAAGTGCTAGGCAGCAAGGTGCTCCTGAGCATTCCCGAAGAGACTCTCTTTGCCGAAGATCACGAGGACCCCAGTGCTTCGGTGTACGTGGAGCTCAAGAGTGGGATGACACTCTCTGCCGAGGAGGGCGGTCGAATGGCCTCCTTGGTTGCTGCTGCTGTCCCCCGTCTGCGTCCCACGCGAGTCGAGATCCTGGATTCAAACATGCGCGTCATTCACGCCGCGCAGACCGACGATGACGAGACGGGCATTGGCGGCAAGATGGCCGATCTCCAGCGGCACTATGAGCGTTACTATCAGGGCAAGATCGAGGGTCTGCTGGAGCGCATCCTCGGGCCGGGCAATGTTGTGGCTCGCGTCAGCGTCGACCTGGACAATGCTGAGCGTAGTGTGCAGAGGCGAGAGCTGGACGGCGATCGCGCGGTGACGATCTCGTCGAGAACGCGCGAGAGTTCGAGCTCGGGTGGTTCCGGCGAACAGGGCGTTCCGGGTACGACAGCCAACCTCCCCGAGCTTGCTGTGACCACCGGGGGCAGCGGTTCATCCGAGACCGCTGAGGCCGATGAGGTCACGAACATCGACGTTCCAGAGACGCGGTCGATTACGGCCAGCCTGCCTGGCGGGATTCTTGGGGTCACTGCTGCGGTGGTCATCGACGGTATCTGGGAGGCTGCTCCGGTCGAGGCGGGCACGGAGGGCGCCGAGCAAGGCGCCGAGGCCGTGGCCGAGAAGACGTATCGACCACGAGATGCCGAGGAACTGGCTCAGTACAAGGAGATTGTGGCCCAAGCCATCGGCGCGCCTCTGGAGAATGTGTCGGTGATTAATCGCCCGTTCGCGCAGGTCAATCTGACCTCGGCTGCACCGCAGGTGACGCCCTTCCAAGAGGCCTTCTCCTGGGTGCAGTTGGTGAAGTACTCCATCGCCCTGCTCGCGTTGGCGCTGACCTTCTTCATGGTGGTGCGCCCGACGATGCGTCGGGTCAACGAAGCGCCCTCGTTGGAGGAGCAGCAGCAGATCGCAGCTACCGCCGTCGCCAGCCTGCCCGGAGCGGCCGTGGCTACAGGCCCTGACGGAGAGATGGTTGCCGGTGGACAGTTGGAAGACGCGCCTAGCGAAGAGGCTCTGGCGCAATGGCTTGAGACGGTGTCTTCTGGTGCTCGGCACGTGACCCGTGAAGAGGTCAATCGCTTGGTCGCAACCGACCTCGCACACACTGTGGTTACGCTGCAGTCGTGGATTCAGGAGGAAGCGTAGATGTCTATGAACCTACTGGCCGCCAAGATGGCGGACACGTCCGAGTTGACGGGTCCCCAGAAGGCCGCAGTCCTCATTATGTATCTGGACGAGACCATCGTTCGCGACATCTTCACTCGCCTGTCGGAAGAGGACATTCGAGTCGTTGGTGACGCAATCTCGCGCCTCGAGCACATCGACTCCGACCTCGTGCAGGCGGTGATCGCGGAGTTCGCTGGTCGTCTCTCTCGATCCCTCTACCTCCAGTCTCAAGGTCATGACTACCTGGAGAGCGTCTTCCCTGCCGTCTTAGGTGAGGAGAAAGGACGCAAGATGCTTCGCTCCATCGAACCCGTTTCTCGGGTTGGCTTCCAGCGAACGTTTCAGGGAATGCAGCCGGGTGCCTTGGCGGCACGTCTGCTCAAGGAACACCCTCAGACCGTTGCTGTTGCCTGTGCAGTGCTGGGGCCTGCGGTTACAGCTGAGTTGATCCCTTGCTTCCCCAAGGATCTTCAGGTCGAGGTGGTCCTGCGGGTTGCTCGATTGAAGCAGATCCCACTCGAACTCCTGCAAGATATCGAAGAATTGCTGGGCCGGGACGGAGACGCGTTCGGTGATGTGCACCTAGCTGAGTCCGATGGTTCCCACCTTGTGGCAGAGACCATGAATGCCCTCAACAGTGAGCAGAGGGAAGAGCTTCTCGCTGCGCTGGCCCAGAAGGATGAGGCTGTCGCCGGCGACATTAGCCGTCAGATGTTCAAGTTCGACATGCTGTGCAGTGCTGACAGTCGAGGCATTCAGAACCTGCTCAAGGAGGTGGAGCGGAAGGACCTCGCCATGGCTCTCAAGGCGGGAGACGAGGCCACCAAGGAAGTGTTCTTCTCCAACATGTCCGAGCGAGCCGCTGGCTATTTGCGGGACGACATGGAGGCCATGGGTCCCGTGCGCGTCAGTGAGGTTGAAGCCGCTCAGCAGCAGATCATCGCTCTGTCACTCCGCCTAGAAGAGGAAGGCAAGTTGATCTTCCTCGGCAGCGGCGAAGACATCGTGGAGTAGGTGAAGACGATGAGTGAATTTCATCCGTTGTGGATTGATCGAACGGCCGAGTCGTCCGAGGGTTTCGAGAGCCTCTCGCCTTCGATGGTGGGCGACTCCGACTCGCGAGTGGAGGGCTTCGAGCCCCTCTCCTCCGACCCCAACGCATTCTCCATGGGGAATATCTCGTCCAGCCTGGTTATTGATGAGGCGTCCGCCGGACCGGACGACGCCCTGGGTGACGACGAAGCGTTGGGCCAAGTTCGAGCGGAGTACTTTGAGGCTGGGCGTCAAGAGGGCATTGCTCAGGGGCGCGCTGAGATCCAGGCAGAGGTCGACCGGATTCTCGCTCTGGGCGCAGGGTTCTCCAGTCTGAGAGAAGAGGTCTTCTCTCGGTCGGTGAAAGATGTTGCTGATGCCGCGATCCACATCGCTACCCAAGTGGTCCGGCGTGAGCTGGCCACGGACTCTGGGAGCGTGGAGCAGCTGGTGCTGTCGACCCTTGAGCACGTCCGTACCAGTGATGAGCTAGTCATTCGCCTCTCGCCCAACGATCACCAGGCGCTCGGCGAACTCGCCCCGAAGCTGTTCGATCGCCTCGGTCGTGATGCGTCGTTCCGCATCGAGGTGAGCCCAGATCTAGCTCCCGGTGGGGTCGTGGTTCAGACCGATTACGGGCGTATCGATGCGTCGGTCGAGGCTCAGGTGCGGGCATTTGCTGAGACTGCAGAGGCCTGGGCCCGAGAGGAAGTGGGGGTGTTCGATGACGAATCCTGAATTGACCCTCGCAGATGCTTTTGAGCGCCACGAGTTGCCAGAGCGTCCGGCCATGCGATTGCTTGAGCGCCTTCAGGACGTGGATCCGCTGACTTATGAGGGGCAGGTCACCCAGGTTGTGGGCACGTTGCTCGAGGCCGAGGTGCCTGGCACAGCGGTTGGAACGATCTGCAAAGTCTTTCCCCGTCGCGGCCGTGATCACGTGCTGGCCGAGGTGGTGGGCTTCCGGGGTTCGAAGAACTTGCTCATGCCCTTTGAAGATGTCGTTGGCGTCACTCTCGGCTCCCGGGTCCGTCCCATTCGCACTGAATTCTCCATTCCGATCTGCAACGAGATGTTGGGTCGGGTCATCGGTCCGTTGGGTGAGCCGATTGATGGCAAGGGCCCACTACCGTGTCGCCGAAGCACTTCGGTGCTGCGACCTGTCGCCAACCCACTCGCCCGGAATCGGATCCGTGAGCCCCTCGAGCTGGGAATTGCGGCGGTCGACTCCATGCTGACGCTCGGAAAGGGGCAGCGGGTCGGCATCATGGCCGGCTCTGGAGTCGGTAAGTCGACGCTGTTGGGCATGGTTGCGCGCAATGTGCGCGCGGATGTGAACGTCATCGCCCTCATTGGTGAGCGAGGTCGTGAGGTTCGAGAGTTCATTGAGGAGGCGCTGGGACCCGAAGGCATGGCCCGCTCCGTTGTCGTCGCCGTTACCGGTGACGCTTCTCCGGTGCTGCGGGTGAAGGGCGCTTTGGTCGCTACGACCATTGCGGAATTCTTCCGAGACCGCGGGCGCGATGTGATGTTCATGATGGACTCGGTGACTCGGCTGGCCATGGCGCAGCGAGAGATCGGGCTGTCGGTAGGAGAGCCGCCCACAGCTCGGGGTTACACGCCCTCTGTCTTTGCTCTCCTTCCGCGCATCTTGGAGCGCTGCGGTTCTCACACTGGCGGCGGCTCCATGACAGGCCTCTACACCGTGCTGGTGGAGGGGGATGATTTCAACGACCCGATTGCTGATGCCACTCGAGGCATTCTCGACGGTCACATTGTGCTGACCCGAGAACTCGCCGCACGAAATCACTTCCCGTCCATCGATGTCTTGCAGAGCACGTCTCGGGTCATGAAGGACATCGTTGACCCTCAGCAGTCAGCGGATGCTGGCGAAATTCGAGAGCTGCTGGCTGTCTTTCGAGATGCGGAAGAGTTGGTCAACATTGGCGCCTACAAGCCGGGCAGCAATCCCAAGATTGATCGGGCGTTGGAGCTCATTGATCCCATTAACGAGTTCCTCAAGCAGTCGGAGAGAGACGCTGCTCCGCCCGAAGAGACGCTCATGCAGCTTGCAGGGCTCGCCATGGCGAGCCGTGCGCCTGCTGAGGAGGTGTCGTGAAGAGCAAGCGCTTGAAGCGGTTGGTTCGTCTCCGCGAGCTCGTGGAGAAGAGTCACGTCACCGAGCTCGAGGAGCGGAGGCGCTCCTTGGACGAGGCCGAGCATCTGCTCGCGGTGACGTACGAGCGCATGACTGCTCTAGATGAAGACGAGACTGCGTCGTCGGCTGATGAGCTGATGAGAGTCGCCCGGTTCCAGACACACCTGGAGCAACAGGCTGCTCAGCAAAAGGATGAGATCAGCGATCGGGAGGCAGCGGTCATGGAAGGGCTGGAGATCGTGCGACGTGCCTGGCAGGACAGGCGGCTTCTCCAGCACATGCAGGACAACGCCGAGGCCCGAGAGACTCACGATGCGCAGAAGCGGCTGTGGAAAGAACAGGATGCTCTTGCGATCAACTCCTATGCACAGACCAGCGTTGCTGACGAGGAAAGCCCATGACACGTCGAAACAGACTATTGCCAACTCGGCCTGGCCTTGGAGTCCTCTTGCTCTTGTCAGTGTCGTTCCTTCTCGCCGCGGGGGGCGGTGGGGGAAAGAAGGGCTCCGATGCTGGCGCCAAAGAGGGCGGCGATGGGGACAAGAAGGCCGAGAAGAAGGGCGACAGCGGGGGCGATGGTGGCGATGGCGTTCAGCGACCGCTTCCTTGGGAGATCCCACGAGAAGGCGAGTTGGGCTGCGAGGACGAAGAGATCTTGCTGCTTCGGGACTTGCGACTACGCGCTCGAGAGCTCGACCGTCGTGAGACTGTCCTGGAAGAGCGGGAGGCTGCTCTCCGCCGCTTCGAAGAGCAAACCGCTGAGACTCTCGACGAGTTGCAGGGGGTTCGGACCGAGATCCTGAAGCTACTCGAGGAGCAACAAGAAGCTCTGGCACTTCGCGTTGCCAGCCTGGCGAAGGTTGTCGACGGCATGAAGGCTAAGGATGCAGCCAAGATGCTGGCTGGTATCGAAGAAGGCGTCGCACTGCAGTTGTTGCAGCGAATCAAGGCCAAGAATGCGGGAAAGATTCTCGGCTACATGCCGCCGGAGCGCGCGCAGAAATTAGCTGAGGGAATGACCGAGCTACCGCCCGACATCCAGAAGGCAGCGCGAGACGCTGTCAACGGCGATGGAAAGGCGGGCAAGTGACCACGCTTCCAAACAAGGGTGTGCAGCGTGCAGAAAAGGGTTTTGGCCCGATTCCTGCAACCTTAACCACCAAGCCTCCGGGGGGGGTTCGGTTCCGATCCGTCGGTCTCAGCATTTGCTGGGGCCGGCGGCTCGGCCGACCGACCTGGGTAGTTTCCACTTCGCGGGAAGCCTGGAGAGTCTGATGAGAGCGTCGTCGCTGCCGACTACGTACGAATTCACGGGGCTGCTCAAGCAGCTCTGAAAGGAGAGCATCATGCCAGCATCTGCCACACGGCAACGTCCACCAGTGCTTGTTCAGCGCCAGGACTCGTTGCGCAGCGACACTGCCAATGAAGAGGGTGGGGACGCCTTCCGGGCTGCGTTCGACGATGTGGGTGGCAAGCGCGGTGAGACGCGCAGGAGCGAGCAGGAGCAGATGGATGCTCGACGAAGCGAAGAGCGTCAGCGAGCGCGTGGCGATCGCCAGAAAGATGACACTCGTCGCGCTGGGGCTGACAAAGACAAGAATCGCTCCGAGGGATATGAGCCCGAGCAGGCGCGATCAGATCAGCCGGCTGATTCGTCCCGAAGTCATCATGAGCAAGATTCTAAGGCCTCCAGGGGGGGGTTCGGTTCCGATCCGTCGGTCTCGGCATTAGCCGGGGCCGACGGCTCGGCCGGGCCGAACCGTAGTGTGGGCCTAGCTGGTGCTGAAGCGGTTGCACACGGTGGCGCAAAGGTCGCGACCGGTGCTGCCCAGCCATCCAGCGTCGGTGGTCATTTGCTGGGTCAGGATCGCCGAGTGGCCGCCTCGACTCCGTGGGGTGCTGGGCTTCCCGACGGTCCAGGAGCCAACGGCGCGCTTCAGGCTTACCCGGCAAGTGCTGAGTGGAGTGAAGGCCAGAAACAGAGCACAAGCCAGGATGGGATGACCGTTGCGCTGCCCTCTCCCGATGGAGCGGATGAAGCTCAGCTGTCGGGGCGCGCCAGTATGACGTCTCAGGGTTTGGCTAGCTTCGATGTCCTGGATAGCACAACGTCCTCAGGCACCAGCGCGACAGCCGGCCTCGATCCCAGCATGCGTGCGGGTGATGCATCGCTCTCGCCAACGACTCCCTCGGTCACCCAGGCGGTGGGGCCTGCAAGTCCGGTCTTGACTGCCAACGCTCAGGTGGCGTCGAGCGCATTTCGGGGAATGGGCCCAGAGCTCACGGCCTCGGGTGATGCGGGCGGCACCAATGCCATGGCTGACCCGGAACCGATGCCGGGGTCTGTGCATCTCTCCGGTGTCCGTGGGGCTCGTGTCGTGGTTCCCCTGGAAGATGGTGAGACTTTGCGTGCGCGCGTGGACGTGACGGATGACCACGTGGACGTTCGCCTCGTCTCCAGTGCAGACAGCGCGGTGATGGCGGAGAGACGCGAGAGCGACCTCCGAGATGGACTGGCGCAGAAGGGGCTGCAGTTGGGTGAATTCGAAGTCAGCACCTCTGACGATGGCGAGTCCCGAGCAAGCGATCAGTCCGGCGAGGAGCAGGGTGGCCGTAGCGCCAGCACCACGGACCATCATCGCAAGGCACGAGCCAATGCGACGGACCGGGCTCATGCATCTGGGGATGGCGCTACACGCGCTCTTTCCGATGACGACAACGGAAACCTCTTGAATCTGCGTCTTTGAACAAGGAGTTCAGTCATGACACTCAATCCCATTAACTTTGCCCCTCCAGTGGGTGGTGCGGCTCCGGAAGCTGCCCCTTCGTCCCAGCTGGGTGAAGAAGAATTCCTCAGTCTGCTCATGACGCAGATTCAGCACCAGGACCCCACCAATCCGATGGACTCTAGTCAGTTCATGGATCAGGTCACGGCGATGAACACCGTCAAGCAACTCATGAGTGCCAACGACCGATTGGCACAGCTCAACGTGGGCATGGCGTCGCTGAACAACGAGAGCGCCGTGAACCTCGTGGGTAAGGAAGTGGTCGCTCAAGGCAACACGTTCCAGCATGTGGAAGGTCAGCCTGATGAGCTGATCTTTAATCTGGAGGACTCGGCCGCTCACGTGACAGTGAACGTCTCGGATGAGAACGGCAGGATCGTGGACTCGTTCGAGTTGAACGATCTGGCCGCTGGTACCCAGAGTGCCTCGTGGACGGGGCGTTCCCTGGACGGTGGGAGAGCAGCCTCCGGTAGCTACAGCTATTCGGTGACCGCGACGGATGCTGACGGGGAGCCTGTGGCTACGACCACTTTCGTCTCGGGCACGGTCGACGAGCTTCGCTTCTCCAACGGCATCCCGGTCTTGTTGGTCGGCGGCCAGGAGGTCAGCTTGGATGCGGTGCTTCGCGTCCTCGCTTCCAGCGGCGATGCGGCTGAGGATGGGGCGGAGGCCAGCAACTCGGAGTCGGGAGAGGTGGGATCCACCGATGACACTTCGACGACCGATTCAGCGACCGAGACTCTGACAGACGGAGCCTCGGTGCAGCCCATAGGAGTTAATTCGTAGTCGACCCGGTGGGTTCGACGATCACTGAACCAGGGGTTGCAGTCGCGGCCCTGGAAACCAGCGAACTCCTCCTGAGTTCGCATATGTAGGAGGAAGAGAATGGGTCTCTTCAATACCTTGAACACTGGCGTCACTGGCCTGAGTACCAACGGTCTTTCTTTGTCGGTGACCGGTGACAACCTTGCAAACCTCAACACCCACGGGTTCAAGGGATCTGCTGCCCAGTTCCAGGATCTGGTGCATCAGAGTCTCGGTGGAAACCGCGGGCAACTCGGCCAGGGTGCTTTTACTGGTCGTGTTTCTCAGAGCTTCCAGCAGGGTGGCCTCGAGGTCTCTAGTCGCAACTCGGACCTTGCCGTGGATGGCAACGGCTTCTTTGTCGTTGCAGACCAAGAAGGCACCGACTACTACAGTCGAGCCGGTCAGTTTGAGTTGGATGCGTCTGGAAATCTGGTCAACTTGGTGGGCATGAAGCTCCAAGGCTTCACCATTGATGCTTCGGGAACTCTGAGTACGACGGTGGGAGACATCACGGTCCCCACGGATACGATCCCCGGGCAAGCAACGTCGGCTGTGACTCTCTCGGCCAATTTGGATGCCGACGCGGCGACGACCGTGTTCACTGCCGCTCCGCCGGACTTCACGACCATTGCCAACGAAGCGACTTTTACGTCCTCGTCGGTGGTCTACGATAGTCTTGGCGCCGCCCATGACGTGACCGTCGCCTTCTACAAGACTGGCGTGAATGCCTGGGAGATGCGGGCGTTTGTGGATGCCGGAGAAGCCGGTGGTACGGCGGGAGTTCCTCAGGAGATTTTCGCTTCCTCGATGAACTTCCTGAGCTCGGGTGCGCTCGATCAAGCGACCTCGACCTCGACCGCTACGGCCGTGAATTTCGCGGGCGCTACGGGCCAGACGATCAACTTTGATGTGGGGATTGCAGCGGCAGACATTGGTTCCATGACCCAGTTCGCCGCCGCCTCGGACATCGCCAGCTCCAACCCGAACGGAAATGGTTCGGGCAGCTTGGTGGACTTCGACATCGCCACGGACGGGATCGTGAAGGGGATCTACTCCAACGGTGAGTCTCGTACTCTCGGTCAGGTGGCTCTAGCGTCGTTCCAGGGGCAGAGCTACCTGGAGCGGGTGGGTCACAACCTCTACCAGAGCACGACGGAATCCGGTCAGCCGGCTGTCGGCGCTGCCGGTAACGGTGGTCGTGGCGTGGTGCATTCGTACGCGCTCGAGATGTCCAATGTGGATATCGAGAATCAGTTCGTTCGGATGATCAAGAGTCAGAAGGGATACCAGGCGAGTGCTCGTGTGGTTTCGGGCGCAGATGACCTGCTTCAGGAACTCATGCAGATCGTCTGATGTCTGAGCGGAGCCTCGCAGTTACTGGTTCGCCAGTAGCTTTCCATCCAAGCGAGGGGCCGGGTCGCCAGGTCGGCGGCCCGGCCCTTTCCGTATCTATGAGTGGGACTCCAGGGGAGTGCCGGTGTAATCTTCACAGAGTCTCGCCAAGCAGAGTGGAACGGCCCCTTAGGCGACGCGATGGTAGGAGTGGGATAGGCGACTATGGATGTAGCGACACTTGTCGGCATTATCGCGGCATTTGGGCTGGTGGCTTTCTCCATCCTGTCGGGCGCGGGTTCTTCGACCTTCATCGAGCCCAAATCAATCCTCATCGTGTTCGGTGGCACCTTTGGCGCCACACTGATTGCTTTTCCTCTCGGGACAATCACCGGGGTTGTGGGGGTTATCCGCAAGGCCTTTTTCTTCCGTGGCCAGGACAACGCCGAGATCATTCAGACCCTCGAAGAGCTAGCGACGCGAGCTCGCAAAGAGGGGCTGCTCTCATTGCAGGCGCTGGCCGACTCGGTGGACGACCCCTTCTACAAGTCGGGGCTTCAGCTGGTGATCGATGGTCAGGAAGCCGACACGATCGAGGCGATCCTCACGACGGATCTCCAATACGTGCAGCAGCGTCATGCGGTGGGCGCCGACATCATGAACACGATGGGGACCTTTGCTCCCGCCTTCGGAATGATCGGAACCATCATTGGTCTGATCCAAATGTTGGCGAATATGGAGGACCCCAGCAGCATCGGTCCTGCCATGGCTGTGGCGCTGGTGACCACGTTCTATGGGGCGCTTCTCGCCAACGTGGTGTTCCTTCCCATGGTCACGAAGCTGCAGCGACGCTCCGCTGCCGAGGTCGAGCAGAAGACCTTGATCCTCGAAGGGCTGCTATCGATTCATGCGGGCGACAATCCGCGGATTCTCGTGCAGAAGCTGAGGGCCTTCCTCGCGCCACGCGAGAGGGCTCAGGATGCGGCGTGAGTCATGGCGTCCCCAGAGCAACGCGCGGAGAAGCAGGAATCAGAGGGTGCACCAGCATGGATGGTCACCTTTGCCGACCTGATGACGCTGCTGCTGACGTTCTTCGTCTTGCTCTTGTCCATGTCGACGCTCGACAATCAGCGCATCAAGCTCGCCCTCGGTTCACTTCGAGGGGCCTTGGGGGTGCTCGAAGGGGGTGGGCAGCCACGGGAAGGCCGCAAGGAAATTTCGAAGATGCCGCGAGTGGCTCAAGGTGAGATGAAGCTCATGACCACACTCGAGACATTTGTAGAGAAAGAGATGAACAAGGTCTCCAACGACTTTATTCAGATTGGGCACAAGGACACAGGTGTGTTCATTGCCCTCGATGACTCGCTGATGTTTCCCCCGGGGGAGGTAGACATTCTGCCTACAGCCTTCCCCTTCTTGAGCTCTCTCTCCCAGGTCTTGGCTGCGAGCAAGGCAAACATCGAATTCGTGGGCCACGCGGACAGCGCGGAGCCTGGCGGTGGCTATTCGAGCAACTGGGAGGTTGCTGCAGCGAGGGCTCTGGCCGTCTTGATGTACGTGCAAGAGAACGGTCCCATCGATGGAGCGAGGCTCAAGGCCAGCACGAAGGGCGAGTTTAGTCCCCGGGCAGACAATGCCTCAACGGCCGGACAGGCCATCAATCGGCGCGTGGAGATTGTGCTGACCGTGAGCACCGCCTCCGACAAGTATTTTTACGGTGACAGCACCAAAATTCGGGAGCTTGAGACTCCTGGAGGTGCAGAGGGAACGCAATGACCGAAGACCTGATGCAGGAAGACGACGTTGGCAGCCAGATCTCGTCCCTTCAGGGCCGGATCAAGCTCCTTATGCTTCTGCTCTTGCTGGCGCTGGGTGCGGCAGCGGGCGCGGGTGGCTACGCCTTTACCTCAGTGCAGGCGCTCACTTCGGAGGTCGGTGAGGTGAAAGAGGTAGTGGCGAAGCGTTCTGCCGGAACGGAGAAGGTCTTGCCGGGTGTTTCAGGGCATGGGCATTCCGTGGGCACCATTCACCCTCTTGGGAACTTTGTCGTGAATCTCCTCGATCCGGGCAACGTCAGGTACGTGAATTGTCGGATCGAGGTGGAGGTCGAGGATGCTGACATCGTCCAAGAGATCACCAGTCGAGATGCGCTCTTCAAGGATGCGATTATCTCGCTTCTGGGAAACCAGACCTATGAGGACCTCTTGGGCGTTGAGGGCAAGAGCCGACTCCGAGAGGAACTCCTAGTTCGATTCAACCGGATGTTGCCGCAGGGGCAGATCGCTCGCGTCTACATCACTGAGTTTGTTGTGCAGTAGCCATGTCTTCCGATCCGATCCTGAGCACCAACGAACTCGACGCGCTGAGAAACGCGGTCGATGCTGATGACCTCCCGGCTGGGGCTGGTGAGGGCGATGGCAATGTTCTGGAGGACGGAGAAGGTCTCCCGCGATACCAATTCGGTGAAGGACGGATTGTCGGCGCCAGGCGCGAAGAGCGTCTCTCGTATGTCTTTGATCGGGCCGCGCGTGCGCTGGAGACGCGCTTCTCTGACATCCTCGAGAAGAAGTGCACGGCGACGGTGACCTTCTTGAAGGTGACCCGCTACAACGAGTTCCGGGAGTCGTTCGAAGTGGACTCCCGCGAGTTGGCGATGCTCGGTTTCATGGTGCCTGGGCTTCCCGGCAATGGGCTCGTGGTGCTTGAACCTGAGGTGGTCGACAAGTTGGTCGAGGCTCTGATGGGTGGCGCTGGTCAGGGTGCCCCCGCGGGCAAGGGCGGTCGGCGGTCTGTCAGCGATCTGGACCTGCGGGTCGTTCAGCGCATGGTCACCGCGTTTTTGGTGGACTTGGGGCGCGTGTGGAACCCTGCAGAGCCGCTCCAGCCAAGCATCACGGGTGCTGACACCACAGGTGTCGTGGCAAGAGTCTATGCAGACTCGACGCCGATCGTGGCCGGTCTCATCGAGGTTGCCATGGGCAGCAAGGTGATCGGGATGATTGGAGTGGTGCTGCCACGCGGTGCGGTGGATGTCATGGCCGATCCAGCCTCCAGTAATGAGCCACGTGGTTTTAGTAGCGAATACGACGGGCCACTGGCGGCTGCAGTGCCCGACTTCAGGGTCCAGGTGGATGTGGCTCTTGGGCGAAGAAAAATGTCGGTCCGTGACCTGCTTGCTCTGAGTGAGGGGGACGTGTTGTTTCTCGAAGGTCGAAGACAAGCGGTTGGCGAAGTGCAGGGAGTGCCTAAGCTATTGGGTGTGCCCGGAGTTCGAAATGGCAACAAAGCCATTCGAATTGCTGATGTGATGGGAAGGACGAATTCCGATGGGTAATGGTGTGCACTATTCGGAGGTCGAGGTGGCCCCGGGGGTCGAAGAGGCCAACAATCTCGACATGGTCATGGACCTTCCGCTGGAGGTGACGGTACGCCTCGGTCAGACTCGCATTCTGATTCGGGAGTTGCTGCGTCTGGACAAGAACTCGGTCCTTGAGCTCGACCAGGGGGCCGATGAACCTCTGGATATCGTGGTCAATGAGCGGGTGTTGGCTCGAGGTGAGGTCGTCGACATTGAGGGGCGGCTGGGCATTCGTATTACGGATATCGTTTCGCGCAAGGAGCGCGTGGAGACCCTGAGCTAGGCGGCCGGTGCTCGGTCGCCAGTCGGGGGTTAGTACATGACTGGGCGACGCAGGAACCATTTCCGATCGAGTAGGCCTCTTTGGTTGGCGGTGGTGCTTGTCGTCTCGCCGCTTCTTTCGGCGGGCTCTTGCGAAGGAGACGCGTGGTACAGGCCTCGTGAAGCCAATGATTGGGATGGCGACGGTGGCTTGACGGGTGACGATGACATCGCAGACGACGATGACATCGCAGACGACGATGACATCGCAGACGACGATGACATCGCCGACGACGATGACATCGCAGATGACGATGACATCGCAGACGACGATGACCTTGCAGACGACGACGACACCGCGGATGACGACGACACCTCTGGTGACGACGACACCGTGGGTGACGACGACACCTCTGGTGACGACGACACCTCTGGTGACGACGACACCTCTGGTGACGACGACGA
>MDTE01039756.1_pt1 | contig 19975 bp, 15 predicted proteins | sample 811231 | NCBI WGS metagenome assembly MDTE01 (sample SAMN05326651, study PRJNA326480) | marine metagenome | isolation source: seawater | place: Indian Ocean: Red Sea | collected 2010 | reverse complement strand
GAGGACATCGAGCGAAGACGCGCCGAGGTGGTGAAGCGATTGAACGAGATCGCGCGCGCGCGGGCGGAGATCGCGGCGCTCGAGGAGGCGCTTCGCGCGCGGGTTCGAGACGACGAGCTCGATCGATTGGAGCGCATGCTGCGATCGCCGACGTCCTCGGATGAGTTCGGGGAGGTGATGACGATGGGGGAATTCGGGGGAGGGAGAGCGTCGGCGCGCGAGGGCGAGGGCGAGGGCGAGGGCGAGGGCGAGAGCGAGGAGGAAGAGGCGACGGCGGAACGCGCGAAGACGACGAAGACGGCGGCGCGCCGATCGAAGCCGAACAGGACCTGGAAACGGTACACCGAGAAGGAGAAGGCGTTCATCTTGGAGAAAATGTGGGAGCAGAGATGCCTCGGTCACTGGAAACATTTGTGGGGCGGCGCCGGTTGGAAAGAGGCGGAGAAGGCGAGCGGGACGAGACGCGTATGCGACGTGTTCACCGTGGAGATGGCGCGGGAGCTCGGAAAGATCGAGGGAAGAAGCGCGAATCCAGCCGCCGTCTCGCAGTTTTTCGCCAGTCACATGAGAGACGATTATATCAAAATTTTCAAGGAAAAATTGGCGGCAGAAAAGGCGACCGTGGAAAAGAGGCGCGTCTCGTCGCCCAACAAGCGGGCGCGAGCGAGCGCTCCCGCGAAGCTGACAAAGAGAAGCCGACCAAAAGTCACCGCGCAAGAAGATGATCTGACGATAGGTGTGGATGGTTTGGAGCTGGGCCCTCACATGCGGGTTAAACTCTTGAAAACGACGAGGTTGGTCACCGGACGCGACGGGAAGACGGTTCGAGAGAAGATTCCCGGCGTTCTGTTTTGTAATCGCTGCAAACGCACGAACGTCGACAATGGCGCGCAATTCAATAGTTCCGCCACGTGTATACCGTGCGCTGATCGAATGAAAGAGCTCAGCGCGTTGAAGGCTTCGGGTATAACGCTCGGCAAGTCGTCCGCGCATCGAAACGACGGCACAACTGGCAAGCGCAATTTGGAATGGCAAGTACGAAACAAGGAATGGTTTGAACTCGTCAAAGCGATCAGAGACGGAGAAGACAACAAACTCGCAGATCTCAAGGAACATGTCATCGAGATGAAGCAACGTTTCCCTAACATGGTCGATTGGGATCAAGAAATTTTCTGCATCGCGGCGCTCGAAAGCCGCCACCCGATTCGCGTCATCAACTGGGGACTGGCGAATGGCGCCTCAAAGAAGGAGATCAATGAGAACGCGGTGAGAGCCGCGGTCGAACGCAAACAGATGGACGTCAACACCAGGGAGGGTTGTATCTTCGTACCGGCTTTGAAGGTGTTGAAGCACTTGCACAGATGCAACTTTCCAATTGGCTGCGACTCGTTGCACGCGGCGTGCGCCTTTGGAGACGTCGACTGCGTTCGATATTTGAAAGAAAACGTCGAGTGCTGTGATTTTACACGTTGGGAAAACTACAAACGGTACGATGGAAAGATGAACGAGCTCATGCTCGTCGCCGCGCAAGAAGGTCACGTGGAGGTATTAAAATTTCTGTACAATGAGGATTGCGATTTCTCCATCGACGATGCAGGGAGCTGTCTGGAACTCGCGGCGGAGCGAAAACCTGAGCGTGCGCCGGGATACGAGGCTGTCAAAGAATGGATACAATCTTTACCGGAATGGAAGGAATGGGTATCGGAGAAGGACAGAGAAGATTAATGGAAGTTGTAATGACCACTGTACGCTCGAGAAGGTGATTTTGTTAACACGCGTGAAAGTTTGTAGGTTCGAGGCAGCCTCGAGAGAACGAACGAGCGGGCGCGAACGAGCGAGAGTCTGCGTCTTGTCTTCATCGCGCGACTCGTCTCGTTCGATCATCGGTCGATCGGGATGTGGTCAGGCTGTGCGCTCGAAGACTCCTTTGAATTGGACCCTCTCGAGGCTGGCGAGGAACCGCGCGGCGGCGATGCATTTGGCGGTTTGGATCACGAACTGAACGGCTACATCGATGAAGAACTGTTCAACCTGTGCGGATTTGGTTCATATTCGACGATGGGGCGCTTGCCAGGAGCGAACAGAGGCGATGATTCCACCGTTCTAGATATAGGATGCTTCGACGCCATGAGCACGGACGCTCTTCTCATGCACGGAGACTTCTCCGATCTCTTCTCGACGATACCGGTTCCGGATCACGCCGAAACTGCTCGACGCGATGTGAGAGAGGAGAAGGCTATTGTTGAAACACCGATTTCGAAAGAAAGAAACCAACGCAAGCGGGAAGCGAGACCGCGAGCGGCGAGGACTTCAACGGAGAAGCGCAGCGTGAGGAGCACGTCAAAGTACAGAGGAGTGACGCACCATTGCCGCACGGGTAAATTCGAGAGCCATGTATGGCACCGGGGTAAACAGGTTTATTTGGGCGGTTTCTCGAGGTATTCATTCTCATTCTCCACTGTTTTCCCTGTTTCACCGTCATCTTAACAGCGAAGAACAAGCCGCGACGGCGTACGACATCATCGCGATCAAGTGTCGCGGAGAAAGAGCTCAAACAAACTTTGATTTGCGGAATTACGCCGGTGAGCTCGCCAATCTCGATTCGATAACGGAGGAAGATCTCGTGCTATCTCTCAGAAGACAGAGCAAGGGATTCAGTAAAGGATCTTCGCGGTTTCGGGGCGTGACGCGCCACGCCAAGGGCAAATTTGAAGCGCGAATTGGACAGATAGTCGGGAAAAAGTATCGATGTGCGTGTTATCATCATGTTTTGAAATTGTACTGACTCCTTCTCGCAGATTTGGGGTTGTTCGACACAGAGACCGAGGCGGCGGTCGCGTACGACTGCGCCGCGGTGCAAGAAAAAGGTCTCGACGCTTTGACGAATTTCGACATCAGCGAGTACTCGGAAATCTTGGCAAAGCACTATCAGAACGAGGACGTCGTACAAACCGGTTCCAAGCGCAAGTACGCGAGGATTGATCCAAAGGTATCCGAGCGAAATTTTCGAGCAGAGCTCGCGGCGAGTAAAGAACTCGGCGAATTGTCCTCGCGCGACATGAAACCCGGCCGAGCCATAGAGCGGGATCCGAGCGCGAATGCGCTCGAGACGGTTCGACGAGTTTTCGACGCTGAGATTCGCGCGCGACCGACCGCGCGCGACGACGAGAGCGCACTTCACGACGATCGTCGCGCGACGGACGCCATTCGCGAGTTGCGACGAATCGTGGAGGAGGCGCAGACGGCGCTCGACACGGGTAGAGAACGACTCGACGACGCGAATCGACGCCGGTGACGTCCAACCGTTCCACGCATCGCATCGCATCGCATCGCATCGCATCGCATCACTAACAATAAAATCGCACGTGTGATAATATTTCAAGTCGAGCGACGACGCGCGCGGCGCGTTTACTTGTCGGCGGCTTGCTTGGCGAGACGCGCCATCGTGGAGAAGGTGAACCCTTGCACGACGGCGAGCGGGGAGAAGAGCACGAGAAGCACGAGCGGCAAGTTAGATCCACCACCGGAGGACGCCTTGGACGCCTTCGATTTCTTCTTCTTCGGCGCCGGCGCTTCCTTCTTTCCGCCCCCGCCGAGTTTGGGCAACGACAACGACGGCGCGCTCAACTTCGGCGCGCTCGGCAACGACGGCGCGCTCAACTTCGGCGCACTCAACGTCGGCATAGACGGCGCGCTCAACGTCGGCATAGACGGTGCCTTGAGAACTTGCTTCGTCTTCTTCGGCGCCGCGGGCTTCGACTTGGCCTGTTGCTCCGCGAACAAATCGCCCGCCAGAGCCTTGGAATCAGCCTTGGCTGCACCCTTGGCCACCTGCGCCACCTCCACCGCCGCGGTCGCCGCCAACGGGGTCGTCGCGATCGTCATCGCGAGCGCGGCCGCGCACGCGCGTTCAGCGCCGTTCGCGCGCGCGATCGCGCACGCGCCTCGCGACGAACGCGTCGTCGTCAGGACCGGGGTCGTCGTCGCGCTTCGCGCCGCGATCATGTCTCTCGGTGCGGTGTGTTTATCCGAAACCGATGGGCGTGCGTCTCGAAGAAGAGGTGACGAGCGTGCGTTCGAGGGTGGATCGAACGCGACGAAACGTGCGTGTGACGAACGCGCGCGTCCGTGTGTGCGGGACCTCGATCGAGGAGACGTCGACGCCATCGACGCCATCGATCGCGACGGCGTCGACCCCATCGCGATCGAGAAGAGACGACGAACCCTCGACCGTGGGTCGAGAAAGGACTCGAGTCCCCAGTCCCCTGGTCGTGCTGCGTGGACTCGTTCGTGAGTCACGACCCATCAAAAAGACACACACACAGACAGATCGACCGCGATCGCGATCTTTCGAGACGCAGGGACGCGATGGGTCGTGGTGGCATCACCCGTAGTCGAGATGTGTATACACCCATCACGAGCACAAGTGCTACTACTAATACACGAGTAAGGGTTCACGACCGGCGCGCGACCACCCCCTCGACCGCGCGGGTTGCATGTTTGAATGGAGGGTTTCGAGGTGAGCCGTCCCGATGGCGTTTGCATCGATTTGAATGGATGCGCGCGGCATCGCGCGACGCGACGCGCGCGTCGATCGTGATCGGTGTGATTTTGAGATGAACGCGCCGTTCGGGGGAGGGGGTGCGACCCGGACGCGATCGTCGTCGTCGTCGTCGTCGTCGTCGTCGAGCGGGGATGAGGATGCGCGACGCGCGGTGCACCTGTTGCAAAATCAAATTCGCGCGCAAGCGCGAGAGATCGCGCGTCTGCAGCGAGAGGTCGTGGACGCGCATCGCGAGCGAGACGCGCTGGCGGGAGAGGGGATGAAACCGCTCGATGTGAGGTTTAAGGATTGCGTGAGAGATTTGATTCGGGAGACGACGTGGTTTCGATTGCGATCGGTGGAGGAGACGATCGAGGTGAACGCGTACGAGAGCGCCACGCGCGCCGAGTTTGATTTGGCGGGGGCGAGGAGCGTGATGGAGGCGAAATTTCCAGATTTGAACGCCGTTGAGGTGAAGACGAGGGAAGATATCGGTGGGTTTGGGTTTGAGTTGGCGTCTCGTCCGTTCAAGGGGGAACTGTTGGTGTTCAAGGCGAGAGCGCACTTGGAGAAGTTGCTCGGCGTGGCCAAGGCGCCGACGCTCGCGGTGACTCCGTCGCCGCCGTTTCCTTGGAACGGAAAGACGAAGTGGAATCCGGCGTTGGAGACGTCGTTGGACATCGATGGAGTGGCGATCGACGCCAAGTACACCATGGTGCGAGATTCCGTGTCCGTCGATCACTTGGACTTTGAGGTGAGCACGACGCACGAGGAGTACGGAGACGTGTCGGTGCAGCGCGTCAGTCAGCACACCGTGGCGGAGGAACAGCTCGACATCAACCCGGGAGGGTGTTGGCGCGCGAGCTGGTCGCAACGCAAGGGTGAATACGATTTAGGGGCGCACTTCAAGACGGATAAGGGCATGGAGTTGGAACTGAGCGCGGGGCGCCAGTTTGCCAAACACTTTCGCGGCAAGGCGACGTCGCGCGTCGCCGCTCGCGAGCTCGAGGTTCAGATTGGATACGAGTTCACGGAAGAGTTGAAGGGATGGGAGGTGGTCGCGAAATCCGTGCTCTCGACGCAAGGGTTGCAAAACCCGACGTTCCAGCTCAATCACGCGTGGGAGTTTTGAAACCGACATTTAATTTATACATACACAGACTATCTCACTCAATCGTACCCGGGCGTGCCCTTGGTGAATCCCTTCCCGCGTCCGCGACCTCGTCCTCGTCCGCCGCCGCGTCCGCCGCCGCGTCCGCCGCCGCGTCCGCCGCCGCGTCCGCCACCGCCGAGTTTCGCCGACGCGGGCGTAAACTTTCGAGACTTCGTCTGGCCGGGCTTCCACTCGCCGCCGTAAAATTCCGTCTTATCTCGAGACTTCCCGCCGCCGCCGGACCCCTCGTACCCACCTTCGTCGTATTCACCATCGTTGTCGTCGTCGTACGCGTCGCCCCACGATCGGTCGGCCTCGGCGGCCTCGGCGCCGCCGCCGTCGGGATCGTCGAGCGCCATGTCGAAAATTTCCCGCGCAATCTCCGTCACGCCGGCACCCGTGGACGTGGACGCCATGAGAACCATCGTTCGCGCGCGTTTCGTGTATCGAAGCTCTTCTTGAATCAAATACGCTCGTCGCGCGAGATCGTTCGGGTTCACGCAGTCGCACTTGTTGAGAATCACCGCGCACTGAGCCTGGCCGTACTTGGACAGGAACGCCAACATCTCCCTATCGGAAGCCTTCAAACCGTGTCGAGCGTCGACGACGAGGTACACGCGCTTGAGATTGGGACGAGACGTGAGGTACTTGTCCATCAATTCGTTCCACGTCTCCACGCGATGTTGTTTCGCGAACGCGAATCCGTACCCGGGCATGTCGACGAGACGCACGCGTTCGTCGAGCGAGTAAAAGTTTAAACTCTGCGTCTTCCCCGGCACGTCGCTCGAGCGCGCCACCGAACTTAGCGATAACGCGTTGATGAGTGAACTCTTCCCCACGTTCGAACGGCCCGCGAAGGCAATCTCCGGGACGTCATCCTTAATCTTACTCGCGCCCTTACCCACCGCGTGCGCCGGCGGTTCGTTGCCCTCCTTCGCCGCCGCCGCGATAAACTTGGCCGTCCGCTTCGATCGACCCACACCGAGCAGACTCCGCGTTCGACTATCCAACATTCCCACGTCGTACATCGCGTATCTCGCCGTCACCTCGCTGATCTCCTCTCGATTTCTCAACACCCGCGCCGTTCGTCCCGCCGTCGACGCCGTCGTCGCCAAATTATACTTTTTTATCCTCCCCATGATCGCCCCGTCGATCGGAAGCGCGCGAAACTTGGCCCTATTGCTCAATTTCCCCTCCGTGTCCCCGCTCAGGGTGTCCAACAACCGATCAATCTTCAAACCACCCTCGGGAATCGTCGACCGCAGCGGCGCCGCCGACCCGCCGCCGTCCCCCGACGTCGTCGCCTCCCCCCGTCCACCATCGTCCTCCGCGCCTCCCCCTCGCGCCGCGAACGCGACGCGACGTTCACGCACCGCCCTCGCACGCGCGCGTCCACCCGCGCGCGTCCACGTCACCACCGAACCGTTCGCGAATCGCAAAAAAGGCGTCGACACCGCCGACACCGCCGTCATCGCGACGACGCGTCTCACCGCCCTCGTCGTCGTCCTTCTCGTCGCGTCGCGCGCGGAGACGCACCGCGCGTCGCCCGCCTCGCGTCCTCGCGCACCGCTCGCGCGTCCTCCTCTCGCGTCGTCGTCCCTCTCGGGACGTTCGTCGACGCGTCACTTTTTGACGATTTCGCGCGTCGTCGTCGCCCGGCCATGTCGACGACGCGCGTCGCGTCTCCGAGCTCGTTCGCGCGACGGACGCGCGCGGTGCCGTTCGCCCGGCGCTCGCGCGGCGCCGTTCGCGCGTCCGGTGCCGCGCGCGACGACGACGACGACGTCCCGACCTCGTCCGAGTCGACCGACGACGGCGCGCGTCTCGAACGTTGGCGCGCGCGCGCGCGAGCCATGCGAGTGAAAACGCTCAAGGAGCGACTGTCGAGCATGAACCTTCGTCACGACGATTGTTTGGAGAAATCCGAGCTCGTCGATCGAGCGGCGAGGGCGTGGTTGACGCGCGCGGAGAACCGAGCCGCGCGTCTTCCCCTTCGGCAGTTGGGGAACGCGGGCGGAATGTCGCCGAGATCGGGCTACGCCGTGGTGACGCTCGATGTGGGGGGTGAGATCGGTCTGTGTGATTTTGTCATCGATACCGGGGCGACGACGGCGTTGATCACGCCGAAAGTGCTGGAGATGTTGGACGCGGGACGCGTTCGCGAAGGGGCGGCGGTGCGAGGACTCACGGGGACGGGGGAGACGTTGCGACAAAAGGTGACGGTGACGGAGGCGCGTTTGGGGAGTGAGACGTTTGATCTCGACGCCGTCGTCACCGATCTGTCGGCGGTGGGATTACCGCCCACCATAGGTGGATTGCTCGGATTGGATTGGTTGGGAAAGTACGAGGTGGAGTTTGATTTCTCGGCGTCGACCATTACGTTTTGGCCGAGAGGGTCCGTATCGTGGGGGGCGCTCGACGTGGATGAGCTCGTGCGCGTGACTCTGGGCACGCACAAGGTTGGGTTGAAGACGGTTCGGTGCACGCTGAACGACGCGGCGCCGATAAACGCCATCGTCGACATGGGAAGCTTCTTCTCCGTCGTCAACTGGATGGCGAGCGCCGCCGCGGGCGTCGGTCCGGATTCGCCGAGCGTAAAGTCTGGGGGATTACAGGTGTCGGGCGTGGACGGGAATAACGTGAGCATGTCCATGGCGCCGTACGATTTACGCGTCCTCGGGGACGATGAAGAAGTCGAGTCTGTTTATCGAGGCATGTGTTGCGTCGGGGACTTACCGGCTTTCAACGCCTTGGGCGCCTCGGTCTCGCCCTTCATGGCGCTCGGTCTGGACGTCATCGGGCGAGGACGGATGGTGTTCGACGCGTCCGAGAGCGTCATGTACCTCGCCAAGGGCGACGTCGGGTACGGAACGTGATATATAATATTCTTTCGCTATAACAACGCGCGCACGTCCTCGGCGTCCTCCACTAAATCCCGCGCCGTCGCTCCCGCGCTCGACCGTTTCGTCGCATCCGCCCCGAGTTCGAGCAACAATTTCACAACCTCTCGGTGCTCTCCCCTCGCCGCGTGATGCAACGCCGTCTCCTCGTCCTCGTCCTCGGCGTCGACGAGCGCGTCCAGCGTTCCTCTCTCGCGCGCCGACTCCGTCAACGCTCGCACCACCTCGACGTGTCCCGACGCCGACGCATCGTGCAACGCCGTCCCACCACTCTCATCTCTCACCGTCGGGTCGGCCCCACCCACGTCCAATAACGTTCGCACGCGCGAGAGTTTCCCGAACAGCGCCGCCGCGTGCAGCGCCGTCTCCCCGTCCTCGTTTCTCGCGTTCACGTCCTCGTTCGCCTCCATCAACGCCCGCACGCGCGATTCAAAAGTCGCGTCATCCACCGCATCGTCCTCGTCGTCCTCATCACACGCCTCGAAGACGTCTCTCGCGCGCGCGCTGACCCTCGTCGTCGAATCATCCACCGCCGCCTCTCCCGAGAGTCGAAGCGATTCGAGCACGCGACGGTACTCCTCGTCGTCCGGTCCTCCGTCGCGGTCGTCGTCCTCGATCGACGACGCGTCTTCGCGCGATCGACGCGTCGGTCCGTCGCGAATCGCGTCGTCGAACGTCATGACGCGACCGACGATGGCGTCGACGTCGTCGACGTCGTCGACCGTCTCCTCGTCGAATTACGGGTTCGACGCGCGAGGAAAGGTGATCGTCGTCACCGGAGGCACGCGAGGGATCGGGTTGGGCGTCGCGCGCGCGTTCGCCGAGCGTCACGGGGCGAAGCGCGTGTACAGCGCGTCGAGAAGCGCGCGGGACGGGTGGAGGTCGAGCGACGGCGTCGTCGTCGAGCTCGCGGTGGATTTATCCACGGAGGATGGGGCGAAAAAGTGCGCGAAGGCGATCGAGGCGAACGGAGATGATCGCGTGCACGTGTTGGTGCACAACTCTGGGACGTCGTGGGGGGCGGAGCTGGAGACGCACGACGACCGCGGGTGGGACAGGACGTACGCGTTAAACGTGCTCGGCGTGTTTCGTCTGACGCGCGAGCTCTTACCGGCGCTCACGCGAGGGGCGAGCGCGACGGATCCATCGAGAGTGATCATCATAGGGTCCATAGCCGGTATCAGACCTCAAAAGTACCCGACGTTTTCGTACGACGCGAGCAAGGCGGCGGCGCACCACCTGGCGCGCAAACTCGCCGACGAATTCGCGAGTAAACGAAAACTGCCCATCACCGTCAACGTCGTCGCCCCCGGATACGTGCCGACCAAGATGAGCAAAGGTCTCGAAAAATACGGCGATTCGAGCGAGGACATCGTGCGCGAGACGATCCCGCTCGGTCGCGCCGGGACGCCCGAGGACGTCGCCGGCGCCGTCGCCTTTCTCGCCAGCGACGCCGCGTCGTGGATCACCGGCGTCGTCTTACCCGTGGACGGCGGATTTCTCGCCAAACTTTGAAACGCCGACCCGACGCCGCCTCCCGTCGTCCTCGTGTCGCCTCCCGTCGTCCTCGTCGCGAGACGCGTCGCGAGACGCGCGGCCACCGCACACCCACACCCACACCCGCGTGTCATGCAACACCCACGACGACGATTCGATTCGATGTGCTTTTTCGACGATTCGATTTGCTTTTTCGCTCGATCGCGAGTATCCGTCTCACTGTTTACCCACACACACGAAAACACACATCGACGCGCCGAATCGCGAATCTCGAGCGCAATCTCGAGCTCGATCGATCGATCGACGGCGTCGATCGATGGCATCGATCGCATCGAGGATTTCATCGATGCACGTCATCGATGAAAATGTCGTCATCGATCGATGGAGGATGGATGCGATCGATCGAGATACGCGACGGCGGCGATGCGACGGTGCGACAGACGAAGACGCGCGGGAGTGTGCGTGTGTGTGCCGTGACGCCCCGCACGTCGACGTTTGTCTCCGTCGACGATCGAGACGCGCTCGTCGAGACGGACGGAGCGAATCGCGCACGCGAATCGCGCGCACGCGACGGACCGACCGACGGACCGAGACGAGAAAAGATACCGTCATCGTGACGAGACATTAGAGACATAGGCGTCGGTCGATGCGCGTGGAGTGAGAATGGGACGGCGAGAACGAACCGAGGGAGGAGCGAACGAGGGTGTGGCGGTGGAAATAGGGGTAGACGTCGGTGGGGCGAGCGCGGTGAAGACGGCGGCGGCGACGATGAGCGACGAGGCGTTGATGGCGTCGTTGGTCGACATGGAGAATCACGCGTTCGATCCGAAGAATAATTTACTGAATCGAGCGCAGTTTAACGAACTGTTGGATTTACAGACGGAGTCGGAGCCCGATTTCATGGAGGACATCGTGAACATGTATTGCGACGACTCGCAGAGCATGCTCGACGAGCTCCGGGAGCTCGTGAAGACGGACGGTACGGCGGGGCAGTTGGATAAAGCGCGCGCGACGCTGCATAAACTTCGTGGGGCGTCGTCGACACTCGGCGCGGAGGGGATTCAGCACACGTGTGAGGCGATGCGCGAATCAATCGTCAACCAGCAGTACGAGGCGCTGCGCCGAGGTCCGGGATCCATCGAAGAGCTCGAAGAACGTCTCGGGGAATTGAAGAGAGTTTTAAAGAAGTACGTCGAGGTCAGCAGAGAGTGCGTCGTGCGTAAACTCTCGCGCGGATGAGACGACCGTCGTCGTCGGCCGAGTCGCCTCTCACCTTTACGTGTACCACTGTACTTAGAACGATATAACCATATGTTACATTGATCACCTGTGTGTTGAAACTTTATTTTTGGTGAGCGTATCCTGGGCGTCGGAGAAATTGCGTGTGGACAGATCGCGTCGACGTGTTCGTCGCCACTCAATCGCGCGTGAACCACGGTCCCGGCGGTTCTTCGTCGGGCTTTCTTCCAGTCGAACGTTGCGCCAAGCAAATTTTCCATTTCCCATCCGCATCCTTCTTGAAAATCGTCGTCAGAACGAAAACGTCGTCGTTCGGCGTGCCTTTATATTCAAACTTCGCGCTCGCGACGGAGCACGCGTACGCCATATCGACGCCAACGTCGACGATTTTAACGTCCAGCAACTCGCCACCCTTGTTCACGACGTCCCCGCCGGTCATCATCTCCTCGAACATCTTCGAGTTCATCGGGTTCCCAGAGGGCCGAATGATGCACTCTCCCCAGTGTTTGTACATGTCTTCGCCCGCTCCGTAGGACAGCGCCCGTGAGAGAATCGCGCGAATCTCTCGTTCATCCGCATCCGCGGACGCCATGATTCTCGAGGAATATGCTCGCGAGTGAAGACGCGGTCGAGGCTCGCGGAGACGGTTGCGTTCGACGCGAAAGCGTTCGCGCGCGAAAGACGCCGTTCGAACGTTCGAGAAGGTGGTCGACGCGAGTCGTGAGACGCGCATGTGTGTGAAGCCTTTCTCTTTTTCGTGGACGATGATTGTGATCGGGCCGGCTAACTAACTGTTTTCGGTTGCGAAGCGGGCGCGCGGCGCCTCGTCGGATGCGCACTGATTGATTTGACTCGACGAGCACCGCTATGTTACATTCACCTACATCTGTTTTTTACCTACCATCGTCGACGCTGTCCTCCTTGCGGCGGTGGTGGCGGCGGCGCGCCGCCCCAACCGCCGCCTCGACCTCCGCCGCCTCGCCAATTGGCGCCGGTGTTCGTCGGTCTCCGCCCCTGTCCGCCGTACTTTTGGGCGTACCCTCGCGATGGACCGGAAGACGATCGACCGCCGTGTCCTCGTCCGCCGCCGCCTCGCCAACTCCCGCCTCCGCTCGCGCCTCCCGAACCCACGGCGAAGGTTTGCGGCGCTCTCGAAAAGTCCACCGGCGGTTGCGCGGACGGACCGCGTGAACTCTTCGGACACTCGCGAGCGATGTGACCGCGCTCGCCGCAGTGGAAACACGCGAATTCGGGGGCACCGCCACCGCCGAATCCTCTTCGAGAGTGCGCGCACGCGAGGTCCAGGTGCCCCTCGGCGCCGCATCGACAACAACTCGGTCGTCCAGGAGGCTGCGAGTCTTGCGGGGCGCAGCACAGATGTCCGAACGAACCGCAGACGTAACAGTGAATCTGCGCGAGATCGCTCGCGTCGAATCTATAGACGCAATCCGCGACCACGTGTCCGGATTTCCCGCACCTGAGGCAACACAGCTTTTGCGCGTCGCGACCGGAGCCGCGCTGGTACGGACAGTCTCGACTCTGGTGACCGGGAGTGAGACAGTTGAAACATAAACCGTGAGGACAATCACGCGCGATGTGCGACGTGAATCCACACAGGTGACACGCCTTTTTCTTCGCCGGAAGTGTGCACTCCGCCTCGCGGTGTCCCCCTTGCCCGCATCGAAAACATCGCAACGCCGCCGCCTCGTAATCGTCGTCAAAGTACCGCGGCTGACGCAATATGTTTCGCACGCACTCGTTCTCCTGTTCGTCCTGTTCGGTCACGACGGTCGCCTCGTCGTCGTTCGCCTCGTTTCCTCGTCCTTCTAATCCCACGTCGTCGTCGTCGCTCTCCTCGTCGTCGTCGTCGTCGGTTTTCGCGAAACGCGCGTTTTGCCTCTTCGCCGCCGTCTCCACGTTCATCATCTCCTCTTCCGTCGCCGTCGCGTCGGGTATCTCACCATCCTCGGACGAACACTCTCGCCTTTTCTTCTTCGTCGTCGTCGTCGTCTTCGGCGACTCTTTCTCTCGCTTTCTCTTCGTCTCCGCCGCGTTCGTCTTCGTCTTCAACCTCTTCTTCTTCTTATTCGTCGTCGTCGTCGTCGTCGTCGTCGTCGCGACCGCGTCGACGAACGCGCGCGACGCGCGCACCGTCGTCCCGTCCATCGTCCTCCCCCCGGTCGCCGTCTCGTCGATCGTCGTCGCCCTCTCCCGTTTCTTCGGTCGCGTCGCTTTCACCATCCTCCTCTTCGTCGCCCCCCTCGACGTCGCGTCGGTCGAGCGCTCGCCCGTCGTCCCCATCGTCGGCGTCGACGACGTCGTCTTCGTCCCCATCGTCCACCGCGCGACCGCGCGCGTCGACGTCTTTCACCGCCGATCGTCGCCGTCTGTCGTCTCGGTCGTCGTCGTCGCATCGCTCGGCGTCGCGCATTCGTCGACGCGTCCCGGTCTCTCGATCGTCGTCGTCGTCATGACGACTCGCGACTCGACGACGACGATCGAGCGTCACCTCTCCGCGCTTCACCGCGTCCTCCTCGCGCGCGACGTCGACGTCGGGGGCGGCTCTTGTTCATCATTCTCGCAGGTCGGCGGCGGCGGCGGCGGCGACACGACGACGACGAACGGCGACGACGACGACGACACCGCGCGAGGGTCGTGCGCGCGCGTGCCCATCTCTTTCGCCTCCGCGCGCGAGTACGCGGAGACGTACGCCGCGCTCGCGCTCGAGGAGTGCGAGGCGATCGCGAGGAGAGGCGCGCGCGAGGCGGCGGCGACGGCGGCGACGCGCGCGCGGGCGACGCGGGCGACGCGAGAGGATGACGTGTTTCACGTCGTCGCGCTGGACGTGGAGGACGGGTGGGATGAAAAGGCGGAGGGTGGGTTTCGAGAGAACGATCTGGTGTCGGTGGTGTTGGGGGAGGGAGGTGGGAGAGGGAGGGAGGGGCGGGGCGCGGGGACGGGGACGCGCGCGTTGGGCGTCGTCGAGGGACGGGACGCGAATGGATCGGTGCGAGTGCGGTTGTATCTCCCGGACGGTGCGGTGACGGAGGATGGGATGGGTGAGGAGGGGGCGAGGGCGGGGACGAAGAGATCGAGGTCGGGACGAGCGACGACGACGACGAACGCGAACGCGAACGCGAAGAAGGATGGCGACTCGGAACGGTTTCGAGCGATGCGCAACGCGCTCACGGCGACGGCGTCGAAGGGTGAGTGGTGTTGGGAATTGAAGAATTTAGCCAATATTTCCACCGTCACGCGCGAGTGGTTGGCGATTCACGCCTTTCCGTCGCTTCCCTACGCGTCCGTCGTGTTGAGCGGGACGCCGGCGTCGGCGGGGGCGGCGGCGGCGGCTGACGCGTGGACGCTGCCCGTCGGTTTACGGCGCGCCATCGAACGCGCGAATAACGAATCGCAGGTGGAGGCGACGAAAACGGCGCTGAACCGTGACCCGGTGGTGTTGATTCAAGGACCGCCGGGAACGGGTAAGACGCGCACGATTCTCTCCTTGCTCTCGGCGTTGTTGCACGCCGTTCCGAGCTCGTCGACGAAGACGGATATCGATTTCAAACACTACGCCGAAATGCGCGAGTCGCGCCCGGTGATGACGGCGGAAGAGAAGCGAGACGCGTGGAGCCGCGCCGCGCCCTGGATGAGCGGTGCGATGAATCCTCGCGACGCGCCGCCGTCGAGCGCGCTCGCCGCCGAGTCGCGCGCGGGCGGCGCCGTCGACTGCGTCGCGCGAGTCTTGGGAACGAAGGCTTACAAGCGTTCAAAGATTCTCATATGCGCGCCTTCGAACAGCGCTTTAGACGAGATGGTGTTGCGCATCATGCAAAACGGTTTATTCGACGCCACGGGCGCCACGTATTCGCCGACGCTCGTGCGCGTCGGCATCAACGTGCACCACTCGGTGGAGTCGGTGAGCATGGACACGCTCGTCTCGCAGCGCGTCGGAGAATTGGGCGTGCACGTCGACTCCGTCCGTCGCTTCGAAGCCGCTGTGGAGCGAGAAAAGTTGAAACAAGCCATTCTCGACGAGGCGAGCGTGGTGTGCAGCACGCTCTCGTACAGCGGCGCGGGTATGTTTTCTCGAATGACGAAACAATTCGACGCCGTCATCATTGACGAGGCGGCGCAGGCGATCGAGCCGTCCACGCTCATTCCGCTGTGTCACGGCGCGAAACAGGTGTTTCTCGTCGGTGACCCTAGACAATTACCCGCCACCGTGTTGAGCAACGTCGCCGTCGCCAATGATTACGACATGTCCATGTTTAAACGTTTCGAACGATGCGGCTATCCCGTGCACGTGCTCAAGACGCAATACAGAATGCACCCCGCGATTCGCGAGTTCCCGTCGAAATTCTTTTACGACGACGTGTTAAAGGATGGACCGGGCATGACGACGCTCAACGCGCGTCCTTGGCACGCGTACTCGGCGTTTCGTCCCTTTGTGTTTTACGACGTCAAGGGCAAGGAGCGCTCGACGTCGGGGCACTCGTGGGCGAACGACGAAGAGGCGGAATTTTGCGTGTGTTTGATTCAAAGCCTGCTCAAACAGTTTCCTGAGCTCGGTTCTGATCGATCGATCGGCGTCATCTCTCCGTACAAGGCACAGGTGAGCACGATTCGCGCGAAACTCGGCGAAAAGCTCGGCGTCGCCAAGGCGAGAGCCATCGACGTCAACACCATCGATGGGTTCCAAGGACGAGAGAAGGACGTGTGCGTCTTTTCCGTCGTGCGCGCGCCTCAGGATAGCGCTCGAGCGCGCGCGAGGGGGCTCGGATTCGTCGCGGACGAACGTCGCATCAACGTGGGATTGACGCGCGCGCGCTCGAGCCTCTTCGTCGTCGGCTCGGCGGAGAGCATTCGAGGCGACGCGAATTGGGGCGGTTTAGTCGCGCACGCGACCGAGAAAAACTGCGCCGTGACGCCGACGAAACCCTACACCGCCTTCTTCACCAAACAGACCAAGGAACCCGACGCCGGCGCCGACGCCGACCGAGAGACGTCCGACGCGTCCCTCGTCGGCGAGCCGGCGACGCTCGCCTCTGCCGCCGCCTCTCCGAAAAAGAAACACATCCACGATCCTCACTGGACCGGCGCCGCCGAGTTCATTCGCACCAACGCCCTCAACGACAACGCCACCGGTTTCGCCAAGGACGGTTTCCGCGACGAACTCATCACCGAAAACGCCAAGAAGGGCGACGCCGTCGGCGGCGACGACGACGGCGCCGGGGACGTCGAGGACGGCGACGCCGCCGCCAAGGATGCGTTCACCGAGACCCCGGACGAGTTGACGCGCAAACGACCGCCCTCTCGACGCGCTCGCGCTTCCGCGTGACGCCGATGACGCCCTCACCTCGAAGGCGATGCGTAGCCCCGACTTTGTCATCGACGAGTTTGTTCGTCAGTTCTCCTCGCCGCCGGGTGTTGCGCGGTTGAACACCCACCTCCCGCGCGCATCGATCGCGACGCGCGACACACCGCGGCGCGTCTCGATGTCGCGCGTGACTTTCGACGACGACGAAGAGTCATCCCTCCTCGGCGCCGTCTCCCATCGTCGACGCGGTCGTCGTCGCGTCGCGTCCGTCGTCTTTTCCCTCGCCCTCGGCGCGCTCGGAATCGTCACCCTCGACCGCGTCGTCGCGCGCGTCGCGTACGGCGTCGGGGAGGAGGACGCGCGCGCGCGGAGGACGAAGAGAGAGTACGACGGCGATGGGTGGTTAGCGGGGAGCAACAACGGCATTCGAGAGATTCGATGGACGTCGAGGACGGGGTTTTATCTCGTGGGCGGTGACGGGCGTTTTGTTCCGTCGTGGTTTGGGAAGAGTAATTTCGAAACCAAGGCGCGAGACGTGGTGCGAGCGAGCGTGGAGCGATATTACCCGGGAAGACTCGCCAAGGGGCAAAAACCGTTCAGTGTGTTGTTCATCACGTCGGACGCGCCGTTCACGCCGTGCTTGGATGAGAAATTCGCGGCGGAAAAGTGTCCGACGATGCGGGCGTGGAGTCCGATTTTCGCCTTTGGGAGCGCGCCGAGAGATTGGACGTTGATTCCGTCGCTCGTGCGCGCGCCGTTGGTGACGCTGACGGATTGTTACGTCGATAGAATACGCGACAACGCGACGGCGGTGCGAGAGAGAGGGGAAACGCCGAGTTGTGGATTTTTAAATTACGTCCCAGAGGGCAAAAAGTACGCGGAGATGGCGCGGTGCGTGGCGTTGAGTCAATCCGGGGCGTGCGCGCCGTATCAGCGTGGATTATTCACCATCGGCGCCGTGAATAAGAACGAGACGTCGGCGTACGAGTGGGAACATTTGATCCCAAAGGTGTTTTGGCGAGGGAACGATTTTGAATTTTTATGGTCGCGCGTCTATCGCGAGGGCACGGGCAAGTCGGACGAAGCGTTGCGCGCCGCGGCGAACGCGCCGACGCCCGAGGCGCGGCGCCGAGTCATGATGGAGTGCATGACGAACGATCGGTGCGGACCGCGCGTGAAGGCGGTGTTCATGTCGATATTAGATCCCGATTTCATCGATGCGAAATATTTTGATTGGGGCAACTTCACCGGCTCTTCGTCGCCGGATCGACAGCGAAACGGAAAAGCGCTCGGCGTCGACGCCGCCGTGCGCGTGACGGAGGAACAACTCGGAAAGTACAAGTATCAGATCGATATCGGTGGCGCGGGTGGAACGACGTACACGGGAACCATCAGTAAACTCTCCATGCCCGGCGTGTTGTTACACCACGAGACGGCCACCGTGGATAGTTACCACCACTCGTTGATCCCGTGGGTGCACTACGTCCCAGTCAGTTCCGATCTCTCCGATCTCAGAGAGCGCGTGCGATGGATCGAGGAGCATCCGGAAAAGGCGAAACAAATCAGTGATGAAGGCACGCGGTGGACGCGGTGGTTCCGAAACGTGACGGTGCTCTTAGAGTATAACAAGGCCGCGCTCGTAAAGCCGCTCGCCGCCGTCGTCGATCCCGCGGGCCAGTTTTACGTCGAATGAAAATGACGCGGTACAAAAACTGACGCGGGTTGGTTCAAGACATAGACGTGTAATACAGTACTAGTACAGTTGCTTACAAAGACAGACGAGACGACGTCTACGCGTCCTCCGCGCGATGTTGATGATTTTCTCGACGTTTCGGCGCCGACGCGTACGCCTTCCCCGCGCCGCCGTTCGGATCGAGCATGAGCGCCGCGAGCTCGTCGCGTTTCGACGTTTGACGCGACGTCGCAAACATGTTGACGAAAAATCCAACCACGCCCACGGCAGCGGCGAAATAGATGAGCGCGCGAGACGAATCGACGGCGCGCGCGGCGCCTCCGCCCGTTCTCCTCGCCGCGCCTCTGAGAATCTTCAACTCGGGAATACCCTCCTTCACCGACGCGCTCGTCGTCGTCGACGACGACGACATCGAGTCCGTGGCGTTCTCCTCTAATCTCCCGAGATACCCCGAAACGTCGACGCCTCTGCGCGCGGCTTTGCGCGCCTCGACGCGCTCCTCGCGGCGTCGCTTCTGCAGCGCGAGCCCCTCATCCTCTTCCGAAATCGCGACGTCCCGCACGATGTTCTCACGCACGAGCGCCGCAATCTCTTCCGGTAACTCCTCCGACGCGTTCGGTCTGGACGTCAACGCCATCTCCACCTCGTCGCCGCACTCGTCGCGCGCCGACGCGACGGTCACGCACGCCTCGCGCGCCTTCTTGAACCGTTTCACCACCGCCGCCGCCGCCATGGTCGTCCCCGCTCGATTCACCTTGACGCACCAATCCTCATTCCCATCTTTCACCCGCACATCGTCCCCCTCGCGCCAATATCTCCACCGCGCCGTCGTCGGCGCGACGAATCGCGTCGCCGCGCGCGTCCCCCCCTCCGGCGTCTCCTCCGCCGTCGTCAACACCAACTCCCGCCCGCTCGCCGACGCGATCGCCGCTAAACACCGCACGAGCATCGCGCTCTCACGCCCCCCCATCCCGTTCCCCACCGTCGTCCCCTCACCCACGCGCACCACGGGCGCGCGCGCGTACAACACCATCGCGCCATCATCACGGGTGTTGGGCGCATCGCGCGCCCCGATCGTCTCCCTCGCGCGTCCGACGACGCACGCGAGGACGCACGCGAGAAGACCGCGCGTCAAAGGTCCGCGCGCCCGTCGCGTTCGCGTTCGTCGTCGTTCATCCGACATTTTCGTCGTCGTCGTCGTCTGAGGATGCCACGAGCGATGACGTGCGTGCATGAATGAATGATGACGCGCGTCCCCGATCGGATCGACTCCGCTCGACCCTCTCGCCCGGCATCATTCCGTCGTCGATCCCTCGGTCCTCTCCCGCGCGCACATTCTCGCACGTCTCGAGTGTTCGCCAACGAGGCGGATGCGTGGGCGTTTCGTGCGTTTTTTTCGTGTGTCGTCTCTCTCGGTGTTTCATGCCTCGATGCGTGCGTGCGATGCGTGAGTGAAGGACGCGTGACCGGTCGTCCCGCGTCCCGCGTTCGTCGTCGCGCGGTGGATGTCCTCGCGTCGACCGCGACGACGACCGGGATGACGAGACGCGCGAGGGAAGACGATGATGATGATGATGATGATGATGATGATGATGTCGACGCGGGGACGTCGTCTCGGGATGAACGGACG
>MDTE01062271.1_pt1 | contig 19976 bp, 18 predicted proteins | sample 811231 | NCBI WGS metagenome assembly MDTE01 (sample SAMN05326651, study PRJNA326480) | marine metagenome | isolation source: seawater | place: Indian Ocean: Red Sea | collected 2010 | reverse complement strand
TGGATACATGGGCGACTCGGTAGAGAGGGTGAGAGATGAGTGGAGATTGCAGGGGCTCTCTATTTTGGAGGAAAAACGTACTCCCGGCTACCTCGCTGATTCGGTGGGCGACAGACGCATGCAGAGCAAAATTCAGGGCTCGGTCTTATTGACCAGCACCTCTATCGCATCGCGTAGGCGGATGGCTTCCTCGTACTCCTCGCAGAGGATGGCCTGTTCTAATTGGTGCCGAAGCTGGGTGAGTGGGTTCTGTTCTTTCTCGACGGGCGGTATGACTTCGGTAAGTTCATTGGTCTCAGCTAATTCTTGCGTCAGCGAGTCAATTATATCTGCTTCGGGTTCTGGATCAAGCGGTTCGGAAATCTGTGGTTCGATTTCGTAGAAGCGGTCCAGCGTATGTTCGATCTCCAGCTCGGTTTCCAATGGGTCCAGGCCCACTTTGTCGAGCAATTCGCGCGAGACGTAAATCGGTGAGCTGGTACGCAGTGCCAGGGCGATCGCATCGCTGGGCCGCGAGTCGATATCCTTTATTTTGTGATCTTTCTCTATAATGACTCTGGCGTAATACGTCGAGTGGCGCACGTTGTGAATGACGACTTGACGCAAGCCAATTGTAAGGTGGTCGAGTATCGAGGAGAGCAAGTCATAGGAGATTGGGCGGATGGGCTCATCATTTTCCAACTGCATCTGGATTGCCGCGGCTTCGAATTCGCCGATGGCGATAGGCAGGAGTCGCGCCGAATCGGCGTCTTTTTCGCTCAGCCATACCAGGGGCCGGTCTTCGCGCAGATAGGGACTGACCTTAACCACAGTCATTTCGATTAAAGAATTATCACCCATTTATCGTATCCTCGTTGTTGCCCGACTCAAAAAGGGCTCTATCTGACGGACCGTTGAAGCTATATTTTTTTCGCTATTGCTTGCAGGAGAAAGGAGTTGCGGAAGATTCTGACCGAGCAGGATCAAGCCTTTTCTAGACGACTAATCTCGTCGCGTAGTCGCGCTGCTTCCTCGTAGACTTCTTCGGCGATGGCTTGGCGCATGCGCCTTTTGAGTTGATCCAAGTGATTAACTTCTGGAGCTGCGACGATGGAGTGTTCCTGCTCTGATACGGAGATGGGCTCGGCGTCGGGGTTGGCGTCGGGCTCGCCGATAGAGCGAGCGTGACCGGCTTCCTCGAGAACTTCGGCGGCAGCGTAAATCGGTGCATCAAAACGCAAAGCCAGAGCGATCGCGTCGCTGGGTCGTGCGTCGAGCACGTGGATAGCCCCTTCCTCGTCTACGAGGTGAATCTCGGCGTAGTAGGTGCCTTCGTGCAAATCGGTGATATCGATCCGAGCTACACAGGCGTCGACACCGGAGAGGATCTGACAGGCCAGGTCGTAAGAGATGGGGCGTTCGGGTTGCTGGTTGCTATGGGCCATGGAGATGGCAGCAGCCTCAAAACGGCCGATTATAATGTGCAGATAAGAATTGCCCTCGGCTTCTTTGAGCACTACTTGGGGGTACGAAGATTGAGGATTGTTGCTGAAGACCCCATTGACTTCCATCAGGACCATAAGGGTGCAGTACCATTTGATAAGAGGTTAAAGGCTGAATTGCCACGGAAAATATAACACGGCTCAGGATGGGGTGTCAACCAGCATCTGACTCGCTATTGGCAGGCAAATCACTCTCTTTCTCTTTCGTCCATCGCTCGAGTTCCTGAACTTGGCGCTTGAGCTCTTCAGTGCGTCGGTTGAGGTGCATCAGATAGGCGAAAAACACGATCCAAACGGCTGCGAAAGCCGCGAATAAGTAGTGCAGGTTATCCATAGCTCTTATGTATCGTCGCTTAGTTTCAGGCGCAAACGCGCCACGGTGGTTTCGAGGCGGGCTAGTTCCATGCGTTGCGCCAGCAGGCGGAAGAGCAGAAGAAAAAAGGCCCCGTAGCAGATCCACTTAGTGTATTGCATCTCCGGGGCGAGTTCTACATTGCGCGGAGGATGCAGCTGTTGGTCGGCAGCCCAGAGATCCACCGCATAATAGACTAGAGGTACGTTGGCAAAGGCGAGAATACCCAATATGGCACCCAGTCGTGGCCCTCGGCTGGAGTGGGTTTCATAGTCGCGTACCATTAGATAGGCTGCGTAGATGGTGAAGGTGATCAGCATCGAGGTCAGCCGGGGCTCCCATCGCCAATAGACCCCCCAGATGGGTTTGGCCCACAGGGGACCGGTGATCAGCACAATCAACGCCAGGATTACGCCCATTTCGGCGGCCCCCTGAGCCAGGTGGTCCCACTTGTCGGTTCGGGTGCGGAGATACTGTACACTGCCGACAAATACCAGGAAGAAAGCTATAAACGAAGAAATGGCCGCTGGCACGTGAAAGTAGAAGATCCGCTGGACGATTCCCATCTCTTGCTCGGTGGGCACCCAAAGGAAAATGGCACCCAAAGCGACGAGCATGTTCATCAAAACCAGGGAAGAAAAAAGGGTCGAGCGCATTATTCCTCGATCGCGTATTCGAAGAGCATTAGCGAGAGTACTGTAAAAACTACTGCGTATATCCCCAGCATTTGCAGGTGCGGATAGAGGGCGTCGCTGCGGCTCTCGGCCAGTACCAACCCCGTTGCTTCTACGCAGGAGATCAACGCGGGCAGAACCATCGGCAGGAGTAAAAGCGGCAACAGCAATTCGCGAAGCCGCATATTGTTCGAGATTGCCGCGAAGAGCGTGCCCACCGATGCCAGACAGGCGGATCCCAGAAGGAAAACGACCAGCAGGGGAAGCAGAAAAAATCCCGGTGATAGGTTAAAGAAGAGCGCGAAAAAAGGCAAACTCATCATTTCGATTGCCAGAAGAAAAACCAGATTACCCAACATCTTGCCCAGATAGATGGCACCGCGGTCTCCCGGTGCCATGGTCAGTGCGTCGATCGCGTTGTTTTCGCGTTCGTCAGCAAAGGAGCGGCCCAGGCTCAGCAAGCTGGCGAATACATAAGACGACCAGAGTACGCCGGGCCCTATTTCGCGCAGAGCTGCCCCGCCCAGTTCAAAGGAAAAATTGAAGACCAGCAGCACCAAGAGAACGAAAAAGATCATTGGGCTAAGGCGTTGTTTAGTGCGCCACTCGGCCTGCAAATCCTTGCACAGTATGGCCCATGCGCGTCCGAAGAAACTCACGGGACGGCGTCCAGATAGGGCGCGCAGCGTGCGCGCAGCTCGTCGAGATTACCCGCCAGCGCTTGGTCTAGGCGCAGGTGTCCGCGTTCGAGTACCAGCAACCGATCCACCAAGCCATCGGCTGCGTCGAGACGGTGCGTGGCCAAGACGAAGGTGCCGCCTTTTTGAAGGAAGCTGAGCAAGAGGTGGTGCAGAATGGCACTGGCATTGGCATCGAGGCCGGTGAACGGCTCGTCAAGCAAGAGGATCGAAGGGTTGTGCAACGTCGCGCGGGCCAGGACCAGGCGTTGTTTCATGCCGCGCGAAAACGAACCCACGCGCTGGTTTTGTCGTTCTAGCAGACCGACTTCTACCAGTGCTGTTTCGAGCTGTTGCTGCTTTGTCAGCCCGTAAAGACGAGCGAAAAAGTCCAGGTTCTCCCGCGCCGTCAATTCGTCGTAGAGCAAGGTCTGATGCGAGATCAGCCCTATAGCCGCCCGCGCCTCAGGCGTGCGTTGGAGGTCGTGGCCGCCAATTTGCAACAGACCTTCCGAAGGCCGAGAAAGGCCGGCGATAAGCCGAAGCAGAGTGCTCTTACCTGCTCCATTGGCACCTACCAGTAACGCCGCTTGACCTCGGGAAATGACCAAATCGGTGGGGTGCAGGGCTGTGTGGGTTCCGAAGCGCTTACTGGCACCTTCCAGGACGATCGCCTCGTTGCCAACCATTACTCTGCCAGGTCCCGGGTTAGGGCAATGGCCTCCTGCATCAGAAGCGCTCGTCTTTCGAGATATTGCCGGTCTTCGGGCTGGTCGGCATGAGTGTCGTCGAGCCGGGCGAGTTCCTCGAGCAGCTCTCGCCGTTTTTGCTGCACTGTGTCGCCTGCTGGGTCCACTGATTTTTGTCGGCTGAGCGCCAGAGCGGCGGCACAGACGAGCAGTACGCTTCCCAGTGCAGCCCATTTGAGCAACCAGCGCAGCGAGGGGGATATGGATAAAGGAATTTCGACCTGCTGGCCGGGAATCAGATTCGCCAGGGTGACTCGCTGGTACTTTCGATCGTGCAGGTCGATGATGCCATGATCGGTAAAGGGTGCACCAAGCTCGGCAGTGGGTGGATCGAGATAAATCTCCAGACGGTCGGTAGTATAGATCGCCTGGTGCACGTAGGCACTAGAAAATTCACTGGCGTCGAGATTAAAAGAAAAACTCAGTTGTGAAGCGCCTGGAGGCAGAGGCTGATTGTCGAAGAAGTGGCCGGATTCAACCTGTTGCATCAGTCCCGAGTGCCCCTGGAGGTTGAAAAGTTCAGGTGGCAGGGCAAATTCGGTTACCTTGCGCTCGCGCCCGCTGCCGCTGCCGACATAGGCACGATCTTGGGAGTTGTGGAGCTGCACTAACTGAATGCACTCAATGGTATTTTCGCGCAATGAGAAGAAGAGGTGGTGGACCCCGATATGGATTCCGGAACGCTCAGTGGTCGTTTCGTAGACCTCGAGGATGATTTGCTCTTGCGCGCCGACCTCGAAAGTCGAAGAAAAGTAGGGAACTCCATCGTAGAAGGCGGCCAGTGCGAAGGGAAGTCCGTCTTGCAAAAAGGGTCCGGCAAAGGAGAAACGCCCCTGGGCGTCGGTTTCTTTGCGCAACACCTCGCTGATCTGTCCGTCTTGGCGGATGTAGAAGGCTACTTCGACCGCGGAAACTCGCGTTTCACTAAGCGGGTTGAGTACGTAGCCGTTGACAGAGGATCCCCAGAGAGTAGAGGCGCAGAGGACGATCGCGGTGCAGAGCAGAAACCGAATCATGGCTCAGCTGGATCCGGTCAGGGCGGCCCCGCACTGTGGACAGAATCGGTCCCCCTCGCGCCATGGGTTCCCGCAGCCGTGGCAACGGGGTAGGACTGCGGATTGGCGCAGGGCCGCGATTTCAGCCTCGACGAGGCGTTCGAGTTCCGTGTTGCCCCCGCCGTTGAGCCGGTCCAATTCGCCGATGATCGTCAGCGTTTCGGCTTCCAGCTCGGCAAAAAGTCGTTGAAAGTCTTGTTCGGGTATTTTGCCGAGCTGGTGGTCGAACTCCAATTCGACTATCGCACCTAAGAGTTGCTCCTTGCGTTCGAAAAGCTGCTGCGTCGAGAATCGCGTTGAGGCTCTCTGGACCCTCCCGCCGCCGATAAGGGGACGACCCACGTAGAACAAGAGCCCGACCAAGAGGACCACTGAGCCCAGCAGGGCGGGGAGTTCTATCCAATCCATTCTATAGGCTCTCGCAGGTCCGTCCCTGTTGGTTTATTCATCGTCGTAGCGCTCCAATTCGCTTCTGAGGCGGTCTTGATACTGGCTGCGATCGATCGGAGCGGAGTTGGACTGCGGGTTTTCCCGATCTCGGCCCTTCCAGTTGACCAGCAGCGTGCGCACCAGAACGATGCCGAAGAGCAGGGCTACGAAGGGGGCGATCCAGGCCAGCAGGTTAAAACCTTCCCGTGGCGGTACGGCCAGACCGGCCGGGCCAAAGCGGGATACGTAGTCCTCGATAATTTGCTCCCGAGTTCGGCCCTGGTCCAGGGCTTGCCCGATGGTTTCGCGTTCGGGCACGGCGAAGTCGGAGCACAGGCAGGTCGCCAGCGATTCGCGGGGGCAGTTGCCGCAGAGACAGACCAAGTCCTCGGCCACAGACATGATTTCCGCTCTTGTTGCCGCCAGAGTCGGCGCGCAAAACACCAACGCGATGAGGAGCAACGCGCTATGCACGGTGTGGGTGCTCTCGGGTGGCCACCAAACCCATTGTGGTCTGGCGGTCGACCTGGGCCAAGCGCCGGTCACGCGATGTGGGCCACATCGCCCACAGGGCGCCAACCACCAGCAATACAGCACCGAGCCAGACGAAATTGATCAGCGGGTTGATATAGACCTGGAATTTTGCGCTTCGGTTTTCGGCAGACCCCACCAGTATCACATAAAAGTCCTCGCGCAATGTCGAGTAGATCGAGACCTCGGTGGTTCCCTGGTCAAAAGCTGGATAGTAGCGCCGCTCCGGCAGTAGTGTGCCGAGGAATTGACCATCGCGGTGGAGGGCGAGGGCTGCGACTGTGGTACTGTAGTTGGCGTTTTCGGCAAAGGCGAGCGATTGGTAGACAATCCGGTACTCGCCGACCTGATGCGAGGCCCCTTGTTCGATAACGATTTCGGTTTCCTCGGTAAAGGCTTTGCCGGTAAAACCGGCGAAGAGAAAGACCAGAGCCAAATGGGTCATATAGCCGCCGTAACGCCGTCGGCTTTTAGTGCTCAGTCGCCATAGCGCCACGAAATAGGCTTCGCGACTGGTGCGCATTCGCGTTTTCGCACCGGAGTGGAATTCGGCGCCAAGGGCGACGACGACGAAGATACAGAGTCCGAACGAAACCAATGCGTAGGGATCGCGTACGCCGAGGGCGAAAAAGACGCCCAAGGAGAGCCCTCCCGCTGATACTGGAACGATGAAGTTCTTGCGCAGACTCTCGCTTGAAGTGCGGCGCCAGGCAAAGAGCGGCCCGGCGCCGGTCAGCAGCAGCAGCAGCAGACCGATGGGAATATTAACCTGATTAAAAAAAGGTGCGCCAACGGTGATTTGTTCCCCGGTCACCACTTCGGAAACCAGCGGAAAGACCGTACCCCAGAACACGGCGAAGAGCATTCCCAGAAGAACCCAATTATTGAGCAAGAATGCGGTCTCGCGCGAGGCGAAAGACTCGAGGCGATTTTCGGCTTTCAGCATCGGCAGCCGCAAGAGCAACAAGCCGAAGGAAAAAATCAGTGTCAGAACCAGGAAGGTGCCGAAGAATGGGCCGATATTCGATTGGGCAAAGGCGTGGACCGAGGAGATGATGCCGCTGCGGGTCATAAAAGTCCCAAAAATACAGAGCCCGTAGGTGAGAATAGCCAGCGCCAGGTTCCAGACCTTGAGCATTCCCTTGCGTTCCTGGATCATGATCGAATGCAGAAACGCCGTAGCGACCAGCCAGGGCATCAGCGAGGCATTTTCTACCGGATCCCAGGCCCAGTATCCGCCCCAGCCCAACTCGACATAGGCCCATTTACCGCCTAGCAGGAGACCGAATCCGAGGAAGGTCCATGGGATGAGCATCCAACGGCGAGCCGCCCGAAGCCAGGTGGTATCTAGTTTGCCGGTCAAAAGGGCGGAGATGGCGAAGGCGAAGGGGACGACCATACCCACCATGCCGAGGTAGAGCAGCGGCGGATGGATCGCCATAACGGGGTGTTGCAGGATCGGGTTTAGGCCACGCCCGTCCTCTGGCGTGAAGGGCAGGCGCTGGAATGGGTCGGCGGCAAAGAGGTGCACAATACAGAAGAAAAAGCTGGTAAAGGCCAGCATCGTCACTACATAGGGCATTAATTCGCGATAGCGCTGTCGGTAGAGTCCAACGACCGCAGCCGAATAGAGCGAGAGAATCCAACCCCAGAAGAGCAGTGAACCGTTCTGACCTCCCCAGAGCGCCGTCACCAGATAGAACACGGGCATGGCGCGGTTGCTGTTTTCGGCAACGTATTCGACTTGGAAATCGTGGGAGAGAAGCGCTTGCCAGAGAAAGAGAACCGCCAGCGTCAACAGGGCGAAGGTAGCCAAAACGGCGTTTTCGCCTGAGCGAATCAGGCCCAGGTGACCACGCTGAGCTCCCAGTGCCGATGCCCAGACCGCATAGCCCGAGGCCAGGAGCGCCAAGCACAGAGCAAAGTAACCGATATCAACCATAGATATATGGTGGAAAATTGTGGGAACGCTGCAGCTTAACCGCTGCGCGCATCCATCGCCTTAATGTGGTCGTTGTAGTCTTGTCCCTCGTATTTTGAGGGACACTTGGCGAAGATCAGATCGGCATCGAAGGTCTGGTTATTCTGGTGGTACTTGCCTTCCAGGACAACCAGTGCCTGATCTTTAAAGGTGTCGGGCAGCACCGCATGGCCGGTGTAGCGCACTTTCAAGGTGCGTTCACCGTCGGTGATGGCGAACTCGGGACGAGAGCGATAAGGATCCCACTTGATCGAACCGGGTACCACCGTACTGCCGCCCAACTGAATGCGGTTGCTCTGGTCCAGGGATCCGTCCATCAAAATTTGCAAAGTCACATGGGTGGCAGTCGATTGCTGAACACCGGCGACGAAGAGATAAATCAGACCAGCGGCGATGACCAGGGAGCCAAGAGTGAATTTGTGGCGTCTCATAAGTGAGTCAGGGGCTTGGGGGAGTGTTGAGTCTGACGCGCGTATTCAATATGAATAAGCTCAATTTTCCTGCTTTTCGCAAATGAGTACCACCGGCTTTTCTCCCATCCGGGTCAGCAGCAGAGTGGCAGGTCGTCCGCTCTGGGGGATTCGCAATCGGCGCAGGAGTTCGGGTGGCTCCATGGGGAAGCCGCGTTTCTTTATTTCCCGGGGATAAAGTCCTTCGTTGCGCAGAGTCTGACGCAGTCGTTTGAGCTGGAAAGGCTGCCAGTGAATGATGCGGTACGTGCGAACAAAAGGAGAGTCGACAGGGTAGTCTCCGCTCAGGTAGGCAATCTGCGGATCGAGCTTCCAAGCATCGATATGCCGCGCCAGTTCATCGAGCAGATGCGAACGGACCACGGCCGGATCGGGGTCGAAAACAAAGGCACCGGGCGGGGCCACCGGCAGGTCGGGTCCACTTGTCGCCTCAAGAGTATGGCGCTCGGGCAGGAGTGTGGCGCGACGACTGGTCGTGGCCAATTTGCCGAAGTAGAGCACTGCCTCGCGACACTGACCTCCCGATGAGACGAACTCAACCTCGCAGTCGGGGGGCAGGTCTCGTTCTGGGATCGCCGGGCCGACTTTGACGGCGATGCGCGACACTTTTGTGCGCAGCTCAGCCACCCAGCTCAGCGGTGGCGAGTAGTCCTCGCCCCGCCGCCTGTGTTTTCCGTCGCGTCGCGCCGGGTCGATGAAGATTGCGTCGAGATCCAATCGCAACGACTGGACATCGGCTGCGGCAAAATGAACGTGCTCCACGCCGTAGATTCGGCCGTTGTGACGCGCCATCTCCAGGCGCCGTCGGTCGGCATCGACAGCCACAACCTCGGCGACCTGAGCTAGCGAGAGCAGGTCGCCGCCGATGCCGCAGCACAGATCCGCGATTCTTTCGCACTCGCGCATCCGCCAGGCTCGATAATGGGCCACTTCCTCGCGCGTGGCCATCTCCAGCCCGTCGCGGTCGAAGAACATCTCCTGCGCCGATGAAAACTTCTCCACGCCTCGCCGCCGCAGCTCTACCAGCGAGAGCGCCGCTCGGCACATTTCAGCCGGAAATGAGCCCCGCACTCGCTCCTGCGTCCGCAGCGGGTCTGAGTTTTCTTCCGCAACCTGCGCTAGTAGTTTCTGCCCTATGGGCCGCTGAAAATAGCGCAGTGCTTCTAGGGTGATGGGGTCGCTGGGAACGGGCGCGTTCAGACTTCGAGGACCTTGGGCAGTGTACTCATATTTTGGTAGCCGTCTTCGCAGACGAGGACCGTATCCTCGATCCGGACCCCTCCTAAACCCCGGTAGTAAAGCCCCGGTTCCATGGTCACGATATTTCCCGGCTTGAGTACGTCGCCGCGCTGGCCGATACTTGGCCCCTCGTGAATCTCCAAGCCCAGGCCGTGTCCAGTGCCGTGGAAATAGCCCTGCATAAAGCCGTCTTTTTCTCCAGTTTCGTAGCCCGCATCAACGAAGTGTTGTTGGATCGATTGGTGGATTGAACGGCCTTCGGCTCCTGGGCGGATCTGATCCAGACCCAGTTGTTGCGCCTCCAGTACAGTTTCATAGAGGCGCTTCATTGGCTCGGGAGCTTTTCCCTTGCAGACGGTGCGCGTCTGGTCCCCGAAGTAGCCGCTCTCCTCGTCGCGCGGAAAGATATCGATGATGATGGTCTCGCCGGCTTGCAAGGGGCCGAATCCCTCCTGGTGCGGGTCGCAAGCCTGGTCGCCGCCGGCGATGATGGTGTGTTCGCCGACGCAGCCGCAGTCCATCAGCGTTCGATGTACCATGCGCCGCAACCGCTCGGAACTGAGTACTTCGCCGTCGAGAAAGAGCTCGCCGTTGCGCTCTTCGGCCGAGCGTATTCCCTCGATGGCCGTTTCCATCCCCGCTTCGGTGGCTTTCATCGCGCGGCGGATCGCCGCTATCTCTTCGTCGTCCTTGATCAGGCGCTGGGGAAATAGAGGTGTTGCCGCAACCTCGAGCGCCAGTCCTTCTCCCCGCAGGAAATCTGCAGTTCCGAGGGGAAATTCGGCGGCTACACTCAACTTTTGCAAGCCGAGGTCGCGCAGCAGTTCCAACAAGACGTCTTTGGCGTTGGGTTGTTCTCGGCCCCTTTCCCGGGCTTTTCTTTCGTAGCTGGCATAGGGCAGCACCCGGTCGACGCGGGCCTGGTCGCGCGCCCGGTCGATCTCGAGATTGCTGGCCAGGAGGAGTTTCTCGCTGGGGGTCCACAGAAATACGAAAGGATCGGGGGCGCGGAAGCGAGTGGCGTAGAAGAGATCGGCGTAGTGTTCGCTGGCGCCGACCATCAGGAGGGCGTCGTTGCCGTTTAACTCGGGGGACATGGTCTTTTCCTTGCTGGTAGCCGTTGTGGTGTATGGCGTGATTTCACTCCGGGATCTTCAACGCTCGCACGTCGATACCCTCTTCTGGGCGCCAAAACCAGAAGAGGGCCGAACGCCCTTTTTCCAACCCCGAGACGAAGTGCATAAAATGCGGCAGCGAGGTAATGCGCTCCTGGTCCACCTCGGTGATTAGATCGTGTTCCTGAATGCCCTTGGCTGCCGCGGGCCCTTCGGGGTCGACGGCGGTCACCATTACCGGACCCTCATTCTGAGCAAAGCCCAATTCGTCGGCCACGGCACCGGTAAATCCCAATTCAATCGCCAGCTTATCGGGTAGGGGTTCGACCGTCAAACCCAGCTGCGAGACCCGTTGGTGTCCCTGGGCAAGGACCCGGTCTTCTTCGCGCTCGCCGAGCTGCACGTCGAGCCGGAGTATCTGGCCACGGCGCATGATCTGCAGATCGATCGACTCGCCCGGGTCGCGGCCGTAGATCAATGTCTGGATCTGATTGGAGTGATCTACTTCAATTCCATCGAGCGAGAGTACTACGTCTCCAACCTGGATACCGCCGAGTTGGGCGGGGCTCTTTGGTTTCACTCCGTCGATATATACTCCGCGCGGCCGGTCCAAATCCAGATCGTGTTTGCGGATCAGATCCTGGGTCATCTCCGGGGCCATGGCCACGCCCAGGTAGCCGCGCACGATTCGCCCATGAACCAGCAGGTCGTCGACGACCTCATACGCCAGATTGATCGGCACGGCCAGGCCATAGCCGATATAATAGCCGGTGCGCGTCGAAATCGCGGCGTTGATACCGACCACCCTGCCCTGCAGGTCGAGCAGCGGCCCGCCTGAGTTGCCGGGATTGATAACGGCATTGGTCTGGATGAAACTCTCGATGGCGTAGAGACTTTCCTCGTCGCCGCCGAGATCGAATATCCCCGCCTGTCGTCCCAGGGCACTGACAATGCCGTGCGTCAGAGTCGAGCCCATACCCAGCGGATGTCCGATGGCCAGTACCCAGTCGCCGATCTGCAAGAGGTCGGAGTCGGCCAGTCGAACGGTAGGCAGCCCTCGGGCCTCGACCTTGAGCAGAGCGATGTCGATCAACGAGTCGAAGCCGACGATCTCGGCCTGGTAAGTACGGCGGTCGGAGAGTGTGATCCGAATGGAATCGGCGTCGGCGATGACGTGATAGTTGCTCAGGATGTAGCCATCCTCGCTGACGATGGTGCCCGAACCCATACCGCGAGAATCGTCTTCGGGGATTTTCGGGTGGAAACGCGGCAATATGCGGTTCTGCCAGGGGCGGGTCGTCTCGATCAGTACCACCGCCGGGCGCACGCTTTCGTACGCGCGGCGGAAAGCTTGGCTGAGCTCCTCCAATGCACCGATCGTCTCAGTTGGAATCTGTGCTCCGGACGGGACGATGCCAACGAGCGACGCGGCTAAGAAAGCGGCGACGATCCACGGTCGGTAATCACGGAACGAGAGCATGAGATTTAGCGAATTGTGCTCTCTCATTCCAGGTCGTACTCCTTCAGTTTGCGGTAAAGAGTGCGAGCACTGATGCCGAGGATCTCCGCCGCTTTGCGCCGATTACTGCCGACTCGGTTCAGTGCCTCCTCAATGGCCTCCTTTTCCAAATCCTTCAGCGTGCGCAAAGGCTCGATGGCGGCGTTTTTAGGTACGCGCATCGCCGCGTCTCCTTGAAGGTGCCGGTCTTCGGGAGTATAGGGGTCGTCATCGACCGGATAGATGATCTGGCCTTCCGGTGTGATCGGTTGTACGACCGACGGCGCGACCGGCGGTTCGACCGGCGGCGTGGCAGACGGTTTTATGGGGGCGTTGCGCTCGACGGCGTTTCTCAGTTCGGCAACCTCGCGCTTGAGGTCCAGGAGGGCAAAATAGATCAGTTCGCGCTCCGACTGGTCCGGTGTTTTGTTGGTGGGTACTGGCAGATAGCGCGCAGAGGCGGGCGGACTTTCGAGGTGTGGCAGAAGATCCTCGGGCTCGATGAGCGCGCGCGGGGCGAGGAAGACCAGGTGCTCGATCAGGTTGCGCAGCTCACGCACATTGCCCGGCCAGGCGTAGTGTTGCAAAAGATCCATCGCCGCAGACGAAAAACTCTCGAAGCGACTAGTTCCGTCCCGAGCCAGGTCGCGGGTGAAACGTTCTATCAGAAGGGGAATGTCTTCGGCCCTGCGGCGCAGCGGTGGAATGCTGATTTCGACGACTTTGAGTCGGTGATAGAGATCGAGGCGGAACTCGCGTTCGCCGACTGCCTGCTGCAGGTCGCGATTGGTTGCGGCGATAACGCGGATATCTATAGAGATCGAGGTGCCTCCTCCGATGCGGGTGACTTCGCGCTGCTCGAGAACGCGCAGCAGGCGCACCTGTGCCGCCAGTGACATTTCGCCGATCTCGTCGAGGAAGACGGTGCCGCCATCGGCTTGCTCGAAGATGCCTTGATGCTGGGTCCGGGCGTCGGTGAAGGCCCCCTTTTCGTGCCCGAAGAGTTCGTTTTCCAGCAGGTTTTCGGGAATGGCGCCGCAGTTGAGCGGACGGAAGGGGTTCTCGTGCCGAGCGCTGTAGCGGTGCAGGGCTGCAGCAACTAGGTCTTTGCCAGTGCCGCTTTCGCCTACCAGCAGGATCGAGGACACCGGCGTCGGTGCCACGAGCAGGATGCGTTCGCGTACTTGGTGCATCAAGGACGACTGGCCGACCAGTTCGGTTCCGTTCAGAAAGAGTCCCCGTTCTAGGAGCCGGTCCACTTGCTGGCGTAGGGTTGCCGCATCAAAGGGCAGGCCGATGTACTCTTCGACCGGCGATCCACGTCGGAGTCGGTGCCATTCCTCGTCGGAATTGCCCAAGCCCAGAAAGGGTATGTCGCGGTACTCTTCGACCGCTGCGACTCCTGCTGCCAGAGCTTCGCTCGAGAGGTCCAGATCGAAGGCGATCAGATCGATCCCTCGCTGCAGCAGCAAGTCGAGCGCTGTATTCTCGGGTTTGGCGACAACGTGCACGCGGGCGCCGTTGATCGCGGCCTTGAATTCGGTCTCCAGCTCCGGCCGCTGGGTCAGGAGCAGAATACGGGTTCGGGTCGTAACCATAGGTGGATCAGGTCTTCCAGCTCTCTTCGTGCAAGATGGTGATTTTGCGCCCGCGACAGGCGATATACCCCTCGGACTCAAGGCGTTTGAGGACCCTTGAGACGGTTTCGCGGGTCGTCCCTGACATATTGGCCATTTCCTGATGGGTCGGTCGGTTTTCGATGACGACTCCGTCGGTACTTTCTCTGCCCTGGTCGGATGCCAACTGGAGCAGGGTCTCCGAGATCCTGCTGGTGACATCGAGCAGGGCCAGGCCCTCGATCTGGCGATCGGTTTTGCGCAGCCGCGAAGCCAGCTCGGCCAAAAGCGCGGTGGCGATCTGCGGCGTCTTGTAGATCAGTCCTAAGAAGTCGGAGCGGCGGAGTATCAAAAGATCGGTTTCTTCGGTCGCGATGACGTTGGCCGAGCGCGGTTTTCCATCGAGCAGCGAGAGCTCGCCAAAGACCGAATTTGGACCCAGCAGCGAGAGGATGACTTCGCGTCCTTCCTCGCTGACGATGCTGACTTTTACCTGACCTTTCTTGATGATGAAAAGCGTATCTCCTTCCTCCTCGGCGAGAATGATGACGTTATCTCGGTCGAAGGTTCGGGTGAAGGTCACGTCAGAGAGGGCTTCCAACTCTTCTTGATCGAGGCTTTCAAAGAGTGAAACGTTGCGCAGAAAATCGATGTGGTTCATCGTCAATCTCCCAGCCACTGGCTATTCAGTTTAGGTTGCCCAACCTCTGGCGCAAGGTATCGATCTGTTCCCGGGCCATTTCTCCCTGGGGGCTTTGGCCTCCTTCGCGCCGTACGATGCGTTCGTAGACAGTGATGGCTGTGGCGTGTTCTCCCAGCGACTCGTGGCAGCGGGCGCGCTGGAAATCCGCCGAGGTGATCCACTGGCTGAACCCTTCAGCGCCGTGGTAGCTAACTTTGTAGTAGGCCTCGATGGCCTTGCGGTACTCGCCCATGTTCTGATACGACTCAGCAACGTAAAACCGAGCTTCGGAGGCGTTGTTGCCTTCGAGCAATTGTTGGGAAAGGAGTACTTCGAATTCTTCGATGGCTCGGGCGTACTGGCCTTTCTCTTTGAGGATGATGCCTCGTTCAAGTCGGGCCGCAATGGCTTTGGGATGGTTGGGGTATTGTCGCAGAAGCTGGTTGACCACCTGGTGGGCGGCTTGGTACTCGTGGGCGCCCTGGTAGCTCTTGAGGAGTTTCCATATCGCGTCCTGCGATAGTTCTGGATCGATATCTGGAGCGTCGAGCACTCGTTTGTAGGCTCCAGCCGCTTGCAAGTAGTTGTGCAGTGAGAACTGATAATTGCCCAGGAGCAGGTAGGCGTCTGCGGCGAGCGGACTCAGCGGGTATTCCTTCACAAAGCGCGATACCGCTTCTAAAGCATATGCGGCCTTTTCTTCACTGGGTGCTGCCTCGTTCTCTCTCCAATGTGCCGTCGTTCCCCAGTAGGCGCCATCATCGGCCCATTCTCCTCCGTGTTTTTCCACTTTTTCAAACGCGGAGATCGCTTTCTTGTATTGGCCGGCCTGCAGGTAGTACTGCCCTTCCTCGAGCAGGAATCGCTGGTTCCATTGAATAGATCCCTCAAAGCGCTTGGCGAAGCGCTTGGCCGCCTTGCGCCCCTCGCTTAAGCGCTCGAGCCGGAAGAGGGCCAGGATGGCTTGGCCATGGACCAGGGGATCCTCGCTCTCTTCGAGTAAGGGCTGATAGATCTGAAGGGCTTGCTGGTAGCGTTCTTGGGCAAAGGAGATGTGGCCGGCTCGTGTTGAGGCTTCGGTCGCCAGCAAGCTGGAGTCAACGGATTTGCCGACTTGCAAAAAGAGCCGGAAGGCTTCGTCGTCCTGTCCCAGGTGCAAGTGCAGGACCGCCTGGGCAAAGTAAATACTGTCGAGACCTGTCCCGGCTTCATCTTCGACCAGCACCTGGCGATAGGTTTCCAGCGCCTGAGTGTAATAATGGAGGCGATGGTAGGCTTGAGCGAGCCGCCGGAGAATCTGCCCCCTGATTTCGGCCTGGGTTGTACCGGTGATCAGCGGTTGGTAGAGCTCGATCGCATTGGAGTACTCCCCGATCTGGAAATACGTGTCGCCCAATAGGTTTTGTGCTGCGCGGCGCTGGGGAAAAGCCGGATAACCCCAGCGCAATTCCTGGAGTCGGGCAATTGCCTCTTGCGGTCGCTCCTGCGCGAGCCGGATACGCCCCAGTTCGAAGAGTACCTGCGCGGTCTGCGGAGAGTCGGGGTAATCGCGCAGAACTCGCTCGAGCGAGTCGGCAGCCGCCTGGTGTTGGCCTTTTTGTGTGTGACAGAGACCGAGGCCGAAAAGGGCACGGGGTACGAGTGGGCTTGCGGGAAAAAGCCGCCGGAGCTGCCGGTACGCCTCGACTGCTCCATCGAGCCGGGTCGAGTCGCGTATCCCGAGCTGGCGGCGAGCATCGCCCAACTGCAAGAGCGCCTGGTCCAGGTGCTCGCTCTGTGCCTGGTCGAATTCGGCGACAAAAGCGGCAAAGCCCTCCTCCAGCGCATAAAGTCGTAGCGAGTCGGGGCCGCTTGCGGCCTCGGTCTCGATAAGGCGGATTTGAGCGAGTTGGGCCCAGGAGCGGGCTGTGGAAGGGTCGGTTTCGGGAGCGCGCTCGTTCACGCCTTGTTCTTCTTCCCCGGTGGGCTGGGTGGCCATTGAATTCGCGAGAATGCGGTATTCTTGCAAGGCCAGGTTTCGAAGCGAATCGGCGAGAACGGGTTGAGCTTCGAGCTGGCGCTGACGGGCGAGTTTGAGCAGACTCTCAGCGAGAAAGTACTGTGCCTCGCTGCTGTAGTGGTTACCGGGATAGGCAGCTGCGTAGTGCTCGAAAGATTTAGCCGCAGCCGCGAAGTCGTGGTGTTCGAAAAGTGCCCGAGCCACGTCTAGTTGTACTAGCTGGCGCGGCGTACCGCTCAATTCGTCGATCCAGGCTTTCTGCAGGGCATGGTTGAGGCCTGCCAGATCCATGACGGTGAATTCGCGCAGGTACTCGATGCGCTCGCGGACCTCTTCGCTCTGATGGCCGGCGGGAAAGAGCTCGAGGAAGGCTACGTATTCGCGCAGCGCAGCCCGCGGCTGTCCGCTTTGCTCAAAGACCCGGGCCAGGCCAGATTGTGCCTCGGCTGCCATCCTGCTCTGCGCCGAGGCCAGCTGACGGTAGAGAGAGACGGCTTCTTCACTGTAGCCGGTAGAGGCGTAGAGCTCGGCCAATTCGAAGCGGACAGCATCGGCGTCAGTGACCAGATCAGCTTCTTGCAGGTAGCGGCGATACCAGGTGATTGAGCGACTGTTGTCGCCGCGGCGCTTGTAGAGGGCGCCGAGTTCACGCAGGGCATCCCTGGCTTCGGGGGCGTCGTCGATCTGGATCAGCCCCTGGAAGATACCCACTGCCAGGGCGAATTGCCCGGCCTGGCCCAGGGCGATGGCTTGGCCCAAGCGCGCTTTCAGATAGGCGGGATCTCCAGGTTGGATTGCGGCAATCAGTTCTTTGTAGTGGGAGAGGGCTTCGCGCGTCTGCTGGCTTTGGCGACGGGCGTCGGCTAGGCCGAGGAGAGCGCTCTCCTTGAGAGTGGCGTTGCGGATCTTGGCAAAGGCTTGTTGGTAGGCGTCTCCAGCCTGGCTGAATAGGCGCGACTGATAAAGGTGGTCGGCGTGATCTAGATAGGCGCTATCGGTCTGTGTTGCATTGGGAAAACGTCGCTGCAGCGACTTGAAACGCACTTCAGCCGCTTCTCGATTACCCAGGAAGAGATCGATGCGTCCACCGAAGAGCAAGGCGCTGGGTGCTTCGGCGGGAGCTGGGTTGGCTGCGGCGATTTGTCCGAGCAGTCCCTGGGCCTCCTCGGCTCGACCGGCGGCAAAGCGCAACCGGGCCAGTCGGTAGCGGGCTAGATGAACCAAGGGAGAAAGAGGATAATCGGAGAGCAAGCGCCCCAAGGTGATCTCGGCTTGCTGCAAGTCCTGGCCCTGGGTATAATTAGCCGCTGCGTCGAGCAGGGCGCGGGCGGCGAACTCACTGGCGCTGAAACGGCGCTGTACTTCTTCATAAGCTCGAGCGGCCGATAAGAATTGTCCTTGTTCCGCCAGACAAGTCGCGCGTTCGCGCCGCGCGTCTGCGGTGTTCAGGTGCTCGGGATCTTCGAGATAGAATTTCTCGTAGGCCGGCACGGCCATCTCACAACGGCCGCTCTGGCGGTAGGCCCGAGCCAGCATCAGTCGGGCTTCGGACACCTGCGGACTGGCGGGGTAGTTGCGGATGAAATCGGCGAAGAGTGCGGCAGCAGTGGCGTAGTCGCCCGCATCCCGGTAGAGATTACGGGCGAGCTTGAAGTCGTCCTCTTCGCCTGTTTGGGCCCAGCTTGAGGCATTCAGGTGGAGGACGAGGACGAGTATTAGTGTGGGGAACATATATAAGGTATGCCAATCTGACACGGTTTACCTATTTATAGTAGATTATTTATAAAATATGGTCAAGGTAGGTCTATGCTAGAAGGTTCATTGGTCGAAAAGGCGTACGGCAAAATAAATCTGGGACTCAAGGTCCTGGGTCGCCGCTCCGACGGCTATCACGATATTCTCAGCCTGGTCCAGTGCCTGGATCTGGCCGACGTATTGCATTTCGAACCAGCGTCCTCGGACCAACTGACTTGCAACATGGATCGATTATCGACGGGGCCGGACAATCTGATCGTCCGTGCTCTCGATGCTTTTCGCACCCGGTTCGAGGATCCGGTCCAGGCTTTCCGTATTCGCTTGGAAAAGAGGATTCCCATGGGAGCGGGCCTGGGTGGGGGCAGTGCCGATGCGGCGGCGGTCCTGCGCATGCTCAACCGCTTCCACGGAGAGCCGTTTTCGATCCAAACCCTCCGCGAGATTGCCGCCACACTCGGTTCGGACATCCCTTTTTTAGTGAGCGGTGGCACCGCACTGATGCGAGGCCGAGGCGAAATCCTCGAGCCGCAAGGTTGGGCCGGAACTGTTTTCTATGTGTTGGTCTATCCAGAAATCGAGGTCGGCACAGCCTGGGCCTACGGTCAGTTAGGGCCTGTCTTGACAGAAGATACGCCCTATCTTAGATTTAGTGACTCTCTGAGCGGCGGGTGCGTTGACCACGAGAGGCTTTTTGAAGTGCTGGAGAACGACTTCACGCCCGTAGTCGAACGCGCCTATCCCATCGTCGCAGAACTTCGTTCTCAACTGGATCGAGCCGGTGCTCGCACTACGTCAATGTCGGGCAGCGGTTCTACCGTTTACGGTATCTTCGACGACCGGAAAACTGCCTCTCAGACGCAAAAAGCGTTGCAAAGGCGAGGTTACCGGTCTTTTTTGTGTCAGCCGGTATAGCTCGGAGTTTTTGTTAGATACAGCGATAGACAACGGTAGCCCGGTCGTTCAATTGGTAGGACAACGGATTTTGGTTCCGTTTATCGAGGTTCGAGTCCTCGCCGGGCTGCCAAATTTAAGTTTTTCGAGGAGAGGTTTCCGATGCCGCATGTTCCACTGCAGATTCACGCGCGGGAGCAGGTTTCACTTAAAGTCCAGTCCCGCACCGAGCAAGGTAAGGGGCCGGTGGGCCAGATGCGCCGCCTGCAGGGCCAGTTACCCGGGGTGATCTATGGCCATAAGCAGCCCACCGAGTCTTTTAAGACCGACGCCCAGAACCTTGACCGCATTTTGAGTAAGGGTGGGCAGAACGCGATTATCTTGGTCGATCACGAGGACTCTGATAAAGCGGATGAGCAGGCCTTGATCCGCCACATCCAGTATCACAAGGTCCTGGGCAGTGTTCTACACCTAGATCTGCTGCGGATCGACCCGAGCGAAACGCTGCGTGCCGAAGTGCCGCTATTGACCGAAGGCGAACCGGATGGCGTGCGCAACGAGGGCGGAGCCCTGCAGCAAGCACTCACCTTGCTCGAGATGGAATGCGTTGTCTCGGAGATGCCCTCTGCGGTGCTGATCGATATTTCCTCGCTGGTCATCGGCGATAGTCTGCACGTCAGCGACCTTCTCGAACAGGAACCGCGGATCACTACTGACCCGTCGCGCACGATTGTCAATATTCTGGCGCCGCGTTTGATCGCCGAAGACGAAGAAGGCGAAGA
>MDTE01029275.1_pt1 | contig 19977 bp, 17 predicted proteins | sample 811231 | NCBI WGS metagenome assembly MDTE01 (sample SAMN05326651, study PRJNA326480) | marine metagenome | isolation source: seawater | place: Indian Ocean: Red Sea | collected 2010 | reverse complement strand
TGAGCAACGGATGAGCCGCGCCGGTCTCGCCGCACTGCCCTTGCAGATTGTCCCGCACGCTGTCCTCGGAGAGTCCGAGTCTTCGAGCCACGGTCGCGGCCACCCGCCCGGTGGACGTCGGGAAGCAGAAGTGCCGGATGTCGCCGGGCTCGACGCCGGCCGTCGAGAGGGCTCGCTCGACCGCGGCGGGCACCAGCTTCAGATAGCCCTCGTCCCGGATCCAGCGTTCTTCCCAGACGTAGTCGAACTCCTGATGGCGCCCACGATAGTGGTCGACGAAATCAGCCGTCTCGCTGGCCATGCCCAGCACGGTGGCTCCACCGTCGCCCGGCGCGACGAGCACGGCCGCCGCGCCGTCGCCGCTCGTCAACTCGAGCGCACTGGCGGCACGCGTGCGTCGCTTCTCGGCCGCGACGACCAGCACCGGGCCGGCGCCTCCCGTCACCGCCTCGACCGCCGTCAGCAGGGCCGAGGTTCCGGCCCGCTGCGACCCGGCCACATCCAGCGTTCGAAGTGAGCCGCCGAGCCCGAGCGCCTCGGCGACGATGCCGGCGTTCTGCCGATCCTCGAACGGCAGTGTCGTCGACGCCAGCCAGATCGCCGCCAGCGTGGACCGGTCACGGTCGTGGAGCGCGTCGCGGCAGGCTTCGACCGCCATCGTGACCGGGTCCTCGTCCCAGTTGGCGATCGCGCGCTCGCCACGCCCGAGTCCACGAAGAGCCGGGGCAAACCAGGCGTTGGTGTCGACGACGACCTGCCGGGCGAGGCGTCGCCGGGGCAGATAGCCACCAAAGGCGTGTATTCCGACTGCCATCAACCGCTCAGGATACCGCAGCCAGGCTCAGACCGGGTCCCAGCTGAAGACGTCCTGGCTCCGATCGAGCGGGTAGAACTCGGAGCGCAACGCCGGCAGCGCGCGGGCCAGCACGGTCTCCGGCGTCCAGCCGGCGCCATCATGCAGTCCACGGACCGGCCGGCTCTGCCCCATCACGAACAGCTCGTTGCTCCGCACCGCGAAGATCTGACCCGAGACGTCCGCGGCCTCGTCGGACGCGAGCGCAACCACGAGCGGCGCGATCTTCTCCGGGGTCATCTGCTTCAACCGCTCGACGCGGGCACGCTGTACCTCGTCGTTGATCGGGATCGACCCGATCAGCCGGCTCCAGGCGAACGGCGCGATGCAGTTCGAGCGCACGTTGAACCGGGCCATGTCGAGCGCGATCGACTTGGAGAGCCCGACGATCCCCATCTTCGCCGCGGCGTAGTTCGCCTGTCCGAAGTTGCCGATCAGACCAGAGGTCGAGGTCATGTGCACGAAGACGCCCGACTCCTGCTTGCGAAAGTGCGGCGCCGCGGCGCTCGAGACGTTGAAGGAGCCCTTCAGGTGCACATCGAGCACCGCATCCCAGTCGTCCTCCCCCATCTTGTGAAAGATGACGTCCCGCAGAATGCCCGCATTGTTGATGACGATGTCGAGACGTCCGAAGCAGTCGAGCGCCTGCTCGACCATCCCGCGCACCGCGGCGCTGTCGGCGACACTCTCGCCGTTCAGCTCGGCCTGGCCTCCAGCCTCACGGATCGCGGTGACCGTCTCCAGGGCGGGTGCCCGGTCGCTGCCCTCACCCGTTTCGCTGCCACCCAGATCGTTGACCAGCACCGATGCCCCCTGCGCCGCCAGCAGCCGGGCCACCGCCGCTCCGACGCCGCGGCCCGCGCCGGTCACCAGCGCGACCTTGCCTTCCACCACACCCGTCGTACTCATTCGTCCTCCGCGGTTTTGGGGCGGGGCATCCCGTCTGGCGTCGTTGCGTCGTCGGTCACAACCCGCCTGGTTGCTCCCTCCTTGCGCCTTGCCAGCCAGGCGCCGCGCCCCAAAACCGAATGTTCACCCCCCGGCCCAACAGAGGGCCCAGGGTGAAATGCCGGTGACAGCATACGGTGGGTGTCGAGTCGTGTCGATCCGGCGGACGCCTCAGGGCTCGGAAACTGCCGGAAACCGCACCAGGACGTAGGTGACCTGGCCGCCGTCCGGCACCAGGTAGCCGTGGGGTGTGCGCGCCGGAATGTGCAGCACGTCGCCGGTCCCGACCGGAATCCGGCTGCCGCCGTCTATGCCGGACCCGAGGCTGCCGTTGCGACCGAGCATCTCCCCACCGACCTGAAGCGCACCCGCACCACTGGTGACGAAGACGACATCGATAATCTCATCGTGGATCTCCGGGACGCCGTCGGCGTCCCGGTGGATGTGTCGAAATCGATGTGAGCGGATCGGGCTGCCGTAGTCGGCCAGCGTCTCCCGGGACGAGCGGTCGGGTCTGATGCTCCCGGCCAGCGCCAGGCGCCGCGTTTCGAGCTCGTCAGCCCGCCACAAGGCGAAGCCCTCCGGGCGCTGCGTCAGAGCGGGCGCATCATCTGGCACGACGCGCTCGTCACCGAGCGCCGGCATGCGCACGAGCACGTAGGTGACCTGTCCGCCCGGAGGCACGAGATAGCGGTGCGGGGTGTCGGCCGGGATGTGGAGGATGTCACCGGCCCCCACGGCATACCGCTCGCCCCCGCGTATCGCACTCCCGGTGAGCTCGGGCGCCGTCCCGCGCGGATCGACGAGCTCGCCCCCCACCTGCAGCGTGGCGATACCGCTCTGGATCAGGACGACGTCTTCGATGTCGCGATGCTGCTCGGGCGCGCCGTCACGCGCACGATGGATGAATCGGAAACGGTGCGAGCGGGTCGGCGTCTCATAGTCGGCGAGGGTCTCCCGCGCGGACCCATCGTCGCCAACGAGACCCGCCAGCCTTGCCTGCCGGTCTGCCAGCTCGGCCGCACTCCACCGCGCAAATCCGGGCGTCTGCGCCGGGGAGGCGACCGCAATCAGCGTGCCGACGAGCGCGACGCCGAGCCGGGTGGGTGTCTATGTCATTCAGGGCCAGCGCTATGTCTATGTGAATCCGGGGATGTGCGAGCTGTTCGGCTACAGCCGGGACGAACTGCTGGCGCTGACCAACGTGGCGGCCGGGGTCAGCCGCGACGATCGGGAGCTGGTGTCCGAGCAGATCCGACGTCGGGAGGCGGGTGAGATCGATACGGTGCGCTATAGCTTCCGGGCGCGGCACAAGGACGGCCGCATGCTGGACATCGAGGTGCACGGGAGCGAAACGACGTTCCAGGGAGAGCGCGCCGTGACGGGCATGATGCTCGACGTGACGGAGCGGAAGGCCGCCGAGCGGGCGCTGCGCGACACGCAGGCGCAGCTGTTGCACGCCCAGAAGATGGAGGTGGTCGGCACCCTGGCCGGGGGGGTCGCCCACGACTTCAATAACTTCCTCACCGTGGTGGCCGGACACAGTGATCGGATGCTGCGCGACCTCCCACCGGCCGACCAGATGATCAAACGGGTGACGGCCATCCGCGCCGCGACCGACCGGGCGGCGGCCCTGACGAGGCAGCTCCTGACCTTCGGACGGCGAGATGCCGCCGATCCGCGGGTGCTGCTGCTTCCCGACCTGTTGACCCGCGTCGAGAAGGTGTTGCCCCGGCTCATCGGCGAGCACATCAGAGTGGTGGTCGAGACCGCCGAGACGGATGGGCGGATCGAGGCCGATGCCGACCAGCTCGAGCAGGTGTTGATGAACCTGGCGTCGAATGCGCGCGATGCGATGCCCGAGGGTGGGACCCTTCGGTTGGCGGTCACGCCGTATGACGCCGGCCCGCGTTTCGTGGAGCGGCATCCCGAGGCAACCATCGGACCCTATGTGCTGCTGACCGTGGCGGATTCGGGCGTCGGCATGGATGCCCAGACCATGCAGCACGTCTTCGAGCCGTTCTTCACGACCAAGGAGCCAGGCAAGGGCACCGGTCTGGGGCTGTCGACCGCATTCGCGATCGTGCGGAGCGCCGATGGCATCATCGAGCTCGACAGCGCCCCTGGCGAAGGGACCCGGTTCCGGCTGTACTTCCCCGAGGTCGAGGGGGTGCCCGAAGCGGTCGAGACCGATACCAGCGAGGTCGTGATGCCATCGCCGACGGCCGAAGCGAACGAGGTGATCCTGGTCGTCGAGGACCAGGCCGACGTGCGGGAGCTGCTCGAGGAGTGGCTGGGCGAACTCGGCTATCAGACGCTGGTTGCCGGCAGCGGCGACGAGGCGATCCGCCTGGTCGAAGCCGACGACATGCGCGTCGACCTGGTGCTGAGTGATGTCGTCATGCCCGGCATGAGCGGTCCCGAGCTGGTGGACCGCCTCAGCCGGCGGTTCCCCGACGTGCGCTCGCTCTACATGTCCGGCTATGCCCGGGATATGCTCGACCAGCCGGGTGTGCGGTATCTCGCCAAGCCGTTCAGCCTGATCGCGCTGTCCCGTCAACTGCGCGACGTGCTCGGCTGAGCTTTCGCCCTTTCGGGTTCATCACTATGATCGGCCGGTGATCCAGCCTGGAGCCGGTGACGGCACGCGTCGGTGGACGTTCCAGACCGTGCTGGAGCGGGACCGTCTGTTCGTCGCCGTCGGTCTGGTCGGGGTCTCGGCGCTGGCGTGGCTCTACTCGGTGTCGGGCGCCGGTCCGATGTCCGGGGAGATGCATCTGCCCCGCACCGCCGTGTGGGCGCCGCTCGACGTCTGGCTCGTCTTCGTGATGTGGGCGGTGATGATGGTGGCCATGATGGTGCCGTCCGCCTCACCCGTGGTCATCGCCTACGCGACGCTGCAACGACGGCAGGACACCTCAGCTCGAACCTGGACGGCGGTCGGCGCGTTCCTGACCGGCTATCTTCTCGTCTGGACGACGTTCAGCGGTCTCGCCACCCTGGCCCAGTGGGGGCTGCAACGCGCGGCGCTTCTCACTCCCGCCGGGGCGAGCGCGACGCCCTGGCTGGCCGGCGGTCTCATGGTGGCGGCCGGTGCCTTCCAGTGGACGGCGCTGAAGACCGCCTGTTTGAGACACTGTCGTTCGCCCTTTGCCTTTTTTCTGACGTCGTGGCGAGACGGCATGGACGGGGCCCTCCGCATGGGGCTCGAACACGGGATGGTCTGCGTCGGATGTTGCTGGGCGCTGATGCTGTTGATGTTCGTCGCCGGGGTCATGAACGTGTACTGGCTGGTCGGATTGGCACTCTTCGTGCTGGTCGAGAAGGTGGCTCCAGGCGGCGAGTGGCTCGGTCGCTGGGCGGGCGTGGGGTTGATCGGCTGGGGGATCACGTTGATCTCCGGGGTCGGATAGTGGAGGTGAGATGGCGTTTCCCTGGCGAATCTCTGGCGAGATCGTGCTGAGTTGCAACTGTGACGTGTTCTGTCCCTGCGTGATCTCGCTGGGGAAGGCCCAGCCGTCTCAGGGCGACTGCCACACCTGGTGGGGACTGAGGATCCACGAGGGGCACGCCGGCGACGAGACGCTCGACGGGCTCAACGTCGCGGCGGTCATGGACATCCCCGGTCCGCTGGCGCACGGTGATTGGGCGGTCGGACTCTACGTCGACGAGCGAGCCACCCCGGCCGCGGTCGAGCGACTAACCGAGATTCTCACCGGTCAGGCCGGCGGGACGACCGGGTGGTTCCGGATCGTGATCTCGCGTCTTCTCGGTACCCGCCAGGTCCCGATCACGTTCGAAGATACGGACAAAGGGTGGTCGGTCCAGATTCCGAAGATCATCGACGGCACCGTCGAGCCGATCACGGGTGCCGGCGGAGAGGGAGAGACCCGGGTGACGAACTCGGCCTACTGGGTGGCTCCCGACATCGTGGTGTGTTCCGGCACCCGGAGTCGCTATCGCGACTGGGGCCGCAACTGGGATCTGTCCGGGCTCAGCGCTGAATACGCAAAAGTGGAGTGGTCAGGACCTTAGGGAGCCACGTGGAGCTGCTCTGCCAATAGCCGGATGTGGTCCGGCCCGATCCCGCAGCAGCCGCCGATCAGCCGGGCTCCGGCCGCCACCCACGTGCGCGCCTCGGCGAGGTAGGCCTCGGGCGAGATCACGTCGTTGAACTGCCAGTTGGGCATCACGAACCGGCCCGAGTGGCCGTAGGCGCCCAGCGGCCCGCTCCACGAGCCTTTGACGACCTCCAGTGCGGCGGCAACGTCTACCGCCTCGGTGTGCATCACGCTGACCAGGCTGCCCCCGGCCGAGAGCACCGGCGCGAGCGCCGACTCCAGGGTGCCCGTGTACTTCTCACTGAACAGCATGATGGCGTCGCCGTCCCGACGGGCGGTGAATCCCACCCATACCGGTAGGCCCGTGGCGGCCGCGGCCCGGACCGCCGCCGCCGAGTACTCGAGGTCCCACATCATCTCCATCAAGATGAGATCGGGGCCCGCCTCGGCCAGCACCTCGGCCTGCTCGCGGAAGTTGGCCTCGGCGGTCGAGACCGGCACCATGTACTCCCGCTCGAAGTGAATCGACGACATCGAGCCGGCGACCGCGATCGGTCGGTCGGCGGTGACCGTGGCGCGCGCCTCCCGCGCCAGCTCCACGGCACGGTGATTGAGCTCCCGGAACCGGGCGCCGAGGCCGGCCGGTTCGAGCTGGTGGCGCGCGGTCGAGAACGAGTTGGAGGTGATGATGCTGGCCCCGGCGCGGATGTAGTCCTGATGAACCGAGCGTATGGTGTCCGGGTGGGTCACCAGCGCCGCCGCGCTCCAGGCGGCGCCATCCATCGGCACCCCGCGGCGCTCGAGCTCGGTGCCCGTGGCGCCGTCGAGCAGGACGAGTTGGCCGTCGGCCAGTCGCGCGCTCACCGAGTCGATCGCAGACATGATTGGGCCGGGACTGTACCATGAGGCGCGTCGGCCGTCGCCCGACGGCGCGCCCGGGAGGAGGACGCAGATGAGCAGGGTCGGAACCGTCGCATTGTTTGGCGCCGTCGCGCTGACGGCAGGGTGCAATCCGCCGGAGAGCACGGTGATGGCGCCCGGGTCCGATCCTCCCGGGTTCACCGAGTATGGCGCGCATCCTTGCGAGAGGGTCGGTGAGGTCGGGTTCGTGTGCGACATGATCAGCCCCGAGGACATCGCACTGGTGCCGGAATCGGACTGGGCCATCGTGTCCGGCGCCCAGGTGGGCGGCAACATCTACGCGGTGCACCGGACCGACAAGACCGCGACGGTAGTCTTCCCGGCGGCTGACGCGGCCCAACAGCTGGATGCGCGCACCTATCCCACCTGCCCCGGACCGCTGGCCGAGGGTGAGTTCCGGGCGCACGGTCTGTACATGAAGGCGAGACGAGAAGGGCCACACGTGCTCTATGTCGTGCATCACGGGACCCGTGAGTCGATCGAGGTGTTCGATGTGGATGGCTCCACCTCTCCGCCCAGCCTGACCTGGGTGGGCTGCGCGCCAGCCTTGTCGATGTTGAGCTTGAACAGTGTGGTCGCGTTACCCGAGGGCGGATTCGCGACCACCAGCGCGCCGACCGACAACGTCTGGGAGTGGCATACGTCGACCGGCTGGCGCCCGGTGCCCGGGAGCGACGGGACCGCTCCCAACGGACTGGAGATCTCGCGCGACGGACGCTGGCTGTACATCGCCGGCTGGGCCGAGGAGAAGCTGACCCGGATTTCGCGCGGACGGACCCCGCTCGAGCGCGACGAGATCCAGCTCGGGTTCCGTCCCGACAACCTCCGGATGTCGGTCGATGGAAGTGTGATGTGGGCCGCCGGGCACACCGACAGCGAGGGGAACTCGATCACCCTCCCGCGCACGCCGCTGTCGGAAACGTCGAATGTGGCGGCGATCGATCCCGAGACGCTGGAGTTCCGGCGGATTCTCGAGCAACCGGCCATCGATGGGTTCGTGTCGTCGACCACGGCGATCCAGGTGGGTGACGAGCTCTGGCTCGGGTCCTACCGGGGCGACCGGATGGCGTATCTGCCGATGCCGGAGTAGCCAGGTGGCCCATCCCGAGCTGACGGCCCTGTTGCGCGCCTCAGAGCGAGTCCTGGTGTTCACCGGGGCTGGCATCTCGACCGGCAGCGGCATCCGCGACTTCCGTGGACCGAACGGCGTCTGGAAGGAACGTCAACCGGTCTACTTTCAGGACTTCATGACGTCGGACGCGGCCCGGGTCGAGTACTGGGACGAGAAGTGCGAAGCGTGGCCATCGTTTCGTGACGCGCAGCCGAATGCGGTCCACACCGCCGCCGCCGATCTCGAACGGGCAGGCAAGCTCGCCATGGTCGTGACCCAGAACGTCGACGGTCTGCACGGCAAGGGGGGGACGTCACCCGATCGGCTGGTCGAGATACACGGCACCAACCCCGCCATCGAGTGCATGACGTGTCACGAGCGCAGCGACCCCGAACCGCACGTGCAGCGGTTTCTCGAAACCCGCACCGCACCGTTGTGTGGGTGCGGCGGCTACCTGAAGCCCGCGACGATCAGCTTCGGGCAGAACCTGGTGCCCGACGACCTCGAGCGGTCGGCGCGCGCCGCGGCCGAGACAGATCTGGTGATCGCCCTCGGCTCCACCCTGTCGGTCTACCCCGCCGCCGGTGTGCCGCTCACGGCGGCGCGGCGAGGGGTGCCCTACATCGTGATCAACCGGGGGGCGACCGAGCACGATTCCGAGCCATCGCTCACGCTCCGGCTCGACGGCGACGTGGTCGAGCTGTTCCCGCCCGCGGTCGAGGCGGCGTTGGGGACGCCCGCCTAGCGACCGCCGTCAGCGTTCGGAGTACTGACCGATGTGGTCGAGGAGCAGCGCGTTCAGCTGGTCCGGCGCCATGTCCGGAATCCAGTGATTGATCCCTTCGAGGATCTCGAACCGATACGGTCCGTCCACATACTCGCCCGTCAACTCCGCCCCGTCGCGGCACAGGGCCGTGTCGCCGTCGCTCCACACGAACATGGTGGGCACGCTGATGCTGCCGAGCGCGGGCGCGGTCGGCTGCCGGTCTTCGATGTTCGCCCGATACCAGTTGAGCGCCGACCCGAGCGCGGGCTTGCTGCCCAGGACCCGCACGAACTCCTCGATGGCGTCGGCCTCGATCCCGGCGTAGATGCCCCTGAGGCCAGCGGCGTTCTCGGCCAGGAAGCCGTCTTCAGAGTCCGGCTGGACGAAGAGATCGAAGTAGGCGGACGACGCCGGCTGACACGATTCGGGGTCGGCCAGCACCCGCGCGAACGCGTCGAGGTGCGGTACCGAGATCGGCGTGACCGACATCAGCCGGTCCGGGACGGCCGCCGCGACGCCCCAGGCCACGATGGCGCCCCAGTCGTGGCCGACGAGATGAAAGCGCTCGACGCCGAGCGTGTCGACCATGCCGACGATGTCGGCCACGAGCAGGTCGAGTGTGTAGTGCTCGATCCCCTCGGGTCTGGCGCCGGCCGAGTAGCCACGCTGGTTTGGCGTGACGACCCGGTAGCCGGCCTCGGCAAGCGCCAGCTGCTGGTGACGCCACTCGTGGTTCGTCTGGGGAAACCCGTGCAGCATGAGGACCAGTTCGCCATCCCCCGGCCCGGCGGATCGGATGTCGAACGTCATGTCGCCAACCGACAACTGGCCGTCGACGATCGCCACCGGTTCCGGCTCCCTCGGCGCCGTCTCCTCGGTGGTCGCCTGATCGTCGGCCGGCGTCGACGTGTTTCCCGCGCCGCCGCAGCCGGCGGCGGTCAGGAGGAGCGTGCTGAGCAATGTGATCGATGGGCGGTGTGTGGGCATGGCGCGCATTCTATCTGGTCCCGGCGTCTGAGGCGTCGCCGCCAAGAGGTGGCGATATGATCCCCCGCGTGAAGATCGCGACCTGGAACGTGAACGGCCTGAGGGCCCGACTGGATTTCGTGCGTCACTGGCTCGACGCCCGGCAACCGGATGTCGTCGGACTGCAGGAACTCAAGCTCGACGACGACGAGTTCCCTCACGACGAGTTGAAAAGCGCCGGCTACCAGGCGGCTGCGTTTGGCCAGAAGGGCTGGAACGGAGTGGCCGTGCTCACGCGTGAGCCGGCGACGGTCGACCAGCGTGGCCTCCCGGGGCAAGAAGACTTCGGCTCACGTCTCATCACGGCGAAGGTCGGGGACCTGTCGTTCACCACCGTCTACTGCCCGAACGGCAAGTCGGTCGAGCACGAGGACTATCCGCGGAAGCTGGACTGGTTCGAGAGCCTGGCGGCGCACTTCGCCGATGCCCACGACCCGTCGCAGCCGACCATCCTCTGCGGCGACTTCAACATCGTGCCGGCGCCGATCGACAGCTGGAACGAGGCGGCGATGGCGGGCCGCATCTTCCACACCGACGCCGAACGCGAGCGCTATCACCGTCTGCACGCCTGGGGATTCACCGATCTCTACCGGCACCATCTGCCCGACACGCAGTTCTTCTCCTGGTGGGACTACCGGGCCGGCGCCTTCCACCGGAACCACGGTCTGCGGATCGATCTGATACTGGGGACGGCCCCGGTGGTGGAGCGGGTGCGCCACGCGGAAGTGGACCGTGACTACCGCAAGAAGAAGGACGGACTGACCGCGTCAGACCATGCGCCGGTGATCGTCGAGCTGGAGTAGCTCGCCCCTCCTACGGCAGCGCGAAGGCGATCAGCTCACCCCGGTAGGTGCCGCCGCCGACCGCCAGCACCACGTACTGCGTGCCGTCGAGCATGTAGGTCATCGGCGAGCCGGTCTGCGCGGCCGGGATCTCGACCGCACCCAGCTCGGCGCCCGTGGCCTTGTCGTAGGCTCGCAGCATCGCCCCGCGCTCGCCCGATGGCAGGGTGACGGTGCCGCCCTCGCCGCTGATGACCAGCGTCCTGGTGGTGAGCGTGCCGATACCGCCGGAGCTGCCGCCTGCGCCGCCGGTGCGACCGGTTCTCGGGATGTCGAGACCACGCAGCGCCGGGTGGTTCTTGACCCGGTCAGGCGTTTCGCCATGGGCTATCTGCCAGACGATCTCGCCGCGATTGAGGTCGATCGCCGTGATCCGGCCCCAGGGCGGCTTCAGGAGCGGAAGTCCCCGCACGGTCAGCGGGCGTGACCGGCTCTGGACATAGTCCATGTCCGACCGCTCCGGGTTGTGCACCAGACCCACGGCCCGGGTCAGGGTGTGGGAGTAGAGATACATGATGCCGGTGTCGGGATCCCACGAGCCGCCCGGCCAGTTCGCGCCGTTGGGAACGAAGAGCGTGCCGAGCAGCCCGTCTTCATCGCGGACGATGGGAGGCGTGAAGACCGGTCCGGTCTTGTAGCGCGAGACGAGCTCGAGCGCCTCGGCGTGAAGCTCCGGGGTGAAGTCGATCAGCTCATCCACCGGAAAGCCCTGCCGCTCGAAGAGCGGTGGCTTGGTGGGGAACGGCTGGGTGGGCGCGTACCACTCGCCGGGCACGTCACCGGCCGGCACCGGACGCTCTTCGATCGGCCATACGGGCTCGCCCGTCAGGCGGTCGAAGACATAGACCCAGCCCTGCTTGGTGGGCTGGGCCACCGCCTTGATGTCGCGTCCATCGACGGTGATGTCCACCAGGATCGGTGGGCACGGCACGTCGTAGTCCCAGATCGGATGGTGGACGAACTGGAAGTGCCAGAGCCGTTCACCTGTCTCGAGATCGACGGCGACCAGACTCTCGCCGAACAGGTTGTCACCGGGGCGATGACCGCCGTAGTAGTCGCCGGTTGGGATCTCGATCGGCAGATAGGCGATCCCGAGCTCTTCGTCGACGGTCAGGTTGGTCCAGACCCCCGTGTTGCCGGTGTAGACCGCCGAGTCGTTCAGCCAGGTGTCGCGTCCGAACGTGCCCGCCCTGGGGATGGTGTGGAAGATCCACTTGCGTTCGCCTGTACGAACGTCGAACCCCCGGATGTAGCCCTTGACGTTCTCCCGGCTCGGCGGGACGCTGCCGGCGCGGTGCGCGGCGCCGATGACCACGACGTCACGACCCACGATCGGCGCGCCGTTCCACCCGATCTCGCCCGACAGCGGGTCGATGACCTGGTCGTTGTGCTGCTTCAGATCGACGATGCCGTCGACTCCGAAGGTGGGGATCGGACGCCCGGTGTGCGCATTGAGCGCCACGAGCTGATAGCCGATGGTGACCACGAAGATCCGTTCGTCGCCGGCGCCGTCGGTCCAGTAGCCGACGCCTCGCCCCGACATGCGGCGGATCGCGTTGGCCGCCCGCTCGCCCTCATCGAGCCGGAACAGCCAGAGCAGCTCGCCGGTGGCGCCGTCGAGCGCCACCACTGCGCGTCGGCTGCCGGCGGTGGCGTAGAGGACGCCGTCGACCATCAGCGGGGTGGCCTGGTAGTTGAAGTCGGGGCCAGGTCCGAGGTTGGCGGTGGCGAATCGCCACGCCACCTCCAGGTCATTGAAGTTGTCGCCGTCGATCTGGTCGAGCGGCGCGTAGCGGGTGCTCCCGGTGTCGCCGCCATAGGTGCGCCACTGGCCATCGGTGGCGCCCTGCTGCCCGGCGGCGGAGGCGGCCGGGACCAGAGCCACGAGCGTCGCCATGCCGATGGCGAGCCGTAGGGATGAAGGCTGCATGATTGTCCTCGTCGGGGAGAGTCTGGCACACGCCGCAGAGGCCGGCCAACCGGCGGGGCCCGTTTCGCGCAAGGTGTGGTTCAATCGAGGCCCCATGAGACTGACGCTCCCGCTCCACATCTCGTCGTGCGTCGTGGTCCTGCTGTCGTCGGTGCCGCTCGAGGCGCAGCCGCCATCGGTGTGGGACGGCGTGTATACCGCCGAGCAGGCCGCCCGTGGCGCGCCGCTCTATGTCGGCGAGTGCGCCGAGTGTCACGGTGAGGACCTGGCCGGTCTCGACATGGCGCCGGCCCTGGTGGGTGAGGAGTTCCTCTACAACTGGGACGGTCTGCCGCTGGGCGACCTCTTCGAGCGCCTGCGGGTTTCGATGCCCCAGGCGGATCCGGCCAGTGTCAGTCGTCAGGACAAAGCCGACATCCTGGCCTACATGCTCGAGGCCGCCGGCTACCCACCGGGTGATGAGGAGCTACCCAGACGGGCACGGGCCATGCGTGACCTCCTCCTCCTCGTGCTACAGCCCTGAGTCCACGCTTGCCGCCACGCGGCCACCGCACTATGCTCGGCCAAGCGCGTTCAGGGCGCTGCCGGGTCCGCGGGAAGGACTGCGTCCACCTGAGAAGTTCCGTCGACGACACGCCTCTTGCAGGTGAGTTCTTTTCTGCCCGCGGAAGCGGACACCGGGCATTCGGTCGCAGCCAGCGGCGCGACCAGGAAAGGAGCTCATCATGGCCCGTTCTCCGCTTCCCACCCGTCAGCTCCCCGCCCGACCCGATCTGAACCAGCTGAAGCGCCAGGCGAAGGAGCTGCTCGCGGCCTATCGCCGGGGCGAGACCGCCGCCCTCGCCGAGGTCGACGATCTGTACCGCGACGCCGACGCCGCGACGTTCGCGCTACACGATGCCCAGCTCGTGCTCGCTCGGGCGTATGGCTTCAAGAGCTGGCCCCGCCTCAAGGCGTGGGTCGATGGAGCCACCGACCAGGAGCTGGTCGAGGCGACCCGTCGGGGCGATCTCGCCGCCGTCGCACGAATGCTCGAGACGCGCCCCGAGCTGGCCAGCCATCCCGGCGCGCTCCACGCCGCGGTCCTGACGCGAGCCCCGGGGCTGGTGCGGGTGCTGATGGAGCATGGCGCCAGGGCGCGCAGCGGCGTCTACCCCCATGAGGACGCCACCAGTCCGCTGACCATCGCCCGCGAACGGGACTACGACGATCTCGTCGCCATCATCGAGGAGGTCGAAGGGCGGAAGGCCGCGGTGGGCGCGCGCCCGAGCGGGGGGAGCGAACGTCTACTGCCGGCTCTGCGATCGGGGGACGAGGCGACAGCCATCGAGCTGATGACCAGCGACGCGGATCTGATCCGGGAGCGACTGCCGGGGACGCCCTATGTCCCGATCCAGGCAGCGGCGTGGACGAATCGGCCCGCGCTGCTCGAGTGGCTGCTCGACCAGGGGGCGAGCCCGACGACCGGTGGCGACGGGATGCAGCCGCTCGATCTGGCCGCCCGTCGGAGTCGACGCCAGACCGACCAGCCGGCGCTCGGAGAGCGGTTCGAGCGGATCGTCGAGCTGCTCAGTGGCCGGGGGGCGCCGATGACGGCGTGCGCCGCGGCGGCGCTCGGCGACGTGGCCTGGCTGCGGGCCGCCCACGAGGCCGGCACCCTCGCGAATCCGATCGAGGACGACGGCGGTCTGTTCAGCATCGCGGTGCGGCACGAGCAGCCCGACGTGATCCGGCTACTGCTCGACCTCGGTCTCGACCCCGACGAGCGGGTTCGGGTGGCCGAGCAGGATGGCGACCGGATCGAGCTCAGCGCCGGGATGCCGCTCGTCCAGTGTGCGTTCTTGCACCGGCCGGCCCTGGCCGAGCTGTTGCTCGACGGTGGCGCCGACCCCAACGCGATGGTGGCGGCGACCGGCAGCGCGGTCTACATCGCCTGGATGGGGCACGACGAACCGCTCATCGCGCTGCTCGAGCGGTACGGCGGGCTCCCGGACCTCACGGTGGCCGCCTACAGCCGGCGTCCCGACATCGTGCAGCGGCTCCTCGATGACGCCGAGGACCAGGCGGCGGCCGGCGAGGAGTTGATCCGGGCCGCGGCGTGCGGTGGCGATCCGGATGTCCTGGGGCTGGCCCTCGAGCGGGTCGAGTGGGGGCCGAACGACGAGCGGTGGTTCGACATCCTCGAGCAGCCGCTGCGGGTGTGGAACCACGGGTCGGATCGCGCCCGGCCCGAGTGGGACCGGCAGACCTACCAGGTCTGCTTCCGCATGGTGCTCGAACGATGCGATCCGAACCTGCGCGGACGGATGACGAACAACCGGACCCCGCTGGGGTTTACCATGCTGCACCACGTGGCCGCGGCGAGGTCCCGGGTGAGGGACGAGGAGTGTGTCGCGTTCGCGACCATGCTGCTCGACGCCGGGGCTCGTCTCGATCTCCGAGACCTGATGCTCGAAAGCACGCCGCTGGGCTGGGCGTGCCGCTGGGGGAGAGCGGCACTGGTGGAACTGTTTCTCGAACGAGGCGCCGATGCTCTGGAACTGGAGGCGCCGGCGTGGGCCCGGCCCCAGGCATGGGCTCGAAGAATGGGGCACGACGGGATCGTGGCCCGGCTGTCAGGTGAGATTCCTTAAACGTCTCGCGTGCGCGCTGTCGGTGTGTCTGGTTGGCGCAGGTCCGGTTGTGGCTCAGCCGCCGGCTGGATCCGAGCGGTTGCTCGGACCACCGCCACCCGTCCCTCCCGCGGTCATCGCCCGGGACGACTCGGGCGTGACCGTACGGGCCGTGCGGGTCGATGCGCCGCTTCGGATTGACGGCGTGCTCGACGAGGCCGCCTACCGCGACCTCACCCCTCTCTCGGACTTCATCCAGAACGACCCGATCGAAGGAGCGCCTGCGACCGAGCGGACCGACGTCTGGCTGCTGTTCGACGACGAGCACGTCTACGTCGTGGCACGGTGCTGGGAGACGCGGCCGGACCTCAGGATCGCCAGCGAGATGCGGCGCGACAACATCCGCATCGTGCGTGACGACAACTTCGCCTGGTCGTTCGATCCGTTCTACTCTCGCCGTAACGGCATGCTGTTCGAGGTATCCGCGGTAGGAGGGCGGCTCGACGCCGAGCTGACCAACGAGTCGCAGGTCAACACGGACTGGAACCCGGTCTACGACGTGTCGGTCGGTGAGTTCGATGGCGGGTGGGTGATGGAGGCGGCCATCCCGTTCAAGTCGCTGCGTTATCGCGGAGCGGGGCCGCAGGTCTGGGGGTTCCAGGCCCGCCGGGTGAACCGGTGGAAGAACGAGTCGTCCTATCTGACGCCGCTCTCGGCCGCACAGGGGCTCCGGGGCCACTTCCGGATGTCGCTGGCGGCCACCGTCGTTGGCATCGAGGCGCCGGCCGCGTCCCGCGTCTTCGAGGTGAAGCCCTACGTCATCTCCGATGTCTCGACGGCCCTTGATGTCTCGCCGCCGAGGTCCAACGACCTGAACGGCGATGTCGGGCTCGATGTGAAGGTCGGGGTGACCCAGGGGTTGACGGCCGATTTCACGGTGAACCCGGATTTCGCGCAGGTCGAGGCGGACGAGCAACAGATCAACCTGACCCGGTTCAGTCTGTTCTTCCCCGAGAAGCGCGAGTTCTTTCTCGAGAACCAGGGGACGTTCAGCTTTGGCGGCGCGGCCACCAGCGGCCGGCAGGCTGGAGCCAGCGACACGCCGATTCTCTTCTACAGCCGCAGCATCGGTCTCAGTGGGGGGCAGCAGGTGCCGTTGCGAGCGGGCGGTCGGCTGACCGGCCGGGTTGGCGCCTTCACCCTCGGCGCGCTCAACATCCAGGCGGACGATGCGGCCGACGCGGGGCTCGCGCCCACGAATTTCACGGTGCTTCGGATCCGTCGGGACGTGCTGCGTCGAAGCAGTGTCGGAGCGATGTTCACCGGACGGTCCGACAGCGTGCGGAGCGACGGGTCGAACGAGGCGTACGGGCTCGACGGCACCTTCGGGTTCTATGACGACCTGACCATCAACACGCACTGGGCCCGGACCCGGACGAGGGGGCACTACGGTGACGACACGAGTTATCGCGCGCAGCTCGATTACGCGGGCGACCGCTACGGGTTGCAACTCGAGCACCTGCTGGTCGGGGACGACTTCAATCCCGAGGTCGGCTTCGTCCGTCGTCGGGACATGCGTCGCAGCTTCGTCGAGGGGCGATTCAGCCCCCGGCCAGCGAACATCGGTTGGGTCCGCCGGTTCGTCTGGACCGGGTCACTGGCCTATGTCGAGAACCTGTCGGGCGTCGTCGAGACACGGGAGACGACCGCCGGCTTCACGATCGAGCTCGAGAACAGCGACCAGCTGATCCTGTCCGGGACCCGGGCCTACGAGTTTCTGCCGGAGCCGTTCCCGATTGGCGGCGGCGTGACCTTGCCGGTCGGCGGGTATGACTTCGACTTTGGCAGCATCGGCTACAACTTCGGCCAGCAGCGCTGGTACTCGGCGAACCTCATGGTCGAGCATGGCACCTTCTTCTCGGGGCACAAGACGACCCTGGCGGTCGGCCGGGGGCGGGTCAGCCTGACCAATCAGTTCTCGGTCGAGCCGACCTATTCCCTGAACCGGATCGAGCTGGCCGAGGGGCAGTTCACGACCCATCTCACCGGGGCTCGCACCACCTACACGATGACGCCGCGGATGTTCGCGAGCGCCCTGGTCCAGTACAACTCGACCATCGAGGCGGTGTCGGCCAACATCCGCTTTCGGTGGGAATACTCGCCCGGGAGCGAGCTGTTCGTCGTCTTCAACGAAGACCGCGATACCGGGTCGCTACGTTTCCCCCGGCTGACCAGTCGAGCGTTCATCGTGAAGTTCAACCGCCTGCTGCGGTTCTGAGGTTCGGATGCGCCCAGACAGCCTTCGGACGCTCGTAGCGACCCTCGGGGCGCTCTGTGTCTGGCTGGGGGCGTCGGGGGCGTTCGCGCAAGATCCGGAGCCGAGGTGGCTCGACATCGATCGGTCCCGGGTCACGCTACGGATCCTGGGGCCAGACGGGAGTGAGGCGCTCATCATCGATGCGCCGCTGACCGAGGGGTCGGTGGAGGAGACCGAGCCGCCGCACCTCGCCCTGGTGATCGATGTCGCGGGCCTGCGGGTGGTCGAGGATGAGCCCACTGCCGACCAGGGTCAGGCCGTGCTCGATCGGTTGATTGGCCCGAACGGACTCAACGGTGAGCGGTATACCCGGGTGACCTATCACTCCCTCACCATCGAAGAGCCGGGCCAGAACGTGTGGGTGATCCGTGGAGAGCTCGAGATGAACGGGCGGTTTCTCCCGCTCGACGCCCGGGCCGTGCGTGACGGCGATCGGTTCACCGGGTCGGCGCGTCTCGTGCCGGCCGATTTTGGCGTGATGCCGATGCCGCTCGGCCCCGACGATGGGCCGGTCGGCCAGGCGGTCGAGGTGGAGTTCGACGTGGTGCTCGAACCGCGCTGACTACCCGCGGTGACGCCTTATCGCTCAGCGTCGTCTGCCGCGGCCTCGTCCGCCCGGGCGCCCGCCAGGAGATTCGTCATGCCGTAGTTGCCTTCGTGGCACGCGTACTCGAACATCGGCTGGTCGTTCCGCTTCATCGGAATCAACGCCGTCCAGGGCTCGGTGAAGCTCTCCGGGTCTTCGATCGTGAACTCGTAGTGCAGGATGTTCGCGTCCACCCGCTGGAACCGTTCGATCAGGCGCATCTGCGAACCGGCGCCGGTGAACCCGGTCTCGCGGAGGAAGTTCTTCGTCTCGACGACCAGCGTCGAGCCCTCCCAGCGGCCGCGCGAGTCGCCGGTGATCTGTCGGATGTCGTCGCTCAGGTGGCTGCGTCCATCCAGAGGGACGATGCGGGCGTTGTGCACCATCTCGTTGAAGATCACCACGGTGTCCGGCGTCTGCAGGATCTGGACATTGTTGTTGTAGGCGCTCGGCAGCATCGGGGGGCCGGAGTTGAAGCCGATGATGCAGCGCTCCCACAGCGGGCGATCTTCGGGACCGGCCGGGATTCGCATCATCGCCGCGAGTGGATTCGCGGCTGAGCCGTCGCGTGGTTTCCGCGGAATGCGACCGTTCGCCGGATGGGTCACCAGTGACGTGCGCCGGTCCTCGGTCAGGCTGTCGCCGTAGTCCCACCAGAACTGGTTGTAGGCGTTGGCCACGTCTCGCTGCGCGCCGACATCATCGGCTCGACGGTCCTTGTCCTGCGCCGCCAGCGATTCACGCTCGTATTCGGCCGCTTCCTCGGCGGTCAATACGGCCTTGTCACCCAGTGCCTCGGGGCGTTCGAGCGGGGTGATCGTCCGGAAGTCCCAGATCCCCTGGAGGTCGGGGGCGCCCCACGCCGTGCGGGCTGGTTCTTGCGCGAAGGTTCCCGCGCCGGTCAGCACCGCCACCGACCACACCGCGACGCCGATCATGCGACTCGTCATGACTGACTCCTCGAACGTCCTCGTCCTACAGCCCGGCGAGGGCCGCCTGCGCGCACTCCTCTGCGACCGTCACATACCGCGCAACCGTGTCGGTGCCCACCACGTAGGGGTGCGGATCGCCCGGCTGTCGCGTGGCGAGCGCCGGAATCTTCGTCTTCGACCCGTCGAAGTTGGTGTGGTTGGCGATCAGGACGTCGGCGCCGGCTTCTTCGACGATCCGTCGAAAACGCCCGGCCGAGTCGGCATACATCTGCAGCCGCTCGCGGTTGGGGCCGAAGTTGAACGCCGTGCCGCCCCAGGCGGCGGCCAGGTGTGAGCGACCCCCGTCCCGGACCGGCACGAGCGTCGAGATCGTGCCCTCCGTATGCCCGGGCGTCAGGTACAGCGTCACCGTGGTGTCACCGAGCGACAGCCGTTGCCCGTCGGTGGCGACGATGTCCCGTTCCGGCTTCCAGGAGGGGTTCCGTTCATCGAGCAGGTCCCAGTCGGCGGCACCCATCACCACCTGGGCGCCGTAGCGCTCCTGCAGGAGCTTGGCCCCACCGGCATGATCCAGGTGGGCGTGGCTGATGACGACGTACTTGATGTCGGCCGGATCGAAGCCGAGGGCGGTCAGGCCGTCGACGACCTCGTCCTCGACCGAGTAGTCGAAGATGGCGTCGATCAGGATGATGCCGTCGGAGGTGGTCACCGCCCAGGCCGAGTACTCGGTCATGCCGACGTAATACAGGTTGTCGAACACCTGTACCGGCTCGGCATACCAGGACTCTCTCGCGGGCGTCGGTCTCGGGCCGCTGCGCGGGGGCCTGGGCGCTCGCGGTACCGCGATACGTTCCGCTTCGGCGCAGATCCGGTCGAACAGCAGCACGTGGTCGTCACCGGCCGCTTCGCGGGCAGCGTCGATGTGCCGCTGGGCCTCGGGCGACTGTGAGAGCGCCGGGATCGTTCCCAAGGCGATGGCGAGCGCGGCGGCGGTGGCCAGGCGTGTCACTGCGTCCTCCCGTCCGGCTCGTGTGCGCGGATGAACTCCACGAGCACCTCGGTGTAGCGCGGG
>MDTE01067531.1_pt1 | contig 19978 bp, 20 predicted proteins | sample 811231 | NCBI WGS metagenome assembly MDTE01 (sample SAMN05326651, study PRJNA326480) | marine metagenome | isolation source: seawater | place: Indian Ocean: Red Sea | collected 2010 | reverse complement strand
TGCTGATATATCGTTAATAATAGATGCTCCAGCATTTATAGACTCTTTTGCTACTTCAAATTTTGTTGTATCAATAGATATAGGAATATTTATTTCAGATTTCAATGCCTCTATTACAGGAAGAACTCTTTTAATCTCATCTTGAACAGAGATTGGTTTAGAAAAGGGTCTTGAGGATTCTCCTCCAATATCAATAATTTTTGCACCTTCATTAATCATTTTTTTAGATTGATTAATTGCCCTATCCAACTGAGTATATTTACCACCATCAAAAAAAGAATCAGGGGTAACATTTAATATACCCATTATTATTGAAGAATCTTTAAATGATAGTGTGTTTTCTTTCAAAAATTTAAATTTATTAAAATCAATTCAATTCAATATTTTTATTTTTTGATTTTAAATTTTTGACTTTGCTACTTTTTGAAACATGTTTTTTTTTATCTGTTTTTCTGATAATTTGTTTTCCGAGGAAAATTTGATCTAAATCTTTTCCATCAATTGTTTCGAACTTTAAAAGAGCTTTTGCAATTGCATGAAGGATATTTTCATTTTCTTTTAAAATTTTATTGGTATCATCCTCTGCTTCTTTAATTATTCTGTGAATTTCTTCATCAATTCTTTTGGCAGTTTCATCACTATAATCCCTATTTTTTGCAATATCTCTACCAAGAAAAACTTCTTGATCTTTTTGACCATATTTTAACGGACCCATTAGTCTGCTCATGCCCCACTCACAAACCATTTTTCTTACCATGTCAGTTCCAACTTCTATATCATTTCCAGCACCAGTTGTCACTTCATTAAAAATTAATTCTTCAGCAGCTCTTCCAGCTAATAATACCCTAAGTCTTGCATTAATATAGGATTCTGAATAATTATGTTTCTCATCCATAGGCAGTTGAGCAGTAACTCCTAGAGCACGTCCTCTTGGAATAATTGAAACCTTGTGAACTGGATCTGCTTTTGGTAATATTTTTGCAATTAATGCGTGTCCTGCTTCATGATATGCAGTTAATTCTTTTTCCTCATCACTAAGAATCATACTTTTTCTTTCAACACCCATCATAACTTTATCTTTAGCAGATTCAAGATCTTCCATAAATACTTTGGTTTTTCCATCTCTTGCAGCTAGAAGTGAGGCCTCATTGACCAAGTTTTCTAAATCTGCACCTACTAATCCTGGTGTTCCTTTTGCAACTATCTCAAGGTCTACATCTTTTGAAAGAGGAATGTCTTGAGTGTGTACCTCTAATATTCCTTTTCTTCCTTTTATATCAGGAATATCTACAACCACTTGTCTATCAAACCTACCAGGTCTTAACAAAGCAGAATCTAGCACATCGGCTCTATTTGTAGCAGCTATTAGAATTATGTTAGTAGTTGATTCAAACCCATCCATTTCAACAAGCAATGCATTAAGTGTTTGTTCTCTTTCATCATGTCCACCACCTAAGCCCGCTCCCCGATGCCTTCCAACTGCATCAATTTCATCAATAAATATTATTGATGGCGCATTTTTTTTACCTTGTTCAAATAAATCACGAACTCTAGAAGCTCCAACACCAACAAACATTTAAACAAAATCAGCACCACTAAGACTAAAAAATGGGACTTTTGCTTCACCTGCTACTGCCTTTGCAAGCAAAGTTTTTCCAGTACCAGGGGGTCCAAGTAATAAAACTCCTTTTGGAATTCTTCCACCTAATTTTTGGAATTTTTTTGGATTCTTTAAGAATGTAATTATTTCACTTAATTCAAATTTTGCTTCTTCACAGCCAGCAACTTTTTTAAAATTAATTTTTGGTTTATCTTCAACCCATAAACGAGCTTTACTTTTACCAAAATTAAAAATTCCACCTCCCATTCCACCTTGCATTCTTCTCATTATAAACAACCAAAAAACAATTAAAAGCAACCAGGGAGCCATACTTAACAAATAACTTGTCCAATCTACTTTTTTTTCTTGGAAACTATATTTTAGGTTGTATTCATCCCATTCTGATAGAACTGAATCATCAATAAATGGTAATGTCACTAGAAATTTTGAATATTCAGAAACTTTTTGATCACCATTAAATATTTCTTGAGGTTCAGATAATTTACCATGAAATTCATTACCAATAATTTCAGCTTCAGAAATAATACCACTATACAAGAATTCCTTGTACTCGAAAAATTGTATCTTTTTTTCTCCTCTAGAACGAGAACTAAAAAGATTGGATAATAAAATTGCTGAAATAAAAATTAGAATCCATATAAATGATGTTCTTCCAGCTTGTTTCCATTGAAAATTATTATTTTCATTTTTATTTTTTGAAGAAATATCTTTTTTATTTTTTGTCAAATCTATAAGTCCTTATTTTCTAAAAGAAAAATGCTATCCAAATTTCTTAATTTCTGATTATAATCTAAACCATAACCAACAACAAAATCTAATGGTATATTAAAGCCAACATAATCAATGTCAAAATTTAAATTGGATCTATCTTTTTTAAAAAGTAAAGTTGCAATTGAAATTGACTTTGGTTTTAATTGTAAAAAATAATTATAAATCGTATTTATTGTTAAGCCAGTATCGATTATGTCCTCAATTATTATAATATTTCTATTTTTTATTTTTGTTGAAAGATCAAATTTAAAATTTATTTTTTCTGTAGATTTTAAATTTTTGTAACTATTTACTTTGATGAAGTCAATTTCTATGTCAATATTAATTTTACGAATCAAATCAGATAAAAAAACAAAGCTTCCACTTAATACTGATATAAATAATGGATTTCTATCCCCATAATCAGAATTAATTTGATTTGCAATTCTATTAACCGAACTATCAATTTTTTCTTTTGAAATCAATTCAATCATAAATATTCTTTTTCCAATTTAACTCTGCAAATGATTTTGTTTTCGAAGTTATCTTAAATCTTTCATCAAGCTTTAATCCGCACAACCAAATAATTTTATCATTAGAACAAAGTATATATTTATTTTTTTTTTCAAATCTATTTATTTTATTGTCAATTAATATATCACTTATTTTTTTAAAATTTTTCATTCCAAGAGGTATCATTTTATCTCCATTTTCCCATGGTCTTAAAATTAATGATTTTTTTTTTATTAAATCAAAGTCAATTAATTCTTTGGAATTGTTTGAAGTGAATTTTTTTGAGTGAATTATTTTGTTTAAGTTGAATTGATAGTTTCCAATTTTTTTTGAAACTGGACCATCAGACTTAAATTCAAATATAGCTTCTAATGATTTTTTAACATTTGAAATAATAAATATTTTTTTTCTATCCTTCAAAACTTTAGATGATTCATCTAATATTAAATACTCACCTGTACTAGAAAATAATAAAAATTCTCTCAATCTATCCCATATATGTCTTCTCCATTTTTTATTGGATGAAAAAAAAGATTTAATAATCTCTTGTTGAATAAAAATTGGATATTTAGTTAATTCATCTTTATCAACATAGTAATTATTATTTTCATCAAGAGAAGAAAAATTTTCTTTAAAAGTATCAATATTTATATCAACCCAGTTTGATATTTGATTAAAATTATTTGTCAAGTTCTGGATTGATTTTAAAAAATTGGGATTAATTTCGTTTATTTTTGGTAAAATATTTTTCCTCAATCTGTTTCTTAAAAACTTTAAATCATTATTACTTTCATCATTTCTAAAATCTAAACTATTTTTTTTTGCATACAAGATAATATCATTTTTTGTTATATTTAATAAGGGTCTAATTAAAAAGTTTTGATATCGTGGAATACCTTTTAACCCACGATATGAATTACCTTGTATAAACCGCATTAAAATTGTTTCTGCCTGATCATCTAAATGATGCCCTGTTGCAATCCAATCATATGATTCTTTTTTTTTTATTTCAAAAAAAAAGTTATACCTAGCATTTCTTGCAAGCTCCTCAAAGTTAGAACTTGTGCTTGACTTCCATTTCTTTGAAAAAAAATTATTATTATTAATATTCGCTAATTTTTTAACAAAAAGTTCATCCATATCTGAATTTTTTTCTCTTGTGGAATGATTTAAATGAACAACTCCAATTTCAAAATTGAATTTTGATTTTAATTTATTAAATAAGTGAAGCAAAACTACTGAGTCGATTCCTCCAGAAACAGCAATTAATCCTTTTGTTTTGTTCTTCGTGATTGGATTATCTTGTAAAAATAAAGTGAAGTTGTCAATTAGATTTATCATTATATTTTTTTAAATATTTTTTTTCTTGTAAAATCAAAAATAAAAACCAAATCATAATCGTAATTAAAACAACAAAATATGCCATAAGAAAAAATGAGAAATATTTATATTGTAAAATTTCCATTAATAATCTTCTAATATATTTTCAAGTTTTGATTTTATCTTTAAAATATGAATCCTGTAGTTCAATAAATATATATATATCATAAAAAATACAATTAATGAAAAAAGAAATGTATAATATATATCTACAGGCTGTGTCATCATTTCAGGCTGAGGATGTAATTGAACTTCTTCAGCCCAAAATTTTACTGAAAAATAAATAATAGGAACATTTAAAAAAGCTAAAACACCAATAGTAGCAGATATTGATTTAATCGTTGTTAAAGATTTACCAAAATTTCTCACAGAAAAATATCCTAAATAAATTAAAAACATGATAAGTACCGTAGTCAATCTTGGCTCCCAAGACCATGAGGTACCCCAAATTGGAGTTGCCCAAATTGGCCCTGTTATTAAAACTAATGCACAAAATATTGTTCCTATTTCAGCAGAAGCATAACCAACGTAATCCCAATAATTATTTTTAGTTCTCAAATAATTAATTCCTGAAATCATCACAACTAAATATGCAATACCAGCAACCCAAGCTGATGGAACATGAAAATAAAAAATTTTTTGTGCCATTTCCTGATATGGGTCAATCCTAGTAACAAATAAAACAAAATATTTAAGTATCAACCAAGAAAAAATAATCAATAAACCGAAAAGCTTACTATAAATATTTTGATGAAAAAATTTGATTTCACTACTCATTTGTAACATGTGGATATAATAAATAACCTGAAAATAAAAAAATTACACTAAAACTTAATATTAACTGAAACCAAATCTTCCAATCAACAAAGGGATGATTATTGAAGATTAAATCAGTTGATTTGACAGCAGAAATTATTAGAGGAGTAATCATCGGAAAAAATAATATTGGCAATAAAATTTCATTTGATCTTATTTTCATAATTGAACCAGAAATAATTGAACCAATACTACAAATTCCTAAATCAACAAAAAATATAATAATTAAAAAAAATAATAAATTTTCAGGAAAATTAATTTGTAAAAAAAGAAAAAAAATTGGTGTTATAATTATTTGAGAAAATATTAAAAAGATTAAGCTTGAAATACATTTGCTTAAAAAAATTGTACTTTTGTCAACAGGAGAAGAAAAAAGGATTTCATAAGATTTATTTTCCATTTCTAAATTAAATATTCTATTAAGTAAAATAATAGAAATGAAAATAAAAATCATCCACAACAAACCAGGAGCAAAAAAATAAACTTGACTAGGTGAAGCTCTAAATGAAAAAGCAAATAACAAGATAACACTTATTCCAAAAGCAATCATAGAACTAATTATTTCCTTTGATTTAATTTCAATTAATAAATCCTTTAAAACTAATGACCTAATCATATTTAATTGATTTTACCTTTTGCCAAATGCATAACTTGATCAGTATGATTTTTTATCCAGTTTTCATTATGAGAAACGATTAATAAGCTTTTATGATTGTTAGATTTTTCATTTTTCCAAGATAGGATTAAATTAGATAACATTTCTTGGCCTTCAATATCTAAACCATCATTTGGTTCATCTAAAAGTAATATTTCCCATATATTTTCAAGTAATATAGCTTTTGAAATTGATAGTTTTCTTAACATTCCACTAGAAAAAACACTAACAGGCAAATTAATTGAATTGGAAAGTCCTACAATATTTAATGAATTTACAATTTTTTTAATTATTTGATTTTCATCAATTTTGTAAATCTTTGAAATAAATAATAAATTTTCTTTTGCTGTTAAGGATGGATAAAATGATGGTTGATGACCTAAATATAATATTTTTGATTTATAGCTAGTTTCCATTTTAATTTTTTTTTCATTGTAAAATATTGATCCATTTTGATAATTAACTAAGTCTACCAGAATTTTTAAAAAAGTTGATTTACCTGAACCATTTTTTCCTAACAATCCAATAGATTCATTTATATTTATCTCAAAGTTGACTTCGTCTAATATAATTTTTTGACCAAAAGACTTACTTAATTTTTCAATTCTTAACAATTATTTTATTTTTTCTATTATTTCAGAAACTTCATTAACCAATTCCAACCTATTTCTTTTGAAATCATAATCAGATATGTTTCCCATATCAAATTCAAGTTCAAGTTCTTTTATTTGTTCATAAATAGATAATTTTCTCAATTCAAGAGAATCAACTTTATTAGAGTTATTAAATTTTACATTAGTAAGATTCCAAAAAAGCGGTTGAATTGAAAAAATTAAAACGATACTAAATGTTAAAATAATCATAAAGTGAGGAACAAAATTTTGAATTATCTGAATTACATCGTACATTATTTTTAAATTCTTTTTAAAGACTTTTTAGGCCACAAAGCTATAACAGTTCCAAAAAGAACAAAATATCCTCCCAACCAAACTAATTTTACCAACCTATTAATCATTATTTTAATTGACAATAAATCTTTTTCAGTATCTATACCACCAAAAATAGAGTAAATATCTTCTCTCCATGTTGAAAAAATCGATAATTCACTGTGAGGCTGTCTTCTATCCGGGTTTTCGTTTTTGTGGAAGTAAACTCTTTTTTCAGGAACTAAAGTAGAAATTATTTTTCCATCTTTTTCTACCTCAAGATCTGCTATCCAAGCATAATGATTTGGTCTTTCAGACTCTCTTAAATTTAAAAGTGTAATTTTATAATTTGAAAGAGAAATTGATTCACCAATTCTCAAAGAAGATTCTTTTTCAATATCAAATGCCTTGCCAATAAAACCAATGAACATAATTACAATTCCCAAATGAACAATATAACCCCCATATCTTGATCGGTTTTTGTTAATCATATTTAATAAAGCTATAATAATATTTTCATTATATTTATTATTTCTGACTTTAATACCTCTCCAAAACTCTATAACAATTGTAAAAAAAACAAAAGCACATAAAAATGTAGTTATTATGGGATATAAGCCAATTAAACCCATCAAGATTCCAATTAAAACAACTACTAATCCTAAAATAGATGGTATTGAAAAATTTCTAACCAAACTTTCTTTAGAAGTTTTTCTCCATGCTAATAAAGGACCAATTCCTGAAAGAAAAAGTAATATTAAGCTTATTGGAATAATTATTTGATTAAAAAATGGTGGTCCAACAGTTATTTGTGAACCAGTAAATGCTTCTGAAAAAACCGGAAACATTGTTCCCCAGAAAACAGCAAAACATATACTAACAAAAATAACATTATTAAATAAAAAACCACTTTCTCTTGAAGCAAATGATTCAAGTTTTTTTTCACTTTTTAAGTACTTAGAGCGTGTTATTAATAGGTAAATACAAACAAATAAAATTAAGAAAACATAAGCTAAAAAAATTGGACCTAATGATGAAGCTGTAAATGAATGAACAGAAGAAACAATTCCACTTCTTGTTAAAAATGTACCAAAAATACACAGTGTGAATGTTATTAAAATCAATATCATATTCCACATTTTCAACATATTTTTTTTCTCTTGAATGATTATGCTATGGATAAATGCTGTAGCTGTTAACCAAGGCATCAAAGATGCGTTTTCTACAGGATCCCAGGCCCAATAACCACCCCAGCCTAATTCATTATAAGCCCACCATCCACCTAACAAGATACCAATTCCAAGTGCTAACCAAGTAAATAAAGTCCATCTTCTGATTGTTTGCAACCATGAGGTGTTTAGTTCTTTAGAACATAACGCAGCAATAGCAAAAGCAAAAGGGACAGAAAATCCAACATAACCAAGATAAAGTATTGGAGGGTGAATAGCCATTGTAGGGTTTTGAAGAAGAGGGTTTAATCCCAAACCATTTTCTATTACAAAATTTGCTTCGGCTGGTATAAATGGATTTGCAACAAAATTTACAAGGATAAGAAAAAATAATTGTATAGATGATAAAGTGATAATAACAAACGGCATAAGTTTTTGATGTTTATTTTTATTTTGAATAACAACCAGAGCTACATAACCAGATAAAATAAATAACCAAAATAACAATGAACCAGATTGCCCAGCCCATATTGCTGTGAACTTATATATAATAGGTGTTTCAATACTGGAATATCTTGCAACGTAATCAACATTAAAATCACTATTTAATAAACTTGAAAATAGACTAAAAGTAGATAGAAAAACTAAAAAACAAACAGATAAGATAGTTCTCTCTGATGTAAAGAAAAATCTTTTATCCTTAGTAACAATGTAAATAATAGATAATACAATTGTAATTAGAGATAGCCCTAAACTAATACTTAACGTTAAGTCACCAAATATCGGCATTTATAAATTAAATTTTTTCTGAACCTTGCGCAGCATCTCTCAAATCACCTTCGTATTTAGAAGCGCATTTTGTCATTAAATTATCAGCAAAAAAAACTTCACCATCAAAAATACCTTCAACTATGACTTCAGAACCATCTTTGAACATATCAGGTAAAATTTGATGATAAGAAACTTTCATGAATCTTTTTTCTTGTTCGAGTATGAAATTTGTTAACAAAGGATCTTTCTCATCGACTATTACTGAACCCTGGTAAACTATACCACCTATTCTAAATCTTTTACCAGGTTTATTCGAATAATCTTCAGATAGTTCATCAATAGTAACGTAAGGTAATTCATTATCTCCAACACCCATTCCCAACCAAATGATTAGTAATAGAGAAAAAACTATAATGACTATTGAAAATTTTTTATTCAATGTTAATTCCAAGTATAATTAGAACAAATTTACAATTCAGGCCTTTATAAACATCAACAAAAATTATTAAAAAATGTTCCCAAAAAATATTACAAATTTCTCTTGAGGGATTTAAATCCTTCAAAAATCATCCATAAAACCAAAAAAATAAGAATAATATTAATAATAAATAAAATCATATTATTTGAAAAAAAATCAATCGATTTGATAATTAATGAAATAAATGTAATAAAAAAAATAAAAATCATTGGAATAAAAATTGGTAAAATTGATTTATTTTTTTTATGAAAATATATAGTTAAAACCATTAATGTTAAACCAGCTAGCATTTGATTACTCATTCCAAATATAGGCCACAAAACCCATCCAATTTTAATTAAAGAACCTGTGTGAGGATCATAAAATTTAATCAATGATAAAATTAAAGCAGGAGTTATTGCCAAAAAAGTTGAAAAAAAACGATTTTTCAACCAACTTATGTTAGTTGCAAACCCTATTTCAGATAGAACAAACCTTTGAATTCTAGTAACTGTGTCAAGGGTGGTTGCTGCAAACGCTATAACCAGAACTGCAATAATCGTATTTGATATCTTTACAGAAAATCCAAGCTGTTGAATCAATGCACCGCCACCTAAAACAAAAGCAGTTGCCTTATTCATTGAAGCATGTGCCCATGAATCATAATATATGTGCCAAGATAAATTTTTTACTAGACCATGTGATGGTAAGTTTGCTTCAGATACCAATGATATGCCAGCAACGGCAGCAATCAAAGATGCCAACGCTAAAGACCCTTCACCTAACATTGAACCGAACCCAATATCTCTAGCATCTCTAAAGTGTTTAACTTGTTTAGATGTAGTACCAGAAGCTATCAAACCATGAAATCCACTTATTGCACCACATGCAATAGTTATAAAAAAAAACGGAAATAATGGAGGTGCACCTTTATCAGTATCAATTCTTAAAATTGGAGCTTCAATTGATGGTTGAGATAAAAAAACGCCTACAAAAATAAATATTATACCTAAAATTAGCTGATTGCTATTTATGTAATCTCTTGGTTGTAATAAAACCCATACTGGTAACAAACTAGCTATTGCAGAATATAAAAAAAGAATTAATATCCATATACTTATTGAAGCAGATTTTGTAAACCCAATAAATTCAAAACTTACTGGAATAAAAGTACCAATCCATACAAAAAAATAAACAACTATTAGCGAAACAATTGAAATTAAAACAGTGTTGACATTTTTTTTATAAATTAAAAAACCTACAATTATAGCAAGAATAATTTGAATATTAATTGGAACTACTGTTGTAGGAACAGTTACAAATAAATCAGCTATGGCCATCGCAAATACAGACAATACCAACCATCCTAACATCATAATAAATATTAAGAAAATAATTCGTGCATTTTTACTTATTACAAAACTACTTATATCAGCAATGGTTTTTCCCTTTTCCCTTAAACTAATAACTAATGCACCAAAATCATGAACTGCACCAATAAAAATTGTTCCTAAAACTATCCAGAGGAACGCAGGTAACCATCCCCAATATGCAGCTATACAAGGTCCTATGATTGGAGCAGCACCAGCAATGGAGGTAAAATGATGTCCAATTAAGATTTTTTTTGGTGTTGGAAAATAATCTACCCCATCATAGAACTGATGAGCTGGTGTTTTTAAATTATCTTTAAAAGAAAATAAGTTTCTAGAAATCCATTTTGAATAAAAAAGATATGCAACAATGTAAGCTAATATTCCTGTTATTAATAATAATGCAGAATTCAATTTAATTTTTTTTTGATATTTCCTGAATTTTTTGAAGGATTTTTGAAGATGATAAACCCAAGTTATCTAATAATTCTGATCTATCTCCATGTTCAATAAAATTATCTGGAATTCCTAATTTATAAAAGTCACCTTTATATTTTATTTCTGTTAAATATGATAAAACTGCTGATCCAAAACCACCTTCTAAACTTCCTTCTTCAATTGTTAAAATTGAAGAAAAATTTTTAGAAATTTCATTTAATTTTATTTTATCAATTGGTTTAATATATCTAGCATTAATTAATGTTGGGTTTATTGATTTATCAATATTTTGAGAAAGGGCTTTTTCTACTTCCCCAACCATACTACCAACAGCTAAAATTGCAATCTTATCCCCTTTTTTAATATTTTCCCAAGTACCAATTCTTATTTTTTGAGGGGCTAAGGAGTCATTATAGTTAATACTAGATGATTTTGGATATCTAATTGCAAATGGACCTTTTTTATGATTAATTCCTGTAAACATTAAATCCTGCAATTCATTGCCATCTTTAGGTGCACAAATGACAATATTTGGTATAGTTCTCAAAAAAGATATGTCAAAAACGCCATGATGAGTTGGCCCATCTGGCCCTACCAACCCACCTCTATCAATACAAAATAAAACAGGTAAATTTTGTAGAGCTATATCATGAATAATCATATCATAACCCCTTTGCAAAAAAGTTGAATATATTGCAACAATTGGTTTTAAACCAGAGTAAGATAATCCAGCTGCAAATGTTGTAATATGACCCTCTGCTATTCCTCCATCAAAAAAACGATCTGGATATTTTTGAGCAAATTCTTTTAAACCAGTTCCCTCTCTCATTGCGGCAACACAACAAACAATTTCTTTATCATTTTGTGCTAGTTTAATAGCAGTTTTACCAAATACATTACTATAATCTGGAGTTGAATCTTGAACTTTAGTTATATTCTTTCCTGATAATGAATAATATTTTAGAGGATCATATTCTGAATTTTCACTTCCAACACCTTTTTTAGTAATTACATGCACAACAGCTGGAAAATTTGATTTTTTTAAATTTTCAAAAGTTTCATTCATTTCATCCATATTATGCCCATCAATTGGACCAAAATATCTTAGACCAAGCTCCTCAAATATCATACCAGGTACTAGAAAATTTTTTAAGCTATCCTGAATAGAATGAGCTAATCGTCTTACTACTTTTTTTGGTATATGAGGCAGTTTACCTGTTAAATCCCAAATTATTTCTCTGACTTTATTATATATAGGGTTTGTAACTACTCTGGTTAAATATTTCGATAATGATCCAACAGTTGGAGATATTGACATTTGATTATCATTTAAAACAAGTAAAAACTGACTAGGTAAAATTCCAGCATTGTTTAATCCTTCATATGCAAGACCACCTGTCATTGAGCCATCTCCAATAACCGCTATAATTTTATGATTTTGTTTTTTTAAATCTCTTGCTCTTGCCATTCCTACAGCTGCTGAAATAGAAGTACTAGCATGCCCAGCACCGAAAACATCATATTCACTTTCATCAATTTTGCAAAACCCACTTATACCTTCAAACTGCCTTAATGAATTAAAATTATCCTTTCTTCCAGTTAAAATTTTATGTGGATAACTTTGATGACCAACATCCCAAACAATTAAGTCCTTTGGTGTGTCAAAAACTCTATGAAGAGCAACAGTTAAATCAACTACACCTAGGGGACTAGAGAAATGTCCTCCATTTTTAGATACAACTTCTATAATTAATTCTCTTATTTCTTGACAAAGTAAACTAATTTCTTTTTTATTTAATTTACTTAAATCTTTAGGTGAATCTATTCTATCTAGAATTTTGTTTTTTTTATTCAAAAGAAAACTTCCTTACTTTTGATACGAAATATTCATGAATTCTTTTATCATCAGTTAACTCAGGATGGAATGTTGAAGCAAAATGATTTCCTTGTTCAACAAGGATGGGTTTACCTCTTAAAACTGATAAAACTTTTACGTTTTTACCAACATTATTAATTATAGGGGCTCTAATAAAAATTGCTGAAGTAGAAATTATTTTTTTTTCAATATTTATGTCGATATTTTTAATGAAAGAATCAACTTGTCTTCCATATGCATTCCTTGAAACTTCAATATCAATTAAATCTAAGGATTTAATTAGATTATCATTATTGTTCTTTGCCATCAAAATTAACCCTGCACAAGTGCCAAATATAGGAAATTTTATTGAAAAATCTTTTAATGATTTAAACAACTTTTCTTTTTCAATCAAATTAGATAAAGTTGTAGACTCACCTCCAGGAATTATTAATCCACTACAAAACTTCAATTGGGAGGCTTTATTTACATAAATGTTTTCAACACCAATTTGATTTAAAATTTTTCTATGCTTATTAAATGCACCTTGAAGATTTAATATTCCAATTTTTAGCACTACCAACCACGTTCTTGAAGTCTTTGTTCTTTAGGAATTTCAGAAATATCAATTCCTTCCATTGCGTCTTTAAGGTCTTTTGAAACTTCTGCTAATTTTTTTGGATCATTATAATATGTTACGGCAGACACAATAGCTTTTGCTCTTGAAGGAGGATCTTCTGATTTATATATTCCAGAACCAACAAAAACCGTTTCAGCTCCAAGTTGCATCATTAAAGAAGCATCAGCAGGAGTTGCTACACCACCAGCAGCAAAGTTTGGAACTGGTAATTTACCACTCTTTGAAATAGATAAAACCAACTCATAAGGAGCTCCTAAATTTTTTGCTTTTGCCATTAATTCTTCATCACTTAGAGTTGTTAAACTTTTTATCTCTGATTGCAGTTGCCTCATATGTCTTACAGCTTCAACTATATTCCCACTTCCGGCTTCTCCCTTTGTACGAATTAAAGCAGCACCTTCACCAATTCTTCTTAAAGCTTCTCCTAAATTTCTACATCCACAAACAAATGGTACTTTAAAATCATGTTTGTAGATATGATTATGCTCATCAGCAGGTGTTAAAACTTCACTTTCATCGATAAAATCTACTTTCAATGATTCTAAAATTTGAGCTTCTGCAAAGTGTCCAATTCTACATTTTGCCATAACTGGAATTGAAACTGCATTTTGAATTTCTTTTATCATTGTAGGATTCGACATTCTAGAAATACCACCATCTGCTCTAATATCTGCAGGAATTCTTTCTAATGCCATAACCGAAACTGCACCTGCTTCTTCAGCTATTTTAGCTTGCTCAACATTTGTGACATCCATTATTACACCACCTTTAAGCATTTCAGCTAAACCTACTTTTAATTCAAATGATTTATTTTTCATAGGTTAGTCTCCCTTTTTACTTTTTGAAATCTTTTTTATTTTAACATGAACTTCATCAATGAGATAATCTGGAGTTGAAGCTCCAGCTGAAATTCCTACACTTTTAACATTAGAAAACCACTTTTGTTTCAAATCTTTTGCGCCATTTACTTGAAATGTATTTGGATTAATCTTAAGAGATAATTCAGTTAATCTTTTTGAATTAGCACTAGTAAATGAACCAATTATAATCATCAAATCATTATTTTTAGCTAACTCTTTGATTTGGTTTTGATTTCTTTTTGTTGGAAAACATATGGTATTAATAAAATGAAGATCATATACTTTTGTCATTAAAATATTAATAATTTTTTGAACATTTTCAATGGTTTGAGTTGACTGACTGACGACTCCTGCTCTTTTATATCTTCTTAATTTTTCAGCTTCTTTTACACTTGAAATTACAATTGGCTTTTTTGCATGACTTTCAATTTCAACAACTTCGTCATGTCCATGGTCACCAATAATAAAAATTTGTCTTCCATCTTTTTCTAATCTTTCAACTTCTTCATGAATTTCATTTACAAGTGGACAGGTAGCATCAATTATTTCAATATTTTTATCTTTAGCCTCTTCCCATATTTTTTCTGATGTTCCATGTGCTCTAAATAATACTGGCTTATCATTTGGAATATCATTAATTGATTCTACAACCTTAGTACCAACTTTTGATAAATCGTCAACAACTTTTTCATTATGAACAATGTCTCCTAACATATAAACATCTCCATGAGTTTTGGATGTATCATAAGCCATATTTACAGCGTCTCTAACACCAAAACAATATCCGGCATCTTTAGCTATAGTAATTTTCATATTACATCTTTACCATAAATTTGTTTATTTATTTCAGAAACGGTAGCTGAAACTACTGCTTCTCTCACTATTTTAATAGATTGATTGATCATCGCTCCTGAAGCAAATGGATGACCACCCCCACCAAATCTCTGAGCTAATTTATGAATTTTAACATTACCTTTTGACCTAAAATTAATTCGTGTTTTAAATTTAGAATATTCATGTAACATTATAGCAACTTCTACACCTTTTATTGATCTAACCGTATCAGTAAACCCTCCCAAATGTTCAATATTTGAATTTGATGATTTTAATATATCTTGATCAATTGTAAACCAAGCTAATTTACCATTTAAGTTAAAATTTATATTTTGAAGTATTTCACCCATTAATTTTAATTTTTCATAGGGTACAGATTGGTATACCTTTTTATGGATATCATTTATGTCTACACCTAATTCAATTAAGTGACTAGCCATTGAATGAGTTTTTGAATCAGTATTACTATAGCTAAAAGAACCAGTATCCGTCATTATTGCAAGATACAATCCATTTCCAGACTCTATATCTAATTCATTTTTAAAATTTAAAAATTCGTATATCAAATAACCTGTAGAGGACACTGAAGTGTCATGAATAAATTCATCAAAATAATGCTCTTCTTTATGCGGATGATGATCAATTGAAATTATTTTATTTTCTGTATTTAATAATTCATTTGCTAATTCTCCTAAACGTTTAAAATCACCAATATCAAGGATTATAGCCAAATCAAAATTTTTCACTTCTTCTTTATGGGTAAAATCGTCATATTGATGAAACTTTTCATAATCATTTAAATATGAAAGATCATTTGGTACTAGAGAAGGATTTAAAATTTTGTATTTTTTATTTTTTTTTCTCAAATAATTAGTAAATGCTAATTGAGAACCTAATCCATCACCATCTGGGTTCACATGTGTTGATAATAAAATATTTTTTGAATTATTAATTAAATTATCAATATTTTGCCATCTATTTTTTGAATTATTCATAATTATTAATACAAAATTTAAGTTTGTAATTTTTCTAAAACACTATTATAAATTAATGTTTTAATTTAGATGATATAAGTGATATTAGTTTCTTTATACCTTCACCTGTTGCAGAAGAAATACTAATTACTTCCTCATTATTTATTTTTGGTAATTTGAAGTTTTGACTAATTAGATCAACTTTTGAAAAAACTATTAATCTTTGCCGTTTAATAAGCTCAGGGTTATGTTTTTTTAGTTCATCTAATATCGTATTTAATATTTTTTTGGGATTATTATTAGTGATATCAATTATAATTAATAAAAATAATGTTCTTTCAATATGTCTCAAAAATTGAATACCCATTCCTTTTCCACTACTTGCACCCTCAATTATACCTGGAATATCAATCATTAAAAATGAGTCAAAATTTTCAAATTTTACTATTCCTAAATTTGGATTAATAGTTGTAAATGGATAATCACCAATTTTAGGTTTTGCTGAGGTAACTTTAGCTAATAGAGTTGATTTACCAGCATTTGGCAATCCTACTAAACCAACGTCTGCTAGTAATTTTAATTCTAGTTCAAAATCATCAAAGTCACCTTTAATTCCTTTTTCAAATTTTCGCGGAGATTGGTTGGTTGATGTTGCAAATCTAGCATTTCCTTTTCCCCCCTTACCTCCATAGGCAATTATTTTTTTAGAATTAATATCAACTAAATCAGCAAAAATTTTATCCATTCCATGTTTTTTTATAACAGTTCCAACTGGAACTTTTATTATAATATCCTTACCATTTCCACCTTTTTTATTATTATTTGAACCATTTAACCCATTTTCTGCTATATATTTTTTTTTATATTTAAAATCTTGCAAGGTATTGAGATTTGAATCAACGACTATTATTACATTGCCTCCGTTCCCACCATCTCCCCCATCAGGACCTCCCTTAGGTATAAATTTTTCTCTTCTAAAACTTACACATCCATTACCACCAGATCCAGCAGATACATATATTTTGGCAAAGTCTATAAACATTTGATTCTAATTTAAATTTATTTTTTAAGAAAAAAAAAGGTGAGATAAAATAATATCTCACCTTTCTTAAAGACAATTATATAGTATTATTTTGTGTCCATTTTCGCAGCCTGATAAATAACTAATGAAAATGCTATTTTATTTACAAAATCTGCAACATTGTATACAATGTTTAATGTATTTTCCCAATCAGCTCCCTCTGGTGTGAAATATCCAAGAGCGTAGCCTATCGGATATATAGCCCAACCAAATGTTACAATTGCCCTAACGGTTTTAAATGCATATTGACTAGACTCATTAGCATTGCTAGCATTAATCTTAGAAGCTTCACCAGCAAAAATTTCATATATAATAATAAGCCACCCAATCATACCAATTATAAAGCCTACAGTTGGGTTAAGAATTCCAGCTTCGCCAAAATATCCACCAAGCAACATTATAATGGACGGAATCAATAATCTATAGAATATTGAACTGCTAACCACAGCAACTGCAGCAAGAATAAAATAAAATTCAACTATTTGAAGTGGTACAGTGATAATCCAATCTATATATCTAAATACTATTGGTGAAGATCCAGTCTCAACCCAAACTTCTTTCATGTAATAGTAATGAAAAGCAGCTATACCTGTAACTAATGCTGCAATGGTAAGTGATGTTTGCCACTTAGGGTTAACATTACTTCTTTCAAAAAGTAGAAAGACAGTAGTTGCTACAAGAGCCATAAAAGTGGCGAAATATGTAAATCCTACAATGTCAGTAGGTTGTAAAAAGTTTGACATTTTAAATCCCCTTTTGGTTAGTTATCATAAATTTGTGGTTTTAAACTTTCTAAAAGCTGAGCCCTAATTCCTAAAGCTCCGAAAGTTGGAGCCCACAATCCTATAAATATGCCCACTTGCCTAGCTTGATGTGTAGATTCATAATTAAATAAATTCGTACCAAAAACAAAGGCAAGCACCGCTATAAATATAGAAACAATCATTGCCAAATACCAGTTATTCGATTTCATAATATTCCTCCTATTATTTTACAATTATAAATATTAAGACGATTGTTGATAAAAATACTGCAAGATAAAATCCGTACTTTGAGTCAACTAAAGACAAAATATAAGTTGAAATAGAGTTTAAGATTTTCAAAATACCCATAATTTTAGGACCAATGCAGTAAGAATTAGAAAAATTATAAACTTGCTATCTAATACTATATATACAACTCTGTCTATTAAATTATCTAGATTCTTTTTTTTCGAGCTCAACTTTTAAGTTCCATACTATCAACATTCCAATTATAATAATAGATAAAGCGATAAACATTCCCAAAAATTGGGAAATGTAGTTCATTACATAATTTTGAAACAGTACAGTTCCTAATAATGAAATAAATATTGAAATAAAAACTCCAATACCAACTCGATCAATTAAACCTTTTTCAATTTTGTCGTACATACTACCTCCATATCAATTGTAAAATTAATACACAATAAATATAAATGCAATATATAAATAAACGTTTTGAGCGTTTTAAAGAATATCTTTTATATTTAATAATTAATTTTTAAGTTCATTTATGAATGTGACTCTAATTTTTCCTGATCAATTATTTAAATTTAATCCCTCTGTTTCTAAAACTAGAAAAATTTTTATGTTTGAAAAATTTGACATAAACAATATAAAACCTCATAAACAAAAGATTTTACTTCACTTAGCATCCATGGATAATTACAAAAATTATATCAAAAACCTAGGACATACAGTTGAGATTATAGAATACTCGAAAATAATTGAAAAAAATTTTTATGAATCTTTCATTTTAAAATATAAAATAACTTCAATTCATCTATGTAAACCCAACAATAAATTAATTGAAAAAAAATTATCTGAATTAGCACTTAAACTAAAATTTAAAATTTTTTGGTATGATTCTCCTAACTTCTTATTAAATGAAAATGAATTAAATGATTATTTTAATAAAAACAAAAACCTCAGAATGTCATCGTTTTATATTTATCAAAGAAAAAAATTTAATGTATTGGTCAGCAACAACAAACCAATTGGAGGGCAATGGAGTTTTGATAAACTTAACAGAAAAGCTTTACCACAAAATCATTTCCCTCCTGAAATAAGAAAAATTCATTATAATAATGACATTATGAAGTTTGCAAAAATAATTGAAAAAAAATTCAATCATAATTTAGGTAGTATTGATTCCTTCAATTATCCAACATCTTTTGAAGAAGCAGAAAGATCATTTGAAGATTTTTTACAATCAAGATTTTACTTTTTTGGAGATTATGAAGATGCTATTTCTACAAACCATAATTTTTTATACCATTCAATTCTAACACCATATCTTAACATGGGATTAATAACACCAAAAGAAATTCTTGAAAAAACACTTTATTTCATAAAGCATAATAAGATTCCCATTAATTCTACAGAAGGTTTTCTAAGACAAATAATTGGCTGGAGAGAATTTATTAGATTAGTTTATTTTTTTCACGGTGAAGAAGAAAAAAAATTAAATTTCTGGAATTTTAATAAAATTATTCCAAAATCATTTTACAATGGTTCAACTAGTATTTTACCATTAGACCATAGTATTAATAATGTTATTAAAAATGGATATTCTCATCACATTGAAAGATTAATGATTATTGGAAATTTTATGGTTTTATGCAGATTTTCACCATTCCAAGTATACAAATGGTTTATGGAAATGTATGTTGATGCATATGAATGGGTAATGATTCCAAATGTTTTTGGAATGAGTCAATTTTCTGATGGTGGTATCTTCTCAACAAAACCTTATATAAGCGGTTCTAATTATATATTAAAAATGAGTAATTTCAAGAAAGATAAATGGTCAAAAATTTGGGATTCACTTTATTGGAGTTTTATAAAC